>Ga0075471_10000487_pt1 | contig 23732 bp, 24 predicted proteins | sample DEB19_08_DNA_2_FD_74787 | JGI IMG/M metagenome (GOLD analysis project Ga0075471, IMG submission 74787) | Aqueous microbial communities from the Delaware River and Bay under freshwater to marine salinity gradient to study organic matter... | ecosystem: Environmental > Aquatic > Marine > Coastal ...
TGACGACCGAAGCCGACTTCATCGCTGCGACGAAGAACCCGCTGTTCGCGGAGGGAACGATCTATGCCGTGGAGAGTAGTGCGGACTGGAACACCCTGCTGCGGGTGCTCCAGTCCACGGTGAGACCGTTTGCGGTGTGTGTGGTGATCCCGCGATAGGAAGTCCGTGCCAGACCCCCGCCAGACCACGCCAAGGACGACGCCACTGCTTCACACTTTCATCACACCAACGCTGTGAGCAGCAGCACTACCATCATGCTCTATGAGTTTGCGTCTGTGGCAGAAGGGTCGCTGGTGCGTAGGAGTCGCGGTCGCGCTGGGCAGCATAGCGTGTGGCGGGCAGAGTCAGACGCCAAGCGCGCCGAGCGTCACAAACACTGCGTCTATTCCGAATAATCCCGTCGTCTCCACGCGCTACGTCACGGTGGGCTTCTGGCAAGACTCGGCGTGCGCAGGTGAACCTGGCAATACCAGTAGGTTTCCCGTCGATTACGGTGATGGAATGTGCTTCGTGTGGGCAGGACGGAGCGGCGAGAACTCCGCTAGTCGGTTTGAGTGCGGTCAGGAGAGTTTCAGCTACACCCAATGGACGACGCTGACGTGTAGCGGTGGACAAGTACCCGCAGGCACGCGCAAGACCGTTACGACGAGCGGGTGTAGCCAAGGCGTGCCACCGACGCAGTACGCACGGATTGTCGATTTCAGTGGCTGTCAGATTGCGCGATAGGCGAACTCTCAGTTAAGCCCTCGCCAGCCATCCGCGCCGACCCGCCAGTCACCCCGCCAGACCGCGCCACAGGTTCGCCAGACGGGTTGGTTGGGGGTGGGGTCGGTTCTACGTTGTATTGGAGAGAGCGCGGACTGGAACACCCTGCTGCGGATGCTCCAGTCCACGGTGAGACCGTTTGCGGTGTGTGTGGTGGTGCCCAAGTAGCAGCCATCGGAGTGCGCGCCCTACCGCTTCTCGGTAGTCGGAGTCGCTCGGTTCCGTTGCCCCCGACACCGCTCGGAGCAGTATTTGACCTCAGCCCAGACCGTCTTCCACTTCTTCCGCCACTGGAACGGACGCCCACAGACCACACAGACCTTCATTGGACGGTTGTCACGATGCGCCATCAGCGTTCGTGCGTCCCTGTCGGAGCATACGAACACCCCCGCCCCACCGAGCTACTCCCGCACCAGCGACACTTCCGCCCATCCTGCCCGTGCCGATGCGCTTTCGTCGGGGAATAGGAACAGCCCCGCCCATAGGAGGTGGAGCCGCAGAACTCACAGCGGTCAGCGGTGCCCGCGTGTTCGTGGGCTTTGTGCGGGGAGTAGGAGCACCCACGTCCGTAGGACGCGGAGCGACAGTAGCGGCATTGGGTCGTCATTCGTGGTGTTCATCGCCGAACGTGAGTCGCGGTGCTTCGGCACCGTCTGGCATTGGTGCCAATGCTGGCGGTCTCGCGGGCGTGGGATACGTCGTCAGCAACGTGATGTATTTGGCTCTGGCGCGGAGATAAAACCCCTCGTTGTAGAACGGCTGTATCACGCCACGCTCGATGCCACGCACCTGCGCCACGGAGAGTAAGAGCAGGTCTGCCACATCGGTCTCCGTCAATTGCAGCGACTTGCGACGTGCGCTCATCTGCTCAGGTGAGAGGGTCGCCACGTCCGCCAGCATCAGCCGCAGTTCTGTTGTCGACATCCAGCGCCTAGTTCTTTGCGTTCCGAAACCCCGCCACCCGCTCCGCGACCTGCTCAGGGTGCGCTTGGTCGTAGAAGTCTGCCACCATTTGGACGCTGGTGCGCGCCCATTTCGCCACATCGCGGTGGGACAGGTTGTCGCCCTTGTCCAAGCGGAGCGTGATGCCCGTCGGTCGGAGCGACTTTCGGTCTCGCGTCAGCATCTTGCCCGTCTTCGGGTCGCGGTATTCGTAGAGCCCTGCGTCCTTGAGCAACCGCTTCATCCCTTCCCGATAACTTTCGGTGAAGAGCAGGTCGGTCTCCGTCGCGGTCTCGGGTCGCGCTGCCAGCATCTCCCGATACGCATAGACGCCCCCGAACAGCACATACGCATCCTCACGCCTGCCGCCTGTCGAGTGCTTCCCCAGCACGAGCATTCGCACCGGAGGTTCGCCCTTGTCCGTCCCGTTCTTGAGGGTGACCTGTTCGCAGTCGCACCACCGCACGCTTTCCGCTTCCCCGACCCGTAGTGCCCCGCCGACGCAAATGAGAATGAACCAGTAGAGTTCCTGTCGCTGCCGACGGACGCGGGGATTCAGGTCGGGTTCTTCCGCTTGCGACTTCGCCAGCTGGTGGAGGGTCTTGTATTCCGCTTCGGTTAAAAAGGGACGACCGCGACGGACGAGTGCTTTCGTCCCCGTGAAGGACGGGGTCTTGGGGACAAACGGGAGCACCTTCAGGGGGTCTCGTGCGAAGGTCAGCACGGAATGGATGAAGACGAAGTCCTTCTTCAGCGTCTCGTTCGTGAGGAGTTGCCCACGCTTGTTCTTGACGCGTTCACGTGTTGAACGCAGTCGCTCCAAGGTGTCTGCGGTGATGTCTGCGACCTTCACGCTACCGAGCAGGGGTGCCAGCAACGCCGCTTTCTGTCGCAGGTTGCGGTATTGCCCCGCACTGATGAGCCCTGCCTCCGCATCCCGCTCCCGCTTCGCCAGGAACTTGGTCGCACAGTCCGCGAAGGTCGGGGAATGCACCTGTTCCCCGCGTCGCACACGGACGGACAGGTCTTGCCACCACTCGGTCGCCACCCGCTTTGCTGCGGTCAGCGTCCGTTCTCCCGTGCTCTTGCGAATGTCCTTCCCCTGTATCCACGCCCGAGCGGAGATGATGCCGCTGGTGGGGAGTCGTTCCAGACGCACCCGACCGTCGCAGATGGATGCCAGGGTGCGGTTGGAGGTGAGCGTCGAGGTGAGGGGTTTGCGGAGCGTCATCGCGCGGAAGACGCTACTCCAGACCGTCCCGCGACCGCAAGAAGTAGTCGGTTGATAGGCGGTTTTATGGAATAGTGAAGTCGTTTATTTCTAATGTTTTACAGACATACGTAGAAGCTTGAGGGGCTGGCGCCCGCAAGGGCGTGAAGGTTCAAGTCCTTTCTTCCGCACCAATATCAAGGCCCGCCATTTGGCGGGCCTTTCTTATTGGTGCGTCAGAAGAACTCAGCCAGCCGGTCTTCGGGCTTCGCCCTCGACCTAGGCGGGTCGAGTCCTTTCTTCCGCACCAAAGTTTGAAGGCCGACGGCTACGTGCTCTATTTCGGGAAGCCGATGTAACTCAAGCGAAGCGGATTGGACTGGAGCACTGGATCCGGCCACTGCACGTGCACCGGGTCGCTCGGCGGGTCCGCTTCCGGCCATACCAACTGCATCTTCCAAGACACCGCAATCTTGTTCGCCTTCGGTGTCGCCGTCGATGACCGGCGACCGCGGGTTGCGACGGCTGCGGGCTTTCCGAATTCTCGATCGAGCGCTTCCATGGCCTTCGCCACCGCGTGCTGGACGCTCGAGCCGGAGCGCCTCGGCGCCGGCGGCGTGGGCCGGGCAGTGGTCGCAGCGTTCCCCGCTTCCGGTTCGCCGTGCGCCGCCGCGGGCGCGGCTGCCTTCCCGGTCCCGGCCGGCGTGCTGACTGCGGGCTTCTGAGCGTGGGTGTCGGTCGGCTTCGTCGCGTGCGAGTCCGTCGTTTTCGCGGTGTGGGTGTCGGCAGGCTTCGCCTTCTGGTCAGCCGCCTTCTCTGTGGGCGCTCCATGCGCCTGCGCCGCCGGTTTGGCGTCGTGCTCCGCTTCTGCGGCCGCAGCCGCGCTCAGCAGCATCACCGCCGCCAGCATGCTGCGCATCCGTTCGCTCACTGGTGCGTCGTCCGTGTCGAACGCGAGATCGCTTCAGAGAAGATCACGCGACCGGAAGAGAGTTCGTAATAGGCGCCAACGAATCCAACCGTGCCGCTCTCGAACATGTGGCGGAGGATGTCGCTGTCGTCGATCAGGTGATTGATCTGCTCTTCGACGTTGTTCAGGATCGCCGCTCGCAGATACGCCGCGCCATCAGACGTCTTCTCCGACGGCAACGCCGGCCGAATGGACTTGATCAGGTAATCCAGGTTCTTGCTGAGCGACTTGCCCGCCGGCGTCCCGATCGTTGCCGCCACCGCACCGCACGATTCGTGTCCCATGACGACGATCAGCGGAATGTGCAGGTGCTCGGCGCCGTACTCGAGCGAGGCGAGCACCGAGCTGTCGGTGACGTGGCCCGCAGCGCGCACCACGAACAATTCGCCGAGTCCGGTGTGGAAGATCACTTCGGGCGGCACCCGCGAGTCGGCGGACGACAGGACGGACGCAAACGGCGTCTGTCCCTTCGCGAGCGCGCGACGGCCGTCGACCGTAATCGGCATCGCGCCCGCCGGATCGGCGACAAACGCCTCGTTGCCGGATCTCAGTTTTTCAATGGCGCTGCTGACGGTGGACGTAGGCGGCGTGGCCCAGCCGACCGCCACGAGGCAGACAACGAGAACGGGAACAAGGCGGGACGCGCGTGGAGTGGCCATTGCCACTTGAATCGGCCGAATCCCGAGGACCTTGAGTGGATCACTTACCCTTCGTCAGCACGACCACGCCGGCCACCAGCAGCAGGCCTCCCGCAATCGGGGGAATGGGCAGGCTTTCGCGCTCCGTGGCTTTCAATTCGATCGGCCCCGCGTCGATCACGGTATTGGTTCGGGTCCACGAGAGCCCACCAGCTGCCAAACCCAGCACGCCAAGTACCACGAGTAGGATTCCAACGATCTTCATGATCCCTCCTGCAGTCGACACTGCAGAATTCGGGCCAAGCTGTGCCACGTCCGGGAGTTGAATCCCAGACACGGCGCAGGGAACCGTCGAACTTAGGACTTCGTGGAGCGGGCGCCCTGGATGATGGCGAAGAAGGACTTCGGATCGAGGCTGGCGCCCCCGACGAGCGCGCCGTCGACATCCGGCTCGGCAATAAGCGTCGCGATGTTGTCGGGCTTGACGCTGCCACCGTAGAGCACGCGGCAGCGCTCTGAGGCGTCGAGCCCGAACCACTGCTTGAGGCGCTGGCGAATGTGAAAGTGCGCCTCACCGGCCTGGGCCGGCGTGGCATTGCGCCCGGTGCCAATCGCCCACACGGGCTCATAGGCAAGCACCATCCGGGACAACTGCTCGCCCGTTACGCGATCGAGGCCTTGTTCGATCTGGCGATCGAGCACCGCCATCGTCTCATTGGCATCGCGCTGGGCGAGCGTCTCGCCGATGCAGACGATCGGCACGAGGCCGGCGGCAATTGCCGAGTGCGTCTTCTTGTTGACGGTCTCGTTGGTCTCACCAAACAGCGTGCGTCGCTCGGAGTGCCCGATGAGCACCAGCCGCGCGCCGGTGCCGTGGATCATGCCGCCGCTGGTCTCGCCCGTGAACGCCCCTTCGCGTTCCCAGTGCATGTTCTGCGCGGCAATGCCGACCACGCTACCGCGTGCCGCTTCGACCGCCGCAGAGAGTGACGTGAAGGGCGGCGCGATGACGACATCAACGCCGACGACGCCATGGGCGGCGTGGATCAGCGCGCGCAGGTGGGTGACGTACGAAGCGGTCTCGGCGACCGTCTTGAACATCTTGAAGTTGCCGGCGATGAGAGGTGTGCGCATCAGTCTGCAGTCGACAGTCGGCAGTTAAGAGTGTGCGATCAACAGTCTGCAGTTCGGTCGTCAGTCATCAGTTCTTGTTCGGCAACGCTGCCACGCCCGGGAGTTCAGCGCCGCCCAGGAATTCGAGCGAGGCGCCGCCGCCGGTCGAGATGTGCGTCATCTTATCCGCAACACCGGCCGCGTTGATGGCCGCCACTGAATCGCCGCCGCCGATGATGGTCGTACCCGTCACGGCCGCGACCGCTTTGGCAACCGCCAGGGTCCCGTTCGCAAAGGGCGCCATTTCGAACACGCCCATGGGCCCGTTCCAGACCACCGTCCTGGCGTCGGCCAGTAAGCCCGCATACAGCCGGGCGCTCTCGGGGCCAATGTCCAGGCCCATCCGCTCACCGATTGCCGCATCGCCGACCTTCAGCACCGCGGTTGCCGCGTTGGCGTCAAGCGTGTCGGCGACGATGTGATCGACGGGCAGTTGCAGGACGACGCCGCGCGCCTTGGCGTGTTCGATGATCGAGCGCGCCGCATCCTGCTTGTCTTCCTCGACCAGCGATTTGCCGACGGGCATGCCAAGCGCCTTGAAAAACGTGTAGGCCATTGCGCCGCCGATCAGCAATCGATCGACGCGGCCCATCATGCTCTCGATGACTTCGATCTTGTCGGAGACCTTTGCGCCACCGATCACGGCCACGAACGGGCGTTCGGGATCGCCGAGCGCCATGCCGAGATACTGCAGTTCCTTGTCCATCAGCAGGCCGGCCGCCGCGCGGTTGCCTGGGAAGTGCGACACGATGCCGTCGACCGACGCATGCGCGCGGTGCGCGGCGCCGAAGGCGTCGTTGACGTACAGGTCGGCCAGTTCGGCGAGGCTGGCCGCGAAGGCCGGATCGTTCTTTTCCTCGGCCGCGTGGAATCGCAGGTTCTCGAGCAAGGCGACGTGTGAACCGCCGTGCGCAGAGGCGACCGCCGACCTGGCAGGCGCGCCGATGCAGTCGGCGGCAAACACGACGTCGCGCCCCAGCAACTGGCTCAGGCGATCGGCCACGGGCTTGAGCGAAAACTCCGGCGTGGGTTTGCCCTTGGGCCGGCCGAGGTGCGAAGCGAGGATGACCGTTGCGCCCTGATCAAGGGCGAAGCGGATCGTGGGCAACGATGAGGTAATGCGGTTGTCGTCGGTGATCGCGCCGTTCTTGATCGGCACGTTGAAGTCGACGCGGATGAAGACCCGCTTGCCCCGGAGATCGAGGTCCTTGATCGAATATTTGGCCATCGTGTCACGGGCGAACCTGACGGTTCGCCCTATCGGAGCTGGGAGTTAAAGCTTCTTCAGCAGATCAACGCAGCGGTTCGAGTAGCCCCACTCGTTGTCGTACCACGCCATGACTTTCACGAAGTCGCCGTCCATCACCTTGGTGTAGGCGGCGTCGATGATCGACGAATGCGGGTTGCCACGGAAGTCGATCGAGACCAGCGGATCGGTCACAAACTGCATGATGCCTTGCAGCGGGCCTTCCGAGGCGCTCTTCAGAGCCGCGTTGACCTCCTCGGCGGTCACCTTCTTGTCGAACAGCGCGACCAGGTCGACGACCGACACGTTCGGCGTCGGCACGCGCATCGAGATGCCGTCGATCCGGCCCTTGAGCGCCGGCATCACTTCGCCAACCGCCTTGGCCGCTCCGGTGGTGGTCGGGATGATCGACATCGCCGCCGCCCGCGCGCGGCGCAGGTCCTTGTGCGGCAGGTCGAGCAGGTTCTGGTCGTTCGTATAGGCATGCACCGTCGTCATCCAGCCCTTCTTGATTCCGAAGGATTCGTGGAGGACCTTGGCGAGCGGCGCAAGGCAGTTGGTGGTGCACGAGGCGTTGGAAATGATCGAGTGCTTCGACGCGTCGTAGTCGCCGTCGTTGACACCGAGCACGACGGTCACGTCCGGATTGGTCGCCGGCGCGGTGACGATCACCTTCTTGGCGCCGCCGGCCAGGTGCTTGGCCGCGTCGTCGCGCTTGGTGAAGCGGCCGGTCGACTCGAATACGATGTCGACGCCCACGTCCCTCCACGGCAGCAGCGCAGGATCCTTTTGCGCGAACACCTTGAAGGAGTCGCTGCCGACCTTGATGGTGTCGCCCGACGCGCTCACCGGCACCGACAAGTTGCCGAGGACCGAGTCGTACTTGAGCAGGTGCGCCAGTGTGGCCGTGTCGGCAAGGTCATTGACGGCGACAATGTCGACGTCGTGATGGGCGAGTGCCGCGCGAAGAATGTTGCGGCCGATGCGTCCGAACCCGTTGATACCAACCTTGATGGCCATCCCTGTCAGTCCTCCAGTTCGTTGCTGCCCCATCTGTAGCCCCGAATCGGGCCCAAGGCAAACGACAAATTGTACAAGTTTGTGAAGGGTCACCGCCAGAGGGCCGATCGGGCGACTCGCATCGACAAAGCCAGAGGATGCCGATACAATCGGTAAGTCCTTGAATGTATAGCCTTTACAGCATTCTCGTGCTGCTGATCGCGGTGCTCGCCTCGCCGTGGTTCATCTATCAGGCGGTGCGCTACAAAAAGTACGTCGGCAGCCTCGGGCAGCGCCTTGGCTATCTTCCCGTGTCGTTCAACATGGACGGCGACGAGTCGATCTGGATTCACGCCGTGTCGGTCGGCGAGGTACTGACGGCGCGTCCGCTGATCAGCGAGCTCAAGCGCCGCCATCCGCAGTTGCGCATGTTTCTGTCGACGACGACGATGGCCGGCCAGCAACTGGCGCGCCGCAGCGTCCAGGACGTGGACGCCGTCTTCTATTTTCCGTTCGATCTCGGGTTCGTGGTGCGCCGCACGCTCGACCTGGTGCGGCCGAAGCTGTTCATCATGATGGAGACCGAGATCTGGCCGAATCTCCTGCGCGAATGCCGCACGCGCGGCATCAAGACCGCGGTCGTCAACGGCCGCTTGTCGGCGCGATCGTTCCCGCGCTATCGGATGATCCGCCCGATGATGCGTCGGGTCCTCGACGACATCGACAAGTTCCTGGTGCAAGGGGAGGAGTCGGCGCGTCGCTTCATCGATCTGGGCGCCGATCCGGCGCGGGTCGTCGTGACCGGCAGCATGAAGTTCGACTCGCTCGAACTCTCGTCGACGGCGTTGCAAGCACGGGCACGCGATCGGGTGTTGCGCTATTTCCGTGTGCCCGCGTCGCGGCCGGTGATCGTGGCCGGCAGCACCATGAAGGGCGAAGAAGCCTACGTGCTGCGCGCGTTCCGTCGCGCGCGGAGTGCCGCTCCCAACACCCTGCTCGTGCTGGCGCCCCGCAATCCGGAGCGATTCGGCGAAGCGGAGCAGCTTGCGCGAGCGGAAGGCTGGAAGGTGGCGCGCCGTTCCGATCTTCCCGTTGACGCCGAGCCGCGTGTCGATGTCGTCATCCTCGACACGATCGGCGAGTTGGCGACGATCTATCAAATCGGCACCGTGGTGTTTGTCGGCGGCAGCCTGGTCCCGACCGGTGGGCACAACGTGCTCGAGCCCGCGGTGTTCGGCAAGCCGATCGTGTTCGGTCCGCACATGCAGAACTTTCTCGAGATCGCCGACGCCTTCGTGACCAATGGCGCCGGCGTCCAGTTGGCGGATGAGCAGGCACTCGACGAGACGTTCGTCTCATTGATCGGCGATCCAGTGCGGCGCGCGCGGCTCGGCGCGGCCGCCAGGGCATTGGTTGAAGCAAACCGCGGCGCCAACGAGAAGAGCGTCGCCGTGCTCGCGACCCTGCTCCCCCAGGAACCGCGCGCGTATCCGGCCAACGTCAGGCCCTTCAGACCCCTTGCTTGATTCCATCTACGGCCAGGTGATGCGCGTGCGGCGCCGGCGCTTCGAGCGCCAGCCGCAGCGGCAACGCCGCCTTGCCAAGCCGGTGATCAGCGTCGGCAACCTTTCGATGGGTGGCACCGGCAAGACGCCTGTCGTTGCCGCCATCGCGCAATGGCTGATCGCAGAAGGGCACCGTCCCGCGATCCTGAGCCGCGGCTATGCGCGCGCCGACAACGTCGATGGTGTGGTCGTCGTGTCTGATGGCGAATCGCTGCGTGCCCCGCTCGAGGAATCCGGCGATGAACCACTGATGCTGGCGGAGCAGGTCCCTGGCGCGATCGTCTGTGTCTCGCCCGAGCGGTATTTGTCGGGAACGCTGGCGGAGCAACGGCTCGGCGCCACCGTCCACGTGCTGGATGATGGGTTTCAGCATCTGGAACTGGCGCGCGACGTCGACGTCCTGGTCACCACGATCGGAGAGATCCCCAACGGCAGGGTCATTCCGTTCGGGCGACTGCGTGAGCCGGCGGATGCCGCGGCGCGTGCCCAGGTCCTGGTCGTGTCGGATGCCAACGCCGGTGCCGCCTCCGCTGAAGCATGGACGCTGGGCATATCGCAGTCGTGCGGCGCCTTGCGTACGCTTGGCCGGCCGGTTGCGGTGTTTGATGCGCCTGCAGACTTGCCCGAGGACTGCACCGTGTTGGCCGTCGCGGGAATTGCCCATCCCGATCGGTTTGTCGCGGCGCTGAAGGATGCCGGGTGGAATGTCGCGGGCCAGATGGCGTTCCGCGATCATCATCGGTATACAGCGGCGGACGCGGACGCGATTGCCGCGAAGGCGGCGAGTTGCGGTGCGGACGTCGTGTTTACGACTTGCAAGGACGCCGTCAGGCTCTCAGCGCTGGGGCCGACGCCGTTCGCGCTATTCAAGGTGCCGCTCACGGTGTCCTTCGATCCCCCTGATGCGTTGTTTGCGACCGTGAAGGCGGCGCTGTGATGCGCGAGTCGATCGAGTACTGGTCGGTGGTGATCGTTCGCGGCATCGCGACCCGCCTGCCGGACGCAATGGTGCGCGGCTGGGGCACGGTGCTGGGCCTGATGTTCTATGCGCTCGACCGCGCGCATCGGCGCGTGACGCTCACCAATCTCGAGCAGTGTTTTCCGAATCGATCCGCGCGCGAGCGGCGCACCATTGCCCGCGCCACCTTCGCGCACTTCGGCCAGGTCCTGCTGAAGTTGCTGACGTTCAGCGCGCTGCCGCCCGACAAGATGATCGCGCTGGCCGAGTACGAGGGCGACGAGCGTGTCCGCCTCGCCTACGCGAAAGGCAAGGGCGTGTTGTTCTTCACCGGGCACTTCGGTTTCTGGGAATGCCAGGCGATGGCCCACGCGGTGGCGCTGCGTCCGATCGGCGTGCTGGCACGATCGCTCGACAACGCCCGCTTGAACGACTTGCTCGAGCGCATTCGCACGTCGACCGGCAACCACGTGATCTATCGGCACGGCGCGGTGCGCCGCGTGCTCAAGACGCTGGCGGCCGGCGAAGGCGTGGCGCTACTCATCGATCAGCACATGCACAGTGCCGATGCGATCTGGGTGAACTTCTTCCGCCGGCCTGCGGCCACGACGTCGACGCTGGCGGCACTGGCACTGCGGACTGGCGCGGCGGTCATCCCGGTGTTTGCGGAGCCGCTTCCGGGAGGCCGCTACAAGTTCATCTACGAGTCGCCCGTTGAACCACCGAAGGGTGACGGTCCCGATGCGATTCGTGAGTTCACGCAGCGCTGCACCGACGTGCTCGAGATGCACGTGCGCAAGAAGCCGGAACTCTGGCTTTGGATGCACCGGCGATGGCGCGATGCGCCGACACCGGACACTCCAGGCATGTTTCCGAAGGCGAAGAACGACGAGAAGGATCGAGACCTCCGGCCGGCGATCGGGGACCAGGGCGCGTGACCAAGCGCGTCGTCATTCTCGCGCCGAATTGGCTGGGCGACGCGGTCATGGCGCTGCCGGCCGTGGCCGACGTGCGTCGTCATTTTCCAGATGCGCATCTCGCCGTCGCGGCGCGCACGTCGGTTGCGCCGGTGTTCACCATGGTGCAGGGCGTTGACCAGGTGGTGACGCTCACCGGCGGCGGCGGCCTGCGTGCGCTGACCGGTTGGAAGGGTGATGCGCAAGTGCTGGCGGCCGGTGAGTTCGACACCGCGTTGTTGTTGCCGAATTCGTTCGCGGCCGCGTTTGCGGTGTCCAGGGCCGGGATTGCCGAGCGCTGGGGGTTTGCCACGGATCGCCGCGCGGGTTGGCTGACGCGTGCCATTCCGAAGCCCGGCGCGCCGATGCACCAGCGCGCCTACTACCAGGCGCTGACCACGGCGCTTGGCATGGCCGCCGGCGAACCATACGCGCGCGTGGTCCCCAACCGCGAGCGCGCACGGCAATTGTTGAAGGAGATCGGGCTCAATCCCGACGAGCCGTTCGTGGTGTTTGCGCCCGGCGCGGCCTATGGCGGCGCGAAGCAGTGGCTCCCGAAGCGGTTCGCCGAACTGGCTGCGACGTTGATCGGCGATCGCGGCTGGAGCGTGCTGATGGTCGGCACCGCCGCGGATCGGCCCGCCTGCGCGTCGGTCGCGGCGCTGATGCCGCCGTCGGGCACGCGGTTGAATCGATTGATCGATCTATCGGGCAAGAGCGACCTGCCGTCGCTGGCGGGCCTGCTCGCCGAGGCCCGGGCGGTTGTCTCGAACGACTCAGGCGCCATGCACCTGGCAGGCGCGGTCGGTACCAAGGTGGTGGCGGTGTTTGGTCCGACCAGGGAGACACACACCTTTCCCCTCGCCTCGGGTCCCGACGCCCCACGGCCGACGGTGATCACGCACGACGTGTTTTGCCGGCCCTGTATGCTTCGTGAATGCCCAATCGACCATCGCTGCATGACGCGCATTTCCGCGCGAGAGGTGTTTGACGCCATATGACCCGCGCAGTATTCCTGGATCGCGACGGCACGCTGAACGTCGACGTCGGCTATCTTCACCGGCTCGAAGACCTCGAGCTGTTCCCCTACACCGCCGACGCGCTTCGGCTCTTGAAGCGGGCCGGCTACCTGCTCGTCGTCGTGACGAATCAATCCGGCGTGGCGCGCGGCACGATCGACCCGGCCTTCATCCAGATCTGCCACGATGAAATGCGGCGCCGCCTGCAACCGGCCGGCGCGGATCTCGACGCGCTCTACCACTGCAACCATCACCCGCTTGGCAGCGTGAAAGAGTTCGCCATCGATTGCCGATGCCGAAAGCCGATGCCGGGAATGATCGAAGACGCCATGCGCGATCACGATATCGATCCAGCGCAATCGTGGGTGGTCGGCGACAAGTGGCTCGACGTCAATCTCGGCAAGGCCGTCGGCGCGCGCTCGATCCTGGTGCGTACCGGGTGGGGAGAAGAGCAGGAGCAGAAGCGTCCCGCCGGCCAGGAGGTTGACGCGATCTGCGACAACCTGATTCACGCCGTTTCCGTGATTCTTGGCCAGAGCAATCCTTCATAATGGCTGAACGCATGGAAGCCGAGCGTCTGCTTGCCCTGATCGCGGCCTGCAAGGGCAAACGCGTCCTCGTGTTCGGCGACTTGATTGCCGACGAGTTCGTTTACGGCCGCATTGCCCGCGTGTCTCGCGAGGCGCCGGTCCTGATCCTCGAATACGACGCGACCGAGATCGTTCCCGGCGGTGCCGGGAATGCGGCCAACAACGTCGCGAGCCTTGGCGGAACCGTCCGCCTGGTATCACTGGCGGGTCGCGATGAAGCCGGTCGCCGCTTGTTCAAGGTATTGCCCCGAGCGGTCGAGCGTGCGGGGCTGAGCCGGCCCGGTGGTTACCGCACGCCGCTCAAAACGCGCATCCTCGCCGGCGGTATCCATTCAGCGAAACAGCAGGTCGTCCGGATCGATCGCTATACGAGCGAGCCGGTGACCGAGGCTCAGCGCGGGTTGGCCGAACGGGCGGCGCGTGCCGCCATCAAGAACGCTGACGCCGTGTTGATCTCCGACTATGGCTCGGGGCTGGTGCAGCCGCGGTTCGTGGCGGAGCTGGCGGCATCACTGAAATCGAAGAAGCGCCACGTGCCGATCCTGATCGATTCGCGGTACGCGCTGACCCGGTACCGCGGGCTGACCGCCTGCACGCCGAATGAGTCGGAGGTCGAGCAGGTGCTCGGCGTACGGATCGACGACAACAGGGCCGCGCTCGAGCGCGCCGGGAGGGCGCTGTTGAAGCGCACCCGCATGACCAGCGTGCTGATCACCCGCGGCAGCCGCGGCATGGCGCTGTTCGAGTCAGGCAAGCCAACCGTCCACATTCCGATCTTCGGGTCCGATCAGATCGCCGACGTCACCGGCGCCGGCGATACGGTGATGGCGACGATGACGCTCGCCCTCGCGGCGGGTGCGAGCTTCGAAGATGCCGCCCGTCTGGCCAATTACGCCGGTGGACTGGTGGTCATGAAGCGCGGCACCGCGACAGTGTCCGCAACCGAGTTGCGGCGAGCCATAAAGGGTCGGGGCTAATTTCTTCTGGGTCGCCACAAGCGGCCTCTCATAGACGAAAATAGACCCGACCCCATTTTCCAATGAGCGGAATCGTTGTTCAGCGAGCGGAACTGGTTGAGCTGGTGCGGGCTGACCGTACGCAGAAATTGACGATCGTGTTTGCAAACGGTGCGTTTGACCTGTTGCATGTTGGGCACGTGCGTTACCTCGAGGGCGCCAAACGCGAAGGCGATCGCCTGGTCGTGGCGATCAATAGCGACGCCTCCGTGCGCGGGTTGAAGGGGCCGCACCGGCCCGTTCTTGCGGAGGCCGATCGCGCCGAACTCGTCGCCGCGCTACGCGTCGTCGATTACGTCGTGATCTTCGATGAGCCTACCGTCACGCCGTTGCTCGAACTCCTGAAGCCCGACGTGCACTGCAAGGGCACCGACTACACCGTCGACACCGTGCCCGAGCGCGACACCGTGCGCGCCTACGGCGGCCGCATTGCCATCGTCGGCGATCCGAAGGATCACTCCACCAGCGACCTGCTGTCGCGGCTCACATGAAGATCCTGATCGTGCGCCTCAGCGCGCTGGGCGATATCGTGCACGCCCTGCCGGTGTTGTCCGCCATCAAGCAGGCGATGCCGGCCGCGGACGTCGACTGGATGGTCGAAGAGAACTACGCGTCGGTGCTGTCGATCACGAAGGGGCTGCGCCGCCGGATCATTGGCCGGGCCCGCAACAGCTTCACCACCGATGAGGCCGTCTCGTTCGGCGGCGCGCTGGGCTACGTGCAGGCGGTGGCGTATCTGCGCGCGCAGGAATACGACTGCGCGCTCGATCTCCAGGGCCTGCTGAAGTCGGCGGGATGGGCACGATCATCCGGCGCCACACGCATCATCGGTTTCGATAAGGCGAACGTTCGCGAATCGCAGGCGGCGACGTTTTACACCGAGACCGTCACGCCGCCCAGCGGCGTGCACGTGATTCAGAAAAATCTCTCGTTGCTGCGCGCGCTCGGCATCGATACCACCACAGTCGACATGCCGATGCAGCCGGTGGCCTCCGCCGACACGCTGGCGGCGATCGATGCGGCGGGTGCGAAGCGCTATGTGGTGCTCAATCCTGGCGCGGCGTGGCCAAACAAGCGATGGCCGCCAGAGCAATTCGGCGCGCTCGCAGCAACGCTGCGCGACCGCACCGGGCTGTCGTCGTTGATCACGTGGGGGCCATCCGAGCGTGAACTCGCGGACACGATTGTGGCGGCATCCAACGGTGCCGCGCTGCCGGCGCCGCCGACGACGGTGGCTGATCTCGCTGTGCTGCTGCGCGAAGCCGCGCTCGTGGTCTCGGGCGATACCGGTCCGCTGCACATTGCCGCAGCCATGGGAACGCCGCTCGTCGGCCTCTATGGGCCGACATGGCCCGAACGCAATGGACCGTGGAACCCCAGCGATGTCGTCATCTCGAAGGCGCCGTCCTGCGGCTGTCATCACAAGCGGCAGTGCCTGCGCGGCGCGCCGTGCATCAACGAGATCACGCTCGATGAGGTTGCGTCGGCTGCGCAACGGCGACTGCAGGCGGTGGTGGCATGATTCGCCTGCTGGCGCGGTGGCGCGTGACGCTCGGGTTCGTGTTTGCCGCCGTCGTAATGTGGCTGGCGACGCCGACCGTGTCGTCGCTCGCGATTGGCGCGGCCATCGCGCTACTTGGCGAATCAATCCGCCTCTGGGCGGCCGGGCACCTCGAGAAGAGCAAAGAGGTTACGCAGTCCGGACCGTACCGCTACACCAGGCATCCGCTCTACCTCGGCTCCTCGCTGATTGGGCTGGGTCTTGCGATCGTCTCGAACGATCTCGTGGTTGGGACGATCGTCGTGACCTACCTGGTGCTGACGCTGACGGCGGCGATGAAGAGCGAAGAGGCGCACTTGCGAGAGAAGTTCGGCGACGCGTACGACGCGTATGCCGAGAAGCGAGCGCCGCGAGTCACTCGCGTCTTCAGTTGGCAACGCGCCATCTACAACCGCGAGCACCACACGATGGCCGGATTGGTGTCTGGCCTGGCGGTTCTTGCGGCAAAAATCTATTTCTGAGTTGAGTGGCGGGGTGGACGGGACTCGAACCCGCGGCCTCTGCCGTGACAGGGCAGCGTTCTAACCAACTGAACTACCACCCCCCGGAGGGGAATTGCCAATTGCAGATCGACGATCGTCTGATTGACCGAGCTGTCACCACTCGATCGCGAACATCAATCTCCACCGTGACGCTGGTGGGCGGTAAGGGACTCGAACCCCTGACAGCCGGCGTGTAAAGCCGGTGCTCTACCAACTGAGCTAACCGCCCGACACCCCGGAATCTCCGATTGTAGCCAGCGACGAGGCCGGGCGTCAATCCGTCATTTCTGGCGCGGAGCCCGAGAACCGCTCGCCCGACTGCGTCGAGGCCGCCGGTGGACGCCCGCGCTATCATCTTGTGACCAGCATGCAGTTGCGCGACATCATCGGGCACCGGCGCTTGACGACGCTGATTGCGCGGGCCATCGAGCGCGAGTCGCTGCCGCCCACGCTGCTGTTTGCGGGCCCGTCCGGCGTCGGCAAGTGGGCCGTGGCGCGCGCGACGGCCCAGGCCGTCAACTGCCTCGAGCGGGTCACGGGTGCGGATCTGGCGGTCGATGCGTGTGGCAAGTGCCGCGCGTGTGACCGGATCGCCCGTGGCGTCCACGTCGACGTCATCATGCTGCAGCCCGACGATCGCGCGTCGATCAAGATCGACCCGGTGCGTGAGGTGCTGTCGAAGACCGGCTTTCGGCCGTTCGAGGGCCGCTTGCGCGTCGTGCTGATCCGCGAAGCGGACACGCTCGAGCCGGCGTCCCAGAACGCGCTGCTGAAGTCACTCGAAGAGCCGCCCCCGGGCACGATGTTCATCCTGACGACCGCCGTGCCCGGCGCGTTACTGCAGACGGTTCGGTCGCGGTGCATGCGGCTGCGATTCGGACGGCTGACGGCCGCTGAGGTGTCGAGCGCCCTGATGCGCGATCACGACTACAGCGATGCGGAAGCGCGGCAGGCTGCACCACTCGCCGACGGCAGCCTCGGCCAGGCTCTCGCGCTGATCGACAACGACCTGTCGATGTTCCGCGAGCTGGCGATCGGCCTGTTGCAGCAGTCGGCCGGGCGCGGGGATGCGCAGGCGCGCGTGCAGGCGGCATCGGCGCTGCACAGCGGCGGCGGTTCATCGAAGAAGGAACGCTCGCGCGAAGACGTGGCGCTGGTATTGCGCCTGATGGCGTCGATGCTGCGCGACCTGGAAGCAATCAATGCCGGCGCCGACCGCTCCGTGTTGGCCAATCCACTGCTGACCGGCGATCTGGAAGCCCTGGCGCGCGCCTACTCCGGCGATCGCGCCCGCACCGCCTTTGGTGCGGTTGATCGCGCGCTGACCGCGCTCGAGCGAAACGCCGGCACGAAAGTCGTGACCGAATGGCTCGCCGTGCAGATGTGATGGGAACGGGCGAACAGGCGAACGGGCGAACGGGCGAACAGGCCGAAACGCCGACAAGCCGACTGGGGCTTCCGCGTATTGCGATCACCGTCGGTGACCCGGCCGGGATCGGTCCGGAGATTGCCGCCAAGGCCGCGATCGATCCGACTGTTCTCGCGGTCTGCGAGCCGGTCATCTTTGCGCCTCCGCAGGATCCGTCGATTCGCCCCGGTGAGGTGTCAGCCGCAGCCGGTCGCGCCGCGTACGACACGCTGGTGCGGGCCGTGGACGCCGCCAAGCGCGGAGAGGTGCACGCGATTGCGACCGCGCCGGTCAACAAGCTGGCCTTCGCGACAGCAGGCCTCGAGTGGAAGGGGCACACCGACCTCCTCGCGCATTTGTGCGGCGATGTTGACGTGGCGATGATGTTTCATTCGCCGCAACTGAAAGTGGTCTTGATAACGGTGCACATTCCGATCAGCGACGTGGCATCGCGCCTGACGCCGGCGCTGGTCGATCGCACGATCGGCCTGACAGTGGACGCGATGCACGCGTTCGGCACGCCGCGCCCGCGCCTGGCGCTGGCCGGTCTCAACCCGCATGCCGGCGAAAACGGCGTGATCGGGAGCGAAGATGACCGCGTGCTGGCGCCGGCCGTCGAGCGCGCGCGCGCCAACGGCATCAACCTGGCGGGGCCGATCCCCGGGGACACGGTGTTCGTGCGCGCGGCTCGAGGTGAATTCGACTGCGTGCTGGCGTGCTATCACGACCAGGGCCTGATCCCCGTGAAGCTGCTGGCGTTCGGGCAGGCAGTGAACGTGACGATCGGCCTGCCGATCATTCGCACCTCTGTGGATCACGGTACGGCGTTCGACATTGCAGGCAAGGGCGTCGCCGATGCCGGCAGCATGATCGCCGCGGTGCGGCTGGCGGCGCAGATGGCCCAGGCGCGCGGAAGCGCCACGACATGAGCGCGAAGAAGTCGACCGACACCAAGAAGGACGGCGAGGATGCCATCCAGCCGATCGCCGACAACCGGAAAGCGTTTCACGATTACCACATCCTTGAAACGTTCGAGGCGGGTATCGCCTTGCTCGGGACCGAGGTCAAGGGGATCCGTGAAGGCCAGGCCAACCTCCGTGACAGTTTCGCGCGTGTCGACAAGGGCGAAGTGTGGCTGTTCAACGTCCACATCAATCCCTACAGCCACCGCGGCTACGTCGACCACGATCCGAAGCGGAAGCGCCGCCTGCTGTTGCACAAGTACGAGATCCGCAAGCTGATCGGCAAGACGGTCGAGAAGGGCCTGACACTGGTGCCGACGCGGATGTACTTCAAGAACGGCAAGATCAAGGTCGGCCTGGCGCTGGCCCGCGGCAAGGAAGCGCACGACAAGCGCGAAACGATCCGCAAGCGGGAGACCGATCGCGAGACGCGCGCGGCCGTGAAGGAACGGGTGCGCAAGTGAACGTCTTGATCGTCGGTGCCGCCGGACAGTTGGGACGGGAAATGGTGACGCGGCTGCAGCCGGCACACCAGGTCACCGCCTGGACCCGCGCGGACGTCGAACTGACCAATCACACCGCCGTTCGCGACGCGATTGCGCGCCTGGCCCCCCAGGCCGTGATCAACTGCTCGGGTTACAACAACGTCGATCAGGCCGAGGACGATCAGGAAACGGCCTTCGACGTGAATGCCATGGTGGTCGGCACGCTGGCGCGGTCGGCGGCGGCGCTCGACGCGCTGTTTGTGCACTACAGCACCGACTTCGTGTTCTCCGGCGCCGCGTCGCAGCCCTACGTCGAGTCGGATGCCCCTGAGCCACGCAGCGTCTACGCGCAGTCGAAGCTGGTGGGGGAATGGCTCGCTGCCGACGCACCGCGACACTACGTGCTTCGCGTCGAGAGCCTGTTCGGCGGTCCGAATCGCAAGAGCAGCATCGATCGCATTGCCGATGGCATTCGCCGTCAGCAGCCTCCGCCGGTGTTTGTTGACCGGGTGGTGTCGCCAAGCTTTGTCGCGGACGTGGCCGACGCCTCGGCATTCCTGATCGAGGCGCAGCCGGCGTGGGGCTTGTATCACTGCGTCAATTCCGGCCACGCCACGTGGCTGGATGTGGGCCGCGAGATCGCGTCGCGGCTTGGTGCCAGCGAGGCGGCGTTGAAGCCGATGTCCGTGCACGACGTCAAGCTGCGCGCCTCCCGGCCGCAGTACGCGGCGCTCAGCAACCAGAAGCTGGCGAGCGCCGGCTACGCCATGCCGACCTGGCAAGACGCCATCGGCCGCTACCTGGGCCAATGACAGAAGATTTCGAACGGCCAACCAGAATTGCCGTCGCTGCCCGTTCATTTGTGCGCAATGCCGCACTGCGCGCGGAGTTGGATGCCCGCTACTCAGGCGTCACCTACAGCTCGTCGAGCGACGTCCTCGACGGCGACGCGCTCGTCGACCTGCTGCGCGGGCACGACAGCGCCATCATCGGCCTCGAGCGCGTCGACGACACCGTGCTGGCGAAACTGCCGGACCTGAAGATCATCAGCAAGTACGGCGTCGGCCTCGACGGCCTCGACATCGAGGCGATCGCGCGGCGTGGCATCCGGCTTGGCTGGACCGGCGGCGTCAATCGGCGATCGGTGGCGGAATTGACCTTGTCGTTCGCGATCGCGCTGCTGCACCGCGTCCCGGAAACCGCCTTTGCGCTGCGCGAGAACCATTGGCAGAAGCTGGTCGGCCGGCAACTGACCGGGCGCACCGTCGGCATCATCGGCTGCGGCTGTGTCGGGCAGGACCTGGTGTCGTTGCTCAAACCGTTTGCCTGCCGGGTACTGGCGCACGACATTCGTGATTACGCCGATTTCTACCGCGATCACCACGTCACGCCCGTCACGCTGCCGCAATTGCTGAGCGAATCCGAGATCGTCACCCTTCACGTGCCGCTCGATGCGTCCACGAAGGGCATGATTACGGCCGCGCGCCTGGCGCAAATGCCACAAGGGGCGTTCATCATTAACGCGGCCCGAGGCGGGTTGATCGATGAAGACGCGCTGGCTGATGCCCTCGAGCGCGGTCACCTGGCGGGTGCGGCCTGCGACGTGTACGCCATTGAGCCTGATGCGCACCCGCGTCTGCTTCGCCAGCCGACCTTCATTGGGACCCCGCATATTGGCGGCAGCACGCAAGAGGCGCAGCTGGCCATGGGCCGGGCCGCGATCGACGGACTGGAGCGGCACCGCATTCCCGGCGAGGGCTGGCCGGCCTGAGCCGCCGGCATGCGAACCGGCCTGCAGACGAGCAGGCAGGAGATACAATACGTAGATGCGAATTCTGATTACGGGTGGCGCGGGCTTCATTGGCTCGCACCTTGCCGAGGCGTTGCTCGAAGGCGGACACCAGGTCTACGCGCTGGACGATCTGTCGACCGGTTCCATCGACAACATCACACACCTCAAGGGACACCCGAACTTCCACTACACCATCGACACTGTCTTCAACGACCCGCTGGTCGCCGAGATGGTGGACCGCGCCGACGTGATCTTCCACCTGGCGGCGGCGGTGGGCGTGAAGCTGATCGTCGAGAAGCCGGTGCATACGATTGAGACCAACGTGCACGGTACCGAAGTGATCCTGCGTCACGCGGCGAAGAAGAAGAAGCTGGTGTTCATCGCGTCCACGTCCGAGGTCTACGGCAAGAGCGCCAAGGTGCCCTTCAACGAAGAGACCGACCTGGTGATGGGCGCCACGACCCGGCATCGCTGGGCGTATGCGTGCAGCAAGGCGCTTGATGAGTTCCTGGCGCTGGCCTACTGGAAGGAAAGCAAGCAGCCGGTGATCGTGATGCGCTTCTTCAACACCGTCGGTCCGCGCCAGACGGGTCAGTACGGCATGGTGGTGCCGACGTTCGTGCGCCAGGCGCTCAACAACGAGCCGATCACGGTGTTTGGCGACGGGACGCAGTCGCGCAGCTTCACCTACGTCGGCGACGTCGTCGGCGCGTTGCTCAAGCTGATGGTCGAGCCGTCGGCGATCGGGCAGGTCTTCAACGTCGGCAACCCGGAAGAGGTGACGATCCTCGGGCTGGCCGAACGCATCAAGGCGCGCACCGGCAGCCGCTCGGAGATCAAGATCATTCCCTACGATCAGGCCTACGAGGCCGGCTTTGAAGACATGCCGCGCCGGGTGCCGGATCTGACGAAGATCAACAAGGCGATCGGCTACGTACCCAAGGTCGGCCTCGACGAGATCATCGACCGGGTGGTGGCTGAGAAGCGTTCCTACGCCAGCGCCGGCCGCGCAGTGATTTAAGGCGCGCGGGCTGCCGCGCGCCCGGCCTTCGGCCCTCCGGACTCCGGGGCCTTGTTCACGGTTTGAACAACAAATTCCCCCTCTTGTCGTTCTTCGTTCAATCCATGAACGAGAGATGTATAATACCCGTTCAGTAATTGAACGATCGCCCCCGGCTGCGCCTGGACATGTGACTGGCCGTGCCGGAGGCGTGTCCCAGAATGCCCGGGGTGCGTGCCGTATCCGGGTGCCTTAACTGCTCGTAAGCTACTCACAATAAACAAGATGCGCGACGAAATGCTCGCCGGAATGTTCGGCCTGGACGGTCAGGTCGCCATCGTCACCGGAGCCCTCGGTCGACTTGGCCGGGAATACGTCAGGACCCTTGCCCGAGCAGGGGCCGCGGTCGGGGCGGTGGATGTGGCGGGGAACCGCGAGCTGTTTGCGGCCGAGACCAGGGCGACGATTCACGTCGAGCTTGCGGATCTGTCGGTGAAGGCAGAGGCGGACCGGGCGATCGACGCGATTGTCGCGAAGCTCGGGGCGCCGACGATACTGGTCAACAACGCCGGCATGGGTTCGTCGCCGGCGGCGGCCGGCAGCGAGAACGGCCGCTTCGAGGATTACCCCGAGGTGGCGTGGGACACGATGATCGACTCCCACCTCAAGACCACGTTCTTCGTCTCCCAGGCATTCATTCGCCACTACCGCGCCGCCGGCCAGCGGCACGGCAGCATCATCAACGTCTCGTCCACCTACGGCGTCGTTACGCCCGATCAATCGCTCTATGAATACAAGCGCGCGTCAGGCGCCACCTATTTCAAGCCGGTAGGCTACAGCGTCGCGAAGTCTGGCGTGCTGAACTTCACGCGCTGGCTGGCGGAGTACGGCGCCGCGCTGGGGCTTCGCGCCAACACCCTCGTGCCTGGCGGCGTGCGCGAAGACGGTCATGCGCCGGAATTCATCAAGGGCTACGAACAACGCACCCCGCTCGGGCGGATGGCGACGGATTCGGATTACAACGGCGCGGTGCTGTTTCTCGCGTCGCGCGCCTCTTCGTACATGACCGGCGCAACGGTCGTTGTTGACGGCGGCTGGACGGCCCGCTGACGCGGGAGTCATCAATCAAGAATCAAGAGTTAAGAATTTATGGGTGAAAAAGACTTCTCGGATCGTGCGTTAGTTGGTGATGACTCGCTGTCGTTCGTGTCGCGCGACGTGTTTCGCGCCGTGCGCAGCGGCATCAGCGATCCGATCGCGCGCGCGGAAGTGCTGTCGGATCTGTGCCGCATCAACACGCTGTTCATGATCATGCAGGCCGGCTCCGGCCACATCGGCTCGAGCTTCAGTTCGACGGACATCATCACGTGGCTCTGGGCCGAGGCGTTGCGCGATCCCAACGGCACGAGTGCCGATGCCGACGTGTATTTTTCGTCGAAGGGCCACGACGTGCCGGCGCTGTATTCGCTGCTGATCGCGACGGAGAAGCTGGGGTTTGAGCTGCTCCCAAAGCTGCGCCAGTTGAACGGCCTGCCGGGCCACCCGGATGTCAGCACGCCGTACATCGCGACGAACACCGGATCGCTCGGCATGGGCATCTCGAAGGCCTACGGCATGGCGCGCGCCAATCGCTACATGGGCCGCACGGGCCGGATCGTCGTGATGACCGGCGACGGTGAACTCCAGGAAGGCCAGATCTGGGAGTCGCTGCAGCCGGTCGCCAACGAGAAGCTCTCCGACATCATCGTCATTGTCGATCACAACAAGTTCCAGTCCGACACCGCCGTGGCCGCGGTCAGCGACCTCGGCGATCTTGAAGCGAAGTTCCGGATCTTCGGCTGGGAAGTGCGACGTGGGGATGGTCACGACTTCGCCGTGTTGCGCGATGCGCTGGCGCACTTCGACACCGTCACGGACAAGCCAAAGGTGTTCATCGCCGACACGATCAAGGGCAAGGGCGTGTCGTTCATGCATGGCGTGGCGTGCGGCGACCAG
>Ga0075471_10000488_pt1 | contig 23715 bp, 16 predicted proteins | sample DEB19_08_DNA_2_FD_74787 | JGI IMG/M metagenome (GOLD analysis project Ga0075471, IMG submission 74787) | Aqueous microbial communities from the Delaware River and Bay under freshwater to marine salinity gradient to study organic matter... | ecosystem: Environmental > Aquatic > Marine > Coastal ...
CCGCCGAAGGAACTCCTCGACGCGTTGCTGGACGGACGTTCGGGCGAACTCCTAGTCGACGGAACGTCCTTCACGATCGAGCCGAAGGATGTTCTCGTCGAATGTCGCGGTCGCGGAGCGTTCGTCGCGTCCGCCGAACGAGGATGGATGGTCGCGCTCGACACGACCGTCACCCCGGATCTTCAGCGCGAAGGACTCGCCCGCGAAGTGCTGAATCGCGTGCAAGGCTGCCGGAAGGACGCGGCTCTCGACGTCGCCGATCGCATCCGTCTCGAGATCGACGGAGACGCCGACGTCGTCGAAGCCGCGACGGCTTTCCGCGGGCTTCTTCTCGGCGAAGCGCTCGGTCTCTCCCTCGACGTGGTGCCCGCGCTCGACGGGACGGTCCTCGACGTCGATGGGCGCCGCCTCGTCGTCAAGGTGACGCGCGCGTGACGGCTCGGGCGAAAGTCGCGGTGCTCGTCTCCGGTGGTGGTCGCCACCTCCGCAACCTTCTCGAAAGGTCCGCCGCCGGAGAGTTGCCGATCGAGATCGTCCGCGTCCTCGCGTCGAAACCGGACATCGGCGCCGTCGCGCATGCGAAGGCGTTCGGAGTCCCCGTCGACGTCGTCGGCCCCGAAGGCCCGACCCCCGCTCTCGACGCCTCCGGTGCCGATTGGGCCGTGCTGGCGGGTTGGCTGCGCAAGTGGGACATCCCCGACGCTTGGGTCGGGCGTGCGGTGAACATCCACCCTTCCCTGCTCCCCTTGTTCGGCGGAAAGGGCTTCTTCGGACGCCACGTCCACGAAGCCGTGATCGCCTCGGGCATGCGCGTCTCGGGATGCACCGTGCACTTCGTCACGCGCGACTACGACGCGGGTCCCGTGATCGTTCAGCGCGCATGCCCCGTCCTCCCCCACGACGATGCGACGACACTCGCGGCACGGGTCTTCGCCGAAGAAATGTCCGCGCTTCCCGAAGCGGTCCGCCTGCTCGTCGAAGGACGCGCTCGCCTCGTCGGGGGCAAGACGGAATATCTCCCATGAAGACCTCGAACGTCGTCGTCCACCGCGTCGATCTCACCGATACGACGGGGCATCGGATCCGCGTGAGCGTGGATCTTCCGATCCTCTGTCCGCTGCCCGACGGAAGCGCGGAGATCGGACTTCCGTCGTGGACTCCCGGCTCGTACATGATCCGCGACTACGCCCGTCAGTTGACTTCGGTCGACTTCGCGAATTCGGACGCCGAGAAAATCGGCAAGGATCGTTGGCGCGTCCGCGTTCCGAAGAACGGCGTCATCCGCATCACCTACGAAGCCTTCGCCTACGAACGTTCCGTCCGCACGAATTGGCTTTCGGACACGCACGCGTTCATCGCTCCCGCCGCGTTGTTTCTGGACGAAGTCGCCTCCTTCGGGGATCTTCATCGGCGCCTGAATCGTCCCCATCGCGTCGAGTTCCGACTTCCGAAGGGTTGGACGGTCGAAGGCGTCGTCGGCTCCGAAGGAGCGGAGGCCGTCGGTCGTTCCGCGTTCGTCGCGGCGACCTACGAAACCTTGGTGGACGGCGCGTTCCTCGCCGGAAGCCTACGGACGAAGGCGTTCCGCGCGGGCGGCAAGCCCCACCGATTCGTCGTCGGCGGCCCCGACGCCGATCGCGTCGATCTCGATGCGGTCGCCGAGGATGCCGCGAAAGCCGTCGCGGAAGCCTCGACGTTGTTCGGCGGACTTCCCTACGCGCAGTACACCTTCCTCGGCTACACCGCACCGCCTCAGGAGGGCATGGGAGGGCTCGAGCATCGCGACGGATGCGCGCTGCAGATCCCGACGGATGCGACCGTCACGCCCGAGCGCCGCGCGGCCTTCGCGGGTCTCGTCGCCCACGAACACTTCCACGCGTGGAACGTCAAGCGTCTGACCGATGCAACGATCGACGCGCCCGATCTCACGCGCGAAGCGTCCACGTCGATGCTCTGGTTCCACGAAGGGTTCACGTCGTACTACGACGACCTTCTCCTCGTCCGTTCCGGAGTCATCTCCGAAACCGCGTATCTCTCCATCCTCGCCGATCTCCGCAACACGTTGTCGGCGATGCCGGGCGCCTCGGCACAATCGCTCCATGACGCATCCATCGACGCCTGGATCAAGTTCTACAAGAAGAACGACGAGTGGCGCTCGGCGTCGGTCTCCTATTACGCACAAGGCGCTTTGTGCGCCGCCGCTCTCGATCTCGAAGCCCGCGCTTCGGGGACGGGGAGCGTCGACGCTCTGATGCGCGCCCTATGGCTTCGACGCGAAGCCGGCGAGCCGTTCCACGAATCCGCGTGGCTTTCCTGCGCGGTCGAAATCTTGGGACCTCGCGCGATGAAGTGGCACACCCGTTACGTCAGCGGCGGTGCGCTTCCGCCCCTCGACGCGCTCCTCGCCCCCTTCGGCGTCGTCGCGGAACACGCCAAGCCGGTCGGCGCTTGGGCGGGCGTCGTCAACCGCTTGGAAGCGGGAAGATGGATCGTGGACGAAGCCCTTGCGGGGGGCCCCGCCCGCGAAGCGGGGCTTTCCCCACGCGACGAATGGGTCGCGATCGACGGACGCCGCATCGTCGGCGATCCCTCCGGCGTGATCGCGGGCAAGAAGCCGGGTGCTAAGATCTCGGTGACGGTCTTCCGATCGGATCGACTCGTCACGCTCACCTTCGCGCCGCGGGCGCATCCGGCTCCGCCGGTGACGTACTCGGTGAATTCGAAGGCGGGCGCGACGGCCAAGCGGCTCCGCAAAGCTTGGCTCGGCACGTTGCGGAAGTGAAACGTTCGCGAGAGTGGCGAAATTGGCAGACGCGCCAGACTTAGGATCTGGTGGGGTGACCCGTGGGGGTTCAAGTCCCCCCTCTCGCATCGTCCGCACGGCGGTCGCGCACCGCATCGCTTCGGTCGACCGCTTTCGGCCCGGCGTTTGCATCACGGAACCGTAGAGCGGATACGGAAGGCGTTCGATGAGAGCGCCGAGCGATTCCGCCCGGAGGAAGCGATGAAGCCCGTCCACGTGTTGTTCCTCGCCGCGGTGACGTTGACGCCGTACATCGAGGCCCAAGGGGGCCAATATCTCGGCCCGGGATTGCGTCCCGCACCGTTGCCGCCCGGCGCCGCTCGTGGCCGCCCGAATCGTCCGGCGGGACAGGGCGTGACCGTCGCGGCGAAGATCGACGCGACGCGTTGGGAATCGTGGTGGGCCTACAACCGCGAAGACCTCCTCCCGCCGCGCGGTTTGGCGGAAGACGCGGAACCGGGCTCGACGAACGCCTCGGGGATGCGGGTTCCGACCCCCGCCGAAACGCGGGCGCGCGTTCTTCCCGTCCTTCGCGCCGCCCTCGAGGATCGGGGCTCCGACGTCCGAGCCGCGGCGTGCGTCGCGCTCGGTCGGAACGCGGATCCGAAGGACATTCCGTTGCTCGTGGCCCGGTTGGAGGACCGCGATCGCAAAGTCGTCGAAGCGGCCCTCACGGGGCTCGGCTATTGCCGCCATCCCGACGCCGACGCGGCGCTCGTCAAAGCCCTCGGCGCCGAAGGCCGAACCGCGAAGGAACGCGGATTGGCGCTTCTCGCCCTCGGGCTCTCCGGTGGCGAGGCGGCGAAGGCGGTCCTCGTCGACGGCTTGAGCGACGAACTCGCGCGCGATCGCGGAGCGGCGGCGCGCGCGGGGCATGCCGACGCCTGTCGAATCTTGGCTGCGGGCCTTTGGAGTCGTGGGGACTTGGGCGACGAGACCCGTGCACCGCTCGTTTCCGAAGCCATTCGGGGGGCCCACGCGGTGGTTCCCGCGAGCGACGAGATTCTCCGCGTCCACGCCTTCCTCGGTCTCGCCAAAGTCCGAGACGCGTCCACGCGCGGATACGCCGCCGGATTCTTGAAGGATCCGGTCGCTGGTGTCCGCGGAGCCGCGGCGACGGTGTTGGGACGTACGACACCGGGCGACGACGTAGCCAACGCGACGCTCCTCGTCGCGGCGGCGGGTCGGGAACCGACCGCCGAACCGCGCCACGCGATGACCATCGCTCTCGGCCGTTTGGCGGCTCGCACCGGTCCTGGAGCCGATGCCGCATGGGCCGCCCTCTTGAAGGAGTCGAAGGAACAGGACCGTCAGCACCGGGCGTTCGCCCTGATCGCCCTCGGCCTCTCCAAGCGCGCCGGGTCGCACGCGATCCTTCGGGCCGCGTTCACCGAAGCACGGGATGAAATCGTCCGTGGTGCCGCGGCGGTCGGGCTCGGTATCGCGGGAGATCGCGACGCTTGGCCGATGATCAAAGAGAAACTGGAGAAGAAGGGCAACCCCTTCCTCACCTGTCACCTGCTGAATTGGGTCGCGTTGACCCGGCATCCCGAAGGACTCGCGACGGCGGCGAAGTTCCTGGCGGAATCGAGGGATCCGGACGTGGTCGCCACCGCGGCCCTCACGGTCGGCATCGGCGGCGCCGCGGATTCGGGAACCGCGCTCACCGCACTCCTCGCCAAGACCAGCGTCCCGGAAATTCGATCGGCGACGGCCACCGCCGTCGGTCGGCTCGGCGATCGACGTCAGGTCGAACCCTTGATCGCCGCGGTCGACGCCTCGAAGGGCAAGGAAGAGACGAATGCCGCGCTCGTCGCCGCCCTCGGTCTCTTGGTCGCGAAACCGCCGATCCTTCTCGACGAACGCGCGGTGATCGACGCCGATGCCGGCATCCGCATCGAAGCGATCGACTACCTGCTCGATCTTCTGTGAGGGTCAGTCGAACTGGTGGAACGCGCGGTTCACCGCACGTTCGCCGCGTTCGCCGTCGTGCCGGAACAACGCCTTCGCCGGGCGCAAGGCATCGGGGCCCGAAACGTTCGCGAGCATTTCGGCCAACGCGACGCGGTCGTTCCAAGGCAACGACGCGGTTTCGGGAGCGTGCTCGACGAAATCGAGGACGTCGCGGCTCGGTCGAGCGGCGAGATCGAAGAAAAGGCGACGCCGTTGTTCGGCGTCGAGCGACTTCGAAGCGATCGCGGCTTTGAGCAGACGGGTTCCTTCGGCGTCGCCGAGCCGGTGCAGAGCGGCCGCCGCACGCGCCTTGAGGACTTCCGTCGACTTCGGATCCGACGCGAGTCGACGCGCCACGTCGAGACAACGCGGATCCTGAAGTTTGGCGAGTCCGTCCATCGCGAGTTCCCGCGAAGTCCCGCGGGTCGCTTCTTCGACCAGCATGGCGACGAAGGCCGGCGCCGCGGCGCGGGCGACGATACGGACGACGTAGCGACGCTCTTCCGGAGTCTTCGCCTCGCGCAACCACGTCTTCAGCGGTTCGACGGCGTCGTCGGCGTTTTCACGGAGAAACCGCGAGGCGAAGAACGCCTTGCGCCCCGCCGAACGCGCATCGGAGGACCCGGAGATCGCATACGAGTCCCGCAGACTCGCGACCAAAGCGGCACCGGAAAGTTTCGCTTCCGGTTCCAAGGCGCGCGCCGACAGTTCGACTTCGATGGCACCCGCCTTCATGTCGAGGGCGCCGAGGCGTCGTCGCAGTTCGCTGCGTTCGACGTTGATGAGATCGCGTTCGGCCTCGACCAAAACGGCTTCGGCCGCGGACGGCGCGGCAAACGCCAATTCGGCGCCTGGGACTTCGAGCGCGAGAGGAACGATGTCGTCGTCGAATCGATCCTTCGATTCCGGTCCTCCCGCGACGACGGTCGAAGGAACGACGGACGACGACGGCGACGTCGCGCGTCCGGCCCAAAACGCTCCGCCCGCGATGAACAATGCAGCGGCCGCCGCGACGGCGGCGATGCGCGGACGTCCCGTCGCGGGCCGTCGCTCGAAGGCGACCGTCGGCAACGTCGACAACTTGTCCATCAACGCCAAGTCTTCCCCCACCGCGGCGGCACACGCGGTGCACGCGGCGAGATGGTCGTTGAAAGCCGCTTCCTCCTGCGGCGACAACACGCCGTCGAAGTAGAACTCGGCTTGAACCCGCATGCGGGTGCAAAGATGGGAAGTCATGGCGACGAAAGCTCCTCGCGCAAACGCTGTTTGGCACGGAACAGCACGAGCGAAACGGTGTTCGGAGTGGTGTCGAGCCGATCCGCGATCTCGGCGCACGACAGCCCTTCGACGTATCTCATACGCACGACGTTGGCATATCGTTCGGGCAACCTTCCGACGGCGAGACGCACCGCCCGCGCCTCTTCATCGCGAGCGAGCGCTTCGAGCGCCGACGGACCCGGGTCGGTCCCGGCTCCCGGATCCGACGCATGTTCCTCGAAGATCCGATGTTCCACCTTGGCGCGGCGCTTGTGGCTGATCGCGAGGTTCACGCCGATGCGGAAGAACCATGTGGAGAATCGATGGGTGTCCACGTACGTGTGGAGGTTCTCCCAGGCTTTGAGGATGCTCTCCTGAACGAGATCCCGAGCCCGCTCGCGTTCCCCGACGATGGGCATAAGAACATGCAGCAGCGTCACCTCGTAGCGGCCTACGAGAGCGCCGAAGGCCTCCTGATCTTTCGCGCGGGCGCGGGAGATCAAGGCCGCTTCCGTTTGGGGGGACTGTCCCATGCGATCCGCCATGTCTTACGGCCTCCGTCCCTTCCTCTTTCGGGGGGATTCCGAAAATTCAGACGTCGAGAAGGCTCCGACCGGTCATGAGCGGGCTCGGAGCGAGCCCTGCGGTCGCCAACAAGGTCGGGATGACGTCGCAAAGGCGCCCGTCGGGACGCAGGATCCGCCCCCGGTGAGCGTCGGAAACGAGATGGAAGGGCACCGGATTGGTCGTGTGCGACGTATGCGGCTGCCCCGTGACGGGGTCGACCATCATCTCGCAGTTGCCGTGGTCGGCGGTGACCACCAGCGAGCCGCCGCGCTCGAGGACGGCGTCGACGATCGCTCCGATACCCGCGTCCACGACCTCGACCGCGCGAATTGCGGCGGGAAGCACTCCGGTGTGACCCACCATGTCGGGGTTCGCGAAATTCACGACGAACGTGTCGAGACGACCGGACCGAATCGCGTCCACCGTCTTGGCAGTCACCTCGGCGGCGCTCATTTCCGGAGCGAGATCGTAGGTCGCCACTTTGGGAGACGGAACGAGAATACGCTCCTCACCGCGGAACGCCTCTTCGCGACCTCCGTTCAAGAAGAACGTGACGTGGGCGTACTTCTCGGTCTCGGCGATGCGCAACTGACGCATGCCCGCCGACTCCATCATTTCGCCGTAGACCTCACGCAGCGAGATCGGTTTGAAAAGCACCGGGAACGGGAAATCCGCGCGATACTCTGTCATCGTAACCTGAGAGAGTTCGAGCGCTTCGATCGGCCACTCGGCGAATCCGCCGAGACCATGCAACGCGATGGACAACTGGCGCGCACGGTCGGGACGGAAGTTGACGAAGAAAATCCCGTCGCCGCGCGCGAGCGTGAATCCGCCTTGGATCAACGTCGGCGCGATGAATTCGTCGCCTTCGTCCCGCGCGTACGCGGAGGCCACGGCTCCCACGCCACTCGCCGCTTTGTATCCGACTCCGCGCACCATCGCGTCGTAGGCGCGCTTCACGCGGTCCCATCGATTGTCGCGATCCATCGCCCAGTAACGCCCGATCACCGTTCCGAGAACGCCGGTACGGGTTTCGGCGAAAACGCGATCGAGACGCTCGAAATACGACGACGCGCAACGGGGCGCGGTATCCCGCCCGTCCGTGAACGCATGAACGACGACGCGATCCCCCGAAAGTCCCCGGGCCGCGGCGATGCGAATCGCGGCGTGCACGTGGTCTTCGTGGCTGTGGACGCCGCCGTCGGACAGAAGCGCGAGAAGATGCAGGCGCTTCCCCGTTTCGCGCGTGCGGTCGATGAGCGCGACCAACTCGGGATGCGCGGCGAGGGAACCGTCGCCGATCGCGTTGTTGATGCGGTCGATCGACTGCACGACGATTCGCCCCGCACCGATGTTCATGTGGCCGACTTCGGAGTTGCCCATGAGGCCGGGCAGGAGGCCGACCGACTCGCCGTGAGAGAGAATCCGCGTCTGCGGATAGACGCGACGCAGGCGGTCGAAGACGGGCGTGTGGGCGAGCGCGACCGCGTTGGCCTCGCGCTCTGCGCGACACCCGAATCCGTCACAAACGATCAGACCGAAGGGACGTCGCGCCACGCGTTACTCCGAAGGAGGCGGTCGGGGCTACTCTTCCCGCCGCCCGCCTCCGAGCAATCCGGATCGCAACAGGAAGTAGAGGAGCTGGGCCAAGGCCGCGACCGCCGCCGCGACGTAGGTCGCCGCCGCCGCGCGAAGCACCTTGCGGGCTCCGCCGAGTTCCTCCGCGTCAAGATACGCGCCTTCCTCGAGCGTCACCAACGCCCGGCGGCTCGCGTCGAATTCGACGGGCAGCGTGATCAGCGAGAACAAGACGGCGAAGCTGAACAGCCCGATGCCGAGGAGAAGCACGCCGCGACCGAGCGGTGACGCCGCACCGAGCAGCATGCCCACCATGAGGAAGATCCAACTCAAGTTCGAACCGAACTGAGCGAGGGGCACCAACGCCGAGCGGAACTTCAACGGGCTGTAGCCCTGAGCGTGTTGGATCGCGTGGCCGACCTCGTGCGCGGCGACTCCGAGAGAGGCGATCGATCGCCCGTTGTAGACATCCGGCGAGAGGCGCAGTGCTTTCGCCGTCGGGTCGTAGTGATCCGAAAGGAATCCTTCGGAGGGCTCGACCGTGACGTCGTGAATCCCGTTGCGGGCGAGAATCAGTTGCGCGACGCGTGCGCCCGTCAAACCGGCGCGGGTACCGACGTCCCTCCAACGGTTGAAGGACGACTTGACCCAGAAACTCGCGAGCAGCGAGAACAGCATCGCGGGACCGACGAGCAACAGGTAGAGGGGATCGAAGAACATGGGTGTTTTGGGGCGCCTCCGCGTCGACTCATGGTACGAACCGGCACGCTTTCCCGCAGGGGATCGGACGGGCGTCGCCGAAAGCCCCCTCCGGAGACCGGTTTTCCCACGGCGGCGGGCGTGGCCGATAGTTACGGGGATGTCGGCTCCGCGCTCCCCCAAGGTTCCCGTCCTCGCGGCATTCGCCGCGACGTGCCTCGCGGCGCTCGGCTACGCCCTCGCCGCCCGGAGCCTGCCCGCCCTCCCGGAGGAACTCGCCTCCGCAGCGGCCTTGGGGCTGGTCGTCGGCCCGAACACCCCCCCGACGGCCCTCCACCTCGTCGGGATCGTGGGGGTGGCCTGCCTCATAATGGCGATCGCCCTCCCCGTCGCGGTGCTCACCCGATCCGCGACGACCACCGTGTCCGTCGTCACGGTCATCGCCGTCCATCCTTCGAGTTTCGCCGCGGCGACCCACGTCCGATACGCGGCGACGCCGCTCGCGGACGGAACCCCATCCGCACTCGGAGGTCTCGTCGCCGTCGGCACCGCCGTCGCGGTCGCCGTCGTCGGTGCCGCTCTCACGCATTCTCGGTTCCGCCGACTTCCATTGGTCGCCGCCGCCCTGCTCGCGGTGCTTTGGATTCCGCACACGCTGTCGCGGACCCGCGAGGCGGCCCCGCGCCGCGATGCGCGCGCCCGCGACGTGGGGACCCTCTCCGAAGCCGTCACCCGCGTCCCCGAAGCACTTCTGCTCGTGGTTCCCGAACGGGACGGCGTCGAACGCGACGTCGCGGCGCTCGTCAACGCGTTTCCGATGCGCGCGACGGACGATCCGCGAAAACTGTGCGACGCCCGAGTCGCCACCCTCGTCACCTATGGCGGCATGTCCTCGGACGGGTCGCCGTCGGGACCGATCGAAGCCCGCGTGCGAACGACGCTGCGCGTCGGCGAGGACGTCGCCCTCGTAAATCCACCCGCATCGGCCTTGGCGCTCCGCGTCCCGGACGACGAACCGACTTTCGAAGCCCGCCTCGGAGCCGCTTTCGCGGAAGCGACTCTCGCCTTCGTCGGCGTCGCGACCGACGCCCGCGGACGCCATCGCATCGTCGAACGTCGCCTCGGGAACGACGTCGTCCAACGACGACGCGAGAAGGACGGGACCTATCGCATCGCGTGGCGCCCTTCGTGGCGCGATCCGTCGGGAGAACGGGAATTCCGTTGGGAATCCGGAGATCTTCTGCCGCATGACGGAGCCCTCGTTTGGACGATCGTCGCAACGGACGGGAGAACCGCCGTCTGCGCACCGTTCCGACGGGTGACGGCTCAGAGGTGATGCAGGAAGTACAGACCCGCGGCGGCGATCTGCAGTTCCATCATCAAGAGATACATGTGGCGCCATGCATCGGTGCCCCCTCCGGCCACGAGCGCGTCGGGATCGCGACGCATCATCGCTCCGACCCGCGCTCCGTGGAGGAAGATGACCAGGCCCGCGATCGCCGATCCCGTCGCCGAGACGCCGAGCAGCGGACGTCCGTCGACGACGATGCGGGGCAACACCGCGAGAAGCAAACCGGGGAGGAGGAGGAACGCCGCGACGATGTCGGCGGCACGCTTCGGTCCGAACCGAATGGGAAGCGACGACGCCCCCCCGCGTCGATCCCCTTCGAGATCGGCGAAATCCTTCACGGGCGCGGCACCGATGACGTAGACGAAAAACACCGCGCCCAAAATCCAAGGCTCGCGATCCGACCCGACGGGCGCGATACAACTCCATCCGGCGACCTTGAGAAGCAAGCCGCGTGGAACGGCGATGACGAGAGGTCCGAGCCACCACGAATTGCGTGCGCGCACGGGCGGAGCGGAATAGACCCACGTGAGCACCGTCGTGACCAACGCGATGACGCCGGTCTCCGGGAATCCCGAAGGCCGCGGAATGAACGCGAGGACGAGAGCGATCGCGTAACACGCGACGGCCAGTCCGTAGGCCTCGCCGACGGACAGTCGTCCCGAAGGAATCGGCCGTTCCGGTTTGTTGACGCGATCGAGCGCGAGATCGTGGATCTGATTCAGGACGTTGCTCGCCGCGTTGAGCGCGGCGGCCATCAATGCTCCGATGCCGACGGAGGTCCAAAATCGTCCGTCGGCGGAGAGCGACGGATTCGCACCGAGCGCGCTCAGACCACCCGACACCATCCCGATCGCGGGAGGCGCCAGCGTGAACGGTCGCGTCGCCTCCCACCAACAGGCGAATCGCGCTTTCATACGCAGGCTCCGGCGCAGAAAGCGGCGACGGCCCCGGACGTGAAATTCACCGTTTCGTTGCCGATTCCGAACTTGCCTTCGATACACGCTCCGAGAAGGCTGTCGGTCAACGTGCCGACGAGGGCGGCGACGCCTACCGGAATCACGGGAACGACGTCGGCGTTCAACGCCGCGACGAGGCTTCCCGAAACGACTCCGCACCACAATCCGGGCCACGTCATGCCGCCATTCGTTCCCCGACGCACGATCGGGCCGAAAAGCAGAAGTCGCGGCGGCCGCGGGAACAGCATTCCCAATTCGCCCGAAGCCGTGTCCGCGAGGTTGCCCGCGAAGGCACCGCACGCCGCGGCGATCGCGACGTCCCGTTCGACGTAGCCTCCTTCGCCGAGCGCGACGGCGAGGAGCGCGGGTCCGGCGTTCGCGAGGACATGGCGGGCCGCACGACGCCCCCCGTCGGACTGCGCGACGCCCTCACGACGCTTGCGCTCGCGACCGAGTCGGGACGTCCACGTGCCGACCACCACCAAGGCGGCGAAAGCGACGAGCGCGGGACGCCCCCCCGCCCACGCGAGCCACGCGGCGGCGACGGCCCCGGCCGCACACCCACCGACCGTCGCGGCACGCGCGACGGCCACCGGGACGACGAGCGCCGCCCCGACGAGTGCCGCACGAAGGGGTTCGTGAAAAAAAGGGTCGCTCACGCGGCGTAGCCCCCCCACGCACCGAGGACGCCGAGAACGGGCCACGCGATGTTGTCGTCCACCCGCGGGATCGCGTCGGCGAAGACGGCCGCGGCGGCACCCGCGAAGGCAAGTTTCCAATCCGTCGCGGGCCATGCGACGAGGGCGGCACACGCGGCGGCGAAAACGGAAGGGATCACACGCTTACCTTCAACCGTCGGCCAACGTGGACCCCCGAGCCTCGCGAACAACGGAACCAAGCCGTCACCGAAGGCCAACATGATCCATCCGACCTTCACGAGTTCCGGACGGTCGCGAAAGAGAACGAGCAGCACCGCGAGTGTCGCGGGATAGAGCACGGTTCCGGCCGACCCGCGCGGCACGTCACGGACCTCGCGGAAGATCGGCACGAGGCGAAGCACCACGGCGTTGAACACGGCCCCCGCGACGCAGGCGCCGATGAAGAACGTGACCGTGCTTCGATCGAGGAAGAACGCGGGAAGGCCCACCGCGACGTGGACGACCCGGCGCAAGGGTTCGGCGCGCGACGTCACTTCCACGCGAGCACCCGCCCCGAGAGCCCGATCGTACGGGGAAGTCGGAACCATGCTTCGACCGTCGGGAAGAGATCGAGGACGCCGACCTCGTTTTCGGCGAAAGGACGCGATGCGACGAAGACTCCCGGCACCAAAGCGGGGTCCACCGAGCAATGGTCACCCGACCAAAGTCGACGATTGGGAATGATCACGGGCTCGTCGAGCGAGCCGAGCGTCGCCTGCCACGAAATCCGATAGCCGCGCTCGAATCCGACGACGAGATCCGCGGACTCCTCGACGCGATCTCCGGAATAGAGGTCTTCGCGGACGCCGACCGACCGCACGATCCGCTTTCCGTCATGCTCGAGTGCGAGGAGCTTCGTGCGAATTTCTTCGAGCAAGGCGCGACGCTTCGCGGGATCGACCGAGCCGCGAGGCTCGCGACCTTGCAGATTGAGCCAGATCTTCCCGAGCCCCATCGAATACGCACGCGTGCGCGTCCAGTCGATTCCGGGGAACAACGCGGAGCCGCCGATCGACGTTTCGATGGTGCGTTCGGAACCCGCTTCGGATCCGACGAGATAACCCTCTTCGGCGAGCCAACGATTGAGATTGACTTGATGGCGGAACGGGGCGATGCCGTGATCGGAGAAAACGACGATCAAGTCGTCGCGCGAAGCGACTTCGCGACGGATGCGACCGACGAGGGCGTCGATACGGCGATACGACTCCTTGATCGGATCTCCGCGTCGAGCGATCGCCGTCGGATCGTGACGAGGATGCGCGGGGTCGTGATCGCGCATGAAAAGGTGCTGGACGCGATCCGGCGTCGACAACACGCAGAAAAACATCTTCCAACCGCTGCGACCCAAGGCTCGCATCACGAGTTCCTCGCGCTCCCGATCGATATCGAGCGTCTGCGTGAGGAAGGTCTCCTCGTCGATGATCTCGTCCTGGAGCGGATTCGTCGCACACGCCCAACCGAGAGTGCCGAACGGACGGCCGTCGGTCGCCAACTCGGATCCGAACGACTTCGGCGAAACGATGGGCGCGACCGGAGACGGTCGCCGAGGATCGAAGCACGACGGTTCCTGATAGATGATCGTGCGGGCGCCCGCCTCAAGGACACGGAAGCGCGCCAACGACGACAACACTCCGAGCGGCCCGAGAGGAATCGGGACATCCATCCACGGAGTCCAGCCGCCCTTCGCCACTTCGATCGACAGTCCGGAGTCGAGTTCGAAGATCAGCGCGTTGCGTCCACGCGCGGGAATCACTTTCAGAGGGACTTGCGGCCGCGATCCGTCGGGGCGACGCGGTCCTTCGACCTTCGGTCCGGCGAGAACGCCGCCGACCTCCGTCATCTGCACTTCCCGACATCCCGTCGGAGTGATCCTCACGCCCCCCGCGATCGGCTCTTCGCGGTAGACCACCGCCGTGCCCGGAGTTCCCATCACGTCCGGGACGCCGAGTCCGCAGAGCACGCAGCCGTTCTTGAGATCGGGCGCGGGGAACGACATCGGAGCGAACACGTTGACCGTTCCGATGCCCGCACGGTCGAGACGCTCGAACAGTGTCTCGCCGCCGCGCGCGTTCCGGGGCACCTCGACCCACGCGGGCAACCACGCTCCGAGCGCCCCGACGAAACACGCGGCCCCGAGCAACGTGCCGACGAAGGGCGCCCTTCGAAGGACGGCTCCCGCTCGAAGCCTGCGGTACGCCACGAACCCGGACAACGCGAGAATGACCACCATCAGCACGCCGACGACCCACGCCCTCAGCGGAAGTCGTACGCGATCGACCAAGGCGAGTTCCGCCGTGATCTCCCCGTTCTTGGCGCGACGCGCGAGAAAGTCGAAGATGCCCGTTTCACCGGGATTGCGGCCCGTGATGAGCGACGCCCACGAAACCGGCGACTGAGCGGGATTGGTGGGAAGAAGCGGCGCGAGTCCTCCATTGCGCCGGAGCGCGGCGAGTTCGGGAAGCGTGCCGTCGTCGGTCCAGCGCGTCGTGAATTCGGGATCGAGACCGTCGACCCCGATCAGGATGACCCTTCCCTGCCCGGACGTCGCGGCGACGAGCAACGCAAGCACGCACAGGAAGCGGGAGATCATGCCCCCGTCTTACCACCGACGACGAGGTCCGCGTAGAGAGCCCGAAGCCCGTCGCGACCTTCGCACCATTCCGCATCGACCCCGGACGGGACGGCGATCGGATCGGAACCCGAAGGAAGCGCGTCGATCGCCGCACGCAGCGCATGGACATCGCCGGGGGGGACGCCGACGGCCACGCCACGCACCACGGCGTCGGCGAGTCCCCCGATCGCGCTCACGATCACCGGACGCCCGTAGGCGGCCGCTTCACGCGCGACGATGCCGAAGGTCTCGGGCCAAAGCGACGGAACCACGACCGCGTCGAGCGTCGCCATGACGTCGCCGAGCGTATCGGGGGTGTAGCGACCCCGCCACCGAACGTGGCCCGGCGCGGCGGCGGAGAGCACCCCCGCGACGTGCGCGCTCGGCTCTCCCCAAACGTCCAGCGACGTCGGACGCTCGCATCCAGCGATCGCGCGTGCCGCGGGAACGATCCCCTTCGCGAAGGCGGGATCGCCGAGAAGTCCGACGCGAAACACCGCTCCGTCGGGACGCCGAGGCGGAGCCGAAAGGGGGCGCTTCCAAACGGGGGGAATCACCCGCATCCGATCGGAAAGGGATCCGAACCGCTCGGCACAACGTCGACGCGCGTCCTCCGACGGAAAAACGATCGCATCGGCCGACGCCAACATGTCCAAGATCCGACGTTCGCGCTCCGCGAGAAGGCGAAGATCTTCGCTTCGACCGAACAAGGCGCGGACGATCGCGCGCGCCTTCGAATCGGGATTCCGCACCGCTTCGATCCACCGCGGAACGACGCACGCCGCACACGTCTCGGGCACGACCGTCTCGCAAACGACGTCGTCCGGTCGATAGCGCCTCCCCCGCGGGCACGTCGCGACATGGTCGTGCAGCGTAAGGACGACGCGGGCCCCGAAGGCGCGGGCCGCCGCGGCCATGCCGGACGACAGCCACGACCAATGATGAATATGAACGACATCGGGACGGACGGAGCGGAGCACGCGATCGAACGCCGCCTCCGCGGGCTCGAATCGCGTCCGTTCTCGAAACGACGTCCCCCGCACGCCGCGATGGGCAAACACGAAAGCGCGACCACCCTCGAACAAGGTCTCCTCCGAAACCGCGAGATCATCACCCGAACCATCGGACCCGCGCGTGAACCATGAGATCTCGAAAAGATCCGAAACCGCGCGGGCCGCTTCGCCCATGTGATTGCCGACCCCACCGCCACGGGCGTCGGGCGGGACGTGTCCGACAAAAAGGGCGCGCGGCCTCACACCGATTTCCGAAGCAAGGCGTCCACCCAACGATGCCGACCGTCGCGCTTCCACGCGACGGACTTCGCGCCGAGCCATTGCGCGAGATTTTGGGTGAACGCGTACAGCGGCAATTTCAACGTCCACCAAAGTTTGAAGGCGACGTCCCGGTCGTCGCGCCAAACGACGGGGAGCAGATGAAGGAAGTAACGCACCGCACACAAAGGAACGTCGGTCCAGCGCGGCAACGTGTGCAGACCGAAGAGCTCGTGAAGATTTTGATGGTCGAGATAAACGCGCTTGAATTCGTAGAGCACCGGAGACGTGTGCGAGTGAATCACCACGGAGCCGGGGTCGTTCACGATCTTCCATCCGGCGAGGACGGCACGTTTCCCCCACTCGACGTCTTCTCCGAACTGACGACGCGCGTAAGGAACCTCGACCATGGCCGATTTCCTCACGCAACTCGCGACGTCGTCGAAGCGCGACACCAGATACCGCTCCCACGGCGTCATGCTTTCGAACGCTTCGGGCGTCACCGGCCCCTGCACGACGGGTGGCCCGGACTCCGCGGTCCAGTCCTTCAACCGATCCCGCGCGAAAGGGTCGCAGTCGGGACGCGGTCGCTGCGAGCAATAGACCCCCGCGACTCGGGGATCGGAAAAGTTCCCGACGAGACGGGCGAGCCATCGATCGTCGACGGGCTCCGCATCCTGCGTCAACAAGGCGACGATCTCACCGCGTGCCTCGGCGACGCCGCGATTGCGCGTCGTACCGTGATTGAACTCGGAATTCGGGATGCGGATCACGCGAATCGACGGATATTCGGCCAGAAGTTCGAGAGTTCCGTCGGTCGAACCGGAATCGATCACGAGGATCTCGAACGGGAACGGCGTGCGCTGGACGACGAGTTTCGCCAAGACTCCCGATAGTTCGGGCAACCCGTTCCACGTCGGAATGAACACCGTGCAGTACGGCGTCGCGGTCGCGTCGGGGCCGAGCAGTCCAAGCGCGTCGCTTCCATCGAGCGCCTCTCGATGACGACGCGCCGCCGCGACGGACGCGTAAAGACGCGAGGTCTCGTCGGCGCACTCCGCGATGCTTCGTACGGCGGGAACGGAAGCCGCGAGAGCCTCGTGACGCTCGGGGTGGTCGATGAGATCCGCGAGTGTCGCCGCCAACGCCTCCACATCGCCGGGGGGAAAGAACCGTCCGCCGTTCCCGTCCTCGAAGGCTTCGAGCAACGCCCCGTGTCCGGAGGCGACCACCGGAACGCCGGCAAGAAACGCTTCGCGCGCCGTGAGGCAGAACGACTCCCACCACACGGGAGGCACGACGAGGACGTCGATACCCCGCAGAAGGCGCGGGACATCCGCCGGTTCGTAGGCTCCCGCGAACCGCACCCGAAGACCGTCGCACGCGGCACGGAGACCGTCGACGTACCCGTCTCGCCCGTGGAACGTCGGTGCTTCGCCGTGAACGACGAGTTCGATGTCGGTTCGCCCGAGGCGCTTCCACGCCTCGATCAGGACGTGAACCCCCTTCGACGGAATGACGCTGCCCAGAAAGCCGACGACGCGAACGCCCGACCGGCGTCGCCTGACGGCTTCGTAGCCGTCCGATTCGAGTCCGTGCACGACGACGCGCACCAACGCGGGGTCGAGTCCCCATTCGATCATGCGTCGCGCGTGAAACTCGGAAGGTGCGATAAGGAGATCGACACGATTCAAACGCCGCAACAGACGCGTGTCGGCCTCTTCGAGCACCTTGGGCCCGACGTCGAAATGCGGCCACAAGGCGCCGAGACAAGTGGCGCAGCGGTTTCGATCGAGAGTTTCACAAATTTCGAGTTCGGGGGTGATTCGCTGTCCCCGCGGACACGGGAGCCAGTGATCGTGCAGCGTCACGACCGTCGGGATACGGCGCGCATGGAGTCGATCGAGGAACGACGTCGACAGGCAACTGAAGTGATGGATATGGACGACGTCGGGCGCGACGGCATCCACCACCCCCTCGAGAGCGGCGTCGATCGAAGGATGTTCATGAATGGCGCGATACGACGTCGCGTCATGGAAGTCGTAGGCCATCCGATACACATCGAAACCGTCGAGCGCTTCCCGACGGACCGAGAACGGCGTCCGTCCTTCCGCCGATTCGCGACAGGCCAACACCACCCGATCTCCGCGTCGACGCAGAGCCCGAGCGAGCCCCATGACGTGAACTTCCGTCCCACCGCGAGAGGCGGGCGGCAATCCCATCGTCAGCATGAGAACCTTCATGCGAAGGCTCTCTCGGACGATGCGGACACCGCGGCCGAGTACCGAGCGAGCATCGAAAGTGCATCTTCACGGATATCACGCACGATCGACGGATCGGGCTCCAGGGTCCGCAGCGAGGCGCGATCGAGCGCCAAGCTTCGAAGGACCGAAGCGAGATCCGCAGCGTCTCCCGCTTTGAAGTGCAGTCCGTTCACCCCATGCTGAACCAATTCCTTCATGCCCCCGATGTCCGAGGTGACCACGGGCGTCTTCGAAAGAAAGGCTTCGTGGATGGTCAAGGGAGCATTCTCCCACCACAGACTCGGGACGACGAGCACGTCGATGTCGGCGAGCAGTCGCGCGACGTCGCGGTTGTCGAACCTTCCGAGAAGAGCGATGCGCGGGTTGCGGATCGTCGCACGCAAATGAGCCGTGTAGTCGGGGAAAATTTCGAGGGCCCCGTGAATGCGCCCTTCGACGGGATAGGCGGACAACGCTTCGAGCGCCTCGATGAGTACGCCGAGCCCCTTGTAGGAGGAAATGGTGCCGAGGTAGCCGACGCGAAGTCGTTCCGAAGGGGTTTTGGGATGTTTCGGGAACCGCTCGACGTCTTGTCCGTAGGGAGACCAAACGATCCGATCGGACGGCACGATGCCGGAGGCGAGGAATCGTTCGCGAAGAAACCGACTCGGCGCGAAGAACATGTCCACCGCGCGAAACGCCTCCTGCGTGGTCGAAAGACGGTTGCGAATCGCCGCTTCGCGCTCGGAATGCGACCCGGGCGACGCTCCACGAATCGCCCATCGACGGGCGACCCGATTACCGACCTCCTTCAAGGCGTCGGGCGCCGCCTCGACGGCGCGACGCAACACCGAACCTGCGAGACGCCCCGCGGAACTTCGCGACAACGCCACGTGCGTGATGCAATCGGCGCAGGTCGACGGAACGGGAAGTTCGCACCGTTCGCCGTCCGGCCTTCGCATCTGGCCGTCTCGCGGACAGATCGCCATGTACTCGTGAAGGGTATAGAAGACGCGGCACCCCGCCTTCCGCGCTCGACCGAGGACACCGAGCCCCCAGAACTTGAGATGCTGCACGTGCACGACGTCGGGGCGTACGCGGCGAAGAATCCCGTCGAAGACGCGATCCATTTCCGGATCTTCGTAGGTGGCGCCGAACGTCGGGAACGCATCGTGATGCACGACTTCCGTGAACGGGAGGCCGTCGAACGTTCCTTCGCGCGTCTCGTACTGCGGCCGTTCGGGACGATTTTCGCAGAAGGCCAAATGGACGTCGACGTGCTTCGACAGCGCCTTCGCGAGCTGATAGGTGTAGATCTCCGAACCCGCTGCGTGATACGGCAGAAAATCGTGAACGACGAACAACACCTTCGGACGCCGCGACGTGGTCGAAACACGGGCCTTCAGCGCCGCGGACGCCCCCCGGTCCTCGACGATCGCGCGTCGAAGGGCGTCGAGTTCCGCAACCGCTTCGGCGTGTTTGCGCGCCCAGGCGGACGCCGATTCCGGATCGAGACGTTCACCATCGAAAGCGGCGCCGAGGATCTCTTCCGAACGAATCACGCGTTCCCGTTCGTGGTTCGTTTCGGCCCGCAGCCCGTCGTACAGAGCGCGCGCCGCATCGGCCTCGGCCTTCGTTTCTCGGACGACCGACTCGAGGTGTCGGATGCGTGCGGCGTCGGCGGATACGCGCGCCTGGAGACTCGATGCCGTCGCTCTCTCCGCCGCGACAACGTCCGAAACGTCGCGCCGTCGGCGTTCCGAGAACGCCAAAACGTCCTTCAATTCGGATTCGCGATGGAAAGCGCGAGCGAGATCCGCGTCCTTCGCGATCGCCTCACGAGCGAGTGATTCGAGCCGCGCCGACAACGCGCGCTGCGACGTCGTGAGAAGTTCGATGTCCGCGGCGCGCTCGACGACTTCGCGTTCCTGTTTCGCGATCACCGAACGCAGCGCTCGGAGGTCCCCTTCGAGGTGGCCGACGAGTTCGCCGACGTCGCGACGCGCCGCACGCTCCACGCGCAGGGCATCGGACGCGAGTCTCGCATCCGCCTCCACACGGACCAAACGTCGGGCGAGATCCGCCGTCGACGCGAGGGCGGCGTGGAGCGTCCTTTCGACGTCATGGCGGGCGAAGACTTCGGTCTCGGCACGGCGAGATTCGGCCTCCGCGCGGACGGAGGACTCGGTTGCCCGCGCGGTCTCGAATTCGAGACGCCGTTCCGCGATCCGGAGTTCCCCCTCGCGATCCGCGAGTGCGGCTTCCACGCCATTCAACGTGCGTTCGAGTTCGAGAAGCCGATCGACGGAGCGCCCCCCGTCTTCCGTCCCTTCGCGCAGACTCGCGACCCACTTTTCGAGTTCCGTGCAGCGCGCGGCGTACTGACGGACGGATTCCCTGAATCCGTCGAGCACCGTACCGAGGCGCGAGATTTCGGAACGGGCTTCGGAGACACCCGCTTCCGCGGCTTTGAAATTCGCGAACAAATCGTCGTAACGGACGATCTCCGCGTCCACGCGACCTCGTGCTTCGACGATCGACATCGAGGCACGTCGCAACGCGGCGCGGGAGCGTCGCTCGAGTCCCGCCCAAAGCCCCGGCTCGGCGATCGGCGCCTTGGGACGCGCGTCTCCGTAGACGACGTCGAGAGCATCGACGTGGGTCTCGACACCGCGGTCGCCGGGAATCGATGCGCGCGCGCGATCGAGTTGCGAACGGTCACGCACGAGCATTTCGAGAATCGACGCGAGCCCCTCGACGGAATCGGGGGGATAAACGAAGCCGGCGGCGCCGATGCGTTCCTCGAGAGCCCCGCACGCCGGGACGATCGCGGGCAGGCTCATCGCGAACGCTTCGTCGAGGACGAAGCTCCACGATTCGGAAGCTCGAGACGGGATCACGACGACGTCGTGACGATCGCCGTCAAGTTCGGAAGGCACATACGGTCCGTGCTCGTAGATCGGCAATCCGCTCTTGAGAGCGTCGAGCCGCGCACGCATCCGTGGATCCGCCGCCGTCCCGTAAACGTCGAGGCGCAACGCGGAACGAACCGACGGCGCGAGGAGGCCCATCGCTTCGTAGAGCAGTGGAACCCCCTTGACGTCGTTCAGATGACCGAAATGCAAGACGCGGATGGGGCTGTCGGCGGGTACGGTCGACGAATGCACGCGGCGAGGCGCCGACTCGAGCGACGGGTGCGCCACCACGATCGGCCGCACTTCCGCGGGCAACCACGGAGCCAGAAACGCCGCATGGGCGCGGGTCGGGACGACGACGGCATCCGCGGCGGCGACTTCCGCGCGCATATCGGCGACGAAGACGTCGAGCGCGTCGCGACACGTCGTTTCGTCCATCCCGAACGGAGTCGGCGCGCAACCGAAACACGACGAGGATCCAGGATCCTTGCGGCAGAGTCCGTCCTCGCGCACGCGGAACGCGATGGGACACGACACCGTGGCGTCGTGAAGGGTGACGCACACGGTTTTTCCGAGCGAGCGCGCCCAGCGCACCAAATGACGCGTCAGGCGAATCCACTGATGGACGTGCACGACGTCGGCGTCGGCGGCTTCCGACCGTGCGATCAAATCGAGCGCTTCGGAGTCGTCCGATCGATCCCATTGATCGACGAAGAGCCCGGACTTTCGTAGACGCAGGTGGGTCACTCCCGCTATCGGACCGTCCACGCGTTCGAGGGTCGTCGCCTCTCCGACCTGCATCGTCCCGAAGAGCACCGTGACGGCGTGCCCGCGCGCGGCTTGGGCCTCGGCGACCCGAGCGACCACGGATTCCGTCCCGCCACGGCATTCCGGAGGAAAGCCGTGTACGACATGCAGGATCTTCCGCTTCCCCTTCGCCCCCACCCCTTCTCCCGCTCTCACTTACCGCATCTCGCTCCCCGCACCGTCATAGTCGGCGATCGAGATCGATGAAGTACGTGTCTTCCCGATAGTTCCCCTGCCCGAGCTGCGTGTTGTAGTTGCAATCCTTGCAACAGGGAATCGGATCCCCGTCGAGGAGCCTCTGGCGCATCTCGCGCATGGGCGCGTTGTTCCAAATCTCCGAAAGATTCGTCGCGTGAGTGTTGCCGACGACGGGACGCCCTTGGATGCAACACGGGGCGACGTCGCCGGAGACGTTCACGAACAATTCGTTCCAGAGGAACTTGCACGTGTTGCGCGGCTTGCCGTCCGGTCCGAGGGAAGGAGGCGGCGGTTCGGCGGGCGCGACGGCGAACGCCATCGATCGTGCCCGGCGATCGTCCGGATCCCCCGCCACCTTGATGGGCTCGTCGACTCCGAGACCGCCCACCTCCGAAAGCGGGATGAGCACGTCGCCCTCCGCGAGGGCAACGGGGGCTTCGTCGACGGGGCCTCCGGCCAACGCCGCGGCGAGGTGCGGAAGTGGGCCGTCCGGCAACGACGGTTCCACGAAGGACACCGCCGCGATCTCTTCGTCCGAAACGTCCGGAAAATCGACCGGCAACGCGGTGCGGACGCCGAGCTCATCGGCGACACGGCGCGCTTCACGCAAGGCGCGATTCGCGAGCGCACGATGGCGCAAGAGCGACGAATTGGCCAACTTGTCGTTGAACGCGATCATCCACGCGCCCGAAACGAGATCGACGCCGAGCGCCTTCGCGATCCTGATGATCGTCGGCAACTCGTGCGCGTTCTCCTTCATCAGGGTCACCGCGAGGTGGAACCCCGGTCGACGTTCGGGCGGAAGCGATTCGCGCCAACGCGCGTAGCGCAACATGTTCCTCGTAACCTGTTCGAAGTCGGAGCCGACGCGGATGCGGTTGAAGGTGCGGCGCGTGCCGCCGTCGAAGGACACGATCAGACATCCGAGGTGGGGACCGACTTTGGCCAACATCGGAGCGTCGAGCAGCACGACGTTGGAGATGAGTTCGAGGCGCGTCTGCCACTTGGCGCACTCTTCGAGAACCTCGTCGAGATAGGGCACCATCAACGGTTCCCCCACCACGGTCAAGTTCACGATGCGCGCGTGCGGAAACACTTGCGGCGCGAGCATCCGGAAGGTCTCGACGGGCATATGGAGGTCGTACCGACCACGCCCTTGTTCGCGCGGCACCGGGAACTCGCACATGCGGCAATAGAGGTTGCAGTCCGCCGTGAGTTCGAGCGTGACTTTGAGGGGCAAACCGTCGACGAACGCGTCGCCGTTGCTCGCGGCCTCTCGGACGCGACGCTCGTTGTCCGCCTTGTAGGCCGCGATCTGCTCGGGCGTGTAGCGGGATGCGTCGTAGAGACTCGCGTCGGACATGTCAGGAAACCTCGCGAGTATCGTACGCCACAACTACCGATGCGGCATGGCTCAAGAACGATTCCGGGGGGGTGATTCCCGCTCGGAGGCGCGCCAATTCGACGCGGTCGCGGGCCAACCGCCGGAGAACCTCGGCCAAGGCCTCGGGATCTCCCGGAGGCACCAATCGACCGTTGACGCCGTCTTTCACGATTTCGGGAATCCCGCCCAGCGCGGACGCCACGACCGGGACCCTATGGGCGAGGGCCTCGGCGATGGTCAGCGGATGGTTCTCCGGCCAAATCGACGGGACGACGAGGACGTCGATTTCGGCGAGGCGACGCGGGGCTTCCTCGGGGCGAAAGGCCCCTTCGATGGTGACTCCGGCGGGAAGTCCTCCCCCGACCACCGACGCGACGTACTCGGGGCGCAGATCCGTGCGTCCGTGGACGCGCAACGTCGCGAT
>Ga0075471_10000490_pt1 | contig 23688 bp, 17 predicted proteins | sample DEB19_08_DNA_2_FD_74787 | JGI IMG/M metagenome (GOLD analysis project Ga0075471, IMG submission 74787) | Aqueous microbial communities from the Delaware River and Bay under freshwater to marine salinity gradient to study organic matter... | ecosystem: Environmental > Aquatic > Marine > Coastal ...
ACGGCAAGCTGCGCGACGAGCTGCTGAACGGCGAGATCTTCTACACGGTGGCGGAGGCACGCGTGCTGATCGAGCGGTGGCGCGAGCACTACAACCGGGTGCGCCCGCACAGTGCGCTCGGGTACCGCCCACCGGCACCGGAGGCGATCGCTGCTGGACCGCCCTCCGCTTCGCTCCGGGCCTTCCAGCAGCGCCTTCCGAACCGAACGACTACTGCGTAAACTGTGGACTCAACAGCGGGGTAAGGTCAAGCGGTGTTGCGGATCCAGTGGGCGCCGAAGGAGGAGTCTCGCTTCGGGCTCGGAAGTCGTCCGACCACCTTCGGAAGCGACCCATCGAGCGATGTACGCCTTCCGGGATCGCAGTACGCAGCGCGCGTCGGCGAGATACGGATTTCGAACGGGCAGATCGAGTTCGTCGACGCGTCAACAGGTGGGTGGCACGCGCTGCGCGATGGAAGCAAGCTTCAATTCGGCCGCGTTGTCGCCATCATCGAGGCGAAGCCCAGCAAGCCATAGCGGCGATGGGCCGAAGTGCGGCTCAGTGCATGGCGGGACGCAGCATTTCCTCGATCTGTGCGTGCGAGAGGACTGAGCACTCGGCGATGACGGAGAACACGCTCGGATCGATGGCGTGCGGCGGGACGGTCGCGCGATCGCCCACCAGGACCAGGCTCAGCCGCCCCATGCGCGCCAGCGCGCGGCCTGCATGGATCCAGTCGTCCGAGCTCTCGAGGTCGCTGACCAGCACGGAGCAGGCGGTGGCGTGAAAGTCCCTGCGCGAGCTCGATCGCGCTCGCAGTCGATCGACGTGCTGGGTGGTTCTTCGAACGGACTCGCCGAGCGCGCGGGCCAGCATGCTCGCCCCGGAGCCTGAGAGAGGGAGATCCAGCAGTTCCGACGCCGTGACGTCCGCTCCGAGGATGATTGGCTCATCCGAAAAGGTCCACGCGTTGCAGGGCGTCCGTTCGTTGCGTGCTCGGTCCCGCTCCTCGACAAAACGAAGGACCTGGAGGACCGCCTGTCGCGCAGACTGCACTCCCGCGCCACGCATAGACATCGATTCGTCGATCAAGAGATTGACAATCGGGGCACCCACTCGGGTAGGATAATTCCCTATGACCGAACATGGAACCGCGGATGGGATTTCCCAGTTGAACGGCCTTGTCGAGAGCGAGGTTGTCGAGAGCCGCCGTCAGAACGGCGCGAATGTGCTCACCCCTCCGGAGGGCGAGTCATGGTGGAAGCAGTACATCGGGAAGTTCGACGACCCGGTCATTCGCATCCTCATGGTGGCGGCCTTCATTGCTATCGCCGCTGGCGCGGCCCATGGCGACTACATCGAGGGAGTCGGCATTCTCGTCGCCATCCTCCTTGCGACGGCGCTCGCCTTCATCAACGAGTACAAGGCGAGCCAGGAGTTCGAGATTCTCAACAAGACCGATGACGACACGCCCGTCCGCGCGAAGCGCGGCGGGACCTTCGTCACGGTCCCCAAGCGCGACCTCGTGGTGGGAGACCTCATCCAGATCGAGGCTGGCGAGGCCGTTCCCGCCGACGCTGAGATCCTCTCGCAGGTGTCGCTTCTCGTCGACCAGGCGAGCCTGACGGGCGAGACGGAGCCGGTGGCGAAGTTCGCGAAGGGGAACATCCCTCCCCAGGAAGACCACGAGCACACCTTTGCGGCGGACTCGATCTACCGCGGCACCACGGCCGTCGATGGACACGCCTTCTGCCGCGTCACCGCGGTGGGCGACCGCACCAGGATCGGCGGGGTCGCGCGTTCCGCTGCCGAGGAGACGGGCGAAGTCACTCCGCTCAACGAGCAGCTTGAGGGACTCAGCAAGGTCATCGGCGTCGTCGGATTCCTCGTGGCCGCCCTGGCGTTCGCCGCCCTGGTGGTGCGCGGGTACTACGTGGGCGAGATCACCGTGACAAATCCTCAGCTCATCTTCGGGCTCGGAGCGTTCGCCGCCGTCATGGTCGCGCTCTCGAAGGTGTGGCTGCCGTGGGTGTACGACGGGCTTGAACTTGTCAAGTCCAGCGCGAAGCCGCCGGAGTTCCTCGAGCGCGAGGGGATCGCCCCGTGGCTGCAGGCCTTCGGCGCGGGTCTCATCGTGCTCGCCGCCACGGCCGGGGGGCTTGCCTCTGCAGGGCACGCGTGGGCGGACTACTCCTTGCCCGCCGATGCCGGCGCGCGCGTGCTCGCTGCGTTCATGATCGCGGTCACGATCATCGTCGTCGCCGTCCCCGAGGGACTCGCGATGAGCGTCACGCTTAGCCTGGCCTACAGCATGAGGCGCATGACGCGTGCCAACACGCTGGTCCGGCGCATGCACGCCTGCGAGACCATCGGCTCCGCGACGGTCATCTGCTCGGACAAGACTGGAACGCTGACCACCAGCCGCATGGCGCTGCGCGAGTTCGTCTCGGACGCGGTCTCGGGCGGGCTGAAGAAGAGCGATCCTGCCTCGCGGCTGGTCGCGGAGTCGGTGTGCGCCAACTCGACGGCGGATCTCTCTCCCACAGAGAACGGATTCGAGGCCCTTGGCAATCCGACGGAATCGGCGCTTCTCCTGTGGGTCGAAGGTGCGAAAATCGGGGAGGGATACCTTCAGTTCCGCGATGCATTCAAAGTCGAATCTCAGCTTACTTTCTCGACCGAGCGCAAGTTCATGGCGACCTTTGGGCGCTCGGCAGCAGCAGAGGGACGGGAGGTCCTGCATGTCAAGGGTGCGCCGGAAATCGTGCTCGCCCGATGCATCTCGCGGCAGGGCGCAGGCGGCGCGACGCCAATGGACGCATCGGCGCGCGCGGAGATCGAGAAGCGCCTGGCTGACTGCCAGGGGCGTGGAATGCGCACGCTCGGCTTCGCCATGCGCGAGGGTGCGCTTGGATCAGCCGACCTCGTCGACCAGTCGAAGGGGCTCACGTGGCTTGGCTTTGCGGTGATTGAGGATCCCATCCGTCCGGAAGTGCCTCCTGCGATCCGCTCCTGCCTGGGCGCGGGCATCGAGGTCAAGATCATCACAGGCGACAACACGCCAACTGCCCGTGAGGTCGGGCGGCAGATCGGGCTCGAGGTCGACGGACCAGGTTCAGTCCTGACGGGCTCCGAGTTTGGAGCCATGGATGATGCCCGTGCCGCCGCTGCCGTCGTGCCGATGAAGGTGCTCTCGCGCGCCCAGCCGCAGCACAAGCAGCGGGTCGTGCAGCTGCTGCAGAAGCGCGGTGATGTGGTTGCGGTGACTGGCGACGGTGTGAACGACGGACCCGCGCTGAACTATGCGGACGTAGGGCTTGCCATGGGCAAGACCGGCACGAGTGTCGCGCGCTCTGCAAGCGACATGGTGGTGCTTGACGATTCGTTCGCGAGCATCGCGTCGGGCGTCATGTGGGGGCGATCGCTGTACCGCAACATCCAGCGTTTCATCGTCTTCCAGCTCACGATCAACGTGGCGGCGCTCCTGATCGCGCTGCTGGGTCCCTTCATCGGAGTGGCGATCCCGCTGAACGTGATCCAGATGCTTTGGGTGAACCTCATCATGGACACCTTCGCGGCTCTCGCGCTCGCGACCGAGCCAGCAGATCCAGGCGTGATGCGGGACAAGCCGCGCGGGCGCGGCGAGTTCATCATCTCGGCGGCCATGGCGCGCTCGATCTTCGGGTGGGGCATGCTGTTCGTGGTCGTGCTCGTCGGTCTGCTGCTCTGGATGAAGTCGCGCTCGGAAGGCGGCGTGGTCTCGGCGCGGGACCTGACGATTTTCTACTCGATCTTCGTGATGCTCCAGTTCTGGAACATCTTCAATGCCCGCCGCTTTGGCGACGCGCGTTCCGCGTTCAGCGGGCTCGGGGACAACAAGCTGTTCGTCCTCATCGCGTTGAGCATTTTCGCAGGGCAGGTCGTCATCGTGCAGTTCGGCGGCACCGTGTTCCGCACCGAACCGCTCTCTTTCATGGACTGGGCGATGATCGTCGGCTGCACGGCGCCGGTGATGTTGATCGGTGAGATCGGCCGGCTGCTTCGGCGAAGCGCCCGTGGCGGCGCATCCTGACCGCATGTCAGTGGGACGCATGAGCGCGCTCTGCGCGCGGGGAGTTCAGCATGGGTTTCTTCAAGAGTCTCTTTGGCGGCGGCGCTTCGGGAAGCGGGGCGCGTCCGACGCCGCCCGTGGCGCCACCGGTCCCGCCCGTCGCTCAGACGCAAAGCAGGCAGCTCCCCAGCAGCATGGTGGCCGCCGAGTTCGGCGAGGTGAACGTCATCGATGGTCCGAATGGACGCGAGGTTGACGTGACCATCCTGATGGAGCCGAGCGGCGTGGACAGCGAGGGCTGGCAGACGGGCGTGGCGCTCGATGGCAGCGTCTCGATGCTTGCCGCGTATGGTCATGCGTTCGTCGCTGGCCCCAGCGCCCCGAAGATGACACCCGAGTTCCGGTCCGAGCTCCTGAACCGCGGGCTGATGGTCGCTCGCGAGATCGATGGGCAGTGGCGCTCGATCCTGACCGACGAGGGGATCGCCGAACTCCGCAGGCTTGGGTACGGCGCGAGCCCGAATGACGTCGAGCCGGTCACGCGCGACTTCACCGCGTATCTTGCCGAGCGGCTGGACGCCGATGGTGGCACGACCGTGATCTACTGGGCCTGCGGGACTGGTCGCCAGTACGAGGTGATCGGCGATTTCACCGCGCAACAGTGCAGGACCGCTTCGTTCGCAGGGCCGTCGAAGGGTGTCGGCTTCGGCAAGGCGACGCACCTGCTTCCCGCCATGCGCTACTTCGTCGAGCGCTTCGCGGACGCGAAGAACGGCATGTACGTCTTCATGACCGATGGCAAGCTCGACGATCTCGACGAGGTGAAGTCCTACACCGCCCGCCTTTGCCGTGAGATCGCGGCGGGGACTCGCAACCGCCTGAAGTTCGTCCTGATCGGCGTAGGCGACCAGGTCGACGAGGACCAGATGACCGAGCTGGATGACCTGGATTCAGGAACCGATGTGGATCTCTGGGATCACAAGATCGCGAAGGAGATGCGGCAGCTCGCTGAGATCTTTGCGGAAGTCGTCGATGAGAACCAGATCGTCGCGCCCGTCGGCAAGGTCGTCGACTCTTCGGGCAATACGCTGAAGTCGATGTCCGATGGGGTGCCGGCTCGAATCCGCTTCGAGATCGGCGTGACGGAGGCCTCCTTCGAGCTCGTGATCGGCGACCACCGCATCAGGCAGGATCTTCCGTCCCGCGTGTAAGGCGAACGAGGTTGAATCGCGGCTTCGCCGCATGGAGTGAAGATGCAACTAGCAGATGACAAGGTCGTAGACCCGTTCGGTGAAGTCAACGTTCTCCCGGGGAAGCCAGGCATGTCGCGCGTTCGGGCGACGATCCTGATGCCGCCGAGCGTCGAGAATGCGTCGGTCGCGCTGGCGACGGATGCGTCGCGCTCGATGCTTGACAACTTTGGCGGTGCCAACCTCTCGCCGATCTTCAGGAAGGAGAACCAAGTCGAGCTGGTCGCCCGTGCCATGGCTGAGTACCTGGCGAACTTCTCTGGCGATGGCAAGGTGAGCCTTGCATACTGGGCAGTCGGTACCGGCGGCGCGCAGGTTCAAGACCTCGGTCGCGTCGACGCGGCTGCAGCGGCGACGAAGAACTTCCAGCCCCCGCAGAACATGGGTACGGGGACCCAGTTGCTTCCCGCCGTGAAGCACTTCACAGAGGGCGAGTTCAAGACCAAGAAGTGGTCGATGGCGGTGTTCATCACGGACGGCGTGCTCGACGACCTTGAGGGCGTGAAGACGTATACCTTCGATCTTGCACGTGAGATTGCGGCGGGAACGCGTCACTTCACGAAGTTGGTCCTGATCGGCATCGGCAATGACTGCGATGAATCGCAGATGGAGCAGCTTGATGACCTGCTTGACGATTCTGGACTCCAGGATCCGGCGGGCAACGACATCGACATCTGGGATCACAGCATGGCGGCGAACATGCGGAGCCTTGCGGCGATCTTCAAGGAGGTGGTCAGCCGGAACACGATCGTTGCCCCGAGCGCCGTGATCACCGATGACAAGGGCGATCCAGTGCGATCGGACCAGCCCTTCACCGACGGGCTGCCGGCGATCTTTGAGTTCGAGCTTCCCATGGGGGCAAGGTCCTTCTCACTCGCTCTTCCTGACGGCCAGCGATTCGTGCAGCCTCTCGTCTAGCGCGCTCGCGGGACGAAGCGCGGTTCCGTCGCTCGTGTGTTCCGTCGCTCGTGTGTTCCGTCGCTCGTGTGTTCCGTCGCTCGTGTGTTCCGTCGCTCGTGTGTTCCGTCGCTCGTGTGTTCCGTCGACGCGAGGTGTGCTGATGAGTAGCGAACTCGAACAGTTCCTGGGACAGCTCATCTCCATCCGTAGACTGGATCGGGGCTGGGTGCGGCCCTCGCCGGAGAGACAAGGGCAGGATCGAGTTCGGTGGATCGAGTGCAATCGGACTCTTGATGCGTGGAGCGGGATTCCCGTCGATTTTTGGGATGTCGCGGATACCGTCGCGAACCGGCGCGGATCCGAGTTCCCACGGGATGGCGGAGTGACTCGAGACGAGTGGAGGGCTTACGTCGGTCACCTGGGCGCGCTTTCACCACCAAAGGCGGTTGTTCCTTCACTCGTCAGGTTTCTGTTTCCCGACCACGCCGCGGATTGGGCGGGTGGGAGCGATGAGCTGAGGGCACGAGCGTGGCGGGGCGAGTTCGATCAGTGGCTGGCGATACTCGCGCAGAAGCATTGGAAGCCTCTCGCCCTGAGCTTTTCATGGTTCTTGGCGAAGCGCTATCCCCAGCTTCGCCCATTGCCCCCACTGACTGATTCGCAGTCCTCACAGCGCTTTCCTTGGCCAGACCAACAGAGTTCAGGCGCAGGGGCGTCCCCGTCACTCCGTGCCGCACCACCCCCGACGATCGCCCCACCGCCTGTCATTCGGGATCCGCGGGTCGATGGAGGTCAGCGCACGACGCAGCCTGACGTTACTCGACACGGACGGGGAGCCAGTACGCAGGGTGGTCTCGTAAAGCCAGCCACGCCGACTCCTTCATCGACGAGCCCCGAGATTCCGATCTCACGTCAATCCGCCAATGCTCCGAGCAGCATTCCGCAAGGGGCGCCATCGCCTCTTGGAGGGACCGGTGCTGCTCCAGTAGTGCCCGCTCCGGCAGGCTCGTCGTGGGTCTGGCGGAGACCAGATCCTGCGCTTCCTCCCCCCCCTGCGCCCGAGTGGGCGACGAGTACAGATGGTTTTTCACGCTCCGAGCAGAGCGCCTTTGCACTTCTTGTCGGGGCGACGGTTCGCGGGAAAGGTCACAAGCAAGACGGGTTGTATGGCGATGACTCGTTCGGATTGGCGCATGCAGGCAAGTGGCGGGTGATGGCGGTCTCGGATGGCGCGGGAAGTTCCAGGCTGTCGCGCTTTGGATCGCATCACGCGGTCCGATCCGTGATCGATGAGCTTGTCAAGCGACTGAGTTACATCGATCTTTCGACGCGTGTGTTCGAGCCCGCCGAGCTGCAGCAGCTCCGACATCATGACTTGCTCGCAGGCGTGGTGGCAGCGTATCGAGACTCCTTTCTGCTCGCGGCGCAGTCGGTCGTGGGCTGGGTCTGCGTGGAGAACACGAAGGATGGAGGGCGAGGCGCTTGCCGGCGCGCCTTGGATGCGGCAGTAAGGACGGCGGCCGCTGATTCAGGCAAGTATCGAAAGCGCGTCGACTCGACGCAAGCTGGCAAACTCGTCGAGATCAATCCTTCGGATTGCAACGCGACACTTCTGGTCGCGACGACGACGCGCATTTGGGTTCGTGGTTCGGACGGCGCTCCAAAGGAAGTGCTGCTCGTCGCCTCATGTGCAATCGGCGACGGGATGATCGTGGCATTCCGAAAGCCCGGCGGCAAGGCGCCGTACTCCATCGACCTCATGGTTCCCGATGCAGGGCAGTACTCGGGTGAGTCGGTGTTTCTTTCGACATCCCAAGCCAGCCCTGATCAGATCGAGGGGCGATTCCGCCTCGATGTCGTCGGCGCGATCTCGGATGTCGCCGCGATCGCGGCGATGTCGGATGGCGTTGGCGACGACTACTACGGGACGAACGTCGGCATGCAGCGACTCCTCTGTGATCTCGTCGCGAACGGTATCCTTCCGACCCCGCCGCGAAGTCCCGCGCGAGTCCTGGCCAGCTCGACCGCTGCTGTGGTCGATGAGCCCGTGCTGTGCGAGATGACTGGGGGCAGCTCTGCCTCGCGGCGGGTTCTCCCCATCGCCTATGTCGATCGGGCGATCGCGGAGTCCAAGCTCACGGTCGTGCAGGCTCTTGAGTCTCCATCCGTTCTCGCGGAACTCTCCGAGGCTCGGCTGCGAAGGCTTGGGGGCTTCGCGATGTCGCAGCCATCTCCCGAAGCGCTCGGGGCTCGAATCCGCGATTGGCTCGATACCTACACCGCTCGCGGTTCGTATGACGACAGGACCTTGGTGATGATCGTGGAGCGCGACCTCGGGCACTGATGGTTTTAGGACGGGTTGTGGACGCGACGGAGGCGATGCGCTGTGAGGCCTCGCGCTGCCCACCGAGTCCGTTCTGCAATATTGTGACGGCTTCATTACGATTTTTCGGTACCATCCTGCGACTGCGTCGCGAGCCCCATCGGGGGCTTTGCAGGGCAGAGTTGATTTGAGCACTCAGGTCTGAGGAGTCAGCATGTCTCGACGTCTTCCCATCTATCTTCTTCTCGACACCTCGGGCAGCATGGATGGCGCCCCGATCAACGCGGTGAATCAGGGACTGCAGGTGTTCCAGGCGGCGCTCCGGAGCGATCCTCGCGCGCTTGAGACCGCATACGTCTCGCTGCTCACCTTTGATTCAGCTGCCAAGCAGCTCGTGCCGCTCACCGACGTCGCCAGCTTCACGGCTCCGCCGCTTCAGGCGTCTGGAACGACTGCCTTCGGCGAGGGGCTCAAGCTCCTCGAGGACTGCATCAAGCGTGAGGTCGTCTCGAACTCGACCGAAGGACAGAAGGGCGACTGGAAGCCGCTGATCTTCATCATGACCGACGGTCAGCCGACGGATGCGTGGGAAGCTGCTGCGGATTCACTGAAGCGTCGCGGCATCGGCAACATTATTGCCTGCGCTGCAGGCGACGGAGCCGACGAGCAGATGCTCAAGCGCGTCACTGAGATCGTCGTCAAGCTCAGCGATACGAATGAGCAGCAGATCGGAGCCTTCTTCAAGTGGGTCACCCAGAGCGCGAAGACCGCTTCTGCCTCGGTGGGCACCGCTGGCGCGCAGCAGGGCATCCAGCTCCCGCCGCCTCCGCCGGGTGCTGGCATCGTGATTGTTCCTTGAGACGATCGAATTGCGCTCTCCGCAGCAAATAGCCGTCCCGAGCGCCCGAGCGGTTGGCGCGGGCTGGGCGGAGGAGGTCTTCCTGTGGAATTAAATGAAAAGGACTTCAATGGCTGGTTCAATCTGTGCCACATCTACTGGGGTGGTCGAGGTGGACAGTCCTTGCTGGAGGCAGGCAAGCACAAGCAGCTGAAAGAGCAGTCGAAGCAGTTTCGCGAATGGCTGAATCTCCACAGCAATATCCTGCCGCCCCGCGCGCTCATGGCTCGGTATGCGGACGCGATCCTGAATGTCGACCGCCTGCCTCAGCCGGGCTTCGCTTCAACCTATCGGGACAAGATCAGTCGAATCAAGAATGTCGCTGAGCAGTGCAATGCGGCAAGCGCGAGAGACTTGTTGGTGGCGTTTTTCGACGACTGGTTTCTCGCTCGTGGCGACCGGGCCGTCGAGGAAATGGTGCTGAGAGATGCCGAAGCCAGGGAGATCGCCTGCACTCCTGAGTACCGTGCGAGCCTGAATGGCTGTTTCGTGGAACTGCTGAATGAAGTCGAGTTCCGTCGGCAGGTTCGGGGCGTGTTTTGGGCAGCGAGTCAGCAGTCCCATCACGAGTTATGCGGGGCTGGTGGCGCGGCAGTCCCTGGGCCTCCACCTGCAGGGAAGCAACAGGTGAATCGCGTCGCCAACGAATCTGCACGCGGAGGCGGGGCGCGAGTGGCCTCTGGTTCGCCAGCGATTCAAATCAATCTGAGTCACGGTCCTGTGGATCGACCTGCCGCGTCGTCTGGCGACTCAGGAGCCAGAGCTGTGCCTGCACCTGCGCCGTCGCCAGTTCCTGCGCCCGCTCCAGTTCCTGCTCCTGCTCCCGCTCCTCCGATCACTGCCCAATGGACATGGCTGCCGCCTGAAGCCGCACTTCCGTCTCGCAGGCAGGGGCAGTGGAACGATTCGATCGACGGATTCGGCACGGGCGAGGCGCTGGACACGGCGCAGCGGTTTGTCGCGGCGGTCGCGCGCGGGCGCGGGCATAAGCAGGACGCGCTGTTCTGCGACGACTCCTTCGAGTACCTGACTGCGGGTCAGTGGCGGGTCGTCATTGCCTCGGACGGCGCCGGAAGCGCAAAGTTCTCTCGCGTCGGCTCCGAGCTCGCGGCTAGCTCGGTCAAGCGGACACTCGAACGGAGGTTGGCGGAGGTCGACCTCGGGAGCCTTATGGAGTCTGACCTCCAGAAGCTCCAACAAAGCCCAGCGTACGACGATCGAACTCGCGCCATCGTCGAGGCCTTCGAGATCGGATTTTCCGACGCGATGGGTTCCATCACCCGGTGGGTCGATCAGAAGAACAGCCTCGAGCACGGAGTGTCAGACGAGCGTAAGCACATCGACGATGTGATGCGCGGAACTGGGAAGGAGTCTTCGCGCGCGAACCCCGAGAATCCCGATGAACCGCTCCGAATCTCCGAGAGCGATTGCAATTGCACGCTGCTTGTCGCTGCGTATACCGTCGTGAAGCTCCTGAAGTCCGATGGCACCACGCGCGATATGGCTATGGTGGTCTCGTGCGCGGTAGGCGACGGCATGATTGCTGTGTTCCGTCGGCTCTCGGCAGCCGCCCCTCACGCAATTCTGCTCATGGCGCCTGACACGGGGCAGTACGCAGGTCAGACTCAGTTCCTCTCGAGATCGACCGCTCACCCTGAGTCCGTGCGCGGACGAGTCGCTGTTCGGTTTGCTGGCGCCGATGCGGATATCGTCGCGGTCGCGGCCATGACCGATGGCGTCGCGGATGACTACTACGAGGGCGAAGTGGGGATGGAGAGGCTGTACTGCGATCTCGTCCTGAACGGGCTGCTGCAAGTCGCGGCATCCAGCCAGGAAGTCGCCAAGCAGCGTGATTGGGCTGAGCAAGAGTTGCGTGCCCGTGCAGGCGCCGCCGCACGCGACATCGAAACTCTTGAGAAGGAGCTCGCGGCAGCGAGCGCTCCCGCGGATCAGTTCCGACTCAATCAGCGCAAGAAGTCGCTCGAGGCACAGGCTGCTCGCGCCACGCTCGAATCACTGGTCGCCCAGGAGAACATCTTCGCATCTCCCGCAGGCGATGCGCCTGAACGGAAAAATCCGATCAAGTACGCGTCGATTTTCGCCGCTGCGCTTGGGCTGACCCCGCGCGAACTCCTCGCGCGTCCTGCCCTCCTTCACGCGATCGCCGAGGTCAGCCCATCGACACTCGCGGTCAGGCCTGATCCCGAAGATCCCAGCCGATCCGCGCAGGCTGCTGCTGCACGCATCTTCACGTGGCTCGACACCTACATCGTCAAGGGCTCCTTCGACGATCGTTCCCTGGTCATGTTTGAAACTGGAGTGCCGGCATGAGCATGCAGCTCGAGACAGCCCGACTTCGAGACGGCGGTTCCATTGAATTCAATGTCGCGAAGCGCATGGAAGGAGGCATGAAGCATGTCTACTTCACGCGAGACCGATCGGGAGTGGTCGCGTTTTTCCATGACAAGCAGGACTACCAGCGATCCGAGCGGCTGAGTCGAGTCGTTGAGAAGTTCAACCCAACGCGCGATGGACAGGCGAATTCTGCATATTGGCGCGACCTCTTCTGCTGGCCGACCAGCATCATCGAGCACAGTGCGTTCGGAATCGGCATCCACCTTCCTGCGTATCCGTCCTGCTTCTTCTTCCAGCAGGGTGAGTTGAAGGGCAAGGAGAAGGACGGCGGCTGGTTCAACTGCACGGATCGCAAGACTGGGCGCGTCATGCGCTATTCGAAGGTGCATGAGAGCGAGCGAGGCTATCTGGGAACCTATCTGGCAGCGTTCATCCGCGTTGCTCGCGCCGTCGAGCGCATGCATAACGCGGGACTCGCGCATGCCGACCTCAGCGAGCGCAACGTGCTGATCGACCCGTCATCGGGTCGTTCGATCATCATCGACGTCGACTCGCTTGTCGTCACGGGGCTCTACCCACCCGATGTGCTCGGCACGCCTGGCTACATCGCGCCCGAAGTGATGGCGACGAAGCATCTCGCGCTGAACGACCCGAATCGGAAGCACCCCTGCGCCGACACCGACAAGTACGCGCTGGCCGTGATGATCTACAAGTATCTGCTCGAGCGTCATCCGCTCGAGGGCGAGCGTGTGCTGAAGGGGCTCACGGCAGAGCAGGAGGACGAGGCGATCTACGGTGCGAAGGCGCTGTACACCGAGCATCGGACCGATGCGGCGAACCGTCCGAAGGCGCCGAAGTACCTGCGTGCGGCGATCCTCGGCAAGAAGATCGATGATTTGTTCCACAAGACGTTCGTCGATGGCTTGCAGAGCACGATGGCCCGCCCGACCCCGGGATCGTGGGTGACCGCGCTGTGCGAGGCGTTCGACATGCTGCTTGCGTGCCCGAATCCATCGTGCTCGCACAAGCAGTTCGTGCTGACCGACCCAAGGGCTCCGGTATGCCCGTACTGCGGCACGCGCTACCGCGGCACCTTCAGCGTGATGCATCTGACGCATGCGGACAAGGGCTTCACGCGGAACGAAGGCGATGTCGTGCTGAACGGATACCGCGGCGGGACCGGCACGGTTCTCTACAGGTTTCACACGCATCGCGGTGCGTTCCGCGGTCCGGGACAGGACAGCACGCCGCTCGCGCAGGTGGTGTTCCTGGACAAGCCGACGCCGACGTTCTACCTGCAGAATCTCGCATTGCCCGGCATGATGGTTCGCAACCCGAAGGCGGGTCTCACGGATTTTCAGCCGCTGCCTTTGAACGCCAAGTTGCAGCTCACGACGGGTCTTGAGGTGCAGTTCGGTCCCGAGCCCGAGTCGCGCCTGGGGACCGTCGAGACGTTCAGCATCGCGTAGGTCCGTTTGGTTATCCGCGGATGATGCACGGTTCGCGCCTTGCTTCGCCCTGTTCGACAGGCGAGACTACGGTCGGCGCATTCGTTTGCGGAGTCCATGGAAGATGCCGACGTACGAGAAGGCCACAATCCGAGGCGGCGGGTCCGTGGAGTTCGAGGTGTCGAATCCTGCGGGCAGTGGCGGCATGAAGCAGGTGTTCTTCGTAAAGGGAAGGCAGCAGGTCGTCGCCTTCTTCCACAATGCCGCCGTCGACTCGGATCGGGAGGAGCGGCTTCAGAAGGTCATCGGATCGTACAACCCGACGCGGGACGGGCAGACGAACGCCGAATACTGGCGTCAGGTCTTTTGCTGGCCGACTGCGCTTGTCGACCATCCGGCGCGGGGCATCGGATTCCTGCTTCCGGCTTATCCGGAGTGCTTCTTCTTTCAGCATGGCGAGGTGAAGGGTCGGGAGAAGAGCGGACTCTGGTTCAATTGCATCGATCGCAAGACCGGCAGGGCAATGCGGTACTCGAAGGTACATGAATCCGAGCGGGGGAACCTTCGCTCGATGATGCTGTCGATGATCGAAGTCGCCCGCGCGGTACGCCGCATGCACAACGCAGGGCTTGCGCACTCAGACCTCAGTGAAAACAATGTTCTGATCGATCCCGCATCCGGCAGGGCTCTCATCATCGATGTCGATTCGCTGGTCGTCACGGGGCTGCATCCCCCCGATGTGCTCGGTACTCCGGGTTACATCGCCCCAGAGGTGCTGGCGACGAAGCGGCTCGCCTTGAGCGACCCCAAGCGCAAGCACCCCAGCGCAGAGACCGACAAGCATGCGCTCGCGGTCATGCTCTACAAGCATCTGCTCGAAAGGCACCCTCTCGAAGGTCGGCGTCATTTCGTGGGCTTGTCCGCTGAGGACGAGGACGAGATGCTGCTCGGCTCGAAGGCGCTCTACTCGGAGCACCCGACAGATCAGTCGAACCGACCGCTGGGAAACCGATGGATGCCAGCGAGCGCGCTTGGGCCGCCGCTCGAGCTGCTCTTCCGTCGAGCCTTCGTGGAGGGCATCAACGAACCAAACAGGCGACCGATGCCAGGCGAGTGGGTCCAGGCGTTGCTGTGGGCGCTCGACAACATGGCGCCCTGTGCGAATCGTGCCTGTCCGTATGGATGGTTCGTCGTGGCAGGACTGGAGCGGAAGCCCTGCCCGGCGTGCGGTCATCTGAACACGGCGCCGTTGGTACGGCTGAACTTCGAGCGCGAGGGCAAGCGCGGTTGGTTCCGGTCCGAGGGGTCGCTGATCCTGAGCGTCGATCAGAGCGGACAATCACGAACTCGCATCTACCGCCATCACATCGAGCGCAACCTGCCCCGTGGTCCAGGCGAGGACACCACGCCACTGGCTGAGGTCGTACATCTCGAGACCCCGTATCGAGGCTACTATCTCGAGAACAAGGCGCTTCCGAATCTTGGCGTGCGGCTCCTCGGAGACGTCGGATTGAGTTACCGACACGCGCCTGCACCGTGCAAGACCTATCTGATGTCAAATCTGGAGATCTGCTTCGACATCGGTGGAACGGATGCTCGGGGGAAGTACGCCCGGGCTTCGGTGCAGGTATTCTGACTCAACAGACCTCATCCCATGTCGCCGATTCAGGAACTCCAGAAGCAACTTGACGATGGCGGACGCGCGGAAGTCCGTTGGGTGGATCATGGAGAAACGAGAGGGACAGCATCCGTGCGTCGACGCGTCACGCTGGATCTCTCCCGGACGACTCTCGTAGGAGATTCGGCACCAGCGATCATCGTCGGTCGGGGGGGCGATCTCCTGGTCAAGGGTGGTCAGGTATCGACGTCAAGCCGAGATGCGAATGCACTCGCAAAGGGGATGCCCGATGCGTGGCGAGTCGGTGTCGCGATCGAGGTTCAGCCCGGAGGATCGATTCGGTTCGAGTCGGTTGACGTCATCGGGGATATCGCTGGTCCATCCGACTTCACGGGCGAGTGGCATCTCCCCCTGGTACTGCCCCTGCCGAACCTGCCGCCGCGCGCGCGCAGTCTGGTTCGGATGCGACTCGTCTTGCCGCACGAGGCGGAAGTCAGCAGCGATATCGAGGGTGTTGGTCCAACTCAGACTCGGATCGGCCCCGGGGCCGTCGAGCTCGGACTCGATATCGATGCCCGCGACGCAGAGCATGGGGTGCTGCTGGATGGTTGGGTGCGATTCGTGGCACGCGGGCTCGTGAGAAGGATGCGCCTTCGCGCAAGGATGGTGCAGGGGAGTCCGGCACCGTCGGCGGATCCCATCTGGGAAGCCGGTCTCTATGAGCATGCGCTGCGGGAGGGCGCTCTGCAGAGGAACCGGATCGCAAACATCAGCAGGGTCACATCACAGCCCACGCCGCCCGGCTTGCCGGTCGCGCCTTCTGCTGGCTCGTCGGTCGCTCCGTCAGTCGGGGCGTCGGCGGCGGGGAGTTCGGTACCAGCGGTGGCTCCGCCGAACCGTCCGACGACCAGCGGAGAGCGAAGTCGCGTGCAGTCGGGACTCGGGGGGGCGTTCGCGCCCAAGTCCCCCTCCAAGCCAGGACAGCTTCCTGCGAACGTCGCCGCATCTGCTCCTCCCGCTCCGACGGTACCGCATCCACCTTCCCCACCCACCAACCCGCCATCGGAAGTCCCAGATCCGAAGAAGAACGGTGGACAGAAGGCAGCTCCCTTCGCCAAACCTCCGTGGCGTCAAGGCACGGGCACCGCTGGCAGCGGCATGGCGCCCGCTCCCCCTCCGTCGCCACAGCCACCACCTCCACCACCTGGGGCAGCGCCGTCGATTCCGTCGCCCTCGTCGCTCGATCCTGTTCCGGGGGCGCACGGAGCACCGACATCGCCCAGCGCACCGAAGTCCGCGGGACTCAGCCAGATCTTCCGAACCGGCAGTGATCGGATCGGTACGCGTCCGCCTGCATCAACTCCCATGCATGGCTCTGAACTCAGCGGCGCGCTCCGAGGCACTCCCGAACCGGCGGCTACGCCGCCCGTGAGTCCATTGGAAATCCCTGCCACGATTCCGGTCGCCGAGGAGCAGGGTTCATCCCCCGAGGGTTCGAGTCCCGCGACGCCGCAGGACTCAGAAGTTGGACCACATGTGGGTACTTCTCCCGAGGTGCCGAAGAAGCCGAGCGGCGGGGTGTCATCGATCTTTCGGCGCGGGAAGCCGAGTTCCTGAACATGCACCTGCCTGATCGCTATCGGCAGTGCGCGTATCGCTGGACCTGTCCGACCACGAGGTGCGGGCTCTCGGCGAAGTTTGCGATCGACACGGTGCTGGCGGAATCGATCGAGTCGCGCTTCGGGATCCCCGCGCACATGCAGGTGAGCGGGGGGCGGGTGGCGATCCGATCCAGTGCGGATTACAAGAGCCTCGCCGCAAGGGGCATCACGATCTACGAAGGCGCGCTTTCAGTGGACTACACGGGCATCGCGGCACAGTCCATGAGTACGCTGCTCCCTCTTGCCCAGCACCTCATCGGACAGGCGGGACCAGGTGCAGACATTCGTGCGAAGGTCGCGGCGATCGTTGGGCTGGCACAGGTCGTCCGCTACGAGATTCCTGAGGATGCGCCGGATGGAACCAGCAAGCTCAGCTTCCGGACCCCGCTCGCCCTGCTTGCCCGAGGCGGAGGCGACTGCGACTCGAAGGTCTGTCTTGCGGCAGCAATGCTGAAGAGCGTCGGGCTCGCCTCTGTCGCGATCGTGCTCGGACGACATCACGCCATGCTGGGGGTCGAGATTCCGACCAGGTCGGGCGACGCCGCGATAGCCCTGGATGGAAGATCGTACGTAGTGACCGAAGCAACGACCTCCGTGCCGATCGGATACTGCGACCCGGTTGAGGTTGTTCATGGCGCTGCATTCCGGGGGAGGATCATCTAGCCCGTGCGAGCGGATCAGAGCGATCTGGGGCTCCCCCGAGAGCAATCTGCAGGGTATCTTTCGATAGATTCGACGATGCCGCCGCCTCCCTTCGCAACATCCATTCCGATCTCGTCTTCAACGCGTTGGTCACTTCGCGTGTTGACGGGGAACTCCGCTGGGCGTGAGTTCCCGCTTCAGCAGGGGGGACTGATCATCGGCTCGGCGCCCGGCGTCACCATTCAAATCCCGATCGCCGATATCTCACCGCGGCATTGCGAGCTCCGCGTCTCGATGACAAGCGTCTCGGTGTCTGCCCTCGGCGGGATACTGACGGTGAACGGCTCATCCATCGGTTCAGCGGTCTCGATCCAGGGAGGCGACGTGATCGGAGTCGGATCGATGCAGTTGCAGCTCGTCGACCACTCCCATCCCGCACCGCCGCCGCCGTCGGCGATCTCAAGCTGGATCCGCCAACTCCCGATTTGGGTGCATCTGACCGCGGCGCTGGCAGGGCTGTCGCTGCTGCTGATCTTGCTCACGGTCGCGACGGGCAATCCAAAGCTCGTACCGATCACGACCCTGGCATCCGCTGGCGTCGTGCCGTTCGGTTTCCTCGCGTTCATCTATTCTCGATACGGTACGGCCGTCGCTTCGTTGCGCAGCCTGCTGGTGACCGTCGCGCTGGGGGCGACGCTCGGGGTGGTGGCGACGGTGCTGCTGGGAATGGTGCTTCCGGTCAGTGGTGGTCCGATGCTCGCGCCGCTGTTCGAGGAGCCTGCCAAACTGCTCGCGACGGTGTGGTGCTGGCATCGCGCTGGCTATCGGAGTCCGCTGTCGGGGCTGGTGCTCGGGCTTGCCGCGGGCACTGGCTTCGCGGTCGCAGAGACGGCTGGCTATATCTTCGAGGCGAGCGCAGAAGGTGGAGTGGGCCTCGGTCTTGGAACGCTGATACTCCGCAGCGTGCTTGCACCGTTCGCGCATGGAGTGTGGACCGCTGCTGTTGCCTCGGCGTGGTTTCAGATCGGGTGGGGTTTCAACGGCGCGTGGGTGCCGATTTTCCTGAGGGCACTGTTGATCGCGATGGCGCTCCACGCGACGTGGAACTCGGGTTCGTGGCTGCTCCTACTGCTGAGCGCGAGCGCCGGAATCACGCTGTTTGTCCGCCTGTGCAAGTCCCGTGGAACATGGGGCGCCCGCTGGGTGCCCGTTCCGTGACGGACTGTTGTCGCGTGCGTGCTGCTGCCGTGGTCCAAGATCTCTCGCCCGTGGAATCTCCGATGTGAACGGTGCTGGCGCGTCGATCACACCATCATGAAGAACATGTTGTTTGCGGCGGTGGTCTGCACGGCTGCCATTCCAACCGACATCGATGCCACCACGCCCGACAAGTCACTTGCGGTCTGGTGGGACCGCGCATATCTGAGTGAGATTCGGTCGATCTCCGATTGCGCGAACCAATGGAAAGCGTGGAGGCCAATATCTGCCCATAGCAAGGAGTGCCTTGCCGTCGAGATGACAATGCCAAATGAAAGCAAGGTCGGTTGTGCGACCGTCGCTGAGTGGTTTGCGGCGATCGAGAAAGGCGGGTACGCATACTCGACCTACGACATCACCATGGAGTCGCACTTCATCGAGCGGTCGATCGCATACTCCGCGATCCCGCTGCTTCTTCCCGCCACTCGCACGGGCTTCAAGAACGACGAATGGTCCACCGATGTCAAGCAGATCATCGCGGTGGACGATCGCTGCGGAGATGGAAAGCGGCTGGCGCGGCGCGAACGCGTCTGGGAGATCGAGCCACATTCCGGCGCCTATCATGATGAGGAGGAGTGGGAGCACGTCCGCGTGCTCGCCAAAGGCGACTACGACGGCGACGGATGGCAGGACCTTGTCATCGCGGCAGGCGCGGGGTACACGAAGGGGACGCTCAGGTACTACACCCCGCAGCTTGTCACCCGACGCGGGAGCGACAGGATCATCGATACTTCCGCGCGATTGCTGGATGGCCAGCCGTCGGTTGCGGAGATCAAGCGTCACCGCGCAGCGCTCGCCGAGAGCTACGGACTACCGGAGGGTATCCCTTTCGTGCTCCGAGGGACCATGAAGTTGCTGGAGCGGACGGTGACGCTCGAAGCAGAGCTCTCGTTCTCCGATGGATTCGTGACCGGCTGGTACCGCTACTCGCACATCGGGACAAGGATCCCACTCGAGGGCACCATGGGGTCCGATCAGTCGATCGTGCTGCAGGAGTATGCGCTCGACGAACTCCAGCCCAATGCGATCTTTCGGCTGAAATGGAAACGTACCGGCGACAGCCTTTCGGTGACCGGACACTGGACGGAGTTCATCGAATCGAAGGATGTCGAGCTGACGGGATCGCTCGGAAAGACCAAGAAGCCTGATGCTCCGAAGGCGACTCCGTCACGGGCGCGATCCTGAACGCACGGACGGCTCCGCCGAGCCTAGCGAATCTCGGGGCACTCGGGACCCTTCGACGAGTCCGCGCAGGGGCGAAAGTCAGCTGGCTTCAGTCCGACCCGTCCAGCGACGGTGTCAAGGAGCAGGGACTTGGCTGAGTCGTCCGTGAATCGGTTGGCATGCTGCCCGAAGTTCTCGTGTCCCGTTGCGGTGAACATGCCGAGGAAGACCGAGGTCGGTCGGGGTCTCTTGCCGAGCAAGCGTCCGAGCAAGCCTGGTCCCTCGTACTGGCAACTGAAGCGGGAATGCTCCAGCGCGGCGACGAAGATCGGGCGCTTCGACGGTCCATGAGGATTGCGGGAAGCCTTGTAGAAGAGACTGGCTGCGTAGAGATACTGCATGTCGTAGTTACGGTCGAGCCTGCCCATCGACATGAGCTGCATCGACTGCTCCATGCAAATCGGCTCCTGGTCGATCACGGCGTAGTAGTCCTCGGCGTGGTACATCCAGAGGCCCCGTCGCAGGACGCGGCTGGAGTAGGCGACGGGCAGCGTGGGTGTAGAGAGGAGCGAGATGAGCTCGTGTTGCACGGCAATCTCCTGTGATGATGCGCCGGCGTTCGTATCTGCCGAGGTAGAGGATTCGGTTCTGACCATGCGTGGCAGCGGCTCTCTCCTCCTCGAGCGGATCAGCACCCGATGCCACATCGTCAATCACATGACCGAAATTCTATCGTCTGAGCTCTCGGTGACCAGATGGGCAGCTCGGTATTGTCGTTCGTTCATTCGGACGCAAGCATGGTCTTCTTCGCCCCGACTTAGGTCATCGAGTGCTGTTCATGTGCGGTTTGCCGTCGCGCGCTCTAGCCCGATAGGAAGCATCGCCCAGATCTCGAGTGCGAAGCCAAGAACAATGCCTGCGAGCTGGGGGGAGTGACTCCGACGAATCGCTCCATGTCTTCGTGGGCGATACAGCGAGCGTGAACGAGGCGTTCGCGCCGTGGATCTTTGAGCACGGGTCGCCGAGCACAGCCGGATTCGATCAGGGCGAGGCTCGCGCCAAGGAAGCCCTCAAGCATTCATCAGGCGTGCGAGGGCGCGCGATGGGCATGAGCCGTGCCTGGGCTAGAAGACCGGGGGTGCAACGGGCGGAGCAGCCGCGCCCGATGCGGCGGTCTTCCGATGGGGCAGCAGCAGCACCGTCATGAGCGTCGCACCGATGACCAGCGCGCGATGGGGCAGGCTCGACGAACCGAGCGACGAAAGCATCGCGACTCCGAATAGCAACCATGTGAGACCCATCAGGTACGCGTGTCTCCGGTGTGCAAAGGGTTGTCGAATCCAAGCGAATCGAACGACCAGCGGACCAATGAGCGCGAGGACGCTTCCGACGGCCAGCGCTCCGAGCGCGGTGATCGTCCAGCCGCGGTCGCCGCGCGCGCACCGACACGCGAGCACGGAGAGCGGATCGGAATTCTCCGCGAAGATCTGCTCGCCCAGCGTATCGAGCGAGAAGACCCATGATCCGAAGTTTGATCTGGTCACCATCGCGAAGCGGCTCAGTGCCGCTTGCGGCGGTTCCTCGTCGCTGGCGGCGTCTTGCGCTTCGATTCGGTCCAATGCGGGATGGATGGCGCCGTACGACGCGAAGAAGCCAGGCACGAACACCATGAAAGCCAGAAGCCAGGCAGCCAGCCGCTTGCTGAAGACTCCGGCGACCAGCGCGGGGAGCGCGAAGATCACGCCGATGCCGACGACGCCTCCGAGATGAGATGCGAAGCTCGGAAGGCTGAAACCACGGGGAGGAGCCGGCGTTTGAATCCTCTGCCGCAGCAAGTACTTGTCGGTTCGCTCCTTCAGCCACTGTGTATCGGCGGGATCGATCTGCCGAGGGCTGGTTGGCTGGATGGGCGCCGGCTGCGTTTGCACAGGCTCGGTTCCCGCGAAGGAGCCCAGCAGGCGGCGAGCAGAGGTCATCCCCTCGGTCGGATCTGCGACGAAACCGAGGACATACACCGTCATACCGCCGCGCTGCTCCATGCGCGCAATCGCGCAGAGACCATTCGGCAGCGGCTGGCTCGAAATCTCCAGCACCATCGGGTCGACGACGCTGCGACTCGTCCTTGCCTGTCCGCCGAAGTTCTGTGCGATCGTCTGAATCTCCGCTGTCACCATGGACTCCGCTTCATCGGTGCGCGAGGTTCCATTGAGTCGGTTCAGCAGCAGGATCTCGGTTGGCGAAGGGGGATCCGAGTACCGCCGCATGCTCAGCAGCCGGCGATGCTCCAGCGTGCGCGTGCCCGCAGTGAGGTTCTTGACCTCCATGTCCTGCCCGATCGCCTGCCATCCGTCATCGATCACAACTTGTTCGCCGGTCAGAAAGCGCACCGTCGTGCGCATCGGCTGAGGCCGTGCGAGGCTCCCCGTCTCGCGGAAGACCCTCGAGGGATTCCAGGAGTCAAGGATCTGGCGACGGATCGGTGCAAACTCGGCATCGATCGGGCTGCCCCAGCTCAGCATCAGGACAGTGCCCACCGTCCCGCCCTCGCAGATGACGACGAGGTTCAGCATCGTGCCGGATCCCATCGGATAGCCGAAGTGGTCGACCTTCGCGCGCATGCCCGGAGGCGGAGTGAATGCGGGCGGAGGAAGGCCCTGCAGCTGCATGCCCTTCGAGTGAAGCTCGTCCTTCACACCCTGCACGAGGAGGGTTGCCGATCCCGCGGGCGAAAGGCGCCACGAGCGCATCACGACAGGTGTGGCCGAGTAAAAGCCGCGGGCCGAGATGAGCTCCTGGACACGCGCTCCTTCCTCGCCCTCCATCGCTTCGGCCGCAAGCTGCGCGATGACCCAGTCGGCGGGAATCGAGACCGATCCACCATCGGGCTGCGCATGCCGAACCAGATCGGACTGCGCGACCGCTGGAATCGGAAGGGCGACGGCCGCGATCAGCACGAGCAGCGTATGCGTGAACCGTGCGCAGAATGCAGGATCCATGGAACGGCACGATACCGACCTCGACCTGCAAACGCCAAGAGAGTCACGGTCATGGCGAATGAGGCGATACGCAGCTGGCGAGTCATCGCGCCCGCGCCGCCGCCCTCACCCGACCTTCTTCCCCTCGACCTCGGCCAGGTATCGCTTCGTCGCCGCGGGCAGCATCGTCCACATCTTGATGGCGAAGATGAGCCCGATGACCGTGAACGGGAACAGGAACATCGGCCAGTAGGTCCAGCTCTTCGTGGTCAGGATGCCGAGCGCGAACGCCTGGATCGCGCTGCCGAGCTTCGAGAACGCGTCGGCGATGCCCGTCGCGGTCGCGGCCGACTTCTTGCCGCCGAAGTCAGCGGTCGCCGTGCCCGACATGATCGAGTGCACGCCGATGACCGCCATCATCGTGGTCACCGCGCAGATGCCGATCACGGCGGGGCGCCATGACAGCGCCAGCGCGGCCAGCGAGCCATCGGCCGCGCCGATCGACTCCGCGGTCGCGTCGAGCGGCTGCCACATGAGCATCAGGATCATCACGCCCGTGGTCGCGAACATCACGCACTGCATGAGCGCCGCGCTCGGCGAGCGCCGCGAGTTGAAGAACTTGTCGCTGATCCAGCCCGCCGCGAAGCCGCCCATGATGCCGGTCACGCAGTTCCAGAAGCCCCAGTTGTTCGTCACCGTCCCGAGCCCGACCGGCGTCTGCTTCGCGAACAGCAGGTACCAGTTCAGGATGCCGTCGCGCAGCACGCCCGAGGTGAGCTCGACCACGCCGATCATCAGGATGATCGGGTTCGACAGCACCTTCCAGATCGTGCCCCAGTAGCTCGTCTTCTCCTCGGGCGCGTCGTCGCTCGACGCGTCGTGCGTGTCGAGCGGGTCGAACCCCGCCTGGTCGGGCGTGTCGCGCAGGATCGCCACGTCGATGAGCGCCCACACGATCATGATGCCCGCGGGAATCGCGAAGATCAGCCACAGCGCCGGCACCGTGCGCCCCTCGAGCGCGAACAGCGTGTCGAGCAGCCGCCGCGTGAAGGTCGGCTCGGCGGGTTGCTCGAGCTGCACCGCGCTCGCGATCGCGCGGCCCCAGTCGAAGGCGAAGTAGACGCCCATCGAGATGAGCGTGCCGAAGATCGCGCCGAAGGTCCC
>Ga0075471_10000491_pt1 | contig 23672 bp, 20 predicted proteins | sample DEB19_08_DNA_2_FD_74787 | JGI IMG/M metagenome (GOLD analysis project Ga0075471, IMG submission 74787) | Aqueous microbial communities from the Delaware River and Bay under freshwater to marine salinity gradient to study organic matter... | ecosystem: Environmental > Aquatic > Marine > Coastal ...
TGCTCGAATGCCGCGGCGCCGCCCTCGACCATCCCGTGAGCGCGGGCTGCCTCGAGGGTGAGTATCTCAAGTGCGTGATCGCCCGGGTGATGTGAGGTCGGGGCACCGGAGCCCCCGACGCCGATTTTCTCGCGGCGAATTCCAGTCGCATGCGGGCCGGGGCTGCCCGTGCCCCGTCGCCGGACGTTCGCTTCGGCCCTCCAGGCCTCCGCTCTCTGCATGCCGGCTGCGCTCCGCCATCCATGGCTTCGCTTGCCGCCAAGCCCGGCTCTCGGGGCACGGGCAGCCCCTCGTCGATCGTGGAGGCGATGCATCTGACCGTCGGAAAGGCTCGAGGTGATGCGTGGCCGCCGACGCGGCCGCTTTCTTCAGCCCGCAAACACCTCGAGCCGGCGGCCCGTTCCCAGGCCAATCGATGCGGCACGGGTCAAAAGCTCGTCGAGCGCCCGCCGGCCGACGTCGCCCAGGTCGACCGTCCAGTCGTTCACGTAAAGATCGACGTGCTGCATGAGTACCGCGTCGTCGTGCTCCTGGGCGTGCGCTCGCATGGTGGGTAGCGCCGCGTCGCGGTCGGCCAGGGCGTGGAGCAGCGAGTCGCGGATCACCCGCTGCACCGCGGTGATCGTGTCGGCCGGCAGCCGGCGGCTGGCCACGATGCCGCCCAGCGGGAGCGGGCAGCCGGTCTCGGTTTCCCAGCGGGTGCCCAGGTCTTCCACGACCGAAAGGCCGTGCTGCCGCCAGGTGAACCGCCCCTCGTGGATGCAGACGCCGAAGTCGGCCCGGCCGGCCGCGAGGGCCGGCATGATCTCGGAGAACACGACGTGCTCCACCTGCGTCGTCCGCGGGTGGAAGAGGTCGAAGAGGAGCGCCGCCGTGGTGAGCCTGCCGGGGCAGAGCGTCCGCTGCCCGGGGCCGGAAGGCACGGCACCGGCCCGGGCCGACAAGAGCAGCGGCCCCACGCCGAACCCCAGCGCCGACCCGCTCGGCAGCACGACGAACTCGTCGGCCAGGTGCAGCGCGGCATGGAAGCTCGTCTTGGCGACGTCGAAGCCGCCGGCCAGCAGCCGGTCGTTGAGCTGCTGGATGTCGAGCAGCTCCACCTCGAACTGGAGCCCCTGCCAGTCCACCGCCCGCGTGAGCAGGCCGTGGAAGGCGAAGGTGTCGTTGGGGCACGTCGAGATGCCCAGGCGGATGGAGCGGCTCACGGCGCCTCCGCGATGACATGCCGGGCCAGTTCGCCGGCGGCGCGGAGCGCGGCGGCCGAGTGCCACCGCGCTTGATCGCGGTCGCCGGCGGAGTTCGAGATGCCGCGTACGATCGCCAGCGGCACCCCGTGCAGGCGGCAGGCGAACGCCACGGCGAAGCCTTCCATGTCCTCCGCCATGGCGTCGGGAAAGCAGCGAATGCGGGCCTGGACATCGTCAGCGGATGCCGACGCCGCACAGGCCGTGAGCAGGAGTCGATCAGCGGCGGTGGCACCGGCGGAGCAGTCGATCGCGTCGCCGATCGGTGGTGAGCCGTCGCCGACGTCGCCCGGCCACTGCGGCCAGCCGAGCGTGCCGGCCGGGAGAAAGTCGTCCCGCGAGCCGACGCCGACGCCGAAGCAGGCGACCTGCGTGAAGCGGTACGCCGAGCCCAGCACCAGTCCGTCGTCGAGCCTCCCGGCGATACCGACGAGGACGACCCTGTTCGGACGGTGCCGGGCCAGCAGCGCGGCGGTGCGGGCAGCCGCAGCCACGGGCCCGAAGCCGCAGAGTTCCACCTGATCGTCAGGGCCGAGCGAGGGAGACACGACGGCGTCGATGGACTGTCGTTCGAACTGTGTCGGCACCAGCAGGAGCGTTCTCATCTTCGGCATTCTAGGCCGGCGCCGCGACCGCGGCGGTCGCGTGCATGGATCCCTGGCCGTCCGCCGCTCCACGGGGGCGGGATGTCCGGCGCTGGCCGACGGCCACCGTGTCGTGAAGGCCGATCAAGTGTAGACTCGCTGCCGTCGCCATGACGTCCGTCGCGGCTGTTCGCCATGGGGGCGAGCGTGCGGTGGTGCGGGGTGGCTCGGTGCCGGGAGACACCATGACGCTCTCGATGTCGGAAAAGAGCGTGTTCGTCGCAGCGTGCGTGGTGGGGCTGTGCATGCCGCCGTGCGCCGCGCAGGAACCGGTAACCACGGCCGACCGCCGCCTGCCGTGGGTGACCGAGGCGGTCGACGCGCCGGGCGTCTCGTTCCGCACGTTCGACAGCCGGTCCGCGGGCGGAAAGGTGAGCTACCACGCCTACACGCCCGCGGCCTACGACGATCCCGCGGTCCGGTTGCCGGTGCTCTATTGGCTGCACGGCACCGGTGGCGGCGTCGCCGGCATCCGGCCCCTCGCCGAGCATTTCGGCGACGCGATGAAGGCGGGCCGGGTTCCCGCCATGATCGTGGTCTTCGTCAATGGACTGCCGGCCCGCCTCTGGGCGGACTCCAAGGACGGTGCGTCACCGGTCGAGACGGTCTTCATCACGGAGCTGATCCCGGAGGTCGATCGGTCGTATCGCACGATCGCCACCCGGGAGGGCCGGATCATCGAGGGCTTCAGCATGGGGGGCTACGGGGCGGCTCGCCTGGGGTTCAAGCATCCCGACCGGTTCGCGGGCGTCTCGATCCTGGCGGGCGGGCCGTTCGACCTCGACCTGCGGGGCCCGCGGGCGCGGGATCCACAGCTGCGTGAGGCCCTGCTCCGCAACGTGTGCGGCGGTGACATCGGCTACTTCCGCGAGATCAGCCCGCTCACGATCGCCCGCACGGCCGCGGCGACGCTGCGGGAGAAGGGGACGACCATCCGGCACGCGGTCGGCGACCGCGACAACACGCGAGACCTCAATCACGGGTTTCACGAGCTGATGCAGGAACTCGGCATCCCGCACGAGTACGTGGAGGTGTCGGACGTCGGCCACGATCCGCGGGCGGTCCTCGCCGCGCTCGCCTCCGACCACGGGGCGTTTTACCGGCGGGCGCTGGGCACCGAGCCGCCGGAACGGCTTCGGAAGCGGTAACGGGTTCACGATCGTGAGTGGTGCGCCGGGGTTGCCCACGTCCCATCGCCGGCCGTTCGCTTCGGGCATCCAGCCCTCCACGCACTCCGTGCCGGCTGCGCTCCGACATCCTGTCTCCGCTGGCCGCCAAGATCGGCCCCCTGGGCACGGCCCCCCTCCCCGACGTCGATGCCTCGGCTGCATTCTTCGACACCAGGGGCCGCGAGGGGAAGTACGACGCGGAGCGTCACGGAAATCGCCGGAGCAACCGCCCGGCAATCCATCCTTTCGGGGGGTGTTGCGTCGCCTTTTTCACGGGTTTATCAATTTCGCGCTCGACGGAAAGTCGCCGGAGCAGGGTATGCAGGGCGATTCCGGCCGGGAGATCCACACCACTCCATGCGGCAGCAGTTCGCACCGGTTCATGTCCGGGCGAACGTGACGCCGCCACTCACGACAGCCAAGCAGGAGCATTCGACACCATGTCAGCCGTCCGCACGACCGCGAAGAAGCACTCGGCTCCGTCCGCATCGGCCACCGCCGCCCGGCTCAGCGGCTATCTCACGGTGAGCATCGGGGCGGGCGTTCTCGGGACGTCGCAGGCCGACGCGGAAATCGTGACCATCAACATCGGGCCGACCGGGTTCAACATCGGCGGGCCCAACGCGGGGCTGAGCACAGGGGCGTATACCAACATCAATAATTTCCCGTTTTCGGGTGGAGGCATGCTCGGGCTCCTCAACCAAAATATCTACATTGGATACGATGAGGACGTGTTTACCATCACCGGACTCTACGGTTACAACGGTTTGCTATTTGCGGGGGGCGGGGGAGGGGCCGTCACGAATTTCGCCTCCGGGGCGTTGATCGACGCTTCCGTGACGTTTAGTCCCGATAACGGCTACGGTTCCAGCGGGGCGTTCTACTTCAGGCGGAATTCGCTCCCGCCGTTTGTCTCTCCCACTTTCGGCCCCGGCAGCTACGTGGGCTTCAAGACGGCGACGGGCAACTACGGCTGGCTCGAGGTGACCTGGAACCCGTCGCCGCAAGAGTTCCAGATCTACTCGGGCGCCTACGAGAGCGTCGCCGGCGTCGGAATCAAGGCGGGCGACACGGGCGTTGTGCCGGAGATCGATCCCAACTCGTTCGGGAGCGCCCTGTCGCTGGTGATGGGCTCGCTCGCGGTTCTCGAGCACCGCCGCCGGAAGCGCACGGAGAGCGACTCGGCCGCCGCCGTCGCCTGATGACCGCGAGTTTTTCACCATGGCCCGCCGCAGGCTCCTGCTCGTCGGCTGGGACTCGGCCGACTGGAAGATCATCCACCCGCTGCTCGACGCCGGCGAGATGCCGGGCCTGGCACGGCTCGTGGAGACCGGCACCAGCGGCAACCTGACGACGCTCGAGCCGCAGCTCTCCCCCATGCTCTGGACGAGCATCGCCACGGGGAAGATGGCCTACCACCACGGCGTGCCGGGATTCACCGAGGTGGACGAGCAGGCCGGCGCGGTCGTGCCCGTCTCGGCCGCCACACGGAAGTGCCGCACGCTCTGGGAGATGCTCGGCGACCGCGGGCTGAAGAGCCACGTCGTCGGCTGGTTCGCCACCCACGGCGAGCAGAACCACCCCGGCTGCGTCGTCTCCAACATGTTCGGCCACCTGCGAAACCCGCGGCCGGGCGACGACGCCTCCGCGTGGCCGCCCCCGCCCCCCGGCACCTACTGGCCGCCGGGCCTGGCCGACGTGATGAACGACCTGCGGGTCAGCCCCCACGAGATCGACCCCGACAGCGTCATCCGGCTTTTCATCCCCGAGGCGCACACCGTCGACCAGACGAAGGACAAGCGACCCTGGATGCTCGCCCAGCGGCTCGCCGAGGCCTGCTCGATCCACAACGCCGCCACACACCTGCTCCAGACCGAGACCGACTGGGACTTCGCGGCGGTCTACTACCGCGCGATCGACGAGATCAGCCACTGCTTCATGCCCTACCACCCGCCGCGGATGGAGGGCATCCCGGAGGCCGACTTCGAGATGTACCGGCGGGTTGTCGCGGCCACCTACCGGTTCCACGACCTGTTTCTCTGCCGGCTCATGCAGCTGGCCGGCCCCGACACGGCCGTCGTCGTCGTCTCCGACCACGGCTTCCACAGCGACCACCTGCGGCCGAAGTTCACCCCCCGCGTGCCCGCCGGCATCACCGTCTGGCATCGGCCGCAGGGGATCTTCGTCGCCGCCGGCCCGGGGTTCAAACGCGACGACCTGGTCTACGGGGGCCGGCTGCTCGACGTGGCCCCCACGGTGCTCCACTGGTTCGGCCTGCCCGTCGGCGGCGACATGGAGGGCCGCGTGCTCGAGGAGGCGTTCGACGCGAAGCGGCCGGTGGCGACCGTGCCCACCTGGGAGCGGCCGGCCACGGAGTCGCCCCGCAGCCGCGGCAGCTTCGGCCCCGCGGCCGACAAGGCCCTGCTCGAGCAGTTCGTGGCCCTCGGCTACATCGACGAGATCCCGGACGACCCGGGGCAGGCGATCGCCGAGACCCGCCGCGAGAACGACTGGAACATGGCCCGGGCCTGCCTGCACGGCGGAAAGGCCGAGCTCGCGCTGCCTCTCCTCGAGGCCTGCTTCCACGACCGGCCGGAGCGGACCGACTACGCGCAGCTGCTGGCCTCCTGCCAGATCCGGCTGGGCCTGCTCGACGAGGCCGATGCCACGATCGCGAAGGCCGCGGAGACGTTCGGCCGCACCGAGCAGGCCGACCTCGTCACCGCGTCGGTGGCCATCCAGCGGAAGGACTTCGCCGGCGCCCTCGCGGCCCTCGAGCGGGTGCGGGCCAAGAGCCCGGCCGAGCCGCAGCTGCAGCTGTTGCTCGCGGAGAGCTTCCTGGCGCTGCGGCGGTTTGCCGACGCCGAGGCCGCGGCCCGCGCCGTGCTCGCCGCCGACCCGCACCACCCGCGGGCGTTTTTGATCCGGGCGCGGGTCTGCCTCCGCAGCGGCCGGCCCGAGCAGGCCGTCGAGGCGGCGCTCGACGCGATCGGCCTCGACTTCGGCAATCCGCAGGGGCATTTCCTGCTGGGGGCGGCGCTGGCGAGTCTCGGCCGGTTCGAGGAGGCGCGGCGGCCGCTGGAGAACTGCCTCGCGCTCGCGCCGAATGTTCTGCGCGCGCGGCGGCTGCTGGCGCGGGTGTGCCGCCGGCTCGGCCAGCCCGCCGAGGCCGCCGTGCACGAGGCGCAGGGCTTCGCGCGGCTGCACGACCTGCGGGCGAAGCAGGCGGCGGCGCGGGCCGCCACCCGCGACTCGGCCGCCGTGCGGGCCGCCGTGCGGGCCGAGCGCGACCGGGTGCGGCAGGCGGAGAACGACCGGAAGAAGGCGGAATACGACGCCATCGAGCCGAAGGAGTTTCTGATCGTCTCGGGGCTGCCGCGGTCGGGCACGTCGCTCTTAATGCAGATGCTGCGGGCCGGCGGCATCGAGCCGATGACCGACTTGAAGCGGGCGGCCGACGAGGACAACCCCGAGGGCTACTGGGAGTGGGAGGGCATCAAGCAGCTGCCCAAGAATCCGCGGGTGATCGAGCAGGCCGAGGGGAAGGCCGTGAAGGTGATCTCGGCGCTCCTGCCGAGCCTGCCCGGCAAGCACCGCTACACGGTGATCTACATGGTCCGCCCCGTGGAGCAGGTGGTCGACTCGCAGTGGGCGATGCTCGCGCGGCAGGGCATGCAGCCGCGGGCGGAGCGGCGGCACCTCGTCGAGGTGCAGGAGCAGCACAGCCGGCAGATCCGCGAGGTCTTGAAGAAGAGCGAGCGCGTCACGCTGCTGGAGGTGTCGTATCCCGACCTCGTGGCCGATCCCGCGCCGGTGATGGAGCGGATCGCGGCGGTCCTGCCGGGACGGTTCCGTCCCGGGCCGGCCGTCGCCGCGTGCGTGAAGCCGCAGCTCTACCGCAATCGCACGGCATAGAACGGCATAGAACGGCGAGGGGTTGCCCATGCCCCGGGAGCCGGCGTAGATGACCAGCGCAGCCAGGATGGCGAAGCGCAGTCATCTCCGAGAGAGCGAAGGCCCCGGAGGGCCGCAGCGAACGTCCGGCGATGGGGCATGGGCAACCCCGGACCTCGCCCGCTGGTGCTGACCCGGGCCTCCGGCCCTGGCGTCGACGCTTACAGCTTCCGCAAGCGCGTGAACTCGGGACGGTTCACGGAACTGCCGAACGATCGTGTTCGCAGTTCCTTGGCGGGCATCCGCCCGCTGGTGGCGACCAGGGCCTCCGGCCCTGGTGCCGACGCTTACAGCTTCCGCAAGCGCGTGAACTCGTCCATGGTCACGGTGGTGAGTTCGCCGTCGTCGCGGGAGAGGATCAGCACGTCGCTGTAGACCTTGTCGTCGGGATTGCGGCGGAAGTGCAGGCCATGCCGACGCCGCTCCCGGCGGAGCACCTGGCCCACCGTGGTCGTGCTCCACTTCGCGGTCGAGCCCACGGTCACGCCGTGCACCACCTCCACCCGGTCGCCCGGCTGGAGCTGCTCGTAGAGCGTCCGCGACTGGTATTCCTCAGGCGTCATGGGATCACACTTCCTTGCTTTCGATCCACTTCATCATCTTGCGGAGCCGGCGGCCGGTCTCCGTGAGCTTGTGCTCCCGCTCCCGCCGCCGCGTGCTCTTGAACATCGCCGCGCCGCCGCGGTTCTCCAGGATCCAGTCGCGGGCGAACTGCCCCGAGCGGATCTCCTCGAGGATCTTCTTCATCTCCTTGCGGGTCTCTTCCGTGATGATCCGCTTGCCGCGGGTGTAGTCGCCGTATTCGGCGGTGTTCGACACGCTGTAGCGCATGTACTCGAGGCCGCCCTGGTAGAAGAGGTCGACGATCAGCTTCATCTCGTGGAGGCACTCGAAGTAGGCCATCTCCGGCTGGTAGCCCGCCTCGACGAGCGTGTCGAAGCCGGCCTTGATCAGCTCCGAGACGCCGCCGCAGAGCACCGCCTGCTCGCCGAAGAGGTCGGTCTCCGTCTCCTCCGCGATCGTGGTCTCGATCACGCCGCCGCGGGTGCCGCCGATCCCCTTGGCGTAGGCCAGGCCGATCTTCTTGGTCTCGGGGCTGGCGCCGGGGCCCAGCGCGATCAGGCAGGGCACGCCGCCCCCCTTCACGTATTCGCTGCGGACGAGATGGCCGGGGCCCTTGGGGGCCACGAGCATGATGTCGTGGCCCGGCGGCGGCTCCACCTGGCCGAAGTGGAAGTTGAAGCCGTGGCTGGCCATGAGCACGGCGCCCTTCTTGAGGTTGGGCTTGATCGACTGCCGGTAGACGTCGCCCTGCAGTTCGTCGGGCAGGAGGATGTTGACCACGTCGGCCTGCTTGACGGCATCCTCTACGCTCATCGGCTCGAAGCCGTGGCTCTTGGCGAGCTCGTAGTTGGGGCCGCCCGGCCGCTGGGCCACGACCACCTTCAGGCCGCTGTCGCGCAGGTTCTGCGCCTGGGCGTGGCCCTGGCTGCCGTAGCCGATGATGGCGATGGTCTTGCCGGCGAGCGCCTTCAGGTCGGCATCAGAGTCGTAGTAGATCGTCGCAGCCACGGTTCACTCCGGTGAGAAAGATGGGAAACGGTCGTTCGGGTCGTTCGAAGGCGGGATGTGGGCGGGCGTCGCCGCGAGGGCCGGCGCCGCTGCCTACGCGAGCGATTCGCGTGCCGGGGCGGAGTCGGCGGGCCGGCCGCCGTCGGCCGCCTCGGTGAGCTCGCGGGTCGGCGGGCTGCCGCGCACCATGGCGATCCGGCCGGTACGGACCAGCTCCAGAATGCCCAGCGGACGCATCAGCTCGATGAAGCCCTCGATCTTCTTTTCCGTGCCCGAGATCTCGACCACCACGCTGTCGCCGGCCACGTCGACGATCCGGCCGCGGAAGATCTCGGCGAGCTCCTTCACCTGCGACCGCGCCGGCCCCGGCGGCGCCGACACCTTCAGGAGCATGAGATCCCGCTCCACGTAGTTGCGGGAGCTGATGTCGTCGACGCGGACGACCGTGACGATCTTCTCCAGCTGGCGGCGGACCTGGTCGAGCACGCGATCGTCGCCGCGGAGCACGAACGTCATCCTGGAGAAGCCGGGGTCCTCGGTCTCGCCGACGGCCAGGCTGTCGATGTTGTAGCCGCGGGAGGCGAGCATGCCCGACACGTGCGCCAGCACGCCCGGAACGTTTTGGACGGTGGCCGAGAGCACGTGCCGCATGGGGGATTTCGGCACGGGGTGCCGCACGAAGGGACGGCCGGATCGGCCGGAAAAACGCGGAAAACAGGCGGGTTGGAGTCTAGTGTGGGCCGGCGGGCGGATTCAAGCCGTGACGGCCGTCCGCGGCCGGCGGTACGGCCGGCCTGCCGCCGGGGACCGGGAATGCCGGGCGTGCGTTGACACGGGCCGAAATTTGCCGATAGTTTGCGGTGCTCTGCGCCGTGGTGCGCCCAGCCGGTTTCATCCCCTTTCTCTGCGAGAGTACGCGAGCGTGTCGAACGTCCTGGCCCAAGAGCTGATCGAGGCCGGTGTCCATTTCGGGCACCGCGCCAGCCGCTGGAATCCGAAGATGCGGCCCTACATCCACGGCCGCCGGAACCTGATCCACATCATCGACGTTCGCGAGACGATCCGCGGCCTGCTCCGGGCCCGAAAGTACCTCAAGCAGGTCGCCTCGTCCGGCGTGCTCGTGCTCTTCGTGGGCACGAAGCGGCAGGGCGCCGAGGCCGTGGCCCGCGAGGCGGCCCGCTGCGGCATGCCCTACGTCAGCGACCGGTGGCTGGGCGGCACGCTCACCAACTTCCGCACCATCCGCAACCGTCTGGCCCGGCTCGAGGAGCTCGAGGCGCTGATCCCGTCGGAGGCCTTCGGCAGCTACTCCAAGAAGATGCAGTCGTCGCTCCGTCGCGAGCACCGCAAGATGCTCCGCAACCTCGGCGGCATCCGCACGCTGTCCCGCCTGCCCGAGTGCCTCGTCGTGTTCGATCCCAAGAAGGAGAAGAACGCGGTCAACGAGGCCCGCAAGATGGGGATCACGACTGTGGCCCTCATCGACACCGACTGCGATCCAGACGTCATCGACCTTCCGATTCCGGGCAACGACGACTCGATCCGCTCGATCGAGCTGGTGGCCGCCCGGCTCGCCGACGCGATCCTCGAGGGCAAGGCGCAGACCGCGACCGAGTCGCAGGCCGCCGCCGAAGGCGCCGAGTCCGGTGCCGCCGGCGAGGATGCCAAGGCTGGCAAGCCGGCACCGAAGGCTCGGGCCAATGTGAAGCGGGCCGTGCCGAAGCCGCCCAAGACCTGATCAACTCCGCGTGGCGGGCCGCGGCGCGGCGGCTCGTCGGTCCGGTCGCCGCCGCACGGGTGGTTGGCCGAACTGCCGGGTCTGCTCGCCGAGTTGCAGCGACGTCCGATCCCGCGAGTCACGGCCGAGCGAAGACGACACGTATCCACAGCATTGTCACCGACCACCACGAAGGAGAAACGGCATGGCTGACATCACCGCCGCGGCAGTGATGGCCCTCCGCGACAAGACGGGCCTGCCCATGATGGAGTGCAAGAAGGCGCTGCAGGAGTGCGGTGGCAACACGGATCAGGCCGTCGAGTGGCTGCGGAAGCAGGGCGTGAAGACGCAGGCCCTCCGCGCCGACCGCGAGACGTCCACCGGCCGCCTGGCCGTCTACACCGACATGGCCAAGGGGGTCGGTGCCATGATCGAGATGAAGTGCGAGAGCGCACCGGTCGCCGGCAGCCCCGACTTCAAGGAGTTCGTCAACGACATCGCCAAGACGCTGGCGCTCGGGCCCGGCGTTAAGACGCCGGCGGAACTGCTCGCCCAGAAGAGCCTCGCCCACCCCGGCCGCACGCTGGGTGAGCTGAAGGACGACCTCTTCAACCGCATGCGGGAGGTCTTCGAGCTGTCGCGGATCTGTCGGATCGACGCCCCCTGCGGCGGCTACGCCCACCACGACGGCTCGAAGGCGGCGCTCGTCGAGGTGTCGGGCAACACGTCGGCCGCCAACGCCCCCGAGGTCGCCAAGGACGTGGCGATGCACGTCGTCGCCCTGGCCCCGCAGGCGCTCACCAAGGAGAACCTCGACCCGGCGGTGGTCGCGAAGGAGCGGGAGATCCTGACCGACGCGGCCCGCCAGGAGGGGAAGCCCGAGAACATCATCGCCAAGATGATCGAGGGCCGGCTCCGCAACTTCTTCAGCCAGTGCGTGCTGCTCGAGCAGCCGTTCGTGAAGGACGACAAGCAGAGCGTGGGACAGCTGGTGAAGTCGGCCGGGCTCGAGGTCAAGCGGATGGAAAACTGGCGGCTGGGCGGCTGATGCCGTCTCCCTCCTCCCGGCCTTCTCCGTGACCGGAGAGGGAGATCGCGATGGATGCCGGCCCCTACCGCCGCGTGCTCCTCAAACTCTCCGGCGAAAGCTTCGCCCGGCAGGGCGAACGCGGCATCTCGATGGAGGAGGTGCTCCACATCGCCCGGCAGACCGTGCTGGCGGCCGCCCGCGGCACGCAGCTGGCCGTGGTGATCGGAGGCGGCAACATCCTTCGGGGCGCATCGTTCACGTCGGGCAATTCCGGCGTGCAGGAGGCGACCGCGCACTCCATGGGCATGCTCGCCACCGTGATCAACGGCCTGGCGCTGCAGGACGCCATCGAGAGCCTCGGCGTGCAGACCCGGCTCATGACGGCCATCCGCATGGACGGCGTCGCCGAGCCCTATATCCGCCGGCGGGCGCGGCGGCACTTGGAGAAGGGGCGGATCGTGATCCTCGCGGCCGGCACCGGCAGCCCGTTCGTGACCACCGACACGGCCGCGGCCCAGCGGGCCCTGGAGCTCGAGGCCGACATCCTCATGAAGGCCACCCGCGTCGATGGCGTCTATTCCGACGATCCCGAGAAGAATCCCCACGCCATGCTCTATCGGGAACTGACCTACCAGCAGGTGCGCGAGCAGAACCTGCGGGTGATGGACGCCACCGCGATCTCCCAGTGCATGGAGCATGCCATGCCGATCCTCGTCTTCAACTACCGCCGCGAGGGCAACATCGAGCGGGCCGTCTCGGGCGAGCGGATCGGCACGCTGGTGGGGGCCAGGCGCGAATGACGCAGCTGCACGACGAGCACGAGCAGCAGCACCAGCACCACTACGCCTGGTGGCTGATCATGTGCCTGTGCGGCGTCGACTACTTCAGCACGCTCGGCTACCAGCCGTCGATCGCCTTCGAGGGGGCGGGCACGCTGGCCCCTGTGGCCACGCTGATCCTCGTGCTGGTGACGCTCCTGGGCGCGCTACCCGTCTACAGCCACGTGGCGGGCGAAACGCCCGACGGCGTCGGCTCTATCGGCATGATCGAGCGGCTCTTCCACGGCTGGTGGAACAAGATCGTGGTGCTCGTGCTGATCGGCTTCGCGGCCACCGACTTCGTGATCACCAAGACCCTCTCCGCCGCCGACGCCGCGGCGCATCTCATCAGCAACTCCTACTACGGCGCGGCGGCGCCCGCCTTCCTGCAAGGGCAGATCGCCGTCACCTGCTTCCTGCTTTTGCTCCTGTGCGCGATGTTCCTCAAGGGCTTCAGCGAGGTGGTGGGGCTGGCGCTCGTGCTCGTCGTCGCCTACCTCGGCCTGACGGCGATCGTGGTCGGAGCGAGCCTGTTCTACATGCTCACCCACGCCGAGCTGCTGCGGCACTGGTTCGGCGAGATCACCGCCGGCACCTACCACCTCGAGCACGCCCCGATCGGCGGCAGCGGCCCCTGGGTGGCGCTGGGGATCGCCTGCATCGTGTTTCCGAAGCTGGCGCTGGGCATGAGCGGCTTCGAGACCGGCGTGCTGCAAATCCACCTGATGGAGGGCACGAAGGACGACCCCGAGAGCGCACCGGCCCGCATCGCCAATACGCGGAAGCTGCTGCTCTCGGCCGCCCTGATCATGTCGGTGTTCCTGATCGGCTCGTCGCTGGTCACCGGCACCGACACGCTCATTCCCGCCGACGAGCTGCGGCTGGAGCCGGTGAAGGGCAAGGCGATGGACCGAGCGCTGGCCTACCTGGCGCACGGCGAGAGCCCGCACCCGATCTGCCCGCTCTTCGGCCGGGCGTTCGGCACAGTCTACGACGTGAGCACGATCCTGATCCTCTGGTTCGCCGGCGCGTCGGCGATGGCGGGGCTGCTCAACATGGTGCCGCGCTACCTGCCGCGGTACGGCATGGCGCCGGAATGGGCGGCCGCCTACCGCCCGCTGGTCGTGGCCTTCACCGCGATCAACCTGCTCGTCACCTGGGCCTTCCGCGCCGACGTCTCGGCGCAGGGTGGTGCCTACGCCACCGGCGTGCTCGTGCTCATGACCAGCGCCGCCGTGGCCACGCTCGTCGACATCAGCCACCGGCGGCCGACCGACGGCTGGGGGATGCTGCTCCGCCGCGCCGGCGTCGCCTACTTCTTCGTCGTCTGCCTGGTGTTCATCTACACCACGATCGCCAACATGATCGAGCGGCCCGACGGCATCATCATCGCCTCGATCTTCATCGCCTGCGTGCTGGCGATCTCGCTCTTCTCCCGGTTCTGGCGGTCAGAGGAGCTGCGGCTCAAGGAATTCCGGTTCGCCGACGACGCGGCACGGATGCTCTGGACCGACATCTGCCTCGACGGCACGTTCCAGGTGCTCGTGCCGCACCGCCCCGGACAGCGATCGCTCGCCGAGAAGGAGGCGGAGATCCGGCGCAAGCACCGCATCCCGCAGGGCGTGCCGATCGTCTTTCTGGAGGTGCACTACGGCGACACGAGCGAATTCCAGAACGCGCCGATCATCGGCGTGCGGCAGGAGGGTGACTTCTTCGTGATCACGGCGCACGACTGCGTCTCCGTGTCGCACACGATCGCGCAGTTGGCGATGGAGATGACGAAGAACGGCTCGCCCCTCGACATCGTGTTCGGCTGGAGCAAGGGAAACCGGCTCAAGCTGGCCCTCGATTTCCTGCTCTTCGGCCGGGGCGACGTGCCCAATCGCGTCGTCGACCTCCTCGACGCCGCCATCCCCGACCCCGACAGGCGGCCGACGGTGATCGTGGGGTAGTCGCCGTCCGGATCGTGGCGTGGAGCGTGGCGTCATGCCGGTCGCGCGGGGGCACGAGGCTTGCTTCCCCGGGGACCGGCCTGCCAGAATTGTCGGACTCGCGGCGCAGCGGTCGCGCGGTGCCACCCCAGGAGCCAGTGACCCATGCCGGCCGATGACATCCTGCTCGACGCCGAGGAGCGAATGGAGAAGGCGGTCGACGTCTTCCGCCACGCCCTCACCGGGATCCGCACCGGCCGGGCCAACCCCGGCCTCGTCGACACGCTCCGCGTGGAGGTCTACGGCTCGCCGACGCCGATCAAGGCGCTGGCCAGCGTCGGCGCCCCCGAGCCCAACCAGATCGTCGTCCGCCCCTTCGACCCGGGCACGCTCAAGGACATCGAGAAGGCGATCCAGGCGAGCGACCTCGGACTGAATCCCCAGAGCGACGGCCGGCTCATCCGCATCACGATCCCCGCCCTCTCCACGGACGTGCGGCGGAAGATGACCGCGCGGATCAAGGAACTCGCGGAGGAGGCCCGCGTGGCGATCCGCAACGTCCGCCGCGACGGGAACAAGGCCGCCGACACCGAGAAGACCGACGGCACGCTCACCGAGGACGACTGCGAGTCGACCAAGGAGGAAGTGCAGGAGCTCACCAAGAAATACGAGGCCAAGGTCGGCGATCTCGCGAAGTCCAAGGAAGCGGAAGTGATGGAGCAGTGAGCCACGGGATCGCCTCCTCCTGTCCCGTCGGGGTGATGCAGCATGGCCGACCCAGTGGCTGACGACCTGCCGGTGCGGCTCGACGGCGTCGTGAAGCGGTACGGCGGCCGTACGGTGCTCGACGGCGTGTCGCTCGACGTGATGCCCGGCGTCACCGGGCTCGTCGGCCCCAACGGCGCGGGCAAGAGCACGCTCGTGCGGGCGATTCTCGGGCTGGTGCGGCTGGCGGCGGGGAGCGTGCGGGTGTTCGGCATCGACCCGGCCCGCGAGCCGCGGCGGGTGCGGGCGCTGGTCGGAGTGGTGCCCGAGGACGAGTGCTCCGTGCCCGGCCTGTCGGGAGTGGAGATGGTCCGCTACGCGGCGCGGCTGTGCGGCCTGCCGGGCACGGAGAGCCTGCGGCGGGCCCACGAGGTGCTCGATTGGTGCGACGCCGGCCAGGAGCGGTATCGCCCCGTGGAGACGCTCTCCGTCGGCACGCGGCAGAAGGTGGCATTCGCGGCGGCGATCGTCCACGATCCCCGGATCGTGATTCTCGACGAGCCGACCAACGGCCTCGATCCGCTCGAGCGGCGGGCGATGCTCGGCCGGCTGGTGACGCTGGCCCGGCATCACGGCAAGACGGTGTTCGTCTCCACGCATGTGCTGCCCGACGTGCAGTCGATCTGCGACCGGGTCGTGGTGCTCGCCCGTGGCCGCGTGCGTCTTGCCGGCACGATCGAGACGCTCACCAGGCTCGACACCGCGCTGCACCGGCTCGAGGGAGACGGGCCGCTGGACGACCTGGCGAGGCTGCTCACGGCCCGCGGCGTGGCTGCCCGGACCATCCCGCTCGACCCGTCCGGCGCCGGGCGTGCGGTGCTGCTCGATCCGCCACCGCCCGATCGGATCGGCGTGGTGTGGGAGGCGGCCCGCGACGCAGGCGTCGTGATCCGGTCGCTCGGCCCGGCCACCAAGCCCCTGGAAGAGGTGTTCGTGGGGGCGCTGCGCGACGCGGAGATCGACTGCCGCAGCGGCCAGGAGGCGATCCATGCCGCTCCATGACGTGGGCTATCGGCCGTGGTCCGGCACGAAGCTCGGCCCCGCGTCCGCGGTGGGCGTGATCGCCACGACCGGCATCCGCCTCGCGTGGACGAGCCGCTGGCTTCGCCGCCTCGTGTTCTTCGCCTGGAGTCCGGCCCTCGTGTTCGCGACGAGCTTCTTCGCCTTCGAGCAGGCGATCGACGAGGGCCGCCTGTCGAGCATGCGGGACGCGGCCCGGGCCGGTCGCAACCTCGACGGCGTGGGCATGCTGGGCACCGTGCTGGCCGACACGCTCGGCGGGCAGCGGCGCGGCACCCAGGAGCGCCGCGCCGCCCGGCCCGACGCGCCCGTCGACGAGGTGAAGGTCGACATCGCCGACACCAGGAGGGTGGTCTGGTCGCGGCTGCTCCTGGCCTTCATGCGAGTCCCGCAGGCCGTGCTGCTGGCCGTGATCATCGGCCTGGTCGCACCACAGCTCGTCTCACGTGACATGCGCGCCAAGGCCTGGCTCGTCTACTTCACGCGGCCCGTCGGTCGCCTGGAGTACATCCTCGGCAAGGCGGCCATCCTCGCGCTGCTCGTGGCGGCGATCACGATCCTGCCCGCCCTGGCCCTGTGGTTCATGGGCGTGCTCGTGAGCCCCAGCGTGTGGGTCGCCGTCGACACGTGGGACCTCCCCTTGAAGGCGATCGCGGCGAGCGTCGTGCTGGCCGTGCCCACCGTGCTGCTGGCACTGGCGTATTCGTCGGTGACCGCGGAGAGCAGGATCGCGAGCTTCGCCTGGTTCGCCACCTGGGCCGCCTGCTGGATCGCCCATTCCTCGCTCACGACCGCCGACATGGTGGCCGCCGTGCGCCAGGCCGACATGGCCGATGCCGCGGCCGCGGGCGGCCGCGAGGGCTCCTGGAAGGAGGATCCGTTCGCCGACCTCGACGAGGAGCCCGCCCCGCGGCCGCGACGCGGAAGCCGTGCGGACCAACGCGGACGCTTTCGTTGGCTCACGAAGGCCGCCGGCATGGACACGACGCTCGACCGCTGGGCCTGGCTCTCGCCCTACCATGCGCTCGGCGTGGTGCAGGCCTGGATCTTCGGCATCGAGACGCGGTCGCAGGCGGTCGTTCCTCCGCTCGTGTCGCTCGCGGTCGTGTCGTTGCTGGCGGTGGTCGTGCTGTGCAACAGGATCGATGCTCCGACGCGGGCCTGACGTCACCCGCCTCCTTTCCCGAAATGCGGCTCCCATGCTCTCCCTCACGAACGTCACGAAGCTCTACGGCTCGGTGATCGGCGTCAACGACGTCACGGTCGAACTGGGCGCCGGTGCGCACGGCCTGCTCGGGCCCAACGGTGCCGGCAAGACGACGCTGCTGGGGCTCGTCACGGGGCAACTGCGGCCGACGATGGGCCGCGTCCGCGTCTTCGGCGCGCGTCCGTTCGCCAATGCCCGGGTGCTGCGGCGAATCGGCTTTTGTCCGGCGGCCGATCTGACGGAACGGCGGGCGACGCCGCGCGATTGGGTCGGCTATCTGGTGCGGCTGTCCGGCTTCCGGGGAAGGGAGGCGACGGATCGCGCCGACCGGGCGCTCGATCGGGTCGGCCTCGGCGAGGCGGTCGACCGGCCGCTCTCCACGCTCTCCAAGGGCATGCGGCAGCGGGCGAAGCTCGCGGGCGCCATGGCCCATGACCCGGACCTGCTCGTGCTCGACGAACCGTTCGACGGCCTCGATCCGGTGGCGCGACACGATCTGGTGGGCCTCGTGCGACGGTGGGCCGTGTCGACCGATGCTGCCGCGGAGGGCCCGCGCACGCTGCTGGTCGCCAGCCACCTGCTCCACGAAGTCGAGGCGCTGCACGCCGGGCTGGCGGTGATCCTCGGCGGTCGCCTGGTGGCCAGCGGTACCGCCGCCGAGATTCGCGACATGGTGGAGGCGATGCCCTCCGAGATCCGCGTGCGGTGCGACGCGCCCCGGCGGCTGGCCGGACTCGTCTGCGGCACCGCCGGGGCCGAGAGCGTCAGGTTCGAAGGGGACGACGTGCTCGTCGTGGCGACGCGGCAGCCGCGGCTGCTGGCGGAACGCGTCGCCGACGTGGCCGTCGAGGAGCGGCTCCAGGTGTGGGAGGTGCTGGCAGGGGACCGCTCGCTCGAGGGCATCTTCGGCAGGCTCGTGCGGCTGCATCGCGGGGTGGGGGCATGAACGTGCCGCAGGCCGATCGGTTCGATGCATCGCCGTGGGCCGCCGCAGTCGGCTCGGTGCTCGCCGTCGCCATGTTCCAGATTCGTCGGCTGCTGTCGTGGCAGCGGCTGCTGCTGGCGGGCCTGGGCGTGGTCTTCCCGGCGGCCGTGATGATGGCCGTGCGGCGGACCGCCCGCACCGGACTCGACGACGATCTCGCGGTCCTCATGCTCTACGCGCTCGTCCCCGAGGCGGTCTGCATGCTGGGGCTGCTGGTCACGATGTGCCCTGCCGTGGCCGACGAACTGGAACGGGGCACGTGGGTGCACGTCGCCGTCCGGCCGGGCGGCCGCAGGGCCCTGCTGCTGGGAACCTACCTGGCCGCGGTCGCGTGGACCGGCGCGGTGGCCCTGCTGGCGGCCTTCCTGGCCCTGGCGATCATGCAGGTGCCGCAACCGCTGCATCTGGCCGGCATCTTCGCCGGGCTCGTGGCGCTTTCGACCCTCGGACGGGCGGCGCTGTTCTCCCTGCCGGCGGTCATCATGCCGAAGCGGGCGCTCGTGGCGAGCGTGGCCGCGGCCCTGGTGGTGGAGTATCTTGCAGGTTTCCTGCCGGCGGTCGTCAATCAGGCGACGGTGAGCCTGCGGCTGCGCAGCCTGCTCGTCGCCTGGATGCAATGGCGGCAGCGGCTGCCTCCCGAGATGCAGATGCTCGTCGACCCGCAGCCGCCGTGGGTGCAGATCGCGGCGGTCGCCGTGCTGTCCGTCGTGCTGGTGACGGTGGCGGCCGTGATCCTCGAGTTTCGCCAGTTTCCGCCGAGCGACGAGATCTGACAGCCGCGCCCAGACGGGGAAGGAATCTTCCGGATGATCGAGGTCGTGGATCTGGTCAAGCACTACCGTGCCAGCGACGGCAGCGTCGTGCGGGCCGTCGACGGCGTGTCGCTGCAGGTGGCGCCGGGCGAGATGGTGGGGCTGCTCGGGGCCAACGGCGCGGGAAAGACAACGACGCTGCGGGTGCTCGCGACGCTGCTGAAGCCCACGGCCGGGACCGCCCGCGTGGCCGGCTGCGACGTGACGGTCGATCCGCTGGGCGCCCGGCGGCAGCTGGGCTACGTCTCCGCGACCACCGGCGTGCCCGACCGGCTCACCGCGCGGGAGATCATGCGTTCCTACGGCCGGCTCCACGGGATGCGGGAGCCCGAAATCGCCCGGCGCATCGCCGAACTGATCGCGGCGCTCGACCTGCGGGATTTCGCCGACCGTCCCGCCGGCAGGCTCTCGTCGGGGCAGCGGCAGCGGGTGTCGCTGGCCCGGGCGCTGGTGCACGACCCACCGGCGCTCGTGCTCGACGAGCCCACCAACGCGCTCGACGTCGTCGGAGCCCGTGACCTGCTGGGGCTGCTCGACGGCCTGCGCGGCGAGGGACGGGCGATCCTCCTGTCCACGCACCGGCTGCACGAGATCGAGCGACGCTGCGACCGCTTCGTCATCATCCACGGCGGCCGCGTCGTGGCGCAGGGCACGGCGGCCGAGGTCGTCGGCGGGCGTTCCGGCCTCGACGAGGCCTTCTTCGCGGCCATCGGCGCTGGTGCCGTGCCATGAATCCCCTCCCCGGCGATCGGCTGCGGGCGCGGGCGAGGCTGGCGCTGGCCCGACGCGACCTGCTGGAATTCGTGCGCGATCGGCGGACGCTGTTCGTCACGCTGCTCCTGCCGATGGCGATGTATCCGATCCTTGCGCTGTCGAGCGCGCTGGGCGTCCGCACGGCCATCTCCGACATCGACGCCCGGCAGGCGCCGTCCGACCTGCGGATCGTCCTGTCGGGGCATCCGCGCGACGTGCAGGCGTTCGCGGAACGGATCGAGTCGCTGCGGCCCGACGAGGCAGCGCTGCGTCGCGATTGGCCCGCGTCGATCTTCTTCGCCCACGCGGCGGAGAAGCAGGCCGTGGAGGCCGTGGAGCAGGGAAGCGCCGACTTGTGGATCGACCTTCCCGCCGGCGTCGTCGGCATGCTCGACGGCACGGGCACGCTGCCGCTCGAGGTGCGGGGGCCGTTGACGCGCCAGCTCGCGCCACGGGCACGGGAACAGTTCAGCGTGGTGATGCGGGACTTGTCCGACGACGCCCGGCGGCGGCGGATCGACCAGGCGGGCCTGCCCGGGAGCCTGCTCGAGCCGATGAAACTGCGGTTCACGGTGAAGGCCGACGCGCCGGGGACCGTCGCGGCGAGCACGCTGCTGCCGACGGCGGCCGGTGGCGTCTTCGTGCTCCTGTCGGTGCTCACGATGACCGGCGCCTTCTATCCCGCGATCGACGCCATCGCCGGCGAGAAGGAGCGGGGCACGATCGAGACGCTCTTGATCGCCCCCTGCGCCGCGATCGACATCGTCTGCGGCAAGTTCCTGGCAGTGTGGGCCGTGGCACTGGCGACGCTCGTCGCCAACCTGATCTCGATCGTGCTGACGGCGGCCGTCTCGCTGCGTTTCCTGCCCAAGGGCGGTCCGCTCCTGCCCGAGGGCAACCTGCCCCTGGTCGTCGTCATCTCGCTCGTGGCCTTCGTCGGGCTGTCGGCGGTGGCGGCGGCCATGTGCCTGGCCGTCACCACGGCCTCGAAGAGCGGCAAGGAGGCGCAGAACACGCTGACACCCGTCCTCCTCGTGGCCAGCGCGCTGGCCGGGGCGGGACTGCTGGCCGATCCGGCGACGAATCCGCTGCTGCCGGCCGTGCCGTTCGCGGGGCAGGTGGCGATCGCCCGCGCCACGCTTCAGCCTGACGAGCGTCCGGCGCTGCCGGGGGCGGTCGCTGACGATTCCGGCGGCGGGCCGGTCGAGCGGCTGGCGGTGCCGCTGGCGGTGTCGCTCGTCTCGTCGGCCGTGCTCGTCTGGCTGCTGCTGCGCGGCACGGCGGCGCTGCTCACCGACGAGGAGATCCTCTTCCGGGGGCCCGACGTGGCCGGCAGCACCTTTGCGCGGCCGGGGCGGCGCCGCCGTCCCACGGTCGCACAGGGGATCATGGCGCTGGTGATCGGACTGGCGGCGCTGTGGTATTCGCAGGGCATCGCCCCGGACGACGCGGCGCTGGCGATACCCGTGTATCAGGCCGCCGCCGTGGGCCTGCCGCTGGCGCTGTTGCTCTCGTGGCAGCGGGTCGACCTGGCCCGCACCTTCGGCCTGCGGTGGCCGGCGCAGCGGTCCGGCGGGGCACCGTGGCCCGGTGCGGCCGCGATCCTCGGGTCGGCGCTGGTCGGCTGCGGTCTCTTCGTCGTCGGGGCCGCGGCCATGCTCGCCCTGCGTGGCACGGACGTGACGCCGGAGGCGCGGGATCTCGCCGCGAAACTGGTGGCGATGATGCGGGAAAAGCCACTGTGGCTGTCGTGGACGCTCATCGCGCTGGTGCCCGCCGTATGCGAGGAGCTGCTCTTTCGCGGCTGGGTGCAGTCGGCGGTCGTGGGGAGCTGGCCGTCCCGCGGCCGTGTGGTCGCCGGGCTCGTGGTGCAGGCGGCCTGCTTCGCGGTCTTCCATCTGCTGCCGGAGCGGATGCCGCAGAGCTTCGCGCTCGGTCTGGCCGCGGGAGCGATCGCGCTGGCGACGCACAGTCTGCTCCCGGCGATCGTCTGCCACGCCGCCCACAACTCGATGCCGCTGCTGCTCCTCTGGCTGGGCGGCGGACTCGCCGGGCCGCACGTGGCCGATCCATACGCCGCGGCGGGCCACGGGGCGACGTTGCCGACCTGGTGCGTGCTCGCCGGCCTGGCCAGCCTGGCCGGCGGCACGGTGCTCCTCTGGCTCGCGACTGGCGCCGGTCGCCGGCCGCATGGCGGCGACTTCGGCCGCGGGCGGGCCCTGACGGCGGCGGTGGCCGCATGCCTGCTGTGGCCGGCCTGCGGCGGGGCGGTCGCGGCGGATGCGGCCGCCGCCCGGCCGCCGGAGCGGCTGCGAGTGGCCGTGATGCCGATCGCCTCGGCGGTGTCGTGGATGGGAGACCGGCCGACGGGCGTGATGATCGACATCTGGGAGGAACTGGCACGGCGGGTGGGCGTCGAGTACGAGTTCACGCGGGTGCCGACGTTCAAGCGGCTGATGGAGTCGCTGCCCGAAAACGCCGCGGACGTCGCGCTGGGGCCGATCGCCATCACGGAGGAGCGCGAGCGGATCATGGACCTCACGCACCCGATCCTGCACTCCGGGCTGCGGATCGCCGTGCTGCAGCAGGACGAGGTCGGCATCCTGCCGGTGCTCGCCTCTCTCGCCTCATGGCAGATGCTCCAGCTGCTCGGCGCCGTGCTGGCCTTGGTGCTCCTCTCCGGCCACCTGCTCTGGTGGTGCGAACGCCGGAGCAATCCGGAGTCGTTCCCCGCGGAGTACCCCTGGGGGGTGGTCGAGGCCATCTGGTGGATCGCCTCCACGATCGTCACCGGAGGCTGCGACAACAAGCAGGTCACCAGCGGCCTCGGGCGGACGATCGCCTTCGCCTGGATGGTGGGAGGCATCGTGCTGCTGGCGGCCTTCACGAGCGTGCTGACGGCCACGTTGACGGTGGAACGCGTGCGCGGAAACATCCAGGGCCCGAAGGATCTCGTCGGCCGCGTGGTCGGCTGCCAGGAAGCGGCGGTGTCGGTCGACGCCGTCCGCGAGCGGGGGGCGATCGCCCGGGAGTTTTCCATGCTCGATGACGCCTTCGACGTGATGAAGGCCGGCGAGATCGACGCCATCGTGTCGGAGAGCAACCAGCTCATGACGCTCATCAACCGGCCCGAGCGGGCCGGGGTGAAGCTCGTCGGCCCGATCTTCAAGTCGTTCGATTACGGCATCGGGCTGCCGAGCGGCAGCCCGATGCGCGAAGCCTTCAACACGGCGATCCTCCGCATGCGCGAGGACGGCACGATCGACGACATGCTCGCCAAATGGCTTGGCCGGCACGACTGACGCCGGGCACGGCCCGCCCCGCAGCACCGTACCCGCCGCATGGGGGAACGCGACCGGCTCCGCGTGGTCCGGCACGCGTTCCCATGGCTGCCGGGCCACGCGTTGACGCCCTCCTGCGGCGGTACTAGATTCGATCGACTTTTCCGGCCCGAAGCGGCCTCGTTTCGCCCGGTCCCCCTCACGAAAGGCCTCGATCAGCCCATGGCAACCACCGTCCGCAAGAAGTCCACCGCGAGCCGCTCGAGCAAGAAGGATGCCAAGGGGGGCAAGTCGGGCCGGATGATCTACTACTTCGGCGCGAAGAAGTGCGACGGCGACGGCACGATGAAGCCGCTCCTCGGCGGCAAGGGGGCGAATCTCGCGCAGATGACGAAGATCGGCCTGCCGGTGCCTCCGGGCTTCACGATCACCACCCAGGTCTGCATCGACTTCTACAAGAACGGCAAGAAGTTTCCCAAGGGACTCGAGGACGAGGTGGCCTCCTACGTCAAGCTCCTCGAGAAGGAGACGGGCAAGAAATTCGGCGATCCGCGGAACTCCCTGCTCGTGAGCGTCCGCAGCGGCGCCCGGGACAGCATGCCCGGGATGATGGACACGATCCTGAACCTCGGCCTCAACGACGAGACGGTCAAGGGACTCGCCGAGGCCACCGGCAACCCCCGCTTCGCCTACGACTCCTACCGCCGCTTCATCCAGATGTACGGCGACGTGGTGATGGGCGTGCAGAAGCGGCACGAGAACGAGCACGA
>Ga0075471_10000494_pt1 | contig 23642 bp, 15 predicted proteins | sample DEB19_08_DNA_2_FD_74787 | JGI IMG/M metagenome (GOLD analysis project Ga0075471, IMG submission 74787) | Aqueous microbial communities from the Delaware River and Bay under freshwater to marine salinity gradient to study organic matter... | ecosystem: Environmental > Aquatic > Marine > Coastal ...
CATCCAGTTTGGTGTGCGCGTGTGCATCGGCGGCAGCTCTTACGACTGGTATGGAGCCGGAGCCGGAGGCGTGGCTTATTTGAACTCGTTCTCGTGGAATTCTGACACGCCTTGCTTCGTTTTCACCGCGCAACTCGGCAGCGGCAATCCCAAATACACCGCGGAGGCCGCGAGCCATGAGGCTGGCCACACCTTCAACCTCAGCCACGATGGTCAAGTGGCCTATGGCACCACCGCCGCCGTCGGCTACTATCAGGGACATGCCAACTGGGCTCCCATCATGGGCGTAGGCTACTACAAGGAAGTCACCCAGTGGAGCAAAGGAGATTACCCCTATGCGAACAACCTTCAGGACGACGTTGCCATGATCGCGGGAGTCACTGGTTACCGCGCGGATGCGCATGGTGACAGCATTGTGAATGCCACGCCGCTCGTCGGCACCTCACTTAGCACCGGTGGCATCATCGAGCGCCGCGCGGATGCAGACTTGTTCTCTTTCACCACCGGCGCAGGTCCGGTGAGTTTCACTGCCACGCCCGCCACACCTTCACCGAACCTCGACATTCAACTCTCTCTTTACGATGGTCTTGGTAACTTGGTCAGCTCCGCCAACCCCGCCACCCTCAGTTCCACCCTGAGCACCACGCTCGCCCAAGGCACATACTACCTCGCTGTCGATGGGATCGGTGCCGGTAGCCCAGCCACCGCTTACGATGACTACAGCAGCCTCGGACAGTTCAGCCTTACCGGCTCTGTGCTTCCGGTGAATGGGCAGAGACCCATAGCCGTTGCGGATGCTTCTGCACCCATAGCCGGCGCAGCTCCTCTCGCGGTCAGCTTCTCCAGCGCGGGTTCCTATGACCCAGACGGCTCTATTGTTGCCTATGATTGGGACTTTGGCGATGGCACCACCTCCAGCGCCGCCAATCCAGTGAAGAGCTATGCCAACCCTGGCACCTACACGGCTTCGCTTGTGGTGGTGGACAACACAGGTCTCTCCTCTGTGGCCGACACGGTCGTCATCGTCGTGCAGAACAACAATGTGATCTATGTAGGCAATCTCACCATGAGCTTAAGCAGCACGAGCCAAGGTTACTCCGCCAAGGCTACAATCACGGTGCGCAATCAAAATGGTGCCCTTGTTTCCAATGCGAGAGTCGCGGGCCGGTGGAGCGGTCTCACCACGGGCATTGTATCCAGCACCACCAACCGGAGTGGAGTCGTTGCTTTCACTTCCGCTCGCACCAGAAATCGTGGCATTTTCACTTTTACCGTCACCGGCATGACGTTGTCTGGCTACACCTACGCGCCCACGCGGAATGCGAGAACATCTGTCAGCATTGCCACGCCGTGAGGCTTTGATGCGCTGAACTTTTGATCTGCCAGACTGCGTCATCATCGACGCGGTCTCGTTTTGGGTTCAATGAGTCTCTTTTAGACGCGCCGGCACCAACTCTGCGGACTGCCCGCCGCCATCAACCGTGATCACGCCATCCTGCAAGGTGATTTGTAACTGCATCGCGCGGTCTGCGAGCATCCCTAAGGCTTTCACTTCTGCAGGATTAAACTGCCACACCGCTAGATTGCGTAGTTTACGCATCTTTTCCGCAAAGCCATTCCACCACACCGTGCTTGTATTGCTAAAGGTGAACACGCTTACATGACGCGAACGGCCGCAGGCGCGCACCAGACGCTTTTCCTCTGGTTGCCCGAGATCAATCTCATGCATTCTCAGACCCGTGAGATCGTTTTGGAGCAGGGCGGGCTCGTCAGGATCCCACATGTCCTTGCCGAACTCCAGCATGCCATGGTCGTTTGTTTCCGGTGCATGGAGAACCCAAGCCAGCAGGCGCACCATCATGCGTTCCTCCGTTTCCGATGGATGCCTTGCGATTGTGAGCGTGTGGTCTTGATAGATATTCCGGTCGAGGTCAGAAAAGGAGACGCTGGCTTTGTGAATGATCGCCTTGAGGGCCATGTGGTTCGCTTACCACTGCAACCTTCACCCGCAATGCAATGATCAGTGCATGAAAAAAAAGGCTCTGCTGACACAAGAAAATCGCTCTTCCCCCGTGATGCGTCCACCTGCTATCTTTCCGTCTGCCATGAAAACGCTCGCCCTCGTCTTCCTCATGCCCCTTGCGGCCCTCGCCGAAAACGAAATCGGCTTCATCGAGCGCTTCGCCCTCGCGGCGGATCGGGAAAAGGCTCTGAGCGAGCTCGTACCAGGATCGGAGGAGTATTATTTTTACCATGCGCTGCATTATCAAAACGTCCGTGACACGGCGAAGCTCAATCACATGCTCAATGAATGGCGGCAGCGCACACCGGACGACACCGAAGCCCGTCGCGTCATTTTAAATCGCGAGGCGATCCTGAGTTACGAAAAGGACCCGCAAGCCACCCTGAACCACCTCATCAAGCGCCTTGGCATTCGGCACGATCACCAGCGTCAGGTGCCGGATGCGAAGCCGGACCTGCCCGCCAGCCTCGACCAGGCCAAAATAAGCCGGGAGGTCTTTCTTCGCGAGGCGCTCAACAACGATCGTGGCCTTCAAAGCCTCTCTCAAGAAGCGCTCGCCTCGCTCATTCGTGACCCAGTACCACTCACGCCCGATCAACGCCGCGCCGCGCTGCAAAAGCTCCAGCGCCCCGACGTGTCAAACCTCGTCGCCGCCATTCGTGCCGATCTCCAGGCCGATCCGGGCCGCAGTTTTGGCGATCTACCGATCCACCGTGCCATGCTGTTGGCGCAGCTTGACGAATTGAAGAATGAGCAACTCGCCAGCACGGCCTTCGTTCATACCTACCTGCGCAAACTGGCTTCTGGCGCTGATGTGAACCTCCAACACGACGAAGCTGAGCGCGAGGCTTGGCTCGACCGCGTGCATGCCTTCGCCAGCACGCTGCCGCCTGCTTACAACACACTCAAAGCCCGTATCCTCTACCTCCGCCTCGACCACGATCGCCAAAAAGGCGTCTATGAAGCCGAGCGCTTCCTCAGCTACCTCAAACTCCCACGCCGGCTCGGCTACGTCAGCCAGCGCATGCTCGAAAACATCGATGGCAGCACATGGTGCGATCTCAATGCCGACCTCAGCGAGGCTCTTCTGATCGCGCCGCCCGTTGGCGACGACGAACCACTTGTGCGCGACTATTTCCTTCACCTATTCGCTAAGAGTGCCAAACCAGATTCCACCGCATCAGCGCTCCTCTCGCAATGGACCGACTTCGTCCGCGACACTTGGCTGAAGCCCATCCTCGCCGAGTCGCTGATCACGAATGGCATTGGCAATCCCGAGCGCTGGGCCTCGCTTATCACGCCGACGGCCTTTCAGCAGCTCAAAGACCGCGTGGACATCGAATTCCCCGCCACGAACGCGCCGCAGTTCCTGCCAGGCGATGACATCGCGTTCGAGGTCGTCGTCAAAAACACGCCGAAGCTCATCGTGAAGATTTTCGAGCTCAACACGCTCAACTTCTTCCAAACGCAGCAGCGCCAGCTCAACACCGATCTCAACCTCGATGGCCTCGTCGCGAATAGCGAACAGACGCACAGCTTCGACAGCGGCCCGTTCACACGTACGCGGCAGAAATTTACCTTCCCAGATCTCAAAGGCAAACGCGGAGCCTGGATCATCGAATTCATTGGCGGCGGTCGCAGCAGCCGTGCGCTCATCCGCACCGGCCAGTGGCATGTTTTGCAGCAAACTGGCCCTGCGGGTGATTTGATCTTTGTGCTCGATGAAAAAAACCAACCCGTTAAAGACGCCGTCGCGTGGTTTGAGGGCCGCAAACTCACCGTCGATGAAAAACTCGGACGCATCGCCATTCCGTTTACCAACCAACCCGGCACGAAGAACCTCATCATCGGCGATGCCGCTGGCACCTTCGCCACGCTCACGCAATTCAACCACCACGCCGAGGAATATCGTCTCGACGCGCAATTCCACATCGAACGCGAACAACTCCTCGCGCGTCGTGAGGCCACGCTGGCCGTGCGCACCGCCTTGATGCTCGGCGAGACACACCTCGCCCCCGAACTGCTCACCGAGCCAAAGCTGACTCTCACCAGCACCACGCACGACGGCATTGCGACGACGCGTGAAGTCAAAGACCTCAAACTCAGCGCCGGCAGCGTCCTCACGCACACACTCACCGTGCCCGAGCGCCTCGCCAGCCTCAGCGTCACGCTCAGCGGCAAGGTGGATGTCCTCAGCGCTGGCGGCACGAAACGCGATCTCAACGCCAGTCACACCTGGATGCTCAACGGCATCGACAAAACCGAAGCCACCAACGACGGCCACCTCAGCACCTTCGACGGTAGCCGCGTCTTTGAGCTTCTCGGCAAAAACGGCGAACCCATCGCCGATCAGCAGGTCATCTTCACCTTCAAGCATCGCGACTTCACCCGCGTGCAGACCCATGCTCTCAAAACCGACGACAAAGGCCGCATCGCCCTCGGCAAACTCGACGGCATCGAGCAACTTACCGCCAAAGCTCCAAACGGCCGCCAAAGCACATGGCCTCTCGAAGAAGCCGACAGCACGCTTTCCACAATCATCCAAGCCATCGAAGGCGAACCCATCCGCATCGCGAAAAGTGCGACAAGTTTTCAACCTGTTTCATTGCTCTCCCAAACCGCCGGAACCTTCACTTCCGACCTCGCCGCGCTGCTCAAAACCGAAAACGGCTTCCTCACCATCACCGGTCTCAAACCTGGTGACTACTCTCTGCAACTTGGCGACCAAACCATCTCGATCAAAGTCACCGCAGGCACCCAAATCAGCGGTTGGGCCCTCGGCAAGCACCGCCAGCTCGAACTCAAGGGCAACTTGCCTCTCCACATCACCGAGACCACCACCGATAAAGACTTCATCACCGTCAAAATCGCTCACAGCAGTCCGTTCGCTCGCGTGCATGTTGCCGCGTCGCGATTCGATCCTGGCAGCGGCCTTTTCGGTGGTCTTGGCGGCTTCGCACGCTTCGGCGCGGCCTCGGGAACGCCCGCCCGCAACCCGAACCTTTACTCCGCCGGCCGCGAGATCGGCGATGAATACCGCTACATCCTCGAACGCCGTTACGCGAAGCTCTTCCCCGGCAACATGCTCACACGTCCCGGTTTGCTGCTCAATCCATGGGAGATTCGCAGCACCGATCTGGATGCGCTCGCCAATCAAGCCGGTGAAGTTGCTTCCATGACTCGCGGTGGAGCCGCTGGAGCCCTCGAAGCTCCCAAAGCCATGCCCGCGAAGAAAATGAAGGCACAAGAGGGCCCGCAAGGCGGCACGAGCCTCGATTTCCTCGCTAACGCCGCGCCGGTCATCTACAACCTCGTTCCCGACAAAGACGGCGTCGTGCGCATCGAGCGCAAGATGCTCGGCGACCGCCAGCACATCCAAATCTACGCCGAAGACCTGCAAAACGCCTCGTGGCGCACGCTCACGCTGCCGGAGGTGCCGACCCAATTTGGCGACCAGCGCCTCGCACGAAATCTCGATCCCGCGAAGCCCTTCACGCAGAAAAAGGAGATCACCGTTCTCGACACTGGCAAGTCACTTACGCTCGCCGACATTCTCACGAGTGAATTGGAAACCTACGACACACTCAGCGGCGTGTACAGCCTGTTGAACACGCTCAATCCTCACCTCGCCGATTTCGCCTTCGTGCTCAATTGGGCGAAGCTCAAAGACGACGAGAAGCTCGCCAAATACGGCGAATACGCCTGTCACGAGCTGAACCTCTTCCTCCAGCGCAAAGACAAACCCTTCTTTGACAAAGTCGTAAAGCCCTACCTCGCCCACAAGAAGGACAAGACCTTCATGGACGAGTATCTACTCGGCCTCGATCTCGCCAAGCACCTCGAATCCTGGGCCTACGCCCGTCTCAACATTGTCGAGCGCATCCTGCTGGCCCAGCGGATCCAAAACGAAGCGCCGAATGCCGCCCGGCATGTGCGCGAGCTGTGGGAAATGATTCCGCCGAATCCCGAGGAGATGGATCGTTTGTTTGAAACGGCACTGCGTGGCCGGGCGATGGAGAGCGCGGGCAGCGGAGCGCTGGTGGGCCTGGACAAAGCGAAGAGCCAGGCTGCTGCGGCGAGTCCGCCGCCTGCGACGATGCCCGTGCCAGCAGCAGCTGCAGACAGCTTTGGCGTTGCTGGTGGATTTGGCAAAGGCGTGGGCGCTGCTGGAGTGATCCGCTCGGTGACTGCAGATGAACTCAGCCGGATGGGCGATGCCAAGGACCAAGATGATCGCATGGCAGGGCGCAAAGAACTCGAAGCCTTGGGCACGGAGCGGCAGTCGGCGCTCACGAAATCGGGCGATGCCAGCTTCAAAATGGCAGGCGCGATGCTCCAGGGCGGCACGACCGCCCGCAATGAGGGCGTGCTTTACTTTGGCAGTGAAGTGGCTGGCAGAGCGCGTCAGCAAGTCCGTGCTCTTTACCGCGCCCTTGGCCCGACGAAGGAGTGGGCGGAGAACAACTACCACAAGCGGCGCATCACCGAACAGAACGCCGAACTCGTCACCGTGAATGCGTTCTGGCGCGATTACGCCGCGTGGGTGGCCGCGGGATCGAAGGGCGGATTCGTTTCGGCGAATGTGGCGGAGGCGCATCGGAACTTCACGGAGATGATGCTGGCGCTGGCGGTGCTCGATCTGCCGTTTGAGGCACCGAAACACACGACGAAGGCGGAGAACGGTCAGTTCACCTTCAGCGCGGGTGGACCGTGCATTCTTTTCCACAAGGAGATCAAGCCCGTGGACGGCGACAAGTCGGTGCAGGGCCAGCTCCTCGTCTCGCAGAGCTTCTTCCGGCATGGCGATCGCTACCGGATGGAGGGCAATGAGAAGTTCGAGAAGTATGTGACAGATGAATTCCTCACCGGTGTGACTTACGGCGCGAATGTCGTCGTCACGAACCCAACGAGCAGTCGCGTGAAGGGCGCCGTGCTGCTGCAAATCCCGCAGGGCGCGCTTCCCATTCTCGGCAGCAAGGCCACTGACTCCAAACAAGTGCGTCTGGAGCCCTACACGACGCAGACCTTTGAGTATCACTTCTACTTCCCGTCCGTGTCGGCAAAGGCAGGTGTGAATTTCGCGCATTTCCCCGTGAACGTCGGCGGCGCGGCGGCGAAGCCGATGGAATTCAACGTCGTAGCCAAACTCACGCAGGTGGACAAGGCCTCGTGGGATTACGTCTCGCAAAATAGCACCGAGGCGGAGGTGTTCGCGTTTTTGGAGCAGAACAACCTCGAAGCGCTCGACCTCGAACGCGTCGCCTGGCGCTGCAAGCAGGGCGATTTCTACCAGAAGCTTGTCGGCTTCATGAATCAGCATCATGTCGGGAATGACGCGGTCTTCAGCTACGCCTTCGTGCACAACGACGCCGCGATGCTCGGCCAGCTTTTGAAGGAGGACAACGGCTACGGCCCCTACTTCGCCAGCAAGTTACTCACCATCGAGCCCATCGAGCTGCGCAGCTACGAGCACCTCGAATACTCGCCGCTCGTGAATCAACGCGCTCATCGGCTCGGTAGCGAGTGGCGCATCGCGAATCCGGCCGTGCTCCATCAATACACGCAGCTCCTCACCGCGCTGGCGCACAAGCCGCAGCTTGATGCCATGGACAGCATGAGCGTGGTTTATTACCTCTTCCTCCAGGATCGTATCGAGGAGGCGCTCGCGCGCTTCAAGACCATCGACGCTAAGAAACTGCCCACACGCCTTCAACACGACTACTTCCAGTGCTACGCAGCGTTTTACGAAGGTGAGCCAGCCGCCGCACGTAACATTGCATCGAAATATGCCGACCATCCGGCACCGCGCTGGAGAACGATCTTCACCGATGTTTTGAGCCAGCTTGACGAAATCGAAGGCAAAGCGCCGAAAGGCAGGAAGCCCGACCAACCTGACCGCGAGGCCCAGCAGAGCGATTTGGCAGACACAGAGCCCGGTTTTGACTTCAAAGTCGAAAAACAGACGATCTCGCTCAACTGGAAAAACCTCTCCGAGGTCACGCTGAACTACTACCTGATGGATCCAGAGTTCAGCTTCAGCAGCAATCCCTTCGTCAGCCAGGACGCGGGCCGATTCAGCATCATCAAGCCAAACAAAACCACCACGCAGGCCCTTGCCAAAGACGCCACCAAGCTCGACATACCGCTGCCGGGCGAGTTCGCGAAGGCGAACGTGCTCGTCGAGGTCATCGGTGCTGGAAAACGCCAAGCGCAGGCCTACCACGCGAGTACGCTCAAGCTCAACCTCACCGAAAACTACGGCCGCCTCGAAACGCGTGACGTTTCCACTGACAAACCGCTGCCTAAGGCCTACGTGAAGGTCTACGCAAAGCTCAATAACGGTTCCGTCCGCTTCTTCAAAGACGGCTACACCGACCTCCGCGGCCGCTTCGACTACGCCAGCTTGAATGCGTCGGAGAATGTGACGGCTACGTCCGGTGCCGACAGGCCTGCGAACGGTCTTGATTACCCGATGCTGAAGCCCGCCGAGCTCAACAACGTCTCCAAGCTCTCCATCCTCGTGCTGAGCGACACTCACGGCGCCACTGTGAAGGAAGTGGATCCGCCAGCACGGTAAATTCTATTGATGACAAGTCTGATTACTTGGCAGCCGTGGTTGGGGCTGCCGCTTTGACGCTCACGCGGATGGGTTGAGAGATGAGAATTTCAACGGTGTCTGTTGGGTTGGCGGCGGCACTCACGCTTTTCATGCGGCTCGCAGCCGCGGTCATGGCAGCCTCTGCGGCTTTTTGCTTTTCAGCGGCTTTCTTCGCGGCCTCGGCATCGGTGGCGGCGATCTTCTTCGCTTCCGCAGCGGCGGCAGCGAGCGCGGCTTCGGCTTTCTTTTGCTCTGCTTCGGCCAATGGCACCGCGGTGGGATTGTAGCGGTATTTGCAGATGCCGAGGCTCTGGAAGGCGAAGGTATGGTCACCCGGTGTGATCTTGAGCGCGGCAAGGTCGATCACGGCTTCGTGAGTGGTGGCTTTGAGAGGAATATCGAATTCCTTGATGCCGCTGAATCCCTCGCCGTAGGCTTTCACCTTGATTGAGGTGCCGTTGAACTCGTTTCGCCAAGTGAGCTTGAGCGGGATTTTGAGTGTCTCTCCTACTTTGGCCTCAAAGACCTTGTTTTCAGCCGTGGCGATGGTCAGCGGAGCCTGCTCGGAATCGGTCACAGAGACGGGAATATCCGCCATAAGCCGCGGCGCGGGGATTTCGCCCTTCGCATCCTTCACCGGCCATTCCATGCTGGCGAGGCGCACCGGGCGCACGACTTCTTTGCCGCCGATCACAGCCTTGCCGATGATTTTGGCGAGCGAGAAGCCGCGCGGTGCTTTTTCGTCCGCGGTGAGAATCAGGTGACCGTAGGTCTTGCCCTTCGCGATCTTCAATCCGGCGGCACTGACACCTTGCGGCAGGCCTTCCATCGCGATCTCGATCTCGCCATCGAAACCATCGCGACGTTGCACCACAACCTCAAACGCACGCGCATCGCCCTGACGCAGTGCCATGGGCTTCGAAAGCGAGGCACGGTCACCATTGCGCAGCGTCATGTGCACCGCCCACGCGGCGAGCGAGAAGTCCGGTGCGGCCTGACGCACGAGAAGACGATAGACGTTGTGTGGGTCATTGCGTGTGCCGCCAAACAGATCGCGCACTTGCAGACGATAGGTGCCGTCTTCCTTGACCTCGAACTTGCCGAGCACATCCGGCGAACCGGCATCGTAAGGCGGCCCGTCGTAGCTGTAGCCATTGCTGGTGACCTTCATGGGCGGCACGATGTCGTAGAGCTCGGCGACATCGGTGAGCTTGCCCGCCTTCAACTGCTGCACGAGTACAAATGGATCGGTGTTGCGGCCAAGACGCTCGCTGGCGACCTCCACCCACCAGGTTTCGCCTTTCTTGGCGTTGAATTCATAGGTGTCGACATCCGCTGCGGGGAAAAAGGCTCCGCTGAGGTCCGCGGGCAGCGTGATCTTTTGAGCGTCCTTGTTGTTTGGCTCGGTTTCCTTCGCTGCAGCATTCGCGGCGAGACCGGTAGGTGGCCAGGACATGGCGCTGACCTTTTGCGTCTGGGGTTGCGGCACTGCGGGGCTCTTTTGCAAAGCCAGGCGGTAGAAATGCCTTTCGCCGCCCTGATATGTCAGATCGCTCACTTTGATGATGTAGGTTCCATCCGCAGGCGCTGTGAAGTCAATCATGCCACCGGTGCGGTTCACCTTGAGGTCCGCTCCCTTGCCATCCGCGAGGATGAGCACGGGAGTGAGGCGAGAGTCGATGCCCACGGCGGCGCAATCAATGGCCACCGACTGACCCTTCACGCCCTGAAAGGAGTAAAAATCCACCGCACGCTTCGTCATCGTCGCGTTGCAGATTGAGCCCACGGTGAGCGGAAGGGCTGTTTCGAGGGTATTGTTCGCCTTGGTGCGCACCACCTCCGGCAGCTTGCCCACAGAAAAAGCCCGCACTGAGGACAGTCCAAGCCGCGACATCACCCGCGCATCATAGACACCGACTTCAGCATCCAATGCGATATGAACCGTGAACTTGTTCGTCGCACCGGCCACCGGCTTCGCGGTGATCTTTGGTGTGGAGAAGGTCAACTCGGTGACGTCCTCGATGTTTTCACCGGTGATCGTAACTTCCACGTTCTGACCTGCTTGTCCCCCCATGGGCATGAGGGTGAGCAGGCGCGGCAGCGGCAGAGTGACCTGCTGCGCGAGAGCGGAGACGGATAAAATGGCGATTAGGCAGATGAGACGCTGGAACATAGCGCCAAACCTACGCTGCTCGCCGGGCGTTCTGTTCATCCGGCCTGCTGGATCAGCGCAGGTTCACCGCGCCGCCGTCAATCGGGTAAGTGCTGCCGGTGACGAAGCCTGCCTCATCGCTGCATAGGTAAAGGGCGAGGGCGGCGATCTCCTCCGGCTTGGCCATGCGACCGATAGGCTGCGCCTCGCTCAGTTTCTGAAACATTTCCGCTTCCTGCCCGGGATAGGTTTTGGCGAGGTAGCCATCCACAAACGGTGTGTGCACGCGCGCCGGTGCGATGCAGTTGCAGCGGATGCCCTGCTTCAGGAAATCCTTCGCGATGGAATAGGTCATCATGAGCACAGCTCCCTTGGTCATCGAATAGGCAAAGCGATCTGGCAGGCCCATCTGAGCGGCGATGGAGCACATGTTCAGGATCACGCCGCTTTGGCGTGCAGTCATGTGGGTGAGAGCGGCGTTCGCGCAGGCATACACCCCCTTGATGTTCACGCGGTAGAGACGGTCCATGTCTGCTTCCGAGGTCGTGAGTGCGGTGCCGATGTGGGCGATCCCAGCGTTGTTCACGAGGATGTCGATCTTCCCGCCATGCCTAGCGGCGATCTCATCGAACAGTTTTTTCACACCATCGGGAGAGCCAACATCGCAGGCAGAGGCCTTGGCGGTGCCACCTGCGACAGTGATGAGATCCACCGTAGTCTGGGCGGTCTCGGTGTTCAGGTCGAGCACTTCGACATGGGCGCCCTGTTTGGCGAAGAGAACTGCGATGGCTTGGCCGATGCCGGAGCCGGCGCCGGTGATGATGACGTTTTTACCTTGGAGTGAGAACATGGGGGTGGGGGATGAAATTCAGGAAACAGGAACCTCGGCACCTTGGGGAGCTTGCTCGACAAGCGGAGGAGCTGGCGGAGCCTTGGCCAAAAGAAAACGCTCCACGCCGGCGAGATCGCACACGACTTCCAAGTCCCGATAGCCCAGCATCGCGGCTTTCTGCGTGATGGCAGGACTCTGGTCGTGCGCATGCTCGATGGCGATGCGGCCCTCCAGTGCAAGATGCACAGGCGCATCCTCCAGCAAGCGAAAGATGATCTCCGTGCCGACTGGTCCGCCATCGAGGGCTAAGGGTGGATCTCGGCGCACTTCGCGGCTGAGCATGGCGATCTCCGCCCGTGGAATGTAGGGCAGGTTGGCGACGATCAGGTCAAACGTGCCCGTGACCTTCTCAAAGAGATCGCTGCGCACGGTTTGTATTGCAGCGCCTCTGGCGAGGCGGGAGACATTGAGTCGGGCGAGGTCCAGCGCTTCCTCACTGATATCCACCAGCACGGTGGAAGCACCGGTGGCCAGTGCCAAGGAGATGCCGAGACAGCCTGAGCCGGTGCCCACATCGAGGAGGCGGGCCGGTTTGGAACCCGCGAGCCATTTCTGCACGATTTCAACGAGATATTCCGTCTCCGGGCGTGGAATGAGGCCACGATGATCGCAGATGAACACATGATCGCAGAAATCCACGTTGCCCAGCAGGTGCTGGAGAGGTTCCCCTTCGCCACGCCGGCGCAAAAGCTCCCGGAGCGGCGCGAGTTCCGTCTCCGGCAGCAGTTCGGCAAAGCGCAGATAGAGGTCCAGCCGCCGACAGCCGAGCACATGAGCCAGTAAGTGCTCCATATTCAACCGGGCTTCCTCGACGCCTTTTTTGTCGAGGTAGGCAGCGCCAGAGTTGAGGATGTCGAGGAGCGGCTTGGAAACTGGATTCAAAGTGTGCCTGCTTTGCCGCCATTCGAGGCATGAGTCACGTCAAAAATTGAGGGTAGCAAAACGGAAGGTCATTGCGTAGTTTGTTCAACAATAAACCCGATGAATCCTCAACAGCCCGGCCATCCTTCCAATCAACCGCTGCCGCAGCCGCATCCTGGTGGATCGCAGCCGATGCCGCCGCCTGGCTACATGCAACCTGCGGGCTACCCTCCGCACATGTCAGGGCCGATGGGCATGGGAGGTTATCCTCCGGGTTATCCACCGCACATGTCAGGCCCCATGCCCACGGGGGGTTATCCTTCTGGTTATCCAATGCCCCAAGGCTATCCGCAGATGCCACAGGGGTATCCGCAGATGCCACAGGGGTATCCGCAGATGCCGCAGGGGTATCCGCAGATGCCACAGGGGTATCCGCAGATGCCACAGGGGTATCCGCCGATGCCCGGCATGATGCCGCCACCTGCGATGCCAATGCCCGCCGTGCCTCCTCCGCCGGCTCCGGGCAACACCACGCCCCTGGCTCCAGCGCGGCCCGCTCCTGCTCCTGCGGCGGTGCCTCCACCTGCTGCAGCGAAACCCACTATTTCCATGCCCCAGCCCACTGTTCCGGTGCCCAAGCCCGCCGCGCCGGTTCCTACGGCGGTGGCAGTTCCCGCGGCGGTGGCGGCACCAGTGGTCACTGCAATTCCGGAGGATGAGGCGGTGCATGATGCCAGTGAATTGGGTCCTGTTGAGGTATTTCATCCTGAGGCGATGCATCACATTGAGCCTGCGAAGCCACAGAATGCGTTTGTGAGGATGTGGAAGAAGGTTGGTGGCGGATCGCTGACTTTTTCGATCATCATTCACGCTGGGATCTTGGTGGCCATGGCGTTGATCGTCGTGGCGCAAAAGATGGTGGAGAAGCAGGTGGACTTTTTGCCCGGCGGCGGCACGCAGCAGGGGCAGCAGGCTAGCCAGGATCTGCAGCACAAGGTGCAGCAGAAGAAGCGCAGCAGCATCTCCAAGACGGTGCCGATGAAGAAGATCGTGACCACCAGTGTGAACGCGGACATCTCGTTGCCGGAAGCGCCGCCGGATGCGCTGGACATACCGGACGCCACCAGCATGCTGGGCGGTGGTTCGATGGGCAGCGGGGGGTTTGGAGGCGCGGGAGCCGGAGGAGGTTTTGGCAAGGGTATTGGTATGGGGGGTGCGAACGGCTTTGTGAGCTTGCCGCCATCGATGCGCAGCCGCTGCAGCACGCAGGAGCGTTTGGAGAAGCTGAGGCAGAACGGTGGCAGCCCGGAGTGTGAGGCAGCGGTGAGCGCCTCGCTGGAATGGTTGAAAGGTAAGCAGAACCCGGACGGCTCTTGGGGGCGCAACAACAAGTGCGCCTACACCGGTCTCGTGTTGCTCTGCTATCTGGGCCGCTGTGAGACACCTGAGTCACCCTTCTATGGAGACAATGTGATGAAGGGCATCCTCTACCTGATCGAGACCCAGAAGAAAAATCCGAAAAAGCTCTTCAGCGAGTCCACCAAAGGCAACGCTCCCGTTTATGAACATGGTATTGCTTCTTATGCCCTTGGCGAGATGTACACGCTGGCCCGTCTCGGCTCCAAATCCCTTCCCGGCATGCGCGAGGCCTTCGAGCAGGGCGTGAAGATCATCATCGAAAACCAGCAGGACAGCGGCAGTTGGGTTTATGATACGGAAACCGGTTTCTATGCGGGTAAAAAAAGTCGTGAGGACCTTTCCGTGGCGGGTTGGCAGTTCCAAGCGCTCAAGGCCGCGAAAAACACTAAGCTCAAAATTGATGGCCTTGATAGCTCAATCAAAAAGCTTGTGGACTACTTGGAGGCCAAGCAGACGAAGGATGGTGGCTTTGGTGTGGCCAACCGTGATGCGCACTACAACCAGTGGAGCCTCTCCGGTGTTGGCATTCTCGGCCTCCAGACCATGGCCCATGGCGGCAAGACCAGCGCCGTTAAAAAGGGACTGAAGTTCCTCCACGAGTTCCTCACCGCCGAGCCACTCGATTGGAACAAGAACTGCAATCTTTACTGCTGGTATTACTACACCCAAGCTTTCTTCCAAGCAGGTGGTGAGGAGTGGAAGTTCTACAACCAGCAGTTCCTTCCGCAGATCCTTTCCGCGCAGCAGCCGGACGGTTCCTTCAAGGCTGGGCGCCCCAACTGGCCTGCTGGCGATGCCAGTGATCCCATCTATCGTCAGGCGCTTTGCACCCTTCAGTTGGAGGTCTTCTACCGCTACCTCAAGGTGGGTGACCGCGAGGAGCAGAGCTTCTTCGACAAGTGAAGGTAGTCTCGCGGATTTCTACGCCTCCATCCCCCACGCCAAAAGCATCCCTTGCTTTCTTGCCCAAATGAAGCGAGTGAAAGGTTCGCAGTCCACCTGAAGTAGGCAGACCGAGCTGTTCATCAGGTGTTTCTTTGGATTCGTTGGTGTTCTGAAATCCGAAGATCGGAGGCTGGTCATGCATGCATCAAGGCAGACTGCCTTCCAGAAAGACAACGATATGAACACCAAAATGTATGTGGGCAATCTGCCCTTCGCCGCTTCGGACAACGATCTGCGCGATCTCTTCAGCAACTATGGCACCGTGACGGATCTCTTCCTTCCGATGGACCATACCACGGGCCGTCCTCGTGGCTTCGCCTTCATCACCATGGATACCGCCACGGGGATGCAGGAGGCCATCAAGGGGCTGCACGACCAAGAATTCATGGGCCGCGTGCTCGTCGTGAATGAGGCGCGTCCGAAGGAGGACCGCCCCGCAGGCGGCGGTTACGGTGGTGGTGGCGGCCGTGGCGGATATGGCGGCGGCGGTGGCCGCGGTGGTTATGGCGGTGGCGGCGGTAACGGTCGCCGCGAGCGCTATTAAGCCTTCCACCTCCTTCAAAGCCCAAGGATCTCCCGGCGGCAGGCTTCACGGCCTGCCGCTTTTTTGACTGCCTATCGAAAATCCGCAGGATCTTCCACTCGTCGGATTCAGAGCGGGTGTGAGCCTCCGCCCGTCATGCAAATCTCCGGCCTTGTCTTTGCCGGCTTCACCAGACGCGTCGCCGCCATTCATCGAGATTCTGGCCAGTTTGTGTGGACTTGGAAGGCCCCGCGCACCGGTTACATCACCCTCCTTCTCGATGGGGACCGCCTCATCGTCAGTGTGAACGGGCATCTGCACGCGCTCGATGCCCTCACCGGCCGCCTGCTTTGGACGAACGACCTTCCCGGCTTCGGCACCGGTATCGCCAGCCTCGCCTCCGTGCGCGGGGGCAGTAGCGATCCGATACCTGCATTGGGTGCCTCTCAGGATGCCCAGCACGTCAGTCATCAGTGCGCCACATTGGGTTGAGACAGATGAGCGTAAAATCAGGCATTCCATTTTTGCCTGTGTGCAGCGAGGAACACTGGATCAGGCCAAATGGCGTCATCGAAAGTGATTAATCCGCGATCAAAAGCCGCATCATGTAACCGGGAGAGGCATATGCCGTTTCTTACATTCAGTCGCTCCGAAGCATACACTTCCCATGGAAGGATCTGAGAGGCGATAAGAAGTTCTGGTAAGCCAATTTGTGACACGCCGCAGCGACTGCCGAAGTTGTTCATCACTGCGCTGCGGAAGTAATTTTGCCCGCGTCACGCTTTGACGTTCATGATAACATCCGTGGAACCGGTTGGTGGTGCTTCGACGAGGCAAATTCCTTTTTTGGACTGGATCTGGACTTCGGCATCTTCCGAGGCTTTTACCAAGGAGCGATGGGCTTCCTCGCTTGTATGCACGGCTTCATCCAAATAAGCATGAAATTCGGTCCACACGATTTCGTCGAGTTTGCTGGCACCTGAAAGGCCTTTGATGCCGTGCAGTTTCAGCACTGGATCGAGCGAGGCGAGATTACAAAGTTTCATGGCTACACTTCCGGGCGTGCGATCGAACCTTTTGGCGAGCGTGATGATCGCCGAGTTTCGCTCGTGCATCTGCCCAAAGCGCATCTTGTGATACATGTTGAGCAGGATAAGCAGCTCACTGCGCGTTCATTTTTTTCGCGCGGTCATGCCAGCAAACTACACGAGACAGCCTTTCGGGGAAATCATGCATTGCCCCCCAACGGTCGATCCTGCCTCCGGGTCGGCCTGTGCCTCCTCGCTGAAGGCAGCATTTGAATCTATGGCTGATGAGGAGCAGGTGAATTTGAGCGTCTCTGGATGCGATACGGCGCATTGTGCCTCATAGCTTACTCACTCAGCATGAGATAAAAAGCCTTGGCTACGCCGTGAGAATTTGTAGGGGCGTCAATGGCAGAGGTCAAAACACATCCGACTTTTTGTGTGAGATCAAACTTCTCTCGTCACAGGAAACCAACACATGATCAGCAGCGATGGTTGGCGACCAGGATTTCAGGGAGATGAAGCTCCTGAATCCTCAGCACGGCGAGGTAGGGGTGAGAAGATCGTGCTGGGTGGTTTTTCCAGCGTGTGCATGGGAAGCGCAGGTCCGAGCTGCAGGCGGGAGCTCTGCTTCTGGGGCGCTGGAGCCAACGATCGAATCGCGGGGGATGGCAGAGATTTGGGTGTCTCAGAGGTCGCGTGTGCGGTCGTGTCTTTCACGGTCGGGGTATGGGGGCGGCCGATCCGAGCATCCAATTCGTTGAGGTACTCCCATCCCGCCGTCACGAGTAGGCCTGCGACGAGGACGATGCCCAAGTAAAACCCTCCTTGCGTCTGAGCGGGTTCCTCTGACTGGGAGGGAGTGGTGCTGCCGTGGTCCACGGTGGCAGCAAACGAAAAACTGGGTCCCCTCGCCGAAACGCTCCCTTGGCGTGGTGGGAAATGTACTTTTTCGCTCATTTTGAAAGCCAAAGGTAAAGCGGGCTGGCCGCCAAGCCTGATAGCGGGTTAATCCATCAGAAGGGGCCAGCCATGCCGATACGGACCATGAGTGGAGGGTAAAACCGGCCTATCTGGCGGCGTTGCTCAAGAACTGAGCTGCTAGCGGGAGGGAGGAGTCGCTCGGCGGTTCAAAGTTCCAGCGTGGTGCCAGGCCGCAGGCTTTTGAGGGCTTCGGCGTACCTCACGCCACAGGCAAGACCGCGGTAACGGGAGAGGACGGTCTTGGTCTCCAGCGCGGCGTCCGGCTTGGTGGGATCGTAGTCGTCCCGGCGTACGAAGGCCATGAGGCGGCCGAGCCACGCACGCGCTTCATCCCACTCGGCGGTGACATCGACGTAGGTGTCCGGCTCGAAGCCGAGGGTGTGGCCGGGGCCATTGTCATACCAGAAAATCCGTGATGGCACGTGAGCCTCATCAAGGCCGAGCAGGCGCGCAGGCTGGTGCAAGGCAGCGTGGCAGATGGCGCTCGCGGCCTCGTGGTCGGGATGGCGGTCCCGCGGCCAGAGCATGAAGGCGGTGTCCGGTTTCACATCGGCCACGACCTCGGAGACGGCACGTTTCGTCTCCAGCGTGGGTTCAAAGCCCATGCTCTTCCAATTCAGGAAGCGCATCTCCATGCCACGCTCGGCGGCAAGCTGTTTTGAGAGCTCCAGCAGTTCCTGCGCCCTGCCTCGAACGGGCGGCCAGTTGGTGTAATCCCCGATCAGATTGAGGATGACAACCCGCTGGTGCTTCTTGACGGCTCGCAGCAGGGTGCCGGGGATGCCGAAGGGACAATCGTCATAGTGGGCGCCGATGGCGAGGATGGTGCGGGTCATGGCGGGTAGGAGTTAGGGATCAAAGCTGTGGAAACGCCGTTTGAGCGAGGCTTCTCGTCGGTGGAGATGAAATTATGCGGCAGGATCAAGCTTGTCATGTGGTGGCTTTTCCGCTTCCCATATGTCCATGAAATCCTTGGCTATCCTGCTTTGCCTAACAAGTCTCGTGTTCGCTGAAGCAGTGAAGGATCGTGAAGGGGCTGTGCGCGGTGACAAAGCACGATTTCAGAACGACACGCGGTGGAACTACTGCGATCTGGACACGGGCTTCCAACTGGCAAAGACAACAAGGAAACCGCTGCTCGTGGTTTTGCGCTGCGTCCCCTGCCTGTCCTGCGCTGGGATGGACGCGGCAGTTCTTGAGGAACCTTCGCTAGGTGCGCTGCTGGACCAGTTTGTGTGCGTGCGGCTGATCAATGCAAATGCGCTGGATCTGTTTCGCTTTCAGTTTGACTATGACCTCTCTTTTTCCGCGCTCATTTTCCATGGTGATGGCACGATCTATGGCCGTTACGGCTCTTGGCTGCATCAGAAGGACCCGCTGAATAAGACGACGGACAGCTTCCGCAAGTCACTGGAGGCCGCGCTGGTGGTGCATGCGGGCTACCCTGCCAACAAAGCGGTGCTGGCAGGTAAGCAGGGTGGTCCGGTGCCCTACAAGACGCCGGTTGAATTCCCCACACTCTCCGAGAAGTATGCCAGCAAGCTCGACTGGGACGGCAAGGTCGTTCAAAGCTGCGTACATTGTCACATGGTGGGAGATGCTTTCCGCGCCCACTACCGCAGCCAAGGCAAGCCGGTTCCACTAGAGTGGATCTATCCGCAGCCTTCGATCGAGGTGCTGGGCATCACCTTGGCCACCGATGCTGTGGCGAAGGTGGAGGCTGTGGAAGCCGGCACGCCGGGGGCTAGCGCGGGTTTTCAGCCGGGTGATGAGATCGTTGAGCTCAACCAGCAGCCGATGATCTCCATCGCCGATGTGAGTTGGGTGCTGCATCGTGCGCCGCCCAGCGGCATGCTTTCGGCCAAAGTGAAACGCAGCAGCGAGTTGACCGAGCTGCGCCTCACGCTGCCACCGGCTTGGCGGAACAAGTCAGACATCTCCAAACGCGTCGGCACTTGGCCGATGCGCGCGATGGCGTTTGGTGGTATGAAGATGGATGATCTCGACGACGCGTCGCGAGAGCGATTCGGCTTGGCGAAGGATCAGATGGCGCTCAAGGTTTTTTACGTAGGCCAATACGGTCCTCACGCCGCCGCGAAGAAGGCAGGCTTTCGAAAAGACGACATCTTCATCGAAGTCGGTGATCTGAAGGCCCGCATGAGTGAGAGTGCACTCATCGGTCAACTGCTCCTGAGTCATCTGCCCGGCGAGACCATCCGCAGTGTGGTTCTGCGGGATGGGCAACGCATGAATTTGGAACTGCCGCAGCAGTAGAGCTCGTGGATCTGTGAATGGATGCAAGTGCTTGGTCATCTAGGTGAGTCCATGGAAAAGCAACGGCCTGGATGAATTGCTGGCACAGGGGGCATTCATCGTTAAAGCATTCTGTCTTCCCATGGTCCCCCTTCTCGACGTCAACGCCCAGAACCACCCGCTCGAATCCGAACTGCAAGCCGCCTTCAATCAGGTGCTGAAGCATGGCCGCTTCATTATGGGACCTGAGATGGAGATTTTTGAAAAGGAAGTGACGGCTATGACTGGCGCGAAGCACGCCTTGGCGGTCTCGTCCGGCACGGATGCCCTGCTGCTCGCGCTGATGGCTTTGAATATTCAACCGGGCGACGAGGTGCTTTGCCCGGCCTTCACTTTTTTTGCGACTGCAGGGGCGGTTTCGCGTCTCGGTGCGGTGCCGGTCTTCACGGACATCTGCCCGATCTGTTTCAATATCGACATCAACGATGCCCGCCGCAAGGTGACGACCCAAACGAAAGCGATCATACCGGTGCATTTGTTTGGCCAATGCGCGGATATGGACCCGATCCTCTCGCTGGCCGCCGAGCACGGCCTAAAGGTCGTGGAGGACGCAGCGCAATCGATCGGCGCAGCTTACAAGGGTCGTCAAAGCGGCACGATGGGGCACTTTGGCACCTACAGCTTTTTCCCGAGCAAGAATCTCGGTGGATTTGGGGACGGCGGCATGTTGGTGACAAATGACGATGAGCTGGCGGAGTTTGCCCGCGTGCTTCGCGTGCATGGAAGCAAACCAAAGTATTACCACCACTATGTAGGTGGGAATTTCCGCATGGATACGCTGCAATGCGCTCTGCTCAGCGTGAAGGTGAAACGCTATGTTCAATACACTGCCGATCGCCAGCGCAATGCGGCGCACTACACCGCTGCACTGTCGAAGCTGCCGGGCATCGCGTTGGCGGATCCAGCGCACTGCAAATGTGCCGCGGCGCAAAGTGCGGCCCTCGCGGCCCAAGGCACCCAAATCGTTCTGCCGGTTGGTTACAGCCACAACACTCACATTTGGAATCAGTACACCCTGCGTGTGCTTGGGGCAGGGAAGCGTGATGCTCTCAAAGACCACCTCTTGGCGAAAAAGATCGGCTGCGAGGTTTACTACCCGGTCACGCTCGATCAGCAGCAATGCTTTGCTACACTGCCTGCCTCCAGCCTCAGCGGCTGTGAGGTGTCTCACCAGCTCGCTGGCGAAGTGCTGAGCATCCCGATCTACGGAGAGCTCACCGAAGCCCAGCGTGATGAGGTCATTGCAGCCATTGCAGAGTGGCTTTGAGGCACGATGGGGAAGTGGGGATCCTTTTCGACATTCTGTGGCAGAATGGGTCTAGCGAGATTCGGCTGCCAGTTTTTCGATCCACTTGCCCAGATTCGGCGGTCGAAAGGAGCGCATGCGAGCAAGCAGTGTTTCAGCTTCGGGTTCGACCAGAACGCAGTCGACATGCTCGGGCTTCAGAAAGCCAGTGGTGCTCATGTGCTGGATGAAGCGAGTGAGGCCGTCGAAAAATCCGCCCACATTCAGTAGACCTACAGGCTTGCTGTGAAAGCCGAGCTGGAGCCAAGTCAGTGTCTCAAACAGCTCGTCAAGCGTGCCAAATCCGCCCGGCAGGGCAATGAAGCCATCGCTCAAGTCCACCATCATCTGTTTTCGCTCATGCATGCTGGCAGTGACATGCAGCTCGGTCACACCCTGATGCCCCAGCTCTTTGTCCATGAGAGATTGCGGGATCACGCCAATCACCTTTCCCGCCTCCGCCAGTGCGCCATCGGCCACGGCACCCATCAGGCCCACATGGCCACCTCCATACACCACGGTGAGTCCTTCGCGAGCCAGAAAACCGCCCAGTGCACTCGCGGCTGCACGGTGTGCAGGATCGTTTCCGGGGTTGGAGCCACAATAGACGCCGATGCAATGAAGGTTGCTCATGAGGGCGGGTGTGTCGTAAAAGTGAACAAAGAGATGTGAATTAACCTCACATCTAATCGCGCACTTCTCACGTCTCATCTTTTTCTTTATCATGTCCACCCGCCGCTCTTTTCTTGCCTCCACTGGTGCTGCCACGCTCACCGGCTGCGAATTGCTCAGCTCCAAATCGCGTGGCGATTTCATTGATGCCCATGTGCATGTCTGGACGCCAGAGGTCGACAAGTATCCGCTGGCCCGCGGTTATGCCGTGAGTGACATGCGGCCGCCGAGCTTCACACCAGAGCAGCTGTTTGCTCACTGTCGGCCGGAAGGCGTGCGCCGGGTGGTTCTCATTCAGATGAGCTACTACCAGCACGACAACACCTACATGCTGGATGTGATGAAAGCGCATCCAGGCATCTTCAGCGGAGTGGCGATCGTGGATGAAAACGCACCTGACGTGGCTGCGACGATGGCGAAACTGGTGGAGCGTGGCGTGCGAGGCTTTCGCATCTCTGCTGGAGCACAGAAAAACCTGTCTGCCTGGCTCGGCAGCCCCGGGATGGCCGCGCTTTGGAAAACTGCCGCCGAGCTTCATGCCAGCGTCTGCCCACTGATCAATCCCGATACGTTGCCACTGATCGACAAGATGTGTGAGTGGTACCCGGACACGAGCGTTGTGATCGATCACTTCGCACGGGTGGGTATGGCAGGTGCAGCGCAGCCTACAGATGTCTCCGCCTTGCTGCGACTCTCTAGGCATCGCCTAGCGCATGTAAAGGCGAGCGCGTTTTACGCTCTGGGTGCCAAGAAAGCCCCCTACCTCGACATGGGACCGCTGATCCGCCAAGTGCGAGACGCCTTCGGGCCGCAGCGCGTCATGTGGGCCAGTGATTGCCCCTTCCAAGTCGACCCCGGTCACCGTTACCGTGATTCCATTGCCCTGATCCGCGACCGACTGGCTTTCCTGAGCGACTCCGACAAGCAATGGATGCTACGCGGCACGGCGGAGAAAGTTTTTTTCTCTTGAGCGGCGCTTTTGATCATCACTGGGCATGCCGCGCCTTGACCCCGCGATGCATCGCGGCACTCTGACGTGTGCTTCGACACATTCTCAAATCCAAACTTCACCGCGCTCGCGTCACAGATGCCAACATCGAGTACGAGGGCAGCATCACAATCCCCCTTGATCTCATGGAGGCTGCCGATCTGTGGGACGGCGAAAAAGTCCTCGTGACCTCCATCACTGGAGGCCAGCGTCTTGAAACCTACGTCATTACCGGGCCGCGTGGTTCTGGCCAGATCGTTGTCAACGGTGCTGCGGCTCATCTCATCAACACTGGCCACTGTGTGACCATCATGGCTTGGGGGGTCTCAGACACACCTGTAACGCCCAAGCGCCTGCTCCTAAATGAACGGAATGAGATTCTGAACGAGACGGTGAAATAAGAGGCACCCCTGACTTTTTCGACAGCTCTGTCTCGATCATCTCAGCTCCGGCTCGGAGTGAGGAGGACGTGATGCACCCACTCTAAGCTGTGCCCTTTCACTCTGACATGGATATCGAGCTTCTGTTTGCGGTCTTTAAGGATGAAAGGTCAGCCTAGCAGCGCTTTTCTTGGGATGTGCATCTCGGATAGCGCACCGTGCGAAAACGCCCTTCTCAAGCCTCGTTGGTTTAGAGTATCATCCACTCTCTCCAACCATGAAACGCACTCTCTTTGCCGCGCTCTGTCTTTTTACCCTTAGCCCTTGGCTCTCCACGTTTGCGGCGGAGCCTCTGCGGGTCTTCATCCGTGCCGGCAAAAAATCTCACGGACCCGGCGCGCATGACTTCCCACAGTTTTTGAAAGAATGGGTGCCGATGCTCAATGAACGCGGCGCGAAGGCCGATGGCTCGCTCGAATTCCCCACCAAAGAGCAGCTCGACAAGACGGATGTGCTCATCCTGCACGCACAGGAAGCCGGAAACATCAAGATCGGCGAGGAGCGGAAGAACCTACTCGAATT
>Ga0075471_10000496_pt1 | contig 23613 bp, 24 predicted proteins | sample DEB19_08_DNA_2_FD_74787 | JGI IMG/M metagenome (GOLD analysis project Ga0075471, IMG submission 74787) | Aqueous microbial communities from the Delaware River and Bay under freshwater to marine salinity gradient to study organic matter... | ecosystem: Environmental > Aquatic > Marine > Coastal ...
CCGCCATGCGGCGGGACTGGCCATAGTTGCTTGTGCTGACCAGCGCCTGAACCTCGACCAGCAGCGGACGCGTGCCTTCGAGGCAGCACAGCACGGCGGATCCGGGAGAGGCGACGGGCCGTTCGGCCAGAAACATCGCGGAGGGGTTGGGGACAGGCCGCAATCCGGCGCCGGTCATTTCAAAGACGCCGAGCTCGCTCACCGCACCGAAACGGTTCTTCACCGCGCGTACGACGCGGTGCGAGTGGTGCCGTTCCCCCTCGAAATACAGCACCGTATCGACGACGTGCTCGAGCGCCTTGGGGCCGGCGATGTTGCCGTCCTTGGTGACGTGGCCGACGAGAAACGTCGGGATGTTGTGGCCCTTGGCAGTGAACAGAAACTGCGTCGCGGCTTCCCGCACCTGGCCAATGCTGCCTGGAGCGGATTGAAACTTGAGCGAGAACACGGTCTGCACCGAGTCCACGATCATGAGCTTCGGCTTGACGCGGCCGATTTCTTCGAGAATGCGCTCGATACAGGTCTCGGCCAGCAGATACAACGGCGCATCGCCGACGCCCAGGCGGTCGCCGCGCGCCTTGATCTGGTGTTCCGACTCTTCGCCCGACGCGTAGAGCACCGGCCCAACGCTGTGCGCAAAGTTTGCCGCGGCCTGCAGCAGGAGCGTGGACTTGCCAATACCAGGCTCGCCGCCAAGCAGCATCAGCGATCCCGGCACGATGCCGCCACCGAGCACGCGATCAAACTCGCTGATGCCGGTCGTGATGCGATCGGCCTTCGAGGCTTCGATGTCGGCGTACTTTTTCGCGCCCACCGCTTCGATGCCGGGCATCGCGTAACGGTGTGTCGTCGGGCCGCCCACCACCCCTTCGGCGGGCCGCTCTTCGACAAACGAGCTCCACGCACCGCAGTCGTCGCACTTGCCCTGCCACTTCGGGCGCTGCACGCCGCATTCCTGGCAGACGAAGACGGGCTTGGGTTGCTTACTCATACTTCCGTTCTACCCGGGCTCCGAGCCGGCAGAGGATTTCGTACGGGATCGTGCCGATCCAATCGGCCATCTCCCGCGCGTCTATCGTCTGCGAGGCCTTGTCGCCCTGAGACCCGAGAAACACCACTTCATCACCGGTGCCGACACCGTCGATGTCCGTGACATCGGCGGTCAGCATGTCCATGCTGACGGCACCGACGATCTTCGCGCGCTGGCCACGAATCAACACGACGCCGCGATCCTCGAGCCTGCGATCGAGACCATCAGCGTATCCGGCGGGAATGACAGCCAAGGTCACGGGCCGGTCGGCGACGAATCGACCGCCGTATCCGACGGTCTCCCCAACTCTCACGCCCTTGACGGCCACGACGCGGCTGGTCAGAGACATGACGAGCTTGAGATCGATCGTTGATCCGAGTGGCGGCGGAACCAGCCCATAGAGCAATAGCCCCGGTCGGACGAAGTCGAACCAGACGCGGGAGTCGCGCAGCAGCGCCGCGGAATTCGCCGCGTGACGCAGGCGCGGGCCGGCCCCGAGTTCGTCAAGGACGCGGGACGCAGCTTCGAACCGCGTGCGCTGGGTCTCGAACAGCTTGTGCCCGGGCTCGTCGGCCGTTCCGAAATGCGTATGCACGGCGTCGAGCGCAAGGTTGGCACTAGCCAGCAGGTCCGGCAGCGTGCGGCGCAAATTGTCGTGGCGGAATCCGAGACGGTTCATCCCGGTGTCGATCTTGAGGTGATAGCGAAGCGTGGCGCCACGTTTCGCGGCCCCGGCCTGCAGCGCCTGGCCTGCGGCGGGACTCGAGATAGTTGGCGTCAGATCGAAATCAAACACGCCATCGAGGTCACTGACACTGAGCGCGCCAAAGATCAGGATCGGCGCCTTGATGCCGGCCTTGCGAAGATCGACGCCCTCTTCGATGTCCGCCACCGCCAGCATGGTGGCGCCGGCAGCTTCAAGCGTCGCGGCGACGCGGCGCGCACCGTGGCCGTAGGCGTTGGCCTTGACGACCGCGATGATGCTGGGCGGAATGGCAGGGCCGCCGCGGCCAGCCGCGCGATTCAGTCCTGACTCGTGCGCGAGGTACGCGCCAATGGCCTTGAAATTGGATTCGAGCGCGTTCAGATCGACGCGCGCGGTTGTGCAGCGGACCACACAGAGATCTTACTCTCCATCCGTCCACCCACCGGTGGCGAGATTGCCAAACCGAGTCTGCTCGCGGATGAACGCGAGCTTCACCGTACCGGTCGGGCCGTTACGCTGCTTGGCGATGATGATCTCGGCGACGCCGTCTGAATCCGACGGCTGATCATCGAGCTTGTACATCTCTTCGCGGAAGATCAGCATCACGACGTCGGCGTCCTGCTCGAGGGCTCCCGATTCGCGAAGGTCCGACAGCATCGGGCGCTTGTCGGAGCGCGCCTCCGGCGCGCGCGACAACTGCGACAGCACGATGATCGGGACGCTGAGTTCCTTGGCGAGCCCCTTCAGCGATCGCGAGATCGACGCCAGCTCGAGGGTGCGGTTCTCGAAGCGGCCGCGGCCGGTCATCAACTGGATATAGTCGATCGCCAGCACGCTGAGCCCGTGCTCGGCCTTGAGGCGGCGCGCCTTCGCGCGCATTTCCAGCACGCCGATGCCGGCGGTGTCGTCGACAAACAGCTTCGACTCGCTCAGCGTTTCCATCGCGTGCGTGATCTGGCCATATTCCTTCTGGCCGATCTGCCCGCTGAGCAAGCGATACATGTCGATCTTCGCTTCCGATGCGAGCATACGCATGAACAGCGATTCCTTCGACATTTCGAGGCTGAAGAAGCCGGCCACGCCGCCACTGGTCGCCACGTTCTGGCAGATGTTGAGCACCAGGCTGGTCTTGCCCATCGAGGGACGGGCGGCGACGATGACCAGGTCACCAGGCTGCAGGCCACGGGTCTTGCGGTCGATGTCGTCGAACTTGGTCGGCACGCCGGTGATGAAGGTCTTGTGCTCGAACAGCTTCTCCATTTTCGGGAAGCTCTCGCGCACCAACTGCTCCATCGACACGAAACCGGCTTTGACGCGATCTTCGGCGACGGCGAAGATCGAGCTCTCGGCCTCGTCGAGGATCAGGTCGGCTTCCTGGTCAGCCTCGTAGGCGGTGCCAAGAATCTTGTTCGCCGAAAAGATCAGGTTCCTGAGCGTCGCCTTCTCTTTGACGATCTGCGCGTAGTACTCGACGTTGGTCGAACGCGGCACGCCATCGACCAGCGATGCGATGTAGGCAGGGCCGCCCACCTCTTCCAGTTCGCCGGTTCGATCCAGCTCTTCCTTCAAGGTCACCAGGTCGATCGGCTGGCTGCGCTCCGACAGGTCGCTCATCCGCTCGAAGATGCGGCGATGCGCGTCCCGGAAGAACGCTTTCGGGTCGATCACCGCGGCGGCAACGTTCATCGCCTCGTTGTCGATCAGGATCGCGCCGAGCACGGAGCGCTCCGCCTCGAGGTTATGCGGCAGGGTGCGTGGCTGGGCGGCGGCGGGTGCGGTTTCTGGCGGCATTGCGAAGGGCCATTATGGTTTCCAAAACGGAAACCTCTTGGGCAAGAAAAAAGGCCGAACGCAACATGTTGCGCCCGGCCTGTGATTTTTTTCTTGGGTCAGTCGCCTTACTATTCCTTGACGACCGTAATCTTCAGCTGCGCCGTCACGTCACGGTGCAGCTTCACCGGCACCAGGGACTCGCCCAGCGCGCGGATGGCATCCGGAAGCAGGATCTTGCGACGATCGATGTCGAAGCCCTTTTCCTTCAGCAGGTCGGCGATGTCGGCGTTGGTCACCGAACCGTACATCGTGTCGTTGTCGCCAACCTTGCGCGAGATCTGCAGGTCGAGCGCCACCAGGCGATCGGCGATCGCTTCCGACGCGCCACGCTCTTCGGCTTCCTTCGCCTCGACGATCTTGCGTTCGCGCGCGATGCGCTCCTTGTTGGCGTCGGTCGCCGGCAATGCGAGGTTGCGCGGCAACAGGTAGTTGCGGGCGTAGCCGTCGGCGACCTTGACGACTTCGCCGCGCTTGCCCAGGTTGTCTACGTGGTCACGGAGAATGACTTCCATGGTTGCTGTTCTCCCTTAGTCAGCCGCGTACGGCAGCAACGCGAGCTGACGTGCGCGAACGATGGCGACGCGCAGCGAACGCTGATGCTTCGCGCAGGTACCAGAAATGCGGCGCGGCAACACCTTGCCACGCTCGGGAACGAAGCCGCTCAGCAGCTTGACGTCCTTGTAGTTGATATCGTCGATCTTATCTGCGCAGAACTTGCACACCTTGCGGCGGCGGAAGAACCCGCCACCACGCTGACGCGCGCCGCCCTTGCCGTCTTTGTCGCCGGCCTTGCCACGTCCGCCGGGACCGCTCTTCTTTGGACCACCAAATGCCATGATGTTTACGCCTCCATGTCGGCGCCATCGAACATCATGTCGCCAGAATCGTCGTCGTTATCACCCTGCGGACCTTCACCAGGCTGCCGATCGGGCGGCAGGCCGCGCGCAATGCGGCGGCGGCGCGACTCTTCGGTGCGCTTGGTGCGGGCGCGATCAGCCTTGATCGTGGACTCGTCGACGCGGACGATCAGGTGGCGCAGCAGGCCTTCGGTCACCTTCAGGCGGCGATCGATTTCCTTCATCAGCTCCGCGCTGCCGGTGATCACTTCGAGGACGTAGAAGCCCTCCTTGTGATTGCCGATCTCGTAGGCCAGCTTGCGGCGGCCCCACGGCAGTGCGCTTTCGGTCTTGTCGATGGTGCCGCCCATGCGCTCGACGATGTCGGCGACCTGCTTGTGCATGTCGCTGACCTCGCTCTCGCTGGCGTCCGGCTTCAGGACGTAAATCAGCTCGTACGTACGGTTGCTCATAGTGCTCCTCATGGACCCGATCGACCGGGGCGACTGGTCACTGCCAGTCGCAAGGAGAATCCACGGCTTATTCCGCGGAGTCTTCTCTCACTTCTTTGTCCGCTGCGTTGAACACGTTCATCACGCGTTCGATGCCGTCGGCGACAAACACCTCCGAGGCATCGGCGGCTCGCAGCACGGCCGCCGAAACTGTATCGTGCTCGCCCGGCTCAAACCGGCCCAGCACGTGATCCGCGAGATCACGGCGACTGTCGCCGCGGCCCACACCCACGCGCATGCGCGCAAACGCCTGCGTCGCGAGGGACTGAATGATCGACTTCAGCCCGTTGTGCCCGCCGGCGCCACCGTCACGCCGCGCGCGCAATCGCCCCAGCGGCAGCGCCACGTCGTCGGTGACGACGAGGATGTCGGCCGGTTCGATCTTGTAGAACTGTGCCAGCGATGAAACCGCCTGCCCACTCAGGTTCATGTAGGTGAGCGGCTTCATGACGATGACTGGCTCGTCGCCTGGGGCGACGGTCTTCACGTGCAGCGCGTCGAATTTCTCGCGCCACTGATCGGCTACTCGCCACCGCTCGGCCAGGGCGTCGGCCACCTTGAAGCCGACGTTGTGCCTGGTCTCGCGATACTCGGCCCCGGGATTCCCGAGGCCGACGATCAGCTTCACTTCTTCTTGTCGTCCTTCTTCGCGTCGCCAGCCTTGGCGTCGCCTTCCTTATCGGTCTTGCCCTTCTTCATGACTTCGGGCTCGGCCGCTCCGGCGGTCGCGGCGGCTGCGCCGTCGGCAGGCGCGGCTTCCTCAGCCACCTTGATGGCGATGACGTGCAGGATCATCAGGTCAGCATCGGTGACCGGCGTCCAGGCGGCGTCGGCCGCCAGGTCGCGCACGTGCACGGCGTCATTGATGCCGAGGTTGGTGATGTCGACTTCGATCGTGTCGGGAATGTTGCCCGGGAGCACTTCGACTTCGATCTCGCGGTGCACAAAGTCGAGCACGCCGCCGTCCTGCTTCACGCCGCGCGACTCGCCGCGCAGGGTGATCGGCACGGTGACCTTGATCTTGCGGTCCATGTTAACGCGGAAGAAATCCGCGTGCAGCGGGTGATGCGTGATCGGATCGAGCTGCACGTTCTTGGCCAGCACGCGCGCCTCGGACCCGCCTTCCACCTTCAGCGTGATCAGGGTGTTAAAACCCGACGCCGAGTGCAGGATGCGGAGGAACGGCTTGGGATCGACCGAGACGGACTCGGGAGCCGGGGCATCGCCGATCTTCTGCGCGCCATAGACGGTCGCGGGAATGCGGCCGGCCGCGCGAAGGCGACGGGCTTCGTTCTTACCCTTGGTGTTGCGCTTGACTGCGTCGAGAACTGCTTCCATGACCTGACTGACCTTTCTCGGGCTTCGGCGAACCTACACCCTTTACCGAGTTAACGAATTACACGAACAGCGATGAAACGGAGGTTTCCTCGTGGATGCTGCGAATCGCCTGGCCGAGCAGCCGGGCCACAGACAACACAACAATCTTCTGGCACTTCGCACGCTCCGCGGTCAGCGGAATCGTGTTGGTGATCAGCAACTTGTCGAGCGGCGATTTCTCGATGCGCTCGATGGCCGGGCCCGACAGCACGCCGTGAATGGCGCAGGCCAGCACCTTTTCGGCGCCGTTGTTCTTGAGCGCCTGCGCGGCCTTCTGAATGGTGCCCGCGGTGTCGATGATGTCGTCGGCAATCACGCAGGTGCGGCCCGCGACTTCGCCGATCACGTTCATGACCTCGGCGGTGCCGTCTTCGCTGCGGCGCTTGTCGATCACAGCCAGTTCCGCGCCGAGGCGCTTGGCGTAGGCGCGGGCGCGCTCGGCGCCTCCGGCGTCCGGCGCGACGATCGTCAGCTTCTCGTACGACTGGCGCGACAGGTAATCAATGATGACCGGCGCGGCAAACAGGTGATCGACCGGCAGGTCGAAGAAACCCTGGATCTGCGCTTTGTGCAGGTCCATCGTCAGCACGCGGTTCACGCCCGACGCCGTCAGCACATTAGCCACGAGCTTCGCTGAGATCGGAACGCGCGGCTTGTCCTTGCGGTCCTGGCGCGCGTAGCCGTAATACGGGATCACCGCGGTGATGCGCGCGGCGGACGATCGACGGAACGCGTCCGTCATGATCATCAGTTCCATCAAGTGTTCGTCGACCGGCGCGCAGGTCGGCTGCAGGATGAAGACGTCGGTACCGCGGATGTTCTCGTCGATCTGGAACGAGACTTCGGTATCGGGAAACCGGCGCAGGCGTGCTTGCCCGAGTTCCGCCCCGAGGAACTCGGCAATCTCAGCCGCCAGCTGCGGATGAGCACTGCCTGAGAAGACTTTCAGTTCTCCAAAACCGGTTGGTCGCACAGCGCCTTCTTGCCCGGCCTCCGGCCGGGCGGCCCCGCCAGAGGCGGGGCAAAACGAAACTGGTTGGGGCGGAAGGATTCGAACCTTCGAATACCGGCTCCAAAGGCCGGCGCCTTACCGCTTGGCCACGCCCCAACACCCTCATCTTCGGGGCCCCCGCCACACCTGCTCTTCGTGGTGGGGTGGAAACACTTATCGTAGCCTAACTTAGAGGACTTGCGCCAGCCTGCGCGCGTAGTCTCGACGCGTCAGCGTGCGAGTGTGGAGCGATAGCCACCCGGGCCGCGCCAGGTCGTTCGCAGTTCTGCGCGCGGCGTCACCGCGCTCAAACAGGCCAAATACGGCGGATCCAGACCCCGACATGGCGGCATAGGCCGCCCCGGCGTCCAGCAGGGACTGGCGGATCCGCCCGATCGCCGGATGGTGCCGCACGACAGGGATTTCCAGGTCGTTGCGCAAGGTCGCCGACCAGGCCGGCCAGCCGGGAGGAATCACCCGCGGGTGCGGTTCCTTCGGGGCACGGCGTGTTTCGTCGTCATGCCACTTGTAGGCGTCCGCCGTTGACACCCCGAACCCGGGACGGAGAATCACGACGTGGACTGACGGAAGGTCGGCAAGCGGATAGATGTCGTCGCCGCGCCCCAGTCCGAGCGCCGTGCCGCCAACGAGGAAGTACGGTACATCCGCGCCAAGCCGGGACCCGATGCGGGTCAGCGTTGGCAGATCGAGTTTGAGCTTCCACAGCTCGTTCAGCGCCAACAGCGTCATCGCCGCATTGGAGCTGCCGCCGCCAAGACCGGCTTCCGACGGCACACGCTTGCGCAGTTCGATCAGAATGTCGCGCGGCACCGACGCCCGGCCGGTGGCGACACGATGCAGCAAGGACGCGGCCTTCCAGACCAGGTTGCGCTGGTCGGTGGGAATGTCCGGTTCGTCGCACTCCACCGTCAGCGGACCGCGACGCCGCGACACCGTCACGCTATCGAACAGCGCCAGCGACTGAAAGACCGTCTTCAGATCGTGATACCCGTCGGGCCGCGTACCAAGCACGCGCAGATCAAGGTTGATCTTGGCGAACGATGAAAGGGTGATAGAGCGCATCAGTGCGTGTCGAGCGTGCGTGGCGTCAGCGCCAAGGAGTTACTTCTTTTCGGCGAGCGGCGCAATCGAGCGCAGTTCGTCGAGGGTCATTGGATCGGCGTTCGATGGTACATCAACGCTCCACGCCCGCGGGTTGATGGTGGTGTTGACGTTCAGTTGCTCGATGCGGGCGGTGATATCGATGCCCGCTTCGCCAGGGCGGCTGTCGACGGCGCTACTACGAATACGGACCACGCGAGGGAAACCGGACAAGTGTCCGGAGTAGTCGACGCGCCACGTACCGTAGTCGGCCGCCATCAGCACTGGCTGGCCATTCAGGATGCGCAGGTAGGCCACGCGCTCGGGTGCGAGCGTGACCGCCTTCCAGTCCGCGCCCCACTGCCGGCCGTCCGATGGCGACGCCTGCTCGACGAGGCACCCGGACATCACGAGCCGCAGGTCGTCGGCGCCCAGCGCCAGCCCGGTGATGCGCTCGAGCACGTCGCGTACGCCGGTGTCCTGGAGGACACGGCGCTCGCGCGGCAACACGAGGGTCGCACGTTCGTCGCGGCCGGCCAGGATGAAGAACGGCGCGCCAAACGGCGCCACCGCTTCGAGCCGAACCGCGCCACCCGGTTCGAGGCCCGCGATCACGCGTCCCCGCACACGCTCACCGCCCGCACGCCCAGACAGCCCGAGTTCACCTTCGATGGATCGAAACCCGTTGCAGGACGCCGTCGCCGCCCTGAACGCGTCCACTGCTGAGGGATCAGGCGTGGCCGTTCCGACCGGACGAGGAGGAAGTTTGGCGGCGCAAGCCGACAGCGACACCGCCAGGCACAATCCGGCTAAAGCCGGATGCCGCAGGAATGTCGCAGTCCCTGCAGCGTCCGCCTTCAGGCGGACTGTCACCGCGCCGCCTTGATTTTCTTCTCGATCGCCGCGCGATCGACGTGCTCCAGATCACCGGCCAGCGCACGCTGATACGCCGCCACGGCTTCCGCCTTCTTGCCACTCTTGGCGAGCGCGTCACCGTAGTGATCCTGAATCACCGAGTTGCCTGGCAGCATTTCAGCGGCCTTCGCCAGCGAGGCCAGCGCTGCAGGCGTCTGTCCTTGCTTGAATTGCGCCCAGCCCAACGTGTCGAGGTACGACGGATTGCCGGGCTCCAGTTGCAGCGCGCGTTGCGCGAGTTCGATCGCTTCGGGCAACCGCTGGCCGCGATCCGCAAGCATGTAGGCCAGCGAGTTCATCGGGTCGGCGTTCTGCGGCTCTGCCGACATCAACTTGCGGAACTCCTGTTCGGCTTCCGCGAGGCGACCGCCTGCCTCATACACGTTGGCCACGCGCATCGCCAGCGCCCGATCGTCCCCAAACGACTTGCGCGCCCGCTCGAGCACGCGCAATGCGTCATCCGTGCGCTTTTGATCAGCGTAGAGGTCGGCAAGACCCACAACGAACTCGCGGCTCTGCGGCTGCGCCGCCACGCCATCCTCCAGCAGCTTGTTGGCCTCCGCCACCTTGCCGCCCTTCAGCAGCGCCTGCGCGCGCAGGCGCACCATGCGGGGCTGATCGGGATTGCGCGCCAACGCTTCACGCGCGGCAGATTCGGCGCGATCGAAACGGCGAGCGGTCAGGTTGGCCTGTACGAGGTAGGCATCCAACTCCGGATCGCCGGGCGTGAGCGTCCGGGCAGCGGTGAACGCCGCGATCGACGCGTCCCAATTCGCGAGTTGCTGCTGCGCGATCCCCAGCTGCACCAGCACCGCCGCGCCTTCAAACTCGCGGCCCTTCGCGCGTGACGGTTCCTTGACGAGCGGCGAGACCAGATCGACCAGCCCCTTGTAGTCGTAGCGATCGAACATGACCGACGCAAGCGCCCGCATCCCGCCGACGTTGGCAGGATCAATCGCCACCAACTTGCGCGCGGTGGCTTCGGCCGCCGCGTCGTCACCGGCCGTCCGTTCGGCGGTGGACATCATGTAAAGCAGGCGCGCATCGTTGGGCGTCGCCTTGAGAAGTTCGCCGAGCACGGAGCGCGCCTTCGCGGCGCCGGCGTCGGTATTGATCAGCGCGGCGGCGTAGCGAATCTGCAGGTCGCGACTCGGCTTCGCGTTGCTGCCGACGGCCTGCTCGTAAGCCGCGGCGGCGGCGTCCCACTTGCCCTGCCGCTCGAAGAACTGGCCAAGCGACGAGAAATAACGCGGGTCGATCTCCGCCGCCTGCGCCAGCGAGCGTTCGGCGTCGTCGAGCCGGCCTTCGCTGATCTGTGCCTCGTGCAGCAGCAGCAACGGCTGCGGCGACCAGGGCGCCTGCTGGGCGACCTTCTCGAGGATCGGGATCGCCGCGGCGGCTTTGCCGGCGCGCAACTGCAGGCGGCCAAGTGTCATCTGCAGGTTGGGGTTGGTCGCCATCAACGGCGTGCCCTGGATTGCCGACAGATGCTCGATGGCCGCATCACGGGTTGATGCCGCCGTCTGCCCGGCCGGCGGCGGGCCGCCGCCCTCCGCCCACGCCGAGTAGATCGACCCCAGCGTGTGATGCGCTTCGACGTTGGCCTTGTCCAACTGCAACGCCTGTTCGGCGTTTCTCACCGCCTCTGCGGCACGATCATTCCGGAAGTAGTATCCGGCGATCTCGGCAGAGATCTCCGCTGACTGAGGGTCGAGCTTGCGCGCCCGTTCGAGCGCGGCCAAGGCGCCGGGGCCGTCGCCGGTCGATTCAAGCCGGCGCGCCATCATGAACTCATACATGGCCTGCGCCCGGGCATCGGACGGCGGCGTGGCAGTCGTTTGTGCCTGCGCCGGCGCAACGGTCAGCACCAGCAACACGGCGGCACCAAGTGACTTCATACCCCGAATCTTATCCGCCTTCGCGCCGTGAAAGACAGGAGCTTCGGCAGGACAGGTCCGACCTGTTAGACTCTGCTCATGCCTGTTGACGCTGAACTGCTCGAGATCCTCGCCTGCCCCGCGTGCAAGACACCTGTGACGCTGGTCAAGGACGGCAAGGCGTTGAAGTGCGGTTCCTGCCACCGTGTCTATCCCATCAAGGACGACATCCCGGTGATGCTGATCGATGAGGCGACGATCGAGAAGTAGCGTTCCGGCAATCCAGGAGTCCCACGAGTTCCAAGGGCAGTGAAGATCCTCCTGATCCGACTTCGCCTGATCGGCGACGTCGTCTTTACCACGCCGGCAATCAGCGCCCTCCGCCGACGATTCCCAACCGCACGCATTACGTATCTCGTCGAAGCCCCGGCCGAACCCGTGGTGCGCCATCACTCGGGAATCGACCAGGTCGTCGTGGTCGAGCGGCCACGCGGCCTTGCCCGCCTGCGCTACGACCTTGCACTGGCGATGCGGTTACGGGCCGAGCAGTTCGATCTCGTCATCGACATGCACGGTGGGCCGCGCAGCGGCTGGCTGACGCTCGCCACGGGAGCCGCCCAACGGATCGGCTACGACCTGCCGGGACGGCGCTGGAGTTACACGACGCGCGTACCGTGGACGCGATCGCTGGTTCCGCCTCGACACTCCGTGCTCAACCAATGGGCGTTACTCGCACCACTGGAGATCCCGCCGCTCGACCCCTGCGTCGATCCGGTCACGATGCCCATTGACGCCGACGCCGACGCGCGCGTGGCGACGCGACTCGCCGCCGCCGGCGTGGATCCTGACGCGCCGCTGATCGTGCTGCACGTTAGCGCCGGCAATCCGTTTCGTCGATGGCCCGCGGAATCGTTTGCGTCCGCCGCCGCCGCCCTCGCAACGGCGAACCGATCGCGTCGCGTCATCATTACCTCCGGGCCGTCCGAAGCCGATGCCGCCGAGGCAGTCGCCAATGCGGCGCGCCGCCAGGCAGGAGACGCCGCCGGAGGCATCATCCGCACCGCCGAGTTCGATCTATCGGAATTGCGCGCGCTGGTGGAGCGGGCGGCGCTCTACATTGGCGGCGACAGCGGCCCGATGCATGTCGCCGCGACGACCGGCACTCCCGTCGTCGCACTGTTCGGACCGACGCTGCCCGAACGGTCCATGCCATGGCGAGATCCCGCCATCGGTGCGATCGCCGTCGATGCCGGGGCACTACCGTGTCGCCCCTGTCACCAGCGACAGTGCCTGCCCGGTGACTTTCGCTGCCTGACGATGATTTCGCCTAACATGGTGGTGGACGCCGCCGAGCGTCTGTTGGCGAAATGACCTCCCTGTCACTCACGGCCGGCGCACCGCCGCGCGATCGACTCGAACTGATCGGCCTCTGGTCGCTGATCGGCATCGTCGCGGCCATGCAGTTGTCGATCGCGGCCGCCCAGATCCTCTTGACCGTCGCCGCATTGACGTGGCTGATCTCGCATGTGTCGCGAGGCGAGCGCCTCGCCGCGCCGTCGTTTTTCTGGCCGTTGCTCACCTACGCCGCCTTGACGTTGGTCTCCGCCGGGTTCTCCCTCGATCCCGAAGTCAGCTTCACCGACTGCAAGCAATTGGTCCTGCTGTTGCTGGTGCCGGTCACCTACGACCTGGCGCGCGGCGGGCGCGCCAACTCGGTGCTGAGCATCGTGCTGACCATTGGCGCAGCCAGTGCGTTCGTCGGCATCGTGCAGTACGCGGTGCTGAACTTCGACGGCCTTGGCCGGCGGCCCCAGGGCACGCTGTCGCACTGGATGACCTACTCGGGCACGTTGATGCTGGTCATTTGTGGCGCAACGGCGCGCCTGCTCTACGGCTCGTCGGGACGGATGTGGGCGGCCTTCGTGATGCCTGCCCTGCTGGTGGCACTCAGCCTCACGCTGACGCGTGGGGCGTGGATCGGGGTCGCAGTCGGCGTGGCGGTGCTGTTTCTGAGCAAGGACTTCAGGCTGCTGGCGTTGATCCCGGTGGTGATCGTCGGCGGGCTGCTGCTCGCGCCGCCGGAAATCATCAACCGCGCCGAGTCGATGTTCAATCGCAAGGACCCGACGTCGGTCGACCGCATCGCGATGCTGGAAGCCGGCGTGGCGATCGTCAGGGACTACCCGCTGACGGGCGTGGGCCCTGATCAGATCAGCCGCGTGTATCCGCGCTACCGCGTCGCAACCGCGGTCAAGGACAATAACCCGCACCTGCACAATGTACCCATGCAGATTGCGGCCGAGCGCGGCCTGCCAGCTCTTGCCGCCTGGCTCTGGTTCGTCGGCTCGGTCGTGCTCGGCTTGACCGGCATGGTTCGCAAGGGCCGCAACCGCAGCCTGGCCGCTGCGGCGCTCGGCGCCATGGCCGCCATGCTGGCCGCCGGCCTGACCGAGTACAACTTCGGCGATTCCGAGTTCCTGATGCTGCTGCTGGTGATGATCACATTGCCGTTTGCGGCCAATCGCGATGGCGGGCTTCCCTCATGACCATCTCGCAACTTCCCGAACTCACCGCGGCGCGGGCGCACGAATTGATCGACCGGTTCATGTCGCGGCGCATCACCGTCGTTGGCGACGTGATGCTCGACCGCTTTGTGATCGGCCGCGTCAGCCGGATGTCGCCTGAAGCGCCGGTGCCGGTGGTGGTACACGATCACGACGAATTCCGCCTTGGCGGCGCCGCCAATGTCGCCAACAACCTGCGTCAGCTCGGTGCGTCGGTCGACTTGATCGGCGTGGTTGGCAATGACGAGTCGGGCGCGCACCTGAAGGGCGAACTCGCGGCCAGGGGCATTCACTCCACCGGATTGATCACCGATCCTGAGCGCCGCACCACGACCAAGCTCCGCGTCGTCACCACGCGTAACCAGCAGGTGTCGCGCATCGACTTCGAGTCGAATCACGAAGTCGGCACGGCAATCGAGGATGCTATCGCCTCACAAGTCGAAATGCGGGCGCGAGCGGCGCAAGTCATCCTGGTCTCCGACTATCAGAAGGGCGTCGTCACCCGCCGATCCATGGCGAACCTGGTCGCGTTTGCCCACGCCAACGGCCTGCCCGTGATCGTCGACCCGAAGGTGCCACACATCGACTACTACGCCGGCGCGGCGCTGGTCACCCCCAATCACGTCGAAGCGGAAAGCGCGACCAACTCGCGCATCGAAACGCATGAAGACGCGCGGCGCGCGTCAGCGGCACTGCGTCAGCGGCTGGGCGTGGACAGCGTGCTGATCACCAGGGGCGAGCACGGCATGTGGCTGGATCACGCCGGCACGGATGGCTACTTGCCAACCTCGGCGCGCGAAGTGGCCGACGTCACCGGCGCCGGCGACACGGTCATTGCGACGCTGTCGCTCGCGCTGGCTGCAGGCGCGACGATGGCCGAAGCCGCACGCCTGGCGAATGAGGCCGCGGGACTGGTCGTTGGCAAGTTCGGGGCCTCAACGGTCAGTCCAGCGGAACTCAAGTCGCTGTTTCAGTAGGTCTTAAGGTCGAAGGGTCTTGAGGTTGCCCTCAAGACCCCATGTCCAATCCTTAGAATTCGACGCGCACGCCGACCTGCGCCTTACGCGCCGTGTAGCTCGTGCTATACGCGGTGAGCAGCAGGAACTGCGCCGACGCCTGGTTGCCGGTCGGGTTGGCGAAGTTCGTGCGATCGGTGACGTTAAAGATGTCGGCCGACAGCTCGATGCGGCGATTGCCCGGAATGCGAATCGCGTAGCCGACGCGCATGTCGAGCGAGAAGAACCCGGGACCATACGCGCCGTTGCGCTCGGCCTTGTAGTTCTTCACCGTGAAGGCGTTGGCACCAGAACCGGCGTAGTTGCCAACCGGCAGCGGCTCCGCCTGGATGCCGTTGAGGTCCGGATCGACGTTGCCGTTGGTCAGTGAGAACGGCCGGCCGCTGATGGCGCGCGCCACCCAGCTGAGGTTGAGGCCACCGGTCTTCGGGATCATCGCCACGCCGCTGAAGGTGAAATTGTGGCGATTGTCGAAGTCGCTGGGGCCTTCGTTCTGGTCGAGGCGCAGATCGTTGCCCACCTGGAAGTTGCTGCCCGCCGCGCCGTTGCCTGATGTATTACCTCGCGACTTGGCAAGCGTATACGAGACCTGCGAGCTGAAGTTGTTGCTGAAGCGCTTCTTCAACTGCAGCATCAGCGCGGTGTAGTCCTGTTCGCCGACGTTCCGGAACTGAATGACGTTGGTCGTGAACGGCGCGAACGTCCCGTACTTTTGCGCAAGCTGCTGCACTGCCGCGTTCAGTTCGGCGGTGGGCACGCGAGCCAGCGTCGATGTGGCGACCGTGGGATTGCTGCGCACCTGCGGGTTGTGGTTGAACTGCATCAGCAGGTCGCGGCCACGAGAGTGGACGACGTCGACCGCTGCAGACAACGCGGCGCCAAGCTGCCGCTCGTAACCGAGCGACACTTCATCCGTGTACGGCACTCGGCGGTCGGGGTTGTCCCACGTCGCGCCGGTGTTGCGCAGCAGCTGGCCGCCGGGATACAGCTGATTCAAGAGCGCGGTGTTGATCGTCGGGCCGTTCACCAGGAACGGATCGGTCGGCAACACGCCGGTGCGAGGACCATTGTCGGCCGCAGCGGTCGGGAAGTTGACGACGAACGACGTCGCAAACGGCGTGCCGGTGTAGAGACCGCCGATCACTTCGAAGTGGGTCTTGTCGTAGAAGCGGCCGGCGGCGGCGCGAATCACGCTCGAGCCGCCGAGGTCGTAGGTCAGGCCCAGGCGCGGCGCCACGTTGTTCTTGTCGACCGGATGATCATCACCGACGAACATGTCGTCGGCGGTGCGCAGCGGCAGCACCTCGTAGTCGTAGCGCACACCCAGGTTCAAGGTGATGTTGTTGCCCATCCGCCACTTGTCCTGGAAGAAGCCCGAAATGTAGTGGGCCTTCTGGTAGAACTCATTCGGTCCGCCGACGCGAATCGAGAAGCGATCCGGATACGTCGCCGGGTTGGCGCGGTTGAATACGGCGTTGCTGCGGCCAAACGAGAAGGTGCCGTTCAGGTTGCCCTGGTTGGTGTTGAAGGCAATCGAATACGAATACTGCACGCCGAACTTGACGTCGTGGTCGCCGCGGCGCGTGGGAATGAACCACGCCAGGGTGTTCTCGGCCTGGATACCGTCGTTGATGCGCGCCTGCGCGGTGTTGTCCTGCTGGTCGGTGAAATCCTGGTAGGCCAGGGTCACCGGGCACTGCGTCAGGTCGCGGCCGTTGGTGTTGAAGCAGTTGTTGGCGAAGGTCACGTTTTCACGAGTCCAGGTCACGCGGAAGGTGTTGACCTTCGTGCCCGACAGCACGGTATTGAGGCTGGCTGACACCGTCTGGTCGACGTCGGACTCCTCACGCGCCGCGGCGGGCGTGACCGCGCCGATGATCTGGTTCTTCTGCGGTGAGGCCTCGCGCAACCACCGCACGCTGTAGCTGTTGGTGTTGTTGATCTGGTGATCGCCGCGGATGATCGTGTTCCACACCCGATCCTGCGTCTGCTGCGTGCCGTTGAACTCCGGCCGCGCGGGAATGTTGATGGCATTGGGACGGTCGATCGAGAACCGTTCCAGGCTGCCGAAGAAGTGCACCTTGTTCTTGACGATCGGGCCGCCGTAGGTGCCGCCCCAGCGCTGGTACTTGGTGTCGGGCTTCGGCAGGTTCTGCTGTTTCGCAAAGAACGCCTGCCCCGTGAGATCGGCATTCTGCAGGAAGCCGAACACCACGCCCTTGAACTGGTTGGTGCCGGCCTTGGTGACCGCGTTGACCACGGCGCCAGACGTGCGGCCGTACTGCGCGTCGTACTGCCCGGTGATGACCTGGAACTCCTGGATTGCCTCGATCGGGGTGCGCGCCTGCGTGCCCGCGCGCTGGCCGATGACGTCGTCGTTGTTGTTGCCGCCATCGAGCATGTAGTTGTTGTTGCGCGGGTCCTGGCCGTTGACGGCGATCGAGTCACTGCCGAACGACTCGGTGCTCACCGACGGCACGATGCCCGGCAACAGCCCGACAAACCCGATGAAGTTGCCGTTGACGCTCGGCAGCTTGACCAGGGTCTCGCTGGTGATGTTGCCGCCAATCTCCTTCGAGGTGAGGTCGACGATCGGCGAGACGGCCGTGACATTGACGGTCTCCTCGATGCCGCCGACTTCGAGCGCAATCTCCAGACTCGTCGTGCGGCCGACCTCGAGCACCATGTCGCGGCGCGCGAACTTCTTGAAGCCGGCCAGTTCGGCGGTGACGCCGTAGGTGCCCGGCACCATGCCGCTGGCGATGAACGAGCCATCCGAGCCTGAAATCGTTTCGCGGATCGTGCCGTTGGCCTGGTTGGTGAGCACCACCGTTACGCCCGGCAGTGCGCCACCCTGCGCGTCGGCCACCCGGCCGCGCATTTCACTCGTACCCTGTTGCGCCCACGCGTTGCTTACCATTGCCAGCAACGCGGCAAGCGCCACGCCGACCAGTCGTACTTTCATGATCTTCTCCAAAGAGGATGCTCCATCCACAACAATCAAAGGACCGGCGTGTCCGCCGGTTCCGACTGGAGCATTGTAACGCCCGTTTGACGTATGGGTGGGGCCTGGTGCGTGCTTCGAAGTGATGAATCGGCGGCCGATTCATCACAACGGACATAAACGGACTTCAGTGCGTGTTAGCGCTGGCTCGGGAATCCCACTTTGATCGCGCCGGCCTTCGAGCCATTCACGGTACCCTTGGTCAACCATTCCAGCGACGCATTGAACAGCAGTAAATGATTGCTCTCCCACATTGCGTTATGCGAGGCGCACCCAAGGTCGATCAGCACCTTCTCCGGTGATCCAAGATCGTCGTACATGGCACGCACGCGATCGGGAGGAACCTGCTTGTCGAGCGCGCCGGCCACGATCAGCGTCGGCGTCTTCATGCCTCCCACCATGGACTCATTGAATCCCCAGGTGGTGGTCGACGGCGCGCGGCGCACGCCACTGCCCCACTTGGCGCCGACCGGATCGGAGGCGAGCATGTCAGCCCAGACGGCGTCGCGTACCTTGGGATCGGCCTGATTCGCGCAACCGATCTGCCGATCCCAGTTGGCGTCGAACTCGGCTCGCGATTGCGTGTTGAAGACCGTGCCAGGGCGAGGCAGTGCCGGAGCCGTCGCCAAACCGCCGCGGCCATAGGCTGGCGCAAGCAGCACCAGGCGATTGACCTTCTCCGGATGCTGGGCCGCATACCCGCCGGCGCGCGGCCCGCCGAGCGACCACGCCACGAGACTCACCTTCGACACGTTGCGTAGCTTGCGAATGTAGTCGACGACGCCGTCGATGTCGTTCCAGTCGGATGCGATCGTCGTGAGCTGGCCCGGATACGTCGACGGGCACGGCTCCTTGATCAGCGCGGGAATGAACTGCTTCTGCTGGTCCGCGGCAAGATTGCACGGATCGTTCATTGGCGCCGGGCGCGCCGAGCGGCCGTAGCCGGTCGTGTCCATTGAAAACACATCGAAGCCGGCGGCGGCCAGGTGCGCCATCCAGCTGTAGCCGGCAACCGGCACGTCGAAGGCGACTTCAGCCGGCGTGCCAGCTCCGTGCACGAACAGCACCACGCGATCAGCGGCGGGCACCGTCCTGCCGTCCTGCACGCGCTCACGCACGTAGATGTTCGCGTTCTGTCCCGCGATCACCGGCACCAGCGACTTCGCCGTGACGGTGTGATCGACCGACAGAATCTTCGGCTGCTGCGCCGACGCGACCCCGATCGTGAACGCGACGACGACAATCCCGGTGAACAGCTTCATGCGCATCTCCTCGCGCTATTGTGCCTGCTTCGGCAGGAACCAGAGCAGGGCTTCGCGGGTGATCTCGATCGGCGTGCCGTGGCCGCCTTCATGTTCGCGATAGGTGACGTCGTAGCCATCTTTCTTCAGGAGCGCGGCGTTCTTGCGGCCGCTGACATCGATCGGCATGACGGTGTCCTTCACGCCGTGTGCGATGAAGATCTTCGGCTGGCCCTTCCGCCGCAGCGGTTCGATCAAGCCGCCACCGGCCAGGATGATCAGGTGATTGAACGTGTCGCCATACGCAAGCCCCATCGTCAGCGCGTACCCGGCTCCGTCGGACTGCCCGCCAAGCGCCACATGATCGAAATCAATATTCACGAGGCTGCCGACATGGCGAAACGCCGCGCCGAGGTATTTCACATCCTGATCGAACCCTGGCACTTCCTTGCCCCACGTAATGTCCCGCGACTCCGGCGCGAGCACGATGAAGTTGAGCTCCTCGGCCAGCGCGAACAAGCGTCGCTGGTTGTCGCCCCAGCCACTGAAGCCGTGCAGCATGATCACCAGCGGCATCGGCGTGCCGGCCTTGTAGGACTTGGGCACGTAGAGAGTGCCGTCACGATCGTCATCCGAGATACCAAGCCGGGATTGACCGTACGGCACCGCATCTTGCGCCGACACGCCGCGCGCAACCAGCATCAGGACAAGGAGCAACCACAGTGTTCGTCGAATCATGTCAGTGAGGCCTAGACCAAAATCAGAATGAATGCGGAATCGACGCAAACACGTACACCACGCCGATACCAACGGTCTTCAGCGCCGTCATCGGCCAGGTTTCGCGATACACCGCCCGGAACGCCCATAGCGTATACGCGATGAACGCCGCGACGCACACCGCGCCGACGACGGCCGTCACCACCGGTTGCCGCGCGTACTTCGCGACTTCGGAGACCGTAAAGGTCACAAACGCAAAGGCATGCAGGTGCGCCGAGTAGACGAGCGCGGTCGGAAAGCGATGGCCGCGGTAGAACGAGGCCACGATGGCGGCAAACACCGGCAGCAGCCCGAAGAAGACTCGCGGCATGATGGTGAAGATGCGCGCGCGGAACCCCGCAGGGTCCTGGGCAAACGATCGCAACAGGGGCCGAATGAACCAAGCCTGCTGGTCGACCGTCTCCAACATCGCCGCGCGGTCTTCCGCCGTCAAGTCCGCGGCGTCGCCACGGCTCGCGTTGCCGAATTGGATCTCGATGCCGGGCCCGGCAATGTCCGATCTCACGGGCGCAGCAGCAGACGCCAGGAAGTAGACGACGCTGACGATCAGGTAGAGCCTGATCGGCGACAGGTAGCGCGCGCGGCGGCCCTGCAGATAGTCCACGGTGAGAAGGCCTGGACGCAGCAGGCCTTTGAACGTGGCGGCAATGCGCCCGTCGTATCCCGACAGCTCCTGCCACGCATCACCGGCCAGTTCGGCAATCGTGGGGTTGGCGGGCACCGCGCGTTGCCCGCAGTCGGCGCAGAAGGCGCCGTGCAGGTCCGCACCGCAGTTCAGACAGCGGTTCATGCGGATGCCAGTTCTCCTAGCTTCAGCACCGTGTTCCAGTTCCGCGCCGTGCCGCGCGTGCCGAGCGCCTTCTCGATCACGGCGATCGTCAGTTTCGAGCGGCCGATGCCGTCGGGATAGAAGAAGTAGGCCTGCTTCCCCTTGGCGCGAACCACCTCGCGCCCCTTGATCTTTTCTTGCAGCGCGGTCACCGCAGCTGCGGAGGGCGCATCTCTCAGGCACATCATCACGAGGTGGGCGGGATCGCTCTTCGCTTCCGCCGGGAACGGGTTGCCCTTGATGATCGCCCGCCATTCCGCGGCCGAGCGTACGAAGTAGTCGGTGGTCACCTTCAGGTACTTGGCCGATGCGGCTTCGAGCTGTCTTTCGAGCGCAGCGCTTGACGAGGCGTCCGACCTGAAAACGGCGTTGCCGCTCAGCAGCAGCGTCTGCGCGTCCTGGAATTTCAACTTGCCGAGCATCGCGCGTAAGTCAGCCATGGCGATGCGATTGTGGGCGCCGAGGTTGATGGCGCGAAGAACGGTGATGTAGGTCGTCACGGCTTGCGAGAGATAACTACGTCATGCCCCCGCACGTCCAGCGAAGACGCAGCCGCGCGATCAGTGAAGACGGGCATGGCGCGTCAGGTCTCGTGCATGACGGACAGGTACGCGGTCCACGGACCGATGGCGCCCTTGTACTGCTTCGCCATTACGCGCGCGATCTGCACGATGTGCCCGAGATCGTGCGCGACCCAGCAGGCCAGCAGCTGGCTGAGGGTGACTTCACCGAATGCCGGATGATTGCCGGTCAGCGCCAGTTGAGCCGGTGTCAGGTGCCAGCCTCGCAGCTTCGCCAGGTTCGCGGCGCGAAGCGTGGCGAATTCATCCAGCAGCGTCTCGAGTGTCTTGCCCTGGCTCTCCGTGAATTGCGCGAAGCGATCGTAGGGCGTGAAGGTGCGGTGCGCGCCTTGCGCGAGGATGATCTCCGCGCGCGCGATCCAGTCGGTGCGCTCACCGTGATTGAGGTGGCCGATCACCACGTACGGACTCCACGTGTCTGGGCCCTCCGTCGCGTCGGTCCAGGAGGCCGGCAGGCCGTGCAGCATCGCCTTCAACGTGGCTGGCGTGCGTTCGAGAACCGCTGCGCCTTCGGTAACAGTGAAGTCCATGCCCCAGTATGCCCTGCTGCCGCCCGCCGGTTGACAATAATACGTACTGCGTAGTATTACGTATTGCGTAGTAGCTATGACCAAGACCGACGACCTGCTCGCCTCGCTCGGCCGGTTCTCTGAACCGGCGCTGCACATCCTGATCTCCTTGGCCGACGGCCCCAAGCACGGCTACGCGATCACCCAGGACATTGAAACGTTGACCGGCCAGAAGCCAGGCCCGGGGACGCTGTACGGAGCCATTGCGAGGCTGGAAGCCCGGAAGTGGATTGAGGCGCTGCCAGTCGAAGAACGGCGGCGGCCCTATCGGCTGACTGCGTCGGGCCAGAAAGTGCTGCGCTACCGCCTCGACAGCATGCGCGTCATCGCGCGGATCGGCCGCGCACGTCTGGCGGAGGGCTAGGCCATGACGGCTCAACAGCTGCTTCGGCTTTACCCAAGGGCCTGGCGCGAGCGGTACGGCGAAGAGTTTGCGGCGATGGTCGGCCCCGAGTCGCTGCAGCTGCAACAGGTTATCGACATCGTGTCAGGCGCAATCGATGCGTGGCTGTCCGCGGATGTCCGCGGCGCAACCAGCGCAGCCGCCAACGGCACTGGAGGAGCAACGATGCTCAAGTCACTCGCAATCTGCTCACGAAATCACACGAGAGACACCAAGCGCGATGGCTTGATCGGCGGGGCCGTCATGATCGTCGCCACCGCCCTGTTCGCCCTGCTCGGCATCGCCCTGAAGCGCAGCGGCCACGACGAGGCCGCGGAAGCAGTGGTGGCGAACAGCTACCTGGTGGCCATGAACATCTCGATGCCGTTCTGGCTCATGAAGGGCCAGCCGTGGAAGGCGCAAGCAGCCGTGATCGGCGGCACGACCGCGATCCTGATCGCGATTGCCGCCATCAACTTCGGCTAGCTCATCGCGTCGCGACACACCGGCGGGCCGGCGCAGGCTTTTGCGTCGCCGCCGGTGGTGGCGCCTGGCTCGTCACCATGCTGCCAAGCTGCTCGAACGCCACCTGCTGCAGCGCTCGCGTTTCAGGCCGGGACATGCCGAGCTCGTAGGCCGAGCACTCCGCATCGGTGAGCGATCGCGGATCCTTGCCGGTCAGCGCGCCGAACAGCACCAGCGCCTGCAGGTAATAGCCGTGCGTGCTGGCATGATACGAGTCATACGTCCACAGGTTCAGTTTGCCGGCCTCGATGCCGTCGTAGGGGTTGGCGTCCGCCACGCCGCTCTGCATGGCGCGCAGCCACGACTCACCGACGGGTACGACCGCTTTCACTCCCGCCCCAGCCGCGGCGCGATCGTAGGCGGCCCGCACGTCTTTCGTCATGACCTCGACCGACTGCCCGTGCCAGGCCCCCTTCTCGGGATAGACGTTGTCCGCTCGCGCCCACGTCGAGATCAGGAACAACTCCACTTTCGGATTCTTGCCGCGGAGAAAGTCGGCCATCTGCTTGCTCGTGGCAATCAACTTGGCAGGATCTTTCGGCTTCTGTGCGTCCAGCAGGCTGAAGCCGTGCATCACTACAGTGTCGAATGGCTGGCCGCCAATCTCGGCCAGCTTCTCGGCAAGGTGAAAGTCGAGGCCGCTACCGCCACGCGTTTCCAGCGAGACGTCAAACTCCAAACCAGCTTGCTGCGTGAACGACTTGAACAGCGCCGGCACGCCGCCGATGCCTTCCTTGTTCAGGTCGGTCACGGTCTCGGCGCGATAGAACCGCACCGCGGATCCGGAGCCAAACAGGAATGAATTCCCGATGAACAGCACGCTGCGCGCCGCGGCCGCAGGTCCTGAGCCAAGTCGAAGGGCGCCAGCATGGCTTGTTGCCACCAGTGCCACCAACCCGAATACCGCCATCAGCTTTCGCATCACCAGGCTCCTGTCGTGTCCGATC
>Ga0075471_10000501_pt1 | contig 23596 bp, 21 predicted proteins | sample DEB19_08_DNA_2_FD_74787 | JGI IMG/M metagenome (GOLD analysis project Ga0075471, IMG submission 74787) | Aqueous microbial communities from the Delaware River and Bay under freshwater to marine salinity gradient to study organic matter... | ecosystem: Environmental > Aquatic > Marine > Coastal ...
TACGGCGCTGGGACGAGGCTGAGAAGGGCAAGGAGGAACCTGATCGGGTGGGGCGCAATAAAATTCTCGGGCAACTGGCCCAGTCCTACGCTGATAGTGAGCTGTATGACGAAGCTGTCCGTTACTTTGAGGAGGCCAAACTCTATTCGCCTGCTCCGGATGCATTGGAGCTCAAGATTCAGGACCTCCGAACTAAAGCCTTGGGCACTGCTCCTGCCGCCGTTCCCGCCCAGCATTGAGCGTGGATTTTCCGGGGAAGCTTTGGTTTAATCCCCGCGCCATGAAAGCCAGGCAGGCCAAAATCAAGCGCGTCACCGGCGAGACCGCCATCCAGATTCAATTGAATGTGGACGGTTCCGGCAAGTCGTCCATCCGCAGCGGCATCCCGTTCTTCGACCACATGCTGACGCTATTTGCCAAGCATGCCGTCGTAGACCTCAAGCTTGCCTGCAAGGGCGACCTGCAAGTAGACGCGCATCACACGGTGGAAGATTGCGGCATCGCTTTGGGACAGGCGTTCTTTCAGGCATTGGGTGATAAACGCGGCATCCGGCGCTACGGAGCAGGCTTTGACCCGCGCAATCCCTTCACCGGCGAGGCGCACGTGCCCATGGACGAATGTCTGGCACGCTGCGTCATTGATTTCAGCGGTCGGCCCTATTTCGTCTGGCGCGGTCTGGACCATTACTCGCAACGGGCCATCACCCGGGCCGAGCGGCAACAGGACATGTCCAGCGCGTTCCGGTTTGGGCTGGCGCGGGAATTCTTTCAAGGCTTCACCAACGAGGCCCGTTGCAACTTGCACATCGAACTCCTCTACGGCGACGAGGCTCACCACATTTCCGAGGTGGTTTTCAAGGCTTTTGCCAAGGCGGTGGACTTTGCCTGCCAGCGGGATCCGCGCATTTCCGGGCAAATTCCCAGCACCAAAGGCCGGCTATAAACGCTGAATAAACGCCCTCCCCCCCACGTCAATTCCGTGTCGAGCAAAGTCCAATACTCCTCCGCCGAAGACCCGCAACTGGTGCGGCTCGCGCAGAAAGGCGATTCGGAAGCCTTCGAGGAATTGGTGGCACGGCATCGGGACAAGATTTACGCCCGGGCCTACACCATGATGCGGAACGAGGAGGAGGCGTTGGACCTGTCACAGGAAGCGTGGATCAAGGCCTGGCAGCGGCTGGTGCAGTTTCAGGGTGACTCCAGCTTTGCCACGTGGATGACGCGGATTGTCATCAACCTGTGCCTCGACCAGTTGCGCCGCCAAAAGCGCATGCGGTCGGAGTCCATTGATGAAATGGACGAGGAATCGGGTGGGGTGGAACGGCAGATGGAGCCGGTTATCATCAACCCGACCGAACGGCTGGAGCGCGGGGAGTTGCGAAAGCGGATCGATGCCGCGCTGGAAAAGCTTTCGCACGAACATCGCACCGTGCTGGTGCTGCACGAATTTGAAGAGATGGAATACAAAGAAATCGCCAGAACGATGGGATGCTCCATCGGCACCATCATGTCGCGCCTGTTTTATGCCCGGCGACGCATGGCCGGGCTGCTGGCAGATTTGAATCGAAAGGAGGAGCTATGATTGAATTTGATCTTCAACTCAAAATCCAAGCCCTCCTCGACGGTGAATTGTCCGAGAGCGAAGCCCGCGAGGTGGCGGGATTGATCGCTGCAAATCCCGAGGCGGCGGCGCTGCATGCCGAGCTCAAGAATACCCGCCGTGCAATGGCGGGCTTCGAGGCCGGGATCAAAGTTCCCGAGGCGCGCGAGTTCTATTGGAGCCGCATCAGCCGGGAGATTTCCAGGGTGGAACAAACTAACTCGGCTAAAGCAACGCCTGCGCTCTGGCAGGTCTTGTCCGGCTGGCTCAAGCCCATCGGAGCCGTGGCGGCCGTGGCCCTCGTGGGAGTGCTTGCCTGGCATCAAGCCGCACAAACCAGCGACACACTGGTGACCGCCCAGATGGATGCTGATTCCATTACCTTCCAGAACGATGAGGACGGTGTGACTTTCGTGTGGTTTACCTACCCGGCGGAAAATCGCGTTGCCAATGAATCTGACCTCAATACGCTCAATTGATATGATCCAACACCACTTGTTCGCTCGTTACGGTCTTGGCCTGGCCATGTTGTTTGCCGTCGTATGCGGTGCGCCAGCGAGTGCGCTAGCTGGCGACCTGAAACTTGAAGCTGTGCTCGTTTGGGCGACCAACGACCCCAAGCCGGCAGACTCGAATCTTAAGCCAATCACCGCTGACATCGCGAGGAAGATGAATTGTATTCCCCTCAAATATACCAACTGCTTTGAGGTGAGTCGCAAGCAGTTGCAGCTCAAGCAAGGCGGAACTGAGAAAGCCCAGATGAGCAAAGACTGCAAAATCACCTTGAAAAGTCTCCCGGACGGCAAGGTCGAATTGACGTTGATCGGTCAGGGCCAGCCGGTCGGCAAAATCACGCAGGAAATCAAGAAGAGCAAATGCCTGGTGACCGGCGGCAACGCCGAAAATTCGACAGCTTGGTTCGTGGTCATCAAGCAGATTGAGTAACTACGTTTAAATGTCAAAACGCCCGGCAACGTGAGTTGTCGGGCGTTTGTGTTTCGAGGTGATCCTAAATGCCGACGCAGGCCAACTCCTCGTTGGTCGTCACGTTCACGATCTTGAACTGTTCTGCGTGCAGCGTGGGTTCGGCGCGGAAGGACAGTTTGCCGAAATAACGTTTCTCCAGCTCGATGAGGTGCTTCTCGTCCTCTTTGCGCAGGCGTTCGAGCACGGTGGGGTTGACCACGATGCGCAACTGGAAGTCGCTTTCGTCGCGGCCGCGCTTCTTGAGGATTTCCACGAGCTTGCGCTGGATTTCAACGCTCATCGTTTCGGTGCTCTTCACCTTGCCACGACCCTTGCAATAGGGGCAGTCGTCGTAAACCGCCTGATGCACGCTTTCGCTGTGACGTTGGCGCGTCATTTCCATGAGGCCGAGTTGTGAGATGGGCAGGATGTGCGTTTTGGCCTTGTCCCGGCGTAGCTTGTCGCGGACGCGGTTGTAAACCAATTGCTGGTCCTTGCGCGATTTCATGTCGATGAAGTCGAGCACGATCAAGCCGCCCATGTTGCGTAAACGGAGCTGGCGGCAGATTTCCTCGGCCGCCTCAAGGTTCACTTTCAGGATGGCCTGGTCCTGATCTTTGCTGCCTTTCGCGCGACCGGTGTTCACGTCAATGGCCACGAGCGCCTCAGTTTCGTCCACCACCAGATATGCGCCGCTCTTGAGGTGCACCGTGCGTGAGAAGGCATTCTCCAACTGCTTCGAGATGCCGAAGCGGTCGAAAATGGGCTGCGGTTCGTTGTAGAGCTTGATCTTGTCGGCGGAGCGTTTCGAGATCTTGGAGATCATCTCGCGCATCCGTTCGTAACCCTTGGGATGATCCACTACGATGCGCTCCACGTCCTCGGTGAGGAAGTCGCGCACGGTGCGTTCAATCAAGTCAGGCTCTTGGAACACGCAGGTTGCCATTGGTTGCGACTTGATGCGTTCTTGCACTCCATACCACTCTTCCAGTAACAGGGCGAGGTCGCGCACGAAGTAACGCTTCTGCTGGCCTTCGCCCACGGTGCGCATGATGACGCCCATGCCGTCGGGAATGTTGAGTTCGCGCAGAATCTTCTTCAAGCGCTGGCGCTCTTGCGGATTCTCAATCTTCCGGGAGATACCGCTTTGATCAGAGTTCGGCAGCAACACCAGATAGCGACCGGGCAAAACGACATTCGTCGTCACGCGTGGCCCCTTGGTGCCTATGGGGCCTTTGGTCACTTGCACGATGATGTCCTTGCCGGGTGGATACAGGCGCGGCACGTCCTTTTGCGTGATTTTCGGCTTGTCGCGCTTTTTGCCGGCGCGCTCGACGATTTCCACGCCGCTGTCGAACTGGTTGGGCACGATGTCCCAGTAATGCAGGAAGGCGTTCTTCTCGAAACCAATATCCACGAACATCGCCTTGAGGCCGTCCTCAAGATTGCGCACGCGCCCTTTGAAGATGCTGCCCACGAGGCGTTCCTCGGTGGTGCGCTCGATATTGAACTCCTCCATCTTGCCTTCTTCCAGAACGGCAACGCGTGTTTCCAGCACTTCGGCGTTGATGATGACCTCCTTGTGCGTGCGCTTCTCGGGCCGGATCAGGCACTTCACCTTCTTGACCAGATTGGTCACGCCGTCGGCGATGCGGTCCACCAAGGGCTTGGGCGGTTCCTGGATGGGCACGGGTTTGAACGGCGGCTCGGTCGCCACCGGCGCTGCTGTCGCGGCGACGGAGGGCGCTGTCAGCGTCTCCGGTTCGGGTGGCCCCCCCCCCGGCGGCAGACCGGCGGCGATGTTCTCCGCGCGTTCGATTTCATGTTTGTGGCGCTGTTCAAACAGCTTTTCGGTGGATTGTTCGCCACCGACGACTTCCGCACGGGCCTGGCTGGCTTCTTTGACATCCTTCTTGGACACCTGGCCAATGCCGCCGGTGGGGCGGAAACGCATTCCGCCGCGCCGTCTTTTTCCGAATCGTTCACTCATAACTAATAGGTTCTTCTGTGAGTATGCACATTGTGCAACAAGCCCATGGCGAGCATCGAGGCGAGCACTGAAGATCCGCCGTAACTTAACAGCGGCAGTGGTATCCCCTTCACGGGCATCAATCGGATGTTCATTCCGATGTTTACGAACACATGGCAGAACAGGAGTGTCACCACTCCGACTGCCAGTATTTTGCCCAGGCGGTCGCGCGCCCGGCTGGCGATTCTCAATCCGGTGAAGAGAACCACCGCATACAGCGCAATCACAGTTGCGCTGCCGACAAATCCTTTCTCCTCTGCGATCACGGAGAAGATGAAATCCGTATGTGCCGCCCCTGGCGGCAGAAATCCCAGCGAGGTCTGTTTGCCCTCGCACCAACCCTTGCCCCACAGGCCACCTGAGCCGACCGAAATTAACGCCTGCTTGGACTGATGGTTCTTCTGCCGTTGCAGATCACGGGCGGCTTCCTTCTGCGCAGGCGTCGCATTGGGTGGGGTGAAGTCCTTGCCGAAATAAACCAGTAAACGCTGGCGTTGATATTCCTTGAGCTTGAATGGCTGCCATGAAGGCGTGGTGAACAGCACATCCACGACAATCAATGCTGCCAGCGCAGCCACTAGGGCAAGTGAGCGGAAAATATAAACTCTAGGCACACCCGCCACCAGCATCATGGCCAGTGCTGTCGGCAACAGCACGGCTGCGGAGCCGAGGTCCGGCTCTTTTGCGATCAGGGCGAACGGCAGCAGGAGCAGGCCCATCGCACGCCAGAAGTTACCTGGCTGGCGAAGTTCTTCGACGGGCCGACTAAGGAAATTCCCCAACGCCAGAATGAACGCAATCTTTGCAAACTCGGAAGGTTGCAGGCTGAAGAAACCCAGATCGAACCAGCGCCTTGCCCCGCCGCGGACCGTGCCGAAGAACAGCACAGCCACCAGCAGGATGATCATCATCCAATAAATCGGTCCCGCCCAGCGGGCGAGTGTCCGGTAATCCACGAGGCAGATCACGATGGCTGCGACGGTTCCGGCGCCATACCAAACGAGCTGGCGGAAAAAGTATTCGTCCATCAACCACGCGGAGAAACCCCGGAAGCTTTGCTCTTGGAACTGCTGCCACACCGTGGAGGGCGAGTTCACCATGGTGGCGCTATAAACGAATAAGAAGCCCAGCAGCATGAGGCCGCCAATGGCTGCGAGCAGCAGGCGGGCCACGCGGGACTTGGATTCGCTTAGCGTCGCTTCAAACATAGGGGCGTGGGGACAGAGTGCTGGAGTATCGGGGTGCTGGAGTGATGCAAAACAACACACAATAACTGCAATGCTTCAGCGATCGAATGCTCCGGTTCATCTTCATCTGTTCACGGCGGCCACTGGCACGCCACTTTGTTCAATTTTTTGGATGACCTCGTAAATCTTCCTGGCGATTGGCGCGCAGGTGCTTCCCCCGGATTGGCCGCTCTCCACCATGACCACCACCGCGTAACGTGGATTTTCCCACGGGCCGTAGGAGGCAAACCAAGTGATCTGGTCCACCACCTGACCGCGCACATTTTCCACTTGAGCGGTGCCGGTCTTGCCGCCAATGCGAAAGCCGGGAACAACCGCCTCGCGGCCTGTTCCGTCAGGGTCTTCCGTGTCCGCCAACATGGCGTTGTAGATCACACCGAGAGTGCGCTGGGTCACTTCCAATTGATCCCGAACGCGTCCGGATTCGTAGACGCGAACCGGCGTCGCATTCAATACCTCCTGTGATTCGAGGCGCTGGACGAGGCGGGGCCAGTAAACCGTACCGCCATTAGCCACCGCTGAAATCATCGTGGCCATCTGGGTGGGCGTGACGGCCAATTGTGCCTGACCGATGGACAGATTCGCTGTGTCACCTGCTGTCCAACCCGCGCGGATCCGCTCCGGACTCGGAAAAATGCCCTTGCTCTCCTGATAGGTGGGTAGTCCGCATTTTTCTCCGAGGTGCAACTTGTGGCCGAGTTCAACGATCTTGGCCAAGGCTCCGGGCTGTAGGGCGTAGTGGATGAAATAACTGTTGCTGGACTTGGCAAACGCCCGGCGGAAGTTGTAACGCCCCGGCGCGGCTGTATCGCGAATCTTGCGTCGCCCTAGTTCATAGACTCCGTGTCCCCAGTCGCCAGGATAGGGCTCCACGGTGTACTGAGCGTTCGGATCGAGGCCAAGTTCCAACGCCGCCATGCCGACAACGATTTTGAAAATCGAACCGGGCTGATAAATGTCCTGCGTGGCGCGGTTGAACTCAGGCTTGAGCTCTTTGTCGTGCAACCGGGCCTTCTCTGCGGGCGGAAAGCCGGTCACGAAATGATTCGGATTGTAGGCTGGAGATGAGATCAGTGCGAGGATATCGCCGTTGCGCACGTCCATGACGACCACCGCGCCGCGGGTGTTGCCCATGCCAGTTGCCCGGCTGCGCAAGGCCTGCTCGGCGGCTTGTTGCAAGCGCAGGTCCAGCGTCAGGATGACGTTGTCACCGGGAATGGTGGGTTGCCAGAAGGATTCTTCCAGACGATAACCGAGGTTGTTGACGAGCACCCATTTTCCGCCCGCGCGACCGCGCAACTCATCATCAAATCCGCCCTCGATGCCAATCAGCCCGCGAAAGTCGGGCAAACGGTAAGAGTAATAGGCTTCTTCACCCTCGACCGACCGATCGTCAAAGCGAAGGTATCCCAGCGCATGGGCTGCGGTGGTCTGATGCGGATAAACGCGGCGGCTTTCCACATCTAGATTGATCCCCGCTGCGCCGCTGAAACGCTCCTCGAAACGCGCGACTTGTTGCGGAGTCAACTCCTTGAGGATCGGCATCGGCAGAACCAGCTTCTTCGCATAGTGATTCGAGAACTCAACCGGGTTCAATAGCAGTGGCACGCCCAGTTTTGCGCCGACTTGTGCGGCGACATTGCTGGCGACCGCGTAACGACATTCTGCTCCGAGTGCGGTGATCTGGTTGGAGGTGAGGGTGAACCGCTTCGCTTCTTCACGGGTCAACTCGCGACCCAGCTTTTGCTCCACTACTTTGCGTTGCACGCTCCAAGCGGCTTTGATCGCCGCCCTCCGCCGCTGATATTCCTCCTGGAACGGCTTGCGCATTTCTTCGAGGTAAAGGCTGACTGTGTAAACGGGCTGGTTGTTGGCCAGTTCAACGCCGAAGCGGTCCAGAATTTTACCACGTGGCGCGGGCACCCGGACGCTCCGGTAGGATTGCGTCTGGAGATCCGATTCGTATTCGCGATAGCGCACGATTTGCGTCCACCACAGTCCGGCCAGCAAGACCATCAGACCTGTAAAAACGCCTGAGGCCACCAACCGCAAGGTCGGATCTTCACGTTTTAGCTGGTCGAAGATAAGCATGGCTAGTTACGTCCCCGGCGGATTTCTCGATCGGGTCGGAAGCTGGGGGAGCTTAGTTCCTGATATTTGAACGTTTTCGCCAATGCGCCGAAAAACTTGAAGAAAAGCGGCGTGGCGATGCCGCCCGCCAACATCATTATGGCGATCTGCCACCAAGTTCCCCAACCGGTCAGGGGATTCTTGCCCGCCGTGAGCATCATCAACAGCGTTGCAGTTGGCGCGGCGAAGCTGGCCATAAGGCCGAGCACAAACTGTGCGAAACTTTGTTCGCCGAGGAGCAGGTCGCGGCGAAGCGAAAGCACAAAGCCGATGGCGGCGAGAGGCAGCACGCTGATGCCGAGTGGATTCGCGGAGAGCGAGTCGAGCCATAGTCCGCCGCACAAGGCCAGCGCAGCGACTGTGGGGATTCCAGTCGTGAGGGTGGCGTATACCATGAGCGCAGGCAACAGGTCTAGTTGCGTGCCCAGCAGCCGACCAGAGGCGGATTGCACGAACACTACCACGAACGCCGTGAGCAAAATCAGAAATGTGTTCAGCGGATTCATCGTGACCATTGGGTGATGACCCATACTTCCTCCAGTGAGCCTAGCTTGGCGAAGAGTTTGACGCGCGCTTCGGTGGACAGACCGTAATCCACTTGCCGGGCGTCCACGATGACGCCCACCGGAATGCCGCTGGGATAATTGCCGCCCATGTTGCTGGTCAGCACCCGGTGGCCGGGCTTGATGACGGCATTGCGCCCGAGATAGTTCAGTTCGACCAACTCACGTTCCAGAGGAGACGAATCGCCAGTGACGCCGTTGTCGCGGGCTTCGTTTTCCACGTAGGCGGCAACGCGGCAGTTGGGGTCGCCAATCAGCACGACCTGTGACCGGGTCAATCCAACAGCAGTTATGCGTCCGACCAAACCGTCAATCGCCATCACGGGCATGTTGGGCTCGATGCCTTGCTGGCTGCCGACGTCGATCTGCACCGTGCTCCACCAGTTGGCCGGGTCCCGCAAGACGACGTGGGCGGCTTTCATGCGCCAAGGCATTTTCGCCTGCCAGCCGACCTGCTGACTCAGGCGGGCGTTCTCTTGGGCGAACTGGTTGGCTTGGAGCGCAACTGCCTTCAGTTGCTCGTTTTCGCGCCGGAGAAGTTCGTTCTGGCGGATCAGTTCAGACTTGGAGAGCGCCAGATCGGCGGTGGAACCGGCTACGTCTTGAGAGAAGCGGGCCAGACCGAAGAAGGGGAGGAATTGGCTGCCGATGGCCAGTCGCAGGCGGGAAGCCGTGCTCGCAGGCAGGTTCACAAGCACGAAGGCTACGACCGCCACGATGGCCAATAAAATGTATCGCTTCTTCTTGAGCATCCGTTCGTCGCGGCCTGCGGTCAGGCAGGCTCACAGCGACAACGGCGAACGCGTCCGGGTCAGACGTTCGTCGAGACCCGTTTGAGGAATTGAAGCTCCTGCAACACCCTGCCAGTGCCTTCGCACACGGCGCAGAGCGGATCGTCTGCGGTATGCACCGGCAAACCGGTTTCCTGCGCCACGAGGCGGTCGATACCGCGCAAGAGCGCTCCCCCACCGGCCATCACAATGCCACGGTCAATCAAGTCCGCAGAAAGTTCAGGTGGGCAGCGTTCGAGGGTGATGCGAATGGATTCGAGAATTTGGGAAAGCGGTTCCTGCAGGGCCTCCCGGATCTCCTCCGAACGGATGGTGATCGTTTTAGGCAGGCCGGCACTGAGGTCGCGTCCTTTTACTTCGAGGGTCAATTCCTGCTCCAGCGGGAAGGCCGATCCAATCTTGATCTTGATCTCCTCCGCCGTGCGTTCGCCAATCATCAGGTTATAGGCGCGCTTCATGTGCGCGACGATCGTGTCGTCAAATTCGTCTCCACCGACCCGCAGGCTGCGGCTGAAGACGATACCGGCAAGGGAGATGATTGCGATTTCGCAAGTTCCGCCGCCGATGTCCACGATCATGTTGCCCGCCGGCTCATGCACCGGCAGTCCCACTCCGATGGCCGAGGCCATTGGTTGTTCAATCAAATACACTTCCCGGGCTCCCGCGTGGGTGGCGGAATCCTTGACGGCCCGTTTTTCAACTTCCGTTATGCCCGAGGGGACGGCCACGACGACGCGTGGCGCGATCAGTTTGCGATGATGCACCTTCTGGATGAAATGCCGCAGCATAGCCTCCGTGATCTCGAAATCGGCGATCACACCGTCCTTCATTGGACGGATGGCAACGATGTTGCCAGGAGTGCGACCGAGCATACGTTTGGCCTCCTCGCCCACGGCGAGGACGTTGGTGGTGCCAGCTTGGATCGCAACGACAGAAGGTTCACGCAAAACGATGCCCCGATCTCGGACGTAAACCAAGGAATTCGCGGTCCCGAGGTCGATGCCGATATCGTTGGAAAACAGGGTTTTAATCTGCGCAAGCATGAATGTGCCTAAGCAAGGCGCATCGTAGAAGCAGCCAAATCGTAACGCAAGAGATTAACCCGCCTCACGCATCGAGAATCACTTGGTAGGGGAATTTACGGATGCTGCGGGGGGGGGCACGTCCGCTCGGCCCGCACTCCCGCTTCCGCCAAGGCCATTTTGACAGCAATTTCGGAGCGACCGGGATAGTCGGGAAATTTCCGATACAAGTTCATCCAATGGTCAGCCGCTTGCTTGAATTTCTTCTGTTCCATGAGTTCATTGCCCAACTTCAGCATCAGGCGGATGCGTTGCTGCGGCGATGGGTCCATTTCCAGGGCCGATTCATAGCAGCGGAGGGTTGAGGCGGGTTTGCCGACGGCAGCGTTGAGGTCGCCGAGCTTTTCCGAAAGCACCGCGCTTTGGCGGGTGAGGGGAATGCTCTCCAAATAACCGGTAAGTTGCAGCAGCGGCACCCCGCGCACGTGGTTCAAGTTGATGACACGCAGAATCATCCATGCGCGCAACGGACTCTCGATGGCTTGGAGTTTTATTTGCAGCAACTCTGGGCGCATGGCGAATGCGCGCTGTAGCGGGTCGCCCACCACGGTGGTTTGCCACGACAAACAATTCTGGCTCGCATAGGCCGCCTCGCCAAAGGTGAAACCGGTGATCAACCAACGCGCGGCAAACGCGCCGATGTCCGGCGTGCCCATCAGGTAAGGCTCATAAACTGAGCCCATCGTGCAAGTGGTGCCCTTTACCAGGAGTGGCCCCACCCAGGCGCTGTTGGTGGAGCGAATCGTCGCGGCGTTGCCCGAGTGCAAGTGATAGGCAAATGCGCCGGGCATGAATTCCATATGCGGCGCTAGGAACGGGCCACCGGGTGATGCGTCATACCAACCGGCGTAAAACGCGATCTGACTCAGCGGCAGCGATGCGGGAAAGGTGGCGGCGTCGGTGTCGAGATAGCTCTCAAAGCCCGTCACCCGGCACACTTCATAGGCGGTTTGAATCCATTGGTCGCCGCGCACGTAGTTGGTGTCGCTGATGCCGCGAATGTCAAAATAGGCCCGGCCCCAGTAACCATTCGTCTCTGACTCGACCGCCTTATCCACCAAGCCCATCGCGATTTCCGGCGTCGGGCCATCCAATCGTGCGACCATCAGGATGCCGTTGGTCGGATGCAGGCTGGCGGTGTTCGTCGTGGTGTAGGTGAAGTTCTGGATGAACCCAAACCGAAAACCCGCTTCCGTCGGCAGGGGCAACGTGGCCAATTCGGAATCCACGGCGGCGGCGTTTCGTTGTAATTCGGGCCGAGCCTTCTCGCGCCCCGGTTCGATCAATTGTTGGTCTTCCCGGATTTTCAGCGGGACTCCATAGCACAAAACGACGTAACGGATGTTTGATTCCACCGGCATCAAAACTTGCCGCGAGTCGCTGGTGCTGGAGATGAACCGGGTGACTTTGCCCAGGCGCCACAACTTGCGTTTCTCCAGCTCAGCGGCGAGTGGTCTAGCCAAAGACTCGCTGTATTCCTGGCGGGAAATCTCTTCAGAGGTAGGCAGGCTCAGGCCAATTATCTGGTCCTTCGGCACGCGGCGAACCGTGGCGTAGTGGTCGGCAACCCGTTTGGATTCCGGCAGCTTTTGGTTGTAAACTACCAAGACTTCTCCGCCCTCAAGCAAGGCGGTGGCGGGGACCGTGGCGCCCAAAAAGCAGGCCAACATCGTTATGGCGGAGAGGATTCGCTTCATCGTCTGTAGTCGTTCGACCATGTTCCGCTATGCGCGTTTGAAATCGTGAACTCGTTAGCTTGCTGCCGTCACCTTGAGGCCATCATACGCCAGCCAGACGCCCGGGGGAAGTTCCGGCTCATGCTTGGCGTGCTCGTAATAGTGCGTCAGGTGCGTGAGATATGTGCGGTCGGCGGCAATGCGCCGGGCTGTCGTCAGAGCCTCATCGAGGCACATGTGCGTGGGATGCGGCTCGAAACGCAAAGCGTCCAACACCGCCACTTCCACGCCCTTGATGGCGGCAACAGCTTCGGCGGGCACTTCCTTGCAGTCACTGAAATAAGCCAGCCGTTTGCGACCGGCTTGCTCGAACAGAAAACCGTTGCTGGTGAAACGTCCATGCGGGCAGGGGAAAGGGGTGATACGCAGGTCGCCCACGGCAAATGGGCCGGTGAAGATGTGCTCCTCCGGAATGAAATAACCCTTGGGCCACGGGCCATTGTGGAAAGCGTAAATGAACACCCGCCGCAACGCGCCCATCGTGATTTCGTCCGCCCAGATCGGCATGGCTTTGCCGCCGCGCAAATCGCAGAAGCGTCGGCAATCGTCCAATCCCATGATGTGGTCTGCGTGGGGATGGGTGAACAGGACGGCATCAAGCCAGCGGATGTTTTCGCGCAGGCATTGCAGGCGGAATTCCGGCGCGGTGTCCACCGCGAGCTTGGTTTGCTCACTGGCGACGTAAATGGACGGGCGCGTGCGATGATTCCGCGGGTCCGCCAGATACTCCGGCGGATGATCCATGCCGATCAGGGGCACACCTTGTGAGGTGCCGGTGCCAAGAAAGGTGAATTCAAAGGCCATGGCGATCAGGGCGCGTACCGCCGAGTCCGTAATTTTTGGGGCTAAAGCCCTGAACGAACGGGCAAAGCTGTCCGCGCTCCGTGAAAAAGATTTTGCCGAATGGTTCCATGTCCGCTCAAATGCCGCGCAACTGTAACGATGCTAAACACGCTGCGCATCAAAAACCTCGCCCTCGTGGCCGAACTGACGCTGGAACTCCAGCCGGGCTACAATGCCATCACGGGTGAAACCGGCGCGGGCAAGTCCATCCTGATCGGAGCGCTCACGCTGGTTCTAGGGGAACGTGCCGACCGGACTTTGATCCGCGCCGGGGCCGACAGTTGCACCGTCGAGGCCGTGTTTGAGGTGAGCGGATTGCGTGCGCCGCTGGCTGGCTTTCTTGAAGAGAACGGGCTTGAGCCGTGCGATGGCCATCAACTGGTCTTGAAACGCACGTTCACTGCTGCGGGTGCCAACCGGCAGTTCGTCAACGGCTCTGCCACCACGCTCGACAAGCTTGCGACGATTGGTGATTGGCTGGTGGACATCCACGGACCGCACGATCACCAATCGCTCCTGCATCCCTCGCGGCAATTGGCGATTCTCGATGCTTTCGGTGGGTTGCAAGAGCAGCGCTCCCAGTTTGCGGAACTGGTTAGAAAACGTGTTGCCCTGGAAGATGAGAAGGCGGCGTTGATCGTGGACGAGAGGACTTACGCGCAGCAACTGGACCTTTTGAGGTTTCAAGCGAGGGAGATTGCCGACGCGCGTTTGCAGTCCGGTGAAGACGATCAAATCCAAGCCGAGCACCAGCGCTCCGCCAACGCCGCGAAACTGCTGCAACTCAGCCAGGTCGCGTTGGGCTTGCTTTCTGAGAACGAAACGGCCGTGCTCACCGAGGCGGGTATCGTCGGGCGAACGCTGGCGGAACTGCATCGGATCGATGCGGGCGCTGGCGGATTGATGGCGTTGCACGAGCAAGCCACGGAAAGTTTGCGCGAATTGCAAACGGAGCTGTCGCGCTACGCCGATAAGGTGGATGTGGACCCTGCGCGGTTGGCCGAACTCGAAGAGCGCATCAACCTGCTGCAATCGCTCAAGCGCAAGTATGGTCCCACGCTGGGCGATGTGATTGCCTTCGGTGAGGAGTCAAAGCGCATGTTGCAGAGACTCGAATCGCGCGATGCTGAGCTGGCACTTCTGAACGGCGAGCTCGCCAAACTTGATGGCGAGTTGGCTCGATTGGGCCAACAACTCTCAGCGAAGCGCAAGAACGTTATTCCCAAACTCAGCAAAGCCGCGTCCGCCCAGCTTGCGGATCTCGGTTTCAAGCAAAGCCGCTTGGATGTGGAAATCAAGAGCTTGGACATTTCCAGCCTGACGGAACTCGGAACGCGCAACACGTCCGGCTTCGATACGGTTGAATTTCAATTCGCGCCGAATCCCGGTGAACCCGCGCGTCCGTTGCGGGGGATCGCCTCATCCGGTGAACTTGCCCGCGTCATGCTTGCTCTGAAAACCGTGCTCGCTGCCGAGGATGAAGTCCCGGTGCTGGTGTTTGACGAGGTGGATGCCAACGTGGGCGGGGAAACAGCTTTAGCCGTGGGGCAAAAGATGCAGCAAATCGCGGCGAAGCGTCAGGTGCTTTGCATCACGCATCTGCCGCAAGTGGCGGCGTCTGCGGATGCTCACTTCGTGGTCAGCAAAGAAGTCCACGATGGGCGAACGATATCTGAAATTGCCCTGCTGGACCGCAAGTCACGCATCGCTGAACTCTCACGGATGCTTGGCGGTCAGAGCGTAGCTGCCCGCAAGCACGCCGAGGCGATGCTCCAAAGCATGCGCTAGGCGTTCGGCGCCAGCTTCTGCACTTCTTGCAGCAACTGGGATGGGCTGAAGGGTTTGGTCAGGAAGAGTGCGGCACCGGAGGTTTCGGCCTGCTGACGGGTCACGTTGTGCGCATTGGCGGTGATCATGATCACCGGAATATTGCTGGTGGCGGGATTTTTTTTCAGTTCCATCAATGCGACCAGCCCGTCCATTTCCTCCATCATGATGTCCATCACGATGACGGACGGCTTGTCTTGTGCGGCAATGGACAGGGCTTCGCGGCCGTTGGAGGCTTTGAGGGCTTCGTAGCCCGCGCGCTTGAGATGATGCTGCAGCAGCGCGTGCATGTAAGGCTCGTCATCCACCACCAAGACTTTGGGCATGCTCATGGATTTCATTCCGGTGTTCGGGCAGCGATCAAAAATGTTTGATCGTCAGCCAGCGGCGCTTCGCCGCGGAAGTTTCCTAACTCCGTCAGTAGCGATTCGCGCATCGCAATGGCAGTATCGCTGTTCCGGGCGCTGGTGGCAAACCACTGTTGCAGCGCGGGCTGGCCAAAATGCTGGCCAGCAATATTCTTCGCTTCGCCGAGGCCATCCGTGCTCATCATCAGCGAGAATTGCGGAGCCAAGGCCAGACCCATTTCCTCAAATGAGGTGTCTGGTCGCACGCCCAAGGGCAGTCCCTCCGGCGACAACGCCTGGCAGTGGGTGGTGCCGCCGTGCCAGAGTAGGAGCGGTCCGTGACCAGCGCTGGCGATGATGACCCGATTGGCCTTCACATCCACCAACGCAAGTTGTGCGGTGATGAACATATCCACGGCGGATAGTTCATTATGCAACAATTGGTTGGCACGTGCGAGGAGCTGGCCAGGCTTGCGAAACAGCTCCGGCGCGGTACGTAGGGCGGTGCGAAGTGTCGCGGCAAAGAGCGCGGCTGGCATGCCCTTGCCCATCACGTCAGCGATGACCAGCAGCGTCGCCTCATCACCCACTGGCAGGGCGTCGTAAAAATCACCACCGACCTGACGGGCACTTTCGCAGTGGCCGGCCATGCGCACACCGGGCAGGGAGGGCAGTTGCTGCGGCAGAAGCGAAAGCTGGATGTTGCGGGCGATTTCCAACTCGCGCTCCGTGGCCCGCGTGGTCAATTGCGCTTCGGCGGTGCGGGCCCGTTCGACTTGGATCATCAAGAAGTCTGCGAGCGTGCTGATGACATTGGTCTGGCTGGTGTTGAAGATGGTTGATCCAATCGTGCCTTGGCCTTTGGTGTTTCGGCCAAGGGTCAGCGTGCCCGCGAGTTGCTCGCTGCCAAAGATGGGATAAGCTAGCCCGCTGCTGGTGGCGTCGTTGAACCACACGGGGCGGCGTGACGAGGCGGCTTGGGCTTCCGGTTCCTGTGGCAGGACTCCACTGGCGTCCAAGATGACCGAGGGATGATCCGGGTCCGCACCCGAGTTCGCAAACACTTCGAGGGATTTGGCGTCAGCGGACAAAAGACGCAGCACGGACCAATCGGCTTTGACGATGCGTTGCAGGTCGTTGAGCAGTTGCTGGGCGAAGGCCTGAAACTGCGTGCCAGCGTGCGCGGCTGCGCTGTGCCGAAAAATCGCGGCGAGGCTTTCGTAACAGGAGCTGACCTCGTCGATCAGTTGCTCGGTGACGGAGTCGCGTGGGGCCAAATCTGTCTCCTTGGGTCGCGACGTGCGCACGTGACGGAAGAAGAGAATGTTTTCATCCTGCCCGCGCAAATAGCCTGCGCGATCGGAAACCGAGTGGATAATAAATAGTCCGCGACCGCTCTCGCTGCCTTGCTCGGGTAGGGCGATGTCCTTTGGCCAGTCAAAGCCGTGCGTGTGGTCAGTCACGCGAATCTCGATGGCGTCCCGTGTTACCTGCGTTTCGATGCGAATGGGGAAGCTGTGTGCGTCCGAGGGTGCATGGTGAATTGCGTTGTTGCACGCCTCGGCAAGGGCTAGGCCGCAGGCGGTCATTTCGTCGTGGTTGCAATTCTGCTCGGCGAGGAATGCGGCAATCTCCTGCGCGGCAGGACGAACTTCCTTGAGGTCGCAGGGGACGGTCAGTCGGAGCGTGGCAGGACGAGTGGCTCCAATTTCCGTGAGCATGGTCAGCCCTTGACGATCTTGAAAACGCGATGCAGGCGGGTCAGTTCCAACACTCGTTCCACGGCAGACTGAGGGCGCAGCAAACTGACTTTACCGCCACGGTCACAGGCGGTCTTGTGCAAGGCGATCAGGGCCCCGAGCCCACAGCTGTCGAGAAATGAAGTTTGCGAGAGGTCCACTTCGATGTTGATCAGTCCGGGCGCCAGGGCGGCGCGCGCCTGGTCTCGAACGACGTTGGAGTTGGCGGCACCAAGTTCAGCGATGTCAGTGATGCGAAGCGTGTCGCCTTGCGGCTCAAGTTTCATGGCTGTGATTGAAATGGCGGCATTGCGCGCCACGTGAACTGCTTCATGGCTTGATAGCGAATCTTGGCCGCCAGATAAAGCCCGAAATCACCTGCGACTGAAATGTTACCTGGTCGCGACGTCCTCGCCGATTGCACGTTCCATGCTGGCGCGGGCCACGAGATAAGCATGCAGCGCCTCATTCTTGATGGTGCGCGCCTCCGTCAGGGAGGTTTCGGCGTCGAGCACATCGAGTTGCGTGCCCGTGCCTGCGTCGTAGCGTGACTTCGCGAGGCGCAGGGCTTCGTCGGCTTGCTCCACCACTTTCTCGGTTGACACGAGAACTTCCTTTGCCTCGATGAACGTGGAGTAAGCGGTGCGCACTTCCAGTTCGATGCGACGGCTTGCATCCTCCAACTCCAGACCAGCCTTTTTCTCGCGGGCGCGAGCTTCCATCACTTTGCCCCTGGAACTGCCGCCGTCGAAGAAAGACCATTTCATTTCCGCACCCGCCGCCCAGCCCTCGATGTCATTGCCGAGATCGTCGCTGAAGGCGGTATTGCGCCAGCCGTAGCCACCGTAGATTTGGATGCTGGGCTTGTAGCCTGACTTCGCGTTGATGATGTCTTCCTTGGCCAACCCTTCCGAGGCGCGCAAGGCGGTCAGTTCTGGCCGTCGCTCCAAGGCCTGCGTAATCGCTGCGGGCAATTCGACGCTGTAAGGAACCACTTCCAGTTTATCGGTGAGTTGCAGCGGGATGTCCTCCCAGATGCCGGCGGGCAGATTGTAGCCAAGCAGGTTTGCCAAGGTGTTTTTGGAGATGCGCCAGGCATTGCGGGCGCGGCTTAGACGGGGCTTGGCGTTGGCCAACTCAACCTCGGCACGCAGCACGTTGAAGCGCGGCACCGTGCCCGCGTCGTAACGACGCGTGGTGTCTTCGAGTTCCTTCTGAAGGAGTTCGATCGAGGCGGTGCGCACTTTGATCTGTTGCTCGGCCAGCAGCGTGTCGTAGTAAGCCCGCCGCACTTCGAGCAGGGTGTCCGCCACGGCGGCTTGGTATTGGGCCATGGACTGCTCCCGCGTAAGCTTGGACGCGCGCAGGGCGGACGAAACTCGCCCCCCCTCATAGATGGATTGCACGAGGCGGATGTTGGCGTTCCAGTTCTGCTCCTGCTGGAAAGGGAACCCCAGCGGGGAAGGTTCGATGGCGTCGGTATATTCGTATTTGCCACCCGATTGCAGCTTGGGCATGACGATGGCGCGGGTCTGGACGATGATGCCATGGGCAGCCTCCACGTCCTGCTGTCGTTTCAGGATGGCAGCGTTCTGCTCGAGCGCCACGTTGATGGCGTCCGTGAGCGCGAGTGGCTCGGACAACCAACCCGGGATGCCATTGGTGGTGCCGGTTTCCGCGCCAGCCGCAGCAAGAGCGGTGGAAAACGTGAGGGTGCAGTTTAAAATCCAGTTGCGAATCGAGCGAGTATTCATGGGTGACCGCCAATGCGTCCTGACAATTCAGGTGATAGCCGCCGCTGTCAAGCGGGCAGGCGCAATACCAGTCCTGTTGTTCAGCTCCCTCAAGCAGCTGATGCTTTCGTTGCCTGCGTCAGGCCACGCCAAAACGATGCACCGTGGTCTGCCGATAAATCTGGTCGGGCCGGAGCAGGGTAGTGGGAAAATGCGGCTTGTTCGGGGAATCCGGGTAGTGCTGCGCCTCCAGACAAAACGCCTCGTGTGGTTGGTAAGCCCAGCCACCCTTGCCGACGAGCGAGCCGTCGAGCCAGTTGGCCGTATAGAGTTGGATGCCGGGTTCAGTCGTCAGCACTTCCATGGTGCGGCCCGATTTGGGTTCCACCACGCGGGCCGCGAGCATCAGCGTGCCGCCACCGCCGCGAAGCACAAAGTTGTGATCATAGCCCGGGGGCTTGCCGCCGAGGGTCTTGAATCGCGAACCGATGGCCGTCGGCTTGTTGAAGTCAAAGGGTGTTCCGGCTACGCTCCAAATTTCACCCGTGGGAATGTCGAACTTGTCCTTGGGCGTGTAGAAGTCTGATTCCAGCGTGAGCTTGTGGCCTTTGATATCACCCCGGCCCGCGAGATTGAAATAGCTGTGATTGGTCAGGTTGACGTGCGTGGGCTTGGTGGTGCGCGCGAAGTAATCAATGGCAAGCTCGTTTTCGTCTGTCAGCGCGATAATCACCGTGGCGTCGAGTTTGCCAGGGAAGCCTTCTTCTCCGTCGGCGCTGCTATGGGTGAACTTGACCGCCGCGCCCTTGAGTGGAGTGGCTTTCCAGACGGCCTTGTCAAAACCCTTGATGCCGCCGTGCAGGCAGTTGGGGCCATTGTTGATGGGAAGCCGGTAAGTCTTGTCGCCAAGCGTGAAGCGTCCGTTGGCAATGCGATTGGCAAATCGTCCAACCGTGCAACCGAAGTAAGGATGGCCCTTGAGGTATTGCGCCAGATTGTCGAAGCCCAGCACGACATCCGCCATGCGCCCTTGGCGATCGGGCACGTGCAGTTCCGTGATGATGGTGCCGTAATTGGTTACTTTGGCAACGAGGCCGTGCTTGTTGGTCAGGGTGAACAAGTCAATGGGCTTGCCGGAGGGAAGTTTGCCAAACGGTGTCTTGCGCAGGGATCGGTTCATGTGGGCGTTTCCTGTTTCCTCCAGCATAAGATTGCTTGGCAAGGTCATTCCAGCAAAAAGCCCGCACGGCGAACCGTGCGGGCGTGATGCAAAGGGCGCAGCTTATTTGTTCTGCTTCTTCGCCTTGATGGCCATCATCAGCATCCAGCCGCCGAAGATCAGCAGGAAGATGCCCCAGACGAGGTTGATGTTCGTGCCGGCGGGTTGGTGATACTGAGCGGGGTCAGCTTTGGCGACCAGACCGTAAACGGCCATGAGGGCGCCAATGATGCTGAACATGAGACCGATCGGATAGCGGATGTCGAGACCCATAATGTTATTCCTTTCGTGGGTTAAGGGTTACCAGAAGATGATGTTCATGAGCACGCAGACGGCGAGCAGGATGATGCCCACCACGGCGGGTTTGAGATACCAGGAGGTTTCCTCGTCCTTCAGTCTGGGCGTGAGCGAATAGACCAAGCCCTTCAGCTCGTCGTCCGTCTTCGTGCGTGCGGTGGTCAGCGAGATGCCAGCGGTCAGCACGAAGCACACGGTGAAAGCGAAGGCGGCGAGCCAGAAGTTCTGCGCCATATCGCTCGGGAAGGTGGCGACCTGCGCGATATAGCCGCCTTTCACGCCGGGGACGTTGCCAACGGCAATCGTCATGGCATGGAACAAAGCCGAGGTGGCGGTGCCCAGCAGCAGGCCAACAAAGGCTCCGGTGGCCGTGGTGCGCGCCCAGAACATGCCGAGCAGGAACGTGGCGAACAGCGGCGCGTTCACGAACCCGAACACAAGCTGGATGATGTCCATCGCGTTCGTCCACATGCTGGCGAAGTAGGCGGCGCCGATGCTGAGCAGGATGCCCACCACGGTTACCGCGCGTCCCATCCAGGCGTAATGTTCATCGCTCTTGTGGGGGGCGATGTAGGCTTGATAGAGGTCGTAGGTCCATACGGTGTTGAACGCAGTGACGTTGCCGGCCATACCGGACATGAACGACGCAAGCAAAGCGGTGAGCGCCAGACCGAGCAGGCCGGGCGGGCAGTAGCGTTTGACCAGCGAGAGAATCACGCCGTCGTAATCGTTGACCACGGCGTCCTGCAAACGCGGCTTGAGGGCGTCATCGGACAGGCTGGCCAGCGCGGGATCTTTCACCAGCGCTTCAACCTTGGCCGTATTGAACCCGACGCCCGCCGCGGAAGAGACGCTCTTGATCGTCTCCTTGAGGTCAGCGTTCTGGGCGGCCGACTCTTTCAACGCTGCGATGGCGGCGGGATATTTGGCCTCCACGATCTGCGATTGCGGCAGGCGATAGCCCTTGTCCGGGATGGCGGTGAGCGCCACGGCGATCATGCCGGGCAGAATTACGAGCACCGGGAACACCATCTTCGGGACGGCAGCGATGAGCGGGGTGCGGCGGGCGGCGCTCATGTTCTTGGCCGCCATGGCGCGCTGCACAACGAGGAAGTTGGTGCACCAGTAACCGAACGACAGCACGAAGCCGAGGCCGAAGACCATCGCGAAGATGTCCACACCCATGGGGTTGGCGGAGGGGCCGCCGATCAGCGGCTGCCAAGCACTGGTCCACGCGTTGGGTTCGAACTTCTTCGCCGCATCGTCCACCAGGTTTACGGCCGCTGGATTTGAAGCGACATTGGTGAGCTGTTGCTTCACGCCCGACCAACCGCCTGCGTCCTTGAGGCCGAGATATACAACCGGCGCGAAGCCGAGGACGATCATGAAGAACTGCAGCACTTCGGTGTAAATGGCCGAGGTGAGACCGCCCTTGAGCACATACACCAGCACAATGCCTGAGCAGATCCAGAGCGCCATGTGGTAATCCCAGCCGAGCAACTGATTCAACAGCTTGGCCAATGCGTTCATGGAAATCCCGGAGGCGAACACCGTCATCACGGCGAATGACACCGAGTTCAACGCACGCACGCGCTCATCGAATCGTAGCTTGAGGTATTCCGGCACGGAGCGTGCCTTGGAGCCGTAATAGAACGGCATCATGAACACGGCGAGGAAGACCATCGCCGGGATCGCGCCTACCCAATAGAAGTGGGCGGTGGCGATGCCATATTTCGCGCCGGAGGCGGCCATGCCTACCAGTTCCAGCGCGCCCAGATTCGCGGAGATGAACGCGAGTCCGGTGACCCACGCGGGGATGGAGCGGCCGGACGTGAGAAAGTCCGACGAGCTCTTCATGTATTTCTTCAACGCGAATCCGATTCCGACCACGAACGCTGTGTAAAGCGCCAAGATCGAGTAATCAATCCATGTCAGGTCTATGTGCATAATGTTCTAGTTATTAGTTTTTAGGGTAGGGGTAGGGGAAGCGTTCAGCCTTTGATTAGGGTTGCCCCTTGGCTGGGGCGGGAAACGAACAGGCTTGGGGTGATCTTGGTCCTGGCCTTGTAAGCCTGGGCAATTTTTGCGGCAATAGCCTTCACTTGGGAGGACTCAACCAGCGCCACGCAGCAGCCGCCAAAGCCGCCACCGGTCATGCGGCAGCCGTAAACGCCGCCCTTCAGGCCGATGCCGTGGGCGATCTCCACCACGTCGTCCAACTCCGGGCAACTGACTTCATAATCACCGCGCAACGAACCGTGGCTGGCATACATCAAGTCGCCGGCCAGCTTCCAGTTGCCGCTCGCGAATGCCTTGGCGGCCGTGATGGTGCGCTCGATCTCGGTGACCACGTGGCGCGCACGACGAAATTCAATGTTGGTCAACTTGCTTGGTGCTGCGTTCACGTCAGCCAACGTGCAACTGCGCAGTGATTTCACCCCGAGTGCTTTTGCGGCGGCCTCGCACTGACGACGGCGATCAGGATATTCGCTGCCCGTCAGTTCGTGCTTCACGTTGGTGTTGATGACGAGGATGGCGACCGACTTGGATTTCATCGGCACCTGCTTGGTCTTGGTCGTCTGGCAGTCCAGCAACAGCACGTGGTCGGCCTTGCCCATGACGGAAATGAACTGGTCCATGATGCCGCAGGGCATGAGGGCGAATTCGTGCTCGGCCTTTTGGGCTATCAAGCCTTTTTGCACTTGGGTGAGTTTCTTCTTGGTGATGGCTTCCAACAAAGTCGCGGTGGCGACTTCGAGCGCTGCGCTGCTGGAAACGCCGCCGCCAAGCGGCACCGTGGATTCGATGTGCGCGTCGAAGCCGGGGATCTTACAGCCGAGCCGTTGAAAGCCGACGATCACTCCTTTGACGTAGTTCGCCCAGGAGGGCTCGCCCCGCTTGATGGGTTTGGACAGGTCGATGGTCGCCGCGCCTTCGGCCGTGCTGCTGGTCAGAATGATTTTGTTCGAGCCATTGGGAGCCGCGGCGATCACCGTGTAGCGCTCCAGTGCCATCGGGAACACGAAACCGTCGTTATAGTCAGTGTGCTCTCCGATCAGGTTCACGCGTCCGGGGGCAGCGGCAATCCATGAAGCAATTTTGCCGCTGCGCTTTTGGAAATTCTTAGCCGTGGTGGCTGCCAAAGTTTTCAGTGGAGTGTTGGTGCCAATCATTGTGAGTTGATGCTGTGAGCTGATTCGTTCGGTAAAAAAGTCTTCAATTAATTGAAGCCATGAGCCGCATCCAGCGTAAGGACGCAGGAAGAGACCCGATTGAATCGTCGCCGGGGGAGGGTCAGCGGGCGGTTCAATTGTGGCGGAGTGTGCCAGAGGCGCTGGGAGTGGAGCCAGCTAATTTTTGACGTCCAATCCATCGAGTTGCTCGAAGCTTTCCTCGATGGAACGCGTGTCTTGGATGCGTGCCAGCCGCGCGTAAAGGCCGTTGGCA
>Ga0075471_10000503_pt1 | contig 23561 bp, 17 predicted proteins | sample DEB19_08_DNA_2_FD_74787 | JGI IMG/M metagenome (GOLD analysis project Ga0075471, IMG submission 74787) | Aqueous microbial communities from the Delaware River and Bay under freshwater to marine salinity gradient to study organic matter... | ecosystem: Environmental > Aquatic > Marine > Coastal ...
TGGAATTCATCGAGTGCAAGGCGAAGGAGGAGAAGAAGGCCCGCGTGCTCATCGAGAAGGGGGGCTACGACTCCAACTTCAACGGCGAGGCCTACAGCTCGATCCTCTTCCAGAATGCCAACCTCTCCGTCCGGCTCACCGACGACTTCATGGAAGCCGTCGATCGTGACGACACCTGGACGACCCGCTGGGTCACCGATCCCTCGAAGGCCGGCCCCTCCTACAAGGCCCGTGAGGTGATGAACCGGATGTCGGAGTGCGCCTGGCAGTGCGGCGACCCCGGCGTGCAGTACGACACCACGATCAACCGCTGGCACACCTGCCCCAACTCCGGCCGGATCAACGCCAGCAACCCGTGCTCCGAATACATGTTCCTCGACGACACGGCCTGCAACCTGGCGAGCATCAACCTGATGAAGTTCCGCAAGCCCGACGGCTCGTTCGACGTCGAGCGGTTCGCCGCGGCCTGCCGGATCTTCTTCGTCGCCCAGGAGATCCTCGTCGACCACGCGAGCTATCCAACCAAGCGGATCGCGAAAAACAGCCACCTCTTCCGGCCGCTCGGCCTCGGCTACTCGAACCTCGGCAGCCTGCTCATGGCCGACGGCGTCGCCTACGACAGCGACGCCGGCCGCGGCCTGTGCGGGGCGCTCACGGCGATTCTCCACGGCTCGGCCAATCGCACGAGCGCCGAGCTTGCCGCGGCCGTCGGGCCCTTCGAGGGCTTCGCCGCCAACCGCGAGCCGATGCTGAACGTGATGCAGATGCACAGGAGCGCCGTCGAAAAGATCGATCCCTCCTGCCCGAAGTATCTGCACGATGCGGCTCGGCAGATCTGGGACGACGTGCTCGCCGGCGGCCGCAAGCACGGCTACCGCAACGCCCAGGCGACGGTGCTCGCCCCCACGGGCACGATCTCGTTCCTCATGGACTGCGACACGACGGGCATCGAGCCCGACATCGCGCTCGTGAAGTACAAGCAGCTCGCCGGTGGCGGGATGCTCAAGATCGTGAATCAGACGGTGCCACTCGCGCTCCGCACGCTGGGCTACGATGAGCCCACCGTCGAGGGCATCCTTGCGTATGTCGACAAGAACGACACCATCGAGGGGGCCCCGGGCCTCAAGGACCAGCACCTGTCGGTCTTCGACTGTGCCTTCAAGCCGCGGCTCGGCAAGCGGAGCATCGCCTGGGAGGCACACGTGAAGATGATGGCTGCGGCGCAGCCCTTCATCTCGGGCGCGATCTCGAAGACGGTGAACATGCCGCGCGAGACCACCCCGGCCGACATCGCCGGGGCCTACATCGAGGGCTGGCGGCTCGGTCTCAAGGCGATCGCGATCTACCGCGACGGCTCGAAGGAGAGCCAGCCGCTCAATACGAGCAGCGAGACCGAAAAGGCGGCTGCCAAAGCCACCGCAGCTCCGCGGCGCGAGCGGCTGCCCGACACCCGTCGCAGCGTCACCCACAAGTTCAACGTGGGTGGCCACGAGGGCTACATCACCGTCGGCCTCTACGACGACGGCCGCCCGGGCGAGTTGTTCATCACCATGGCCAAGGAAGGCAGCACGATCGGCGGCCTGATGGACGCCTTCGGCACGAGCGTGTCGATGAGCCTGCAATACGGCGTGCCGCTCGAGGTGTATGTGAAGAAGTTTTCGCACACCCGGTTTGAGCCGTGGGGCTACACGAAGAATCCCGACATTCCGGTGGCGAAGAGCCTCGTCGACTACCTGTTCCGCTGGATGGGCACCGAGTTCATCCCCGGGTATCGCGAAGCCAACCGGCCCGGTGGCTACGGCGGCGGCGAGGAGGCCGCCGCAGGTGACGACGCCGAAAGTGAGCGCAAGCCCGCCGCCACGACGGCGAGCGGGCTGGCCGATGGGCAGGGAAAGGCCCGCACGAATGGCGAAGCCACGACCAGCCGCGGCAAGCACCCGGCCGGCACCAACGGCCACTCGACAGCCGCGGCCGTGAAGGCGGCGCCGGCCAAGGTTACGGCATCGGCGGCCCTGCTCGAACGGGCTGGCCTGAAGATGGCGACCGACCCGAATGCGAGCCCGGCCGATCGGCAGAGCCAGTTCGCCAAATTCCAGATCGATGCCCCGGTGTGTGACGGCTGCGGGGCGATCACGGTGCGAAACGGCAACTGCTACCTGTGCCACAACTGCGGCAACAGCATGGGCTGTTCGTGATCGGTCGCCTTGGGCGGATTGTGACGGATATGCAGTGGCAGGCGTGATGCCGTGGAGGGCGGGGGCGGCTCCGGCCGATCCCTTTGCCATCGCATTCGACCTGTCACCGCATTCCGTCGGAGGTGCCAACCCCAACGCGTTGATCCGGATCCTCTGAAAAGCACGTGCCCGTCACGGCCCGATCCGCATCAGTTTCGCAATGCTCTACCCCGTTCGCAGGCGGACGGCAGGTTCGATTCACGGGAGGCCGTGGCAGACCCAAGCTGCCACGGCCTCCGTCATTTTGCACCCGGCCAGGGTCTGGGGCCTGCGGGGTGCGGTCGTAGCGGCCATGCCGATCCGGCGGAGCCCCCGCTCGGCGGCGTTTGCCCGGGTGTTTGCCCGGAATTAGCATACGAGCCGGGTTTGACGTAGCGTTTGGAGCGGTTTGGCTCCGATCCCTTTTTCCGCAGAGGTGTCTCGTGCGTCGTTGGTTGCGCGTGCTCGTGGTGGGCGTTCTCACGGTTCTCCTCTCGATCGACTCGGCGTCGGCATGCCGCTTTCTGCGCAGCCGATGCCGACCCCGATGCCGCGTGGTGACGTGCCGCGTGGTTCGCCACACGTCGCATCATTGCGTGCCCTGTGATGGATCGGCTCACGCCGTGATCATCGAATCGTCGCCCGTTGCCGACGCCGCGCCGGTCGTTGAGCATCAGCACACCCCGGCCCCGCAGCCGGCCGCGCCGGCGGTCGTCGAGGCGCCGGTGCCGGCCGTGCCGCAGCCCGTCAAGGAACCGCTCCAACCGCTCGAGCCGATCGCACCGGTCTCCGCGGAGAAGCCGCTCGTGCCGGCAGCCGAGCCGGCGACGCCACCCGCGCCGCAGCCACAGTTCAAATCCGCCGCTGAGATTCTCGCCGAGTCGGCCGAGCAGGAACGCCTCGAGAAGGCGGCGGCCGAGGCCGCCAAGCCTGCCGTGCCCGCGGCCGAGCCCCCGATGACGAAGGCGCCAGTGGAACCTGCGGAGCCGCCGACCCCGATCGAGGAGCCGAAGGCGCCGGTCGAACCCGAGCCCAAGAAGCCCGCACCAGTCCCTGCACCGGAGGAACCCTCGGTGCCCGCCAAGCCGGCTCCTGAACCCGCCCCGAAGAAGCCCGCGCCGAAGCCCGCCGAGGAAAACCTGTTTGACGAGGCCGATGACGAGCCCGCTACGGAAGAGCCGGCTCCTGAAAAGCCCGCTCCGATGAAGAAGGCCCCCGCCGAGGAGCCGGTGGAAGATCTGTTTGGCGAGCCGGAAGCCACGAAGCCCGCCGAGGAGAAGGCACCTGCGGCCAAGGATTCCACCGAAGAGGCCCCGGCCGACGAGAAGACCGAGAAGGCGGAGGATGATCCCTTTGCACTGCTCGACACCTCCCCGGAGCCGGTGCGCCGTTGGGTCGATGCGACCGGCCGCCACGAGACGATCGGCCGGCTCGTGGAAGTGCACCCCGACCGGATCCGCATCCTCAAGAGCAACGGGCGTTTCACGACCGTGCCAATGGAACGGCTCAGCCGCCACGATCAGTCCTACGCGACACAGGTTGGCGAACGCATCGCCGCCAAGCGGCCTGCCGTTACCGACACGGCACAGCGTTAGCCCGATCCTGCTACTTGTCGTCGAGCACGGCGACCGTTGCGAAGGCCTTGCCCTCGAGCATCTCGAGCGAAGCGCCGCCGCCGGTCGACACGTGGCTCACCTTGTCGGCATAGCCGAGCTGCTCGACGGCCGCCGCCGAGTCGCCGCCACCGATGATCGTGATCGCTCCCCGCGCCGTGGCGGCCGCCACCGCATCGGCCACGGCCTTCGTGCCGGCGTCGAACGGAGGCATCTCGAACACGCCCATCGGCCCGTTCCACACGACCGTGCCGGCGGAGCGGATGATCTCGGCATACTGCTTCGCCGTCTCCGGCCCGATGTCGAGCCCCTCGAAACCATCGGGGATCTCCCCGGCCTTCACGACCTTCTTGTTCGCTCCGGACGAAAAATCATCGGCACAGTGCGTGTCGATCGGGAGCACGAGCTTGCCTTTGCCATCGGCGAGGAGCTGCTTGGCGAGGTCGAGCTTGTCGGGTTCGACGAGTGACTTCCCCGTCTTGCCGCCCTGGGCCAGGGAAAACGTGTAGGCCATCGCGCCGCCGATCAGCACGTGGTCGCAGATCGAGAGCAGGTTCGTGATCACGGCGATCTTGTCGCTCACCTTCTTGCCCCCGAGGATCGCCACGAACGGCCGCTTCGGCCGCGCGATCGCGTCGGCGAGGTATTGAATCTCCTTCTCGACCAGAAAGCCCGACACGGCCGGCTTGCCGAGGGCCTTCATCGCCACGGGCACCGCGTGCATGCTCGCCTCGGTGCGGTGGCAGGTGCCGAACGCGTCGTTCACATAGGCGTCGGCGAGGCCGGCGAGGCCGCTGACATAGGCCGCATCGTCTCCCTTCTTCTCCCCCTTGTTGAACCGGACGTTTTCCAGGACGAGCACGCCGCCGGCCGGGAGGGCCTTGGCTTTGGCCTGGGAATCGGCGCCGCCGGTGTCGCTGGCGAGCGTCACGGGCGTGCCAAGCAGTTCACCGAGCCGCTTCGCGACGGGCGCGAGCGAAAACGCCGGCTCAGGCCCCTTGCCGCCGGGCCGGCCCAGGTGCGACATGAGGATCGCCTTGCCCCCCCGGTCGAGGATCGATTTGATCGTCGGCAATGCCATGCGGATGCGGCGGTCGTCGGTGATCGCGCCCGAGTCGTCCTGCGGCACGTTGAAATCGACACGGACGAGCACGGCCTTGCCACGCGGGTCGAGATCGGCGACGGATTGCTTGGACATGGTGAACTCTCTGCAGTGGGGTTCTCACGGCGAAACACTGCTGCGAATCTACGCGCCTCCCGGGCCACGGCAAGAGGAGGGGCAGGCGACCCTCCATTGAAGCGCCATTTCACCTGGATGATGCCCGGTACGATGGGGGCGATGACGCCGCCCGCCCCAGCCCCGCCCCACGAAGGCCGCCCGAGCGGCCCACGCCTCTTTATCAGCCTCGCGACGTTGTCACTCCTGGCTGCAGCGGCGCCGTGGATCGCCCGGTCCGCCGCTACGGTGCTCTCGGTCCCTTCGACGACGCCGATCGAGTGGGTGCCGGCGACATTCCCACCGCGCGTGGCCTACGACCGTTTCACGCATGAGTTCGAGAGTGGCGACGTGGTGATCGCCTCGTGGCCGGGCTGCACGCTCGACTGCGCGGCCATCGACCGCTTTCTCGCCGTGGCCACCGGCACTGCGACACCGTGCGACCGGGAGGGGAGGCCCTGGTTCGAAGGCATCGCGACCGGGCAGACGGCACTCGCGCGGCTTACCGATCCGCCGCTTGCGCTCGATCGAACCGCGGCGCTCGAGCGACTGCAGGGCGTGCTCATCGGCGCGGATGGCACCACGACCTGCCTCGTCATTCCCTTCACGCGGGCCGGCCTCGCCGACCGCCGAAACGCCGTCGCCTGGATCCGCGATGTCCTCATCGAGACGGCAACGCCCAATGAAGAAGATCTCCATCTTGCCGGGCCGGTGATCGACAACGTGGCGGTCGACGCGGCGAGCGCCGACAGCCTCGCCACGTTCGGCGTTCCGGCCGCAGCGCTCATTCTCGCGCTCACGTGGTGGTCGCTGCGATCGCTCCGCTATGCACTGCTGGTGTTCATCGTGGCGCTCGCCAGCGTGGGCCTCTCGTTTGCGTTCCTCCATGCCTGGGGCGACCGCATGAATCCGGTGCTGATCGTGATGCCGCTTCTCGTGCTCACGCTCGGCGTGTCGGGAGGCATCCACCTCGTCAACTATCTCGTCGATGCCCACGAACTCGGCCCTCGGCGCGGAGTCGCCGCGCGGGCAATTCGGGTCGGCTGGCTGCCCTGCGCCCTCTCCGCCGGCACGACCGCGGTGGGGCTTTTTTCGCTCGTGGTGAGCGAGCTCGAGCCGATCCGCGTGTTCGGATTCCATGCGGCGCTTGGCGTGCTCTCGACCCTCGTGCTCTTGTTCCTCGTGCTGCCCGGCATCTTCGAGCGCTGGCCGATCCGCCGGCGCACCGGTCCGGCAGGGGTGGCTGATGTCACCGACGTGCCGTTCGCATCCTGGGTGATCCGCCACGCAAGCCTGATCGTGCTCGTGGCCACGCTCGCGATGCTCGCGGCCGGCGCCGGCGCGCCCCGAATCCGCACGTCGGTGGCGATCGACACGCTGTTCACGCCAGAGAGCCGGGTGATCCGCGACTATGAGTGGCTCGAGCACGCGATCGGACCGCTCGTGCCGGTGGAGGTGGTGCTGCGCTTCTCCCCTGGGGCGACGATGCGGGCAGCCGAGCGGCTCGATCTCGTGCGCGAGGTCGGGGCGGCCGTCGGAGCCCTTCCGGGCGTGACGGGCGTGCTCTCGGCGGCCACGTTTCTCCCCGACGAGCCGGCCGGCGGTGGCGTCCGGGCCGCGGCCCGCAAGGCCGTCGTCGCCCGCAAGCTCGAGCAGGGGCTCGCGGGCCTCGCCGACATGCGGATCATCCGCGAGGTCGATGGCGCACAGCTCTGGCGGGTAACGGCCCGGACGTCGGCCCTGTCAGGGCTCGACTACGGCGACTTTCTCACGGAGGTGCGGCGCCGCATCGACCCGCTCGTGGCCGCCCACGACGGTTCAGCGCGTGGCCTCACCGTGGAGTACACGGGCGTCATGCCGCTGGTGAACGCGATTCAGAAGACGCTCCTCCACGACCTATTCTCGAGTTTTCTCTCCGCCTGCCTCGTGATCACGGCCGTGATGATGGTCGCGCAGTGCAGCGTGCCGGCGGGCCTCGTGGCGATGATTCCCAACGTGTTCCCGATGGTCCTGCTCTTCGGGCTGCTTGGGTGGTCGCGGCTGCCGCTCGACATCGGCAGCGTCATGACCGCCTCCATCGCGCTTGGCATGGCGGTGGACGGCACGTTCCACTTCCTCACCTTCTTCCACCGTGGGTTCGCCCATGCCACGGCAGGGCAATCGACGGATCCCCTTGCTCGGAGCGCCGCCGTGCTGGCCGCCTTCCGCCACTCGGCGGCTGCCCTCACCGAGAGCGCGATCGTGTGCGGCCTGGGGATTCTCGTGTTCGCCGGCAGTTCGTTCGCGCCATCGCGCCGGTTTGCCTGGATGCTCTCGCTGCTCGTGGCTGCCGCGCTCGTCGGCGACCTTGTCGTCCTGCCCGCCCTGCTCGCGAGCCCGCTCGGACGATTCTTCAGGCCGGCATCTCGACCACGGCCTTGATCACACCGCTCGCGGGATCAAGAAACCCGGGAAACGCCCGGATCGTGTCGGCGAAGGGCGTGTGGTGGGTGATCCAGGGCCGCGTGTCGATCCGCCCTTCCTCGATGAGGCCGATGATCCGGGCAAAATCCCGCGACAGCGCGTTGCGGCTGGCGAGGAGCGTGAGTTCGCGGCGGTGCATCACCGGGGCATGGGGAAACGAAAGTTCGGCCTGCGTGATCCCGACATACACCAGCCGCCCGCCGAAGCTGCAGAATTGCAAGGCGTTCGCCATGCTCACGTTGCTCCCGGTGGCATCGACGACGACATCGCACATCCTGCCGTCGGTGAGCGCCGCCACCGCCGCCTCGTCGGACGCTTCGCCCACCGCCGTCCCAGCGGCGGTATGGCCCTTCGCTGCGATCGTGTCGGCGATCCCCATCCGCTCGCGGACGAAGGCGAGCCGCCCGGCAGCCATGTCCATCACGATCACACGCGCCCCGCTGAGTGTGGCGAACTCGACGGCCGAGAGCCCGATCGGGCCCGCGCCGATGATGAGCACGTTTTCACCGGGCTGGGGCGCTGCCCTGTCGATCGCGTGGCAGCCGATGGCGAGCGTCTCGACGAGCGCGTTTTGGGCGTGCGCGAGCCGGGGCGACACGTGCAACTTCCGGGCCGGCACCGTGAACAGCGGCCGCAGGCCCCCGTCGCAGTGCACGCCCAGCGTCTGATGGTGCTCGCAACAGTTGGTGAGGCCACGCTGGCAGGAATAGCATCGCTGGCAGTTGATGTAGGGCTCGACGCAGCAGCGGTCTCCCGGCTTCACGGTGCTCACGCCCGCCCCCACGGCGACAACTTCGACGCCCAGTTCGTGGCCCGGGATGCGGGGATAGCTGAAAAAGGGCATCTTGCCGAGGTAGCCGCCGTAGTCGGTGCCACAGATGCCGACGGCGTGCACGCGAACGACAGCCTCGCCCGGTCCGGGCGGCGGTGGTTCAGGAACGTCAATGAAACGAAAAGTTTTTGGCTGTTCGAGGAGCAGGGCTTGCATGAGATGGCTCGATCACTTCCCGGGGAGGTATGCACCGGCTCGGGGGCGGCAAAAGTCTCCTCGCGTGGGCCGCGGCGGCCCAAGGCTCGTCGAGCGTTCGCCGACCCCCTCGCCTCCTTGTTCAATTCATCGTAATCCGTACACGCGGGAGGTCGTTTCTCCCCAGATGTGCGATTGCTCTGCTGGATTGAGCGTGCCGATGAAGTCTGCGATGATGCACGTGACCTCGGCGTATTCGCCCGAGAGGAGGCACACCGGCCAGTCGCTGCCGAACATCAGCCGCTCGGGGCCGAAGGCGGCGAGGGCCACGTCGAGATACGGCGTGAAATCGGCCCGCTGCCACTGCCGCCACGCGGCCTCCGTCACGAGCCCCGACAGCTTGCACGCGACGTTCGGGTGCCGCGCGAGGGCCTCGATGTCACGCTGCCACTCGGCGATCTCGCCGCTCTTGATTCCTGGCTTCGCGAGGTGATCGAGGACGAACGGCTGTTCGGGCAGCATGCCGGCGAGCTCGACGGCCGCCCGTACCTGCCGCGGATAGAGCAGCAGGTCGTAGACGAGCCCGAACTGATGCAGGGTTCGCACGCCCCGCACGAAATCCTCGCCGAGCAAAAACCGCGGATCGGGCTCGTCCTGCACGACATGACGCACCCCGACGAACCTCTCGTGGCCGGCGAATTCGGCGATCTCCTCCGCGACCCGCTCGCTCCGCAGGTCGACCCACCCGACGACGCCTTGAATGAACGGGTTTGCGTCCGCAAGCCCGAGCAGCCAGCGGGTCTCCTCGAGCGACTGCCGGGCCTGCACCGCCACGCTCCCCGTGACGCCCACGGGACGGGCGACGCTCTCGAGCTCGGCTGCGGAATAGTCGCGCGCGAGTCGTTCCATCCCCGCGCCGATCCAGGGGTATTCCGCGGCCGAGTACTTCCAAAAATGCTGGTGGGCATCGATGCGCATGGCGTCAATTGTTCTCCGGAAGCCCTTCCAGATGGCCGACGTTTTTCACCGGGGCGAAGATCGCCTGCACATCCCGGAGGAGTTCGGCGTCGATCGGCTCGGCAGCCCACTCCGCCCACGCGCGGATGTTGGCTGGATTCGCACTGCCCGCGACCGTCGTGGCGATGCGGGGATTCGAGATCGCGAATTGAAGCGCGAGTTTCGCGAGCGAGCTCCCGCGGGCCCGGCACACTGCCGCCGCCTCGCGAGCTGCGGCCTTCACCGCCTCCGGCTCCTTGAGCCAGGCCGGGAGCGGGGCGTCGGTGAGGAGCCTCGCGCTGAACGGGCCCGCGCTCATCACGCCAATGCCCTTTGCTTCGAGAGAGGGAATCGTCTCGTCGGCGAACCGGGTGTTTTGCAGCGTGTACTGGTTGTAGTTGAGCACGCAGTCGACGCTTGTCTGGTCGCAGAGAACACGGAAGATCTTCTGCGGATAGCCACTCAAGCCGATGAACCGCACCTTGCCCGACTGCTGGACGCGCCTGAGCGCGGGAATCGTCTCGTCGACGATCTGCAGGAGCGGCACGAACTCGACGTCGTGGCAGAGCACGATGTCGAGGTGGTCGGTGCCGAGCCGATGGAGCGACACATCCACACTCTCCGCCACGCGCTTCGCCGAGAAGTCGAAGTGCCCGAGGTCGTAGCGGCCGAGCTTGGTGCACAGCAGGTATTCGCTCCGGGGGATCGACCGCAGGGCCACGCCCAGGAGCACCTCGCTCATGCCCCGGCCGTAGAACGGGCTCGTGTCGATGAGGTTCATGCCGCACTCGAGCGCAGCCCGCACGCTCCCCAGGGCCTCGTCGAGCGTGATCGAACGAAACTCCTGGCCGAGGGAACTCGCGCCGAAGGCGAGGATCGGAACGTCGAGGCCGGTCGTGCCGAGCGGGCGGGTGTTCATGCGTGGGGCTTTGCGGCGAAGGTGCGGCAGCCAAGCGAGAGCAGGAGATTCGCCCACGGCTGCGTGTCGGCGGTCTGGATCGTGAGCACGTGGTCGTCGGAGGCGACGGCCTTGTAGAAGTCCCACTTCACGATCGGCGTCAGCTCACAGGGAGACTTCGCGGCGGCGAGAATCCGCCGGTATTCGGCCCACACCGGCGGATCGCCGGGCGTGGCGGACGCATACGAATCGCTGCGGTCGACGCCCATCGTGTGCACTTCGTCAATCCGGACCGCCCCGAGGACCGCCTCGAACACCTGGGCTACCGTCGGCACTCCCGGCATGAGCTGGAGCGACACGAGTTCAGCCCTGGGTCCGCGCTTGTTCGCAGCGGGATAGTTGCCGTCGGCGATCAACACCTTCGAGTGGTGGCCCGACTCGGCGAGAATCCGGAGGATATCGGGGTGGAGCAGGGGGCCGTTGAGCATGGGTCAGCCTTTCGTGTGGACGCGGAACTGTTCGATGCTCTGCCGGGCGGCAGCGAGCGGCGTCGGTGCTGGAAAGACCTCGGCCGACAAAAAGCCGTCATAGCGAATCGTCTCGAGGGCGGCCATGATCGGCCCGACCGCGGTGTGGCCGAAGCCGATCGCCTGCCGATTGGAATCGGCCCAATGGACATGGCCGACCGACTCGCCGCAGGCGACAAGCGCCGCCCCGATATCCGCCTCCTCGATATTCATGTGAAACAGGTCGCAGAGCAGCTTCACCCGGCGGATTCCATGCTCCGCGAGGAAGCCAGCCGCGTCGGCCTGCCGCGTGAAGAGGTTGGTCTCGTAGCGATTCAGGGGTTCGTAGAGCACCACCTGGCCATGCCGGGCGGCACGGTCGCCGAGGTCGTGGAGCGCCTCGGCAAGGAAGGCGAGTGCCTGCTCCCGGGTGAGATCGCCTTCGCTCCGCCCCTGCATCGAGCCCACGATCACGGGCGAGCCGAGTGCACCGGCCCGGTCGACGAGCTCGCCGATGAACGACCGGGCCCGATCCCGGATCGTGCGGTCGGCGTGGCACAGATGGAGCTTGTGCTTCACCCACCCGGCGCCACTGCCCACCGCAGCGAGTGCAAGCCCATGCGTCGAGAGGAGGCGCGCGATCCCAGAGCCGTCGAAGCCCGCCGCCGACTCGGGGAAGATTTCCACGCCGTCGAACCCCAGCTCGACCGCCGCCCGGCAGCCCGCCTCGAGACCTTCGTGAAACACGAACGGCCCCTGGCGGGCTTCCGGCACCAGGCAGATCGTGACCGCTGATTGCATGGAAAGCCTGTCTGGCGGACGCCCGCCCGCCCTACGGTTCGAGGAACAGGGGCGCGAGGTGACGATCGAAAATGTTGTCGGTGACCTGCTGCGCCACGATCGCCCGATGCTCTCGGAGCAGGTCGGTGTAGCGAGGCCCCTGCTTGGCGGCCACCTTGAACGACACGTGGAGCAACTGCCGCAGGTGTGGATTGAACGAGGAATTCGCGGGCACGTGGCGGACCGCCGCCGCAAACCGCGACCCACTCCATCCGGCCACTTCGGACGCCGCCGGCAACTTGGTGCGATCGATGTCGATCACCGATGCATATGGGGCGCACAACTCGTCGACGTGGTCGAGCGCATAGGCGTAGATCTCCCTGGCGCACGCCAGGCCATCCCCGCCGGCCTCGGCCAGACCGATGATCTCCTCGAGCCATGTCGTGCCCGCCGTCTTCAGATGGACGCCGGCGCCAGTGCGGGCAAGCGTCCGCCGGATCACCGGATAGAGCGAAAACTTGTCGCTTCCGGAATGCACCGAAAGCTTGAGCGATCCGGGCAGGCCGTGGGTGGCGGCAGCGAATGCGCACACGGCCACGTCGTCGGAAAACTCCTGCTCGAAGCGGACCAGATCGCCGACATAGTCGACGCCCTTGTTGAACCGGCCGGTGAACTTGGGGGCGATCGTCTGCAGCGGGATCTTCTCTTCGGCGAGGAGCGCCAGGATCACGAGCAACTGCGGCGGCGTCTGCGGCTCATCCGTCTCGTCCATGCTGACCTCGATCACCACCTCGGGCCCCCGGGCCCGTTCGATGTGCCGCCAGATCGCACCTGCCTCGCGGCACGCGAGGAGATACATGCCGGCGATCCGGGCCACCGCATCCTCCGAGAGCCGGATCACCTTGGTGATCCCAGGAACCGCCAGAGGCTTTGCCAGCTCGGGATGCCGGTCCACGAACGCCTTGACGTCGGCCACGGGGGCCGGCCTGCCGATCGCATCGGCGACGTCGATCGTGAAAAAGTCGCTCGAATCGAGGAACCGGTCGACCGTGTCCAACCGGATATGGTCGGCATCCACGAACCACGGGTGCGGCCAGCGCCGGGCCGCTACGGCCTGCGCGGCCGCCGCCCGCACGCCCCCCGGCTCGCTACCGATGAACGCGTGCTCACGATTCGACTTGTTCCACACCGGGGCCACGACGACGCCCCGCGTCGCCAGCTTTTCAAAAGCGGCGAGTTGGGCCTCGGCCTCATGGGCGAACCGGTCGCCGACCCCGAACGACAATCTGGGAAGCGGTTTCATGCCGGCAGCATACCGGGGCCGGGGTGGCATTCGGAATGATGATTCTTGACCACCGCATGACTATTCTTGACCTCCATGCCCACCCCGCGAGAGTCGCGCGCCCGTCGCCCCCCACTGCCGGCATTCGTCTCGCGGCAGGTCACATGGTCGCGACGCTACTTCCTCGACCTGCGCCCCGCCCACCGCGGACCGCTTACGGTCGTCTGCGGCGGTGAAGAGCGCGTCCGTGGCGACTACGTCGTGGCCCGCGACGATTTTCCCTTCCACTGCGTCGAATTCGTCGCCGCCGGCCGCGGCACGCTCATGCTCGCCGGTCGCAAGACCCCGCTCATCGCCGGCAGTGTGTTCTCCTACGGGCCGGGGGTTCCTCATTCGATCCACACCGACCGCCGCCGACCGCTGCGCAAATACTACGTTGATTTCGTGGGCCGCGACGCCGGCGAACGACTGCGATCCGCCCGGCTCCCCCCGGGGAGCCAGGTCACCGTCGGCCGCCCGCCTGAGATCCGTGCGATCTTCGACCTCCTCCAGCAGTGCGGCCTCGCCCAGTCGGTGCACAGCCAGGCGCTCTGTTCGCAGCTCGTCGGCGTCTTACTCACGAAGATCAACGAACTCGCCACGCCCTCCGACACCATCGACGGCATCGCCTTCTCCACGTTCACACGATTCCAGCGGTTTCTCGCGACAGAGCGGCACCGACTCACGTCGGTCGAGCAGGCGGCGGCGGAGTTCGGCATCTCGACGGCCTATGCCTGCCGCCTCTTCCGCCGCTACGCCGCAACGAGCCCCTACCAGGACCTCCTGCGCCAGCGCATGACCCTCGCCGCCGACCTGCTCACCCACGAGCGCCTGCAGGTCCACCAAGCCGCCGCCCGCCTGGGCTTCACCGACCCCTCCCAATTCTCCCGCGCCTTCAAACGCGTCGCCGGAGTCTCCCCCAGCACCTTCCAACGCCGCTCGTGACGCCGGCTCAGGCTTCTCCAACGCTTCTTCGAAATCATCCTGTCGCCAGAAGTTCGCGTCATTGACCATGCGCCGGCTCGGGGTTACCCCGTCCCGTCTCGCCGGACGTTCGTGCCGTTGAACGCGCGCCGGCTTCGGGCTCCCCATATCCCGTCGCCGGACGTTCGCCTCCGCCCTCCAGGCTCCGGCTCACTCGGATTTGCCTGCGCTCCGGCATCCTGCCTCCGCTGGTCAAATACGCCGGCTCCCGGGACACGGGGAGCCCGAAGCCTCCTCAACTGGAAAGGGGAGGATTCGGGGGAGTCGGCGAACGCTTCCCGAACGAGGGCCGCCGCGGCCGGAGTGAGGATCTGAAAGACCGCGCAGCGGCGACTTTTGCCGCTCCCCCGAAGCCGCATTGGGCGCGTTGATCACCAGGCCTGGAGGGCCGTGTTACCACCAGCCGACGGAGGTCGGCCAAGGCAAGTTCGACAGGATGTCGAGACTTGCCGTAAAGACAGGCTGAAGCCTGTCCTACACGTCGAGGTTCTTCACGTCGAGCGCGTGCCGTTCGATGAAGTCGCGCCGCGGCTCCACCTTCTCACCCATGAGCACCCGGAAGAGGTCGTCGGCCGCCGCTGCGTCGGTCATCGTGACACGCAACAGCGTGCGGTTCGCCGGGTCGAGCGTCGTGTCGCGAAGCTCCTCGGCGTTCATTTCACCGAGGCCCTTGAAGCGGGTAATCGAGAGACCCTTTTCGCCGGCCCGACGCACCGCCGTGAGCAGGCCGCGCAGGTCTTCGAGGCCGATCTCGTTTTCGCCACGGCGCAGCGTGTAGCGGGCATCCTCGCTGCCCGTGCGGTCCTGCGGCATCAGCGAGTCGATCCCAAAGCCCATGGCCTCGAGTTCCTTGAGGCCGGCGTTGATGCTTCGCACCTCGTGGAGATCGATGACCACGAGCTGGTCGCGGCCGGTGTCGTGGGCCGTGCCGGGTGTGGAATCGTTGGCGGCGACCGATTCCTCGATCCGCCCCACGGCGAGCGTGCCGCCGGCAGCCTGTTCCTTGCCCTTCACGAAGGCCTCGAAGTCGTCGCGGCTCGTGAACCAGTGCTCCTCGACACCGTAGTAGACGTGGTACATCGGCAGCTTGCCCGTCTTCGCATCGCGGCGGGCGGCGTGATCACGAAGGCTGATGCCCCGCTTCTCGAGAGCGATCAGCGCGTCCTCGAGGCCGGCGAGCGTGCGGCAGAGCTTCTGCATCTGGTCGCCCGAGATTTCACGCCCGTCGCCGGGGAGAAACACGCCCTCGCCGAGCCCCTGGTCGAGAAGCTGCGTCTTCATCTCCTCCTCCGTCTGCACGTAGTAGACGGTCTTCTTCGAACGCACGCGGAACAGCGGCGGCTGGGCGACGTACACATGGCCGGCCGCCACGAGCTGGTACATCTGGCGATAGAAGAACGTGAGCAGGAGCGTACGGATGTGCGAGCCGTCGACGTCGGCGTCGGTCATGATCACGACCTTGTCGTAGCGCCGCTTCGCCAAGTCGGCCTCCACGCCGATGCCGGCGCCGATCGCCGAGATCACGCTCCTCACCTCCTCGTTGGCGAGCACCTTGTCTTCGCGGCTCTTGTAGGCATTGATGATCTTGCCCCGCAGGGGGAGGATCGCCTGGTATTCCCGGTGGCGACCGCCCTCGGCGCTGCCGCCGGCACTGTCGCCCTCCACGAGATACAGTTCACACCGCTCGACGTCGCGGCTCGTGCAATCCCGGAGCTTGCCCGGCAGGCCACCTCCGGACAGGGCTCCCTTCCGCTCGCGCAGCAACTGCTTCGCCTTCTTGGCGGCCTCGCGGGCCTCGGCGGCGAGCACGCCCTTCTGGACGATCGACTTCGCGCTCTTCGGGTTTTCCTCGAGATACTTGGCGAGAAAATCGCCGACGGCCGAGTTGATGATCCCCTCCACCTCACCGTTGCCGAGCTTCGTCTTCGTCTGCCCCTCGAACTGCGGATGGGGCACCCGGACGCTGATCACGGCCGTGAGCCCCTCGCGGACGTCCTCGCCCGTCGGCACGAGGTCCTTGTAGAGCCCGGTTTTTTTGCCGTAGGCATTGAGTGCGCGGGTGAGGGCGGCGCGGAACCCCGAGACGTGGGTGCCGCCCTCCGTCGTCGAGATATTGTTGACGTAGCTGTGGAGACTCTCGGTGTATTCGCCGGTGTACTGCAGGGCGATGTCCCAGGTGATACCGTCGCCCGCACCCTTGATCGCGATCACGTCGGCGTGGATCGGATCGCTCGCCTTGTTGAGGTATTCGACGAATTCCTCCACGCCCCGCTCGTAGCAGTAGGTCTCGCTCGACCCCGTGGCCGCGTCGGTGAACGTGATCCGCACGCCCGAATTCAGGAACGCGAGTTCGCGGAGGCGGCGCGAGAGCACGTCCCAGGAGAACTTCGTCTGCGGGAAGATCTGCGGATCCGGCTTGAACGTCGTCTTCGTGCCTGCCCGCGTGGTCGATCCCATCTTCCGCACGGGCCCGGTCGGCTCGCCACGCTGGTATTCCTGCTGCCAGACATGTCCCTCGCGCGACACCTCCACCTCGCACCATTCCGAGAGGAAGTTCACCACCGTCACGCCGACGCCGTGGAGGCCGCCCGACGTCTGGTAGGCGCCCTTTTCGAACTTGCCGCCGAACTTGAGGACCGTCATCACGCCCTCGAGCGTGGAGACGTCGCGATCCATCTCCTCGGAGAGCTGCGGGTGCCGGTCGACCGGGATGCCGCGGCCATCGTCCTCGACCGTGACGCTGCCGTCGACGTTCACCGTGACCGTGACATTCTTGGCATGGCCCGCCATGCACTCGTCGATCGAGTTGTCCACCACTTCGTAGACGAGGTGGTGGAGGCCGCGGGACGTGTTGTCGCCGATGTACATGCCGAACCGCTCGCGCACATGCTCGCGATCGGAAAGGTGCTTGAGGTCGGCACTCGTATAGTCGGGCTGGCTGGAAGCGTCTGCCATGGTTCAGGTCCCCCTGTCGTTGGACGATGTCGAGCGGCCGGCGTCGGCGAGGACGCGGCAACGGATGTCGGTGATCCCTTCGCCAGGCACGCTCGCCGCGAGTTTTGCGAGGATCTCGCGCTTGTGAAAACCCATCTCCTGCACGAGGGCCGAATGGCTCACGAACACCTCGAGCACGCCGCGCCGGACGAGCCCCGGCTGCGACGCATGGCGAAAGGTGGCCGGGGCCGCCCGCTCCCACGCGTCAGCGAGCGCTCCAGCCGACTGCTCCTGGTCGTAGCCGGTGCGGGCCAGAAGCCGCGACACAAGGCCGCCGATCGATCGTGGGCCGCCCGGGGGTTGTTTCATCGCCATTGCCATGGGTCAGTCGGCGGCCAGCGGCATGATCACATAGCCGTAGCCGTCGTCGGTGCTGCACACACAGGCGCTCTGCGGATCGGTGAGTTCCACCGCCACGTTCGCCCCGCCGTCGAGCACACGCAGGAAATCGCTCACGAACCGTGGGTCGAGTTTGATCCGCACGGTGGCGCCGGCATGATCGATCGGCAGCTCGATCCGGCTCTCGCCGCTCTCGGCCGAACGGCCCGAAAGCACGAGCCGACCAGGCTCGAAGACGAAATCCACCCCCTTCGACTGCTCGCTCGTCACGATCGCCGCTTGGCGCACGGCCGCCAACAGCGGGCCGGTGACGAGGCTCACCCGCACGGCCTCGGGCCTGTCGGGAAACACGTCTCGCCACCGGGGAAAACGGCCCTCGACGAGCCGCGCTGAAATCGTCGTCTGACCCGTCTTGACCAGGATTTCAGCGGGCCTCACGGCCACATGCACGGGGGCGTCGGCTGCCGCCAGACACCGCTCGACGAGCTGCATCGCGCGGGCCGGAACGATCGGCTGGGCATCGGAAGGGCTGCCGTTGAAGCCCGCGGCCGGCCCCTCCATCTTGGCGAGCCTGCGGCCGTCGGTGCCCACGGCGGTCACGGAACGGGTGGAGAGTTCCAGCAACACTCCGCCGAGGGCGAATCGGCTCGACTCGTTGTCGGTCGCGAACACGGTGCGCTTCACGAGTTCCCGCACCAGGGGCGTCGAAAGTTCGAAGCACGGTTCATTAGGAAACGTGGCCACCGAGGGAAACTCGAGTGGATCCTCGCCGGGGAGGCGGAACTCGCTCCGGGGGGCCTTCACGAGCGTGGCGGTTCCGTCCGCGGAAAGTTCAAACACGGTCCCCGGGGCGCTCTCACGCACGATCGCACCGAGCCGTGCGCTCGGAAGCAGTGCTGCCCCCGGCGCCAGTGTCTCGACCCCCTCGATCTCGGTGCGGATCCCGACCTCGAGATCTGTGGCCGAAAGCACGGCCGACTCCTTCGTCGCCTCGAGCTTGACGTTCGTGAGGACCGGCTTGGGCGAACGAGCCGGCACCACGGCCGACGCGCTTTGCAGGGCGGCGAGGAGAGGCTCGCGGGAACAACGGACTTTCATCGGGCTGGAACGGTCCTTTCCAAGGGATGTGCCGCGGTGGAAGATCCCTTACTGTACCCGACGCGAGGCCCGCTGAAATCCCCTGGAAACCCCAGCGAAACGCAGGAATTTTCTGGCGAGAGTCAAACCTGCTTCTCATCCTTTCAGAAGAGATTGAAGAACAGAAGAAATAGGAAACAGGATCAGAATTAAAACTAGAAGTAATGGAATCTTCACCAGAGGGTCCGAGCCTTGGTCACTCGGTTCACAACCCGTTTGCCTGCACCATGATCGGTGGCATTTCGGCAGTGTCGAGACAGTGTTGAATGTGCGTCGAAAGCGCACCGATGTGCGGATGCATTCAGCCTCGAGGCACGGCGATTCCGTGGCCGGATGATGCTCGAGAGCGGGCTGCCGAACGTGGCGAACGCGCACACGCACGGTCGTCTCATGCACGGTCGAACGACGGCATGGATCACGCGTGTGGCGGATCGGGATTGGCCGGCGCGGAACCGACAGCCGATCGACGTCTAGCGGACTTCGAGCAGCTCGACGAGAAAGTGGAGCGTGGCGTTGGGCGGGATGACCGGCGGTGCCCCGCGGACGCCGTAGCCCAGGCTGGCAGGGATCAACAATTCGATCATGCCCCCTTGGCCGACGAGTTGCATGCCTTCGGTCCAGCCCGGGATGACGCCATTGAGCGGAAACTCGATCGCCTCGCCACGGCTGTAGGAACTATCAAAGACCTTCCCATCGTCGAGCCAGCCGTGATAGTTGACCTTGACGGTGTTCGTGGCCTTCGGCTTCGTGCCCGCTCCCTGGCGGAGCACGCGGTATTGCAGGCCGGATCCCGTCGTGGTGAACGCCTTCGGAGCGGCAGCTTCGATGGCGCCGGCACCGGCCGGAAGTTGCGGATGGGGCACGTCGGCAGCCATGGAAGTCTCCCGGGGGGCAAGGGCGAGGACAAACAGGCAGCAGACGACGGTGGGCACGCAGAGGCGACGCATCGATCGGGCTCCTGGAGGGTGAGGGAAGCCCGCAAACTATAGCAGATCGCTATCGATAGGTCGGGTCGTTGGCCTGGCGGACGCGTTCGGCCGCCCGCATCGCGTCCGCCCCGAGTTCGCGGCCGACGGCCTGGGCCCGGTCGCGATTGAACGTCACCGAGGGAATGCCGCCCGAAAACGAGACGGTGATCACGCCGGTGGCGATCAGGATCGGAATCAGGAGGAGCAACAGCCGCGAGCCCAGTTTCGAGGTGGCGACCTGCTGCACCGGCGCCGGCATGCCGACCGTGGCAACTTGGGCGATGCGTTGCGTGTAACTCATGCTCTTCGAACTTTTCTTCTTGCCGGCCATGGCGCGACTCCCGCGGAGACAGGTTTCCTGAGGAGACGAATCGGTCGCCGCGCGGATGCCGCTGGAGCGCGAACCCGGCGCCCGATCAGAGCCGACGGCAGCCGCAAACTCGGCGCCGTTCGCCGTGCCACCGTCCTTTGCCTGGCTCATGCCCCCGGAAAGGCGGCGGCCAGGCGGTCGAGCGCGACCAGGAGCCGCTCCGTCGGGCAGGCCGTGTTCAGGCGGATGAATCCAGGCAGGCCGAAATCGCGGCCATCCGAGGGACCGATTCCTGCGGCTTCGCAGGCCGCCTGCGGGTCTGCGGTTCCCCTCGTCCGGCAGTCGATCCAGGCCAGGTAGGTGGCCTGCCAGGGCAGGCAGGAGATGCCAGGATTCGTGGCCACGCGTTCGAGTACGAGCGCGCGGTGATGGCGCAGGAGCGCGAGGAGTTCCTGGCGCCAGGCATCGCCGTGGCACCAGGCCGCCTCGGCAGCAGCATAGCTCAGCGGATTGACCATCGGCACGAGGCCCCCGCCGGCACCGCGCCAGCGCCGCCTGAGCGACGCGTCGCGAATGATCGCCGCGGCGCAGCCGAGGCCGGCGAGGTTCCACGTCTTCGACGGCGCGACGAGCGTGATCGCCCGGCGTGCCGCCGGATGGTCGAGGCTCGCAAACGGCACATGCCCGGCGTCCTCGTCGAGGACGAGGTCAGCCCAGATCTCGTCGCTCACCACCGTGATCCCGTGGCGTTCGGCGACGTCGGCCACCCGGACGAGGTCGCCATGCGACCAGACCGTGCCCGTGGGGTTGTGCGGGTGACAGAGCCAGAGGAGTTTTGCGTGTGCAGCGGCCGCCGCATCCTCGAGGCCATCGAAGTCGATCGACCAGGAGGCGCGGCCCTGCACGAGCGGCACCCGCACGCAGGCCCGGCCCGCGAGCCCCGGGAGCGTGAGAAACGGCGGGTAGACAGGCGTGAACGTGAGGATTCGATCATCCGGCACCGTGCAGAGCCGCGCGGTGAGCGCAAGCGCCGTCACGACGCCCGGAACGGCGACGACCCAGTCCGGATCGATCAGCCAGCCGTGCCGGCGGTGGAGATGCCCGGCGAGCGCAGGGCGGAACCCCGGCGGCTCGTGCGTGTAGCCGAAGACGCCGTGGTCGACCCGGGCCCGGATGGCGTCGAGCACGACGTCCGGCGCCCGAAAATCCATGTCGGCCACCCACATCGGCAGCACATCGCGGCCAGCCCAGCGATCCCATTTCTCGGAGCCCGTTCCCTGGCGGTCGGGGCACGATGCAAACGGGGAGTGGTCATGTGGCTTCATCGCGGCCGCAGGATACCACCACCAGGCGTCCGTCATGCATACCGGTAGATCGCCGCCGCACCACTCTGGGTGGGCATCCGGATCCGCTCGACCGGAAGGATTTCACCACCCTGGAGAACGACCGTGTCGACGAGCACGCCGAGCGGGCTCTCGCCGTGCGCGGGAGGTTCGTCGCGTTCGCGCTCCAGGAGCAAGAGCGCCACATTGCCAGCCGCCGCCGCCCGGGCGATGTCGGGGATGTCTCCCGCCGCCAGCCCGCGGTCGCGGGCCACGGAGAAGCGGTGCAGGGCGTGCTCGATGCGTCGCTCACGGGCCCGCGCGAACAACGGGGCCACCAATTCCGGCAGCCGGTCGGGCGGCAGGAGGTGCGCGTCGTGCGGCACGAATTCATCGAGCAGGTGACGATTTTTCGAAAGCCGGCGAAACACGGCTGCGAGCCGTGGCAGGGCGACGAGCACGAGTGGCAGCCGCGAACGCAGCGCGACCGATTCGCGCACCACGTCATCCACGTGCCTGAAGAAGATCTCGGTGTCGGCGTCGATGTCGTCCTGTTTCGAGCCCGTGCCGCCGTGGACCACGCTTCCCGCCCCGAGGCCGGCGGGTCCCATGCCGCGGAACACCCGGTGCGGCTGGTGAATTTCCGCATCGACGACCTCCGCCCGGTCGAGCCCGGGCGGCCCCTCGGGCCCGTGCAGGGAGACCACGTCGAGCGAGTCCGGCGCCCCGTCCACGAGACAGCCCTCGTAGAGACGCGCTTCGCGGCTGGTGAGGCAGAGGACGTTGTAGCGGTCAGAGGATGCCGCAAGACGCACCAAGGGCAGCGTGTGAAACCGCGGCGCCACCACGGCCACGGGATGGACCGGCACGGGCAGCACGAAGACCCGCGCCTTGCCGTCGGCCGCGAGGACGACGAGCCCCTCGCGGGTGTGTTCCCAAAAGCGGACCGTTTCACCGAGCGCACGCAGTGGCTCGAGCAGGCGGCCCGTCTCGGCCCGGGAGCAGATCGGCAGGAGGGAAGCCTCGAGTGCCTCGACCAGATGGCGGTATGTCGGTCGATCGACCCGGTTGTCGGGGACGTTGCGGTGCGTGGGCATCCCGAGCGTCAGACCGGGAGACGGGTGCTCGGAGATGACTTCGCGCACCGTGTCCTGCGAAAGGTGCAAAAACTCGAGCCGTTCGCCCGCGACGACGGATGCCATGCCGGATGTGCCTCCACGAAAAGGGGGCATCCGGCTGCCGGCGCCGATGCGGCGCGTCCATCGGCATGAATCGTTCGCATGCCGGGCGGCGAAGGCAAGCTACTTTTTCTTGAACCGGGCGTCCTGTGGCCTGTCGCGGGACAGTGTGTAGGCCAGGAGGTCGAGCACCTCACGTTCGTTGAGTTGATCGAGGAGCCCCTTTGGCATCAGCGACTCGGTGGCCGGCAGGATTTCCTCGATGTCGGCCCGGGCGACGGTCACGAACTTGGTCGCGTCCTCAGGATCGGTGACGATCGTGATCGCTTCCGGCGACTCGTTCACGACCCGTCCGCTCACGACCTTGCCGTCGGCCGTCTGCACGATGCTCGCCTTGTATTGGTCGGACACGACCTTGCTCGGGTGGACGATCGCCTCGACGAGATCCTTGAGCTGGAATCGTCCGGCCACCTGCGTGAGGTCGGGGCCCGTGGCGCCGCCGTCCTCGCCGAAGCGATGGCAGACGATGCACCGCGCCGCCGCGAACGTGCGCTTGCCATGCGCGAAGTCGCGGCCCTTCGCCAGGCCGTCGGCGTCCGGCCTGGCAGCCAGCGCGAGCACGTCGTCGAGGGTCCACGTGCGACCCGGGCCCTCGGGCTTCGGCAGCGGGGGAGGCACGTAGGGCTGGCGAACCCCGAGTGTCTCGAGCGCGAGCTTCTCCGTGTCGGTGAGATGCGCAAGGCTTTCATTCTCGATGTTCGTGAGGAACTTGCGAAAACTGTTGCCACCGGCCCACTCCCGGGCCCGGGCAAACCATGCGTAGTAGCCCTTGCGGTCGGCCGGCGACCAGGCGTCTTTCTCGCCGACGGTGCGGAGCACGTAGGCATAGTGGATCTGGAGGAGATCGGCCCGCTTCTCGAGCGAGGAGCGCACGTCGCGACCGTAGTGGGCGTTGCGTTCGAGGAGCCGCGCGAGGTCGTCTTCGCTCGGCGCGAGGTTCGTCGTGGCCGCCGAGGTCGTCGGCACGGCCAGCATGCCGACGAGCTTCGACACGATTCCCGAAGCCCGAACGCCGACGAGCAGGCTCGCAAGTTCGCGGTCGAGGTCGAAATGCCCCGAGGGGAAGAGCGGCCCGAGCCGCGAGGCGATTCGCATCTTCGCATCGGCCGCCGGTTCGCCGAGGCGCACGATCGCCAGTTCGTATGCCCGCGCGAGGTCGATCCGGCCGGCGACGTCGAGCGTGGCGGGGTCGATCCGGTCCAGGGCGGCAAGCACCGCCGGCGATGCCGTCTGATCCGCCTGATGGGCGACGGCAATGGCGGCGGCAATGATCGCGTTCGGATCGGCCGCCGCGAG
>Ga0075471_10000506_pt1 | contig 23442 bp, 18 predicted proteins | sample DEB19_08_DNA_2_FD_74787 | JGI IMG/M metagenome (GOLD analysis project Ga0075471, IMG submission 74787) | Aqueous microbial communities from the Delaware River and Bay under freshwater to marine salinity gradient to study organic matter... | ecosystem: Environmental > Aquatic > Marine > Coastal ...
CGCCCCGCCCTCGCGTCGGTGTAGGCACCGTCCTGCCAGACGACCTGCCCGTTCACCGCCACGCGATCGATGCCCCGGGCATGGCGCACGTAGCGATTCGCGTTTCCGGGGATGTCGCGGACGAAGTCCTCGCCGCCGCGGTCGATCGTGGCGGGGTCGAAGATCACGAGGTCGCCGGCCTGCCCCGGCACGAGCCGGCCGCGGCCACGGATGCCGAAGGCGTCGGCGAGCTCTCCGGTGAGCCGGTGAATCGCGCGCTCCAGCGTGAAGGCACCCGTCTCGCGCACCCAGCGCGCGAGCAGCCAGCTCGTGTCGCCGGTGCCGCAGAACTGGGAGATGTGCGCACCGGCGTCGCTCGCGCCGACGTGGATCATCGGGTGCGAGAGCAGCGCGGTCACGCCCGCCGGGTCGACGTGGAGGAAGTTGCGGAACGAGAACTCGGTCTCGAGGTCCTCGGAGAGCGCCAGGTCGAGCATCGCGTCGGCGACGTCGACGCCGCGCTCGGCGGCGACCTCGACCATGCGCCGGCCCTCGAGAGCACGGTTCTCCTCCCGCGCGACGCGCCCGACGACGAAGGCGTTCGCGAAGTCGGGGATCGCGAAGCGCAGGAGCCCGAACTGGGTCACGAGGTCCGCGCGGCGGGCGGGATCGGCGAAGGCCGCCCGCCGCTCGGCGAGCGGCAGGCGCATCGGCTCCGCCCAGGCCGGGATGCCGAGCAGCAGGAACGAGCTCTCCGAGAGCCGCAGGTTGATGTCGAAGGTGCGCGGCATCGACTGGCCGTACACCCGCGCCCCGTTCGCGTTCTCCTCCTCCAGCGCGGCGAGCGAGTCCGACCACAGGCTGTTGGCCCGGGAGTGGACGATCGGCGCGATCGAGCAGGCGAGCCCGGTCGCGCGCGAGATCTCCGCCATCTCGCGGATGTTCGCGAGCTGCTCGGGCGGGTTGTAGAAGACCGGCACCGTCTGGATGAGCCCGCGGCCCTCGGCGGCCATCGCGCGGCCGAGCGCCACGATCTCCGCGCGGTCGGCCCAGCGGCTCGGCACCGGCTTCATGTTCTCGTCGATGTCGACGTAGGAGGTCGAGAGCCCCGCCGCCCCGCCGCGGATCGCCTCGGCGAGCACGCGGCACATCTCGGCGACCTCGGACTCGGTCGCGGTGCGCTCCTGCGCGGCCGCGCCCATCACGTAGGCGCGCAGCGCCGAGTGCCCGACGAGCCCGGCGACGTTGATGCCGAGCCCGCGCGAGATGAACGAGAGATACTCGGGGTAGCTCTCCCACGACCACGGCACGCCCTCGGTCAGCGTCGGCATCGGGATGTCCTCGATCTGCTTGAACATCGCCGCGAGCGGACGCACGCCCTCGGGGCGCACCGGGGCGAGCGAGAGCGAGCAGTTGCCGATCAGCACCGTGGTCACGCCGTGCTCGAGAGACGGAGTCGCGAGCCGGTCCCAGCACAACTGCGGGTCGAAGTGCGTGTGGACGTCGATGAAGCCGGGGGCGACCACCTGGCCGCGCGCGTCGATCTCGCGCGCGCCGGGCCCCGCCGCGGCCGCGGTCGCGGACTCGCCGACCTCGACCACGACCCCGTCGCGGACCGCGACGCCGCCGCGGCGCTCCGGCCCGCCGGTGCCGTCGACGATGCGGGCGTTCTTCACGAAGAGCGACGAAGTGGACGAAGCGGTCATGGCGAAGGAACCTCCGGCGCGCCCCGCGGGCGCGACCTCTGTCGACGGAACGCCACGATGTTCCCCCCGGGAGGCCGGCCTGGCAAGGCCGCCGGCCCGGGCCCCGGGGGCACGGTTCAGGAGCGGAAGGGCTGGTTTCCGAAGCGGTCGAGGTGGACGAGCTCGCCGACCGGCCGGCGGGTCGTCGGGCCGTAGCGCCCGCGCGGCCAGCCCATCGGCACGACCGCGCAGGGCGAGACGTTCCACGGCAGGCCGAGGGCGCGGCGGGCGAGGAAGTGGCTCCAGAGCGGCAGCGTGATGAGCGCCGCGCCGAGCCCCGCGGCCCGCGCCGCGAGCAGCAGGTTCTGTACGGCGGGGTAGATCGAGCCGTAGTAGCTCGTCTGCGCCATCGCGGGCACCGGGATCGGGAACGGCAGCCGCTGCCCGCGCAGGCACGCGACCACGATCACCGGGATCTCCTCGAAGTGGTCGGCCTGCCACTCGACCGCGTCGATGATGCGCAGCATCTTGTCGTCGCCGCGCGCGAGCCGCCGGCCGATCCCGCCATAGAGAGTCCACGCCGTGCGGTTCAGGCGTCCGAGCCGGCGCTTCACCTCGGCGTCGCGCACGACCACGAACTGCCAGTTCTGTGCGTTGCTGCCCGACGGTGCGCGGATCGCGAGGTCGAGCAGGCGCAGGACCAGCGCATCGTCGACCGGATCGGTCTTGAGCCGCCGGATCGCGCGCTGGGTGCGCATCGCCTCCTCGATCGGCATCGAGAGGCCCGGGGCGGGATCGTTCGTCGGACGGTCGGCGTCGGCCATGGTCACCTCCTCGCTCGCGGGAGCACGCCGGGAATCCTAGCGCGCGGCTTGACCCGCGGCACCGCCGGCGCTTTGGATGCCCCCATGAGCGCCCGTGCCCGTCACGACGGCGAGCCGTCCCGGACCCACCTGAACCGGCTGCGCCGGATGCTGCCCTTCCTCATGCCGACGCGGGGCGAGGCCTGGGTCCTGTTCTCGCAGGAGATCGACGCCCGCCCGACCCGCGAGCTCGCCGCGGAGCTCTCCCTCGAGCGTCCGACCGGGCGGCCGGCGACGCCGTTCCACCTTCTCCTGTGCGCGATCGCCCGCACCCTGCATGAGCATCCCAGGCTCAACCGCCTTCTTGCCGGCGGCCGCCATTACGACCGTCGCGGCGTCTGGCTCGCCTTCAGCGGCAAGGAGCGCCTCGACTCCGACGCGCCGGTCTTCTCGCGCAAGATGGAGTTCCTGCCCGGCGAGGCGGTGCAGCGCTCGATCGACCGCATCTACGAGCTGCTCGAGTTCGGGCGCTCGGGTCGCGAGTCGTCGAGCGACAGGGAGGTGGACGTCCTGCTGCGGCTGCCCGCGCCGCTCCTGCGCCTCGCCGTCCGGTCCGCGCGATGGATCGACGGCCTCGGGCTGCTGCCCCGCTCGATGACCGACGACGACCCGCTCTACGCGTCCGCGTTCGTGACGAACCTCGGCAGCGTCGGGCTCGACGCCTGCTACCACCACCTCTTCGAGCACGGCAACGCGCCGATCTTCGTGACCATGGGCCGCGTGCACCGCGCGCCCTTCGTCGAGGACGACGGCCGCGTGACCTCGCGCGAGGTCTTCGAGCTCAAGTACACCTTCGACGAGCGCACCGAGGACGGCTTCTACGCGGCGCGTGCGATCGAGCGCCTGAAGCGACTGCTCGAGAGCCCGCGCGAGCTGCTCGCGCCGGGCGAAGTCGCGGGCGACGGGCCCGGGGCGGCCGGCCGCCGCGACTACGACGCGGGCCGCGGAACTGCCGGCGCCTGACGGCCACGACGCGAGGAGGGACGAGACGATGAGCACCGCCGCGACCACCGCTCCCCCTCCCCCGTCCCGGGGCGCGTCCGGCGCCCCGACGCGGGCCGCGATCCCCGACGGCCCGGGCCGCTGGATCGTGCAGGGACGGGTCGTCGAGATGCCGGTGGTCGTGCGCGACGCGTCGTCGGCCGCGGTCACCTGGCTCGTGCCGTCGGCCCCGGCGCGCCGCCTCGTCCCCGCCGGGCTCGAGGTCGTCGAGGTGCTCCCCGGGCGCACGCTGTTCAGCCTCGCCGCGATCGACTACCGCGACAACGACCTCGGCGACTACGGCGAGGTCTCGATGGCCTTCTTCGTCCGGCGCGCGGGCGAGCGGGCCACGCTGCCGGTTCCGTGGCTCGGCGACGCGATCGACTTCCTGCGCGGCGGTCTCGCGACCTGGATCTGGAAGCTGCCGGTCGACCAGTCGTTCACCTGCGACGCCGGCAGCGGCGTCTGGGGCTTCCCGAAGAGCGTCGAGCGCATCGAGTTCGAGGACGCGGGCGCTCTCCGTACCTGCCGCCTCGACATGGACGGACGACGCGTCCTCGCGCTCTCGGTGCCCCGCGGCGGCACGCGCACGCTGCCCGACGCACCGATGACGACCTTCACCGAGATCGACGGCCGGCTCCACCGCACGACGTTCACGTCGGGGTCCTCCGAGGTCGGCTTCTCGCTCGGCGGCGCGACCCTCGAGCTCGGCGCCCACCCGATCGCGGACGAGCTGCGCTCGCTCGGTCTGCCGCGGCGAGCGCTGCTGTGCGTGTGGATGGGGCGCCAGCACGCGCGCTTCGACGCCCCGGTCCCTGCCTGAAGCGGTCGCGAACGCATCGACGGGCTCCCGACGGGCTCGGGCGGCGGGGGCGACGCGGCCGCAGGCGTCAGAGGCGCCGACCCGCCAGGTGACCGTCGGCGATCGCGCGATCGGCCCAGCGCGGCACGAGCGCGTCGCCCACGCGGACGGCGTCGAGCGCCGGCGCGCGCCGCCGCAGCTCCGCGAAGAGCGCGTCGTCCGGCCGACCGTGCGTGCGCACGACGACGTGGTCGACGTCGGCCATGCGCTCGGGGCGGCGCGAGAACACGTCGACCAGCACGACCTCGCGCTCGCCGATCGAGGCGAGAACCGTGTTGGGCCGCCAGGCGAGTCCGGCCTGCACCGCGCGCGGCAGCGCGTAGGCGGCGGTCTCGCGGTCGAGCGCCATCGGGGAGGCCATCGGCGTGACGAGGGTCGCGTCGCGGCCCGAGCGCGCGAGGATCTCGCCGAGTCCGATCCCCTCGACGTGGCCGACCACGTCGAGGATGACCACGCGCCGCCCGAGCTCGTCCGCGCGCCGCAGCGCCGACTCGTGGTCCAGCACGTTCGGCCGCTCCCATCCCGGCACCGGCATCGGGTGGACCTTGGACGCCGCGTCGCGGGTCGCGATCCCGCCGGTCGCGACGACCACCGCGTCGGGCGCGAGCGAGAGCACGAGGTCGGCGTCGGCCGCGACGCCGCAGCGGATCTCGACGCCTCGCCTCTCGCACTCGCCGATCCGCCACCGCGCGAGGTCCGCGATCTCCTCGCGCCCGGGCAGGCTCGCGGCGAGCGGGATCTTGCCGCCGGGTCGCGCCTCGCGCTCGAGCAGCACGACGCGGTGGCCGCGGGCGGCCGCGACCCAGGCCGCCTCGAGGCCGGCCGGCCCGCCGCCGACCACGACGACGCGGCGGGGATGCACCGCGGGTTGCAGCGTGCCGGCGCCGAGCCTGTCCTCGTGGCCGACGACCGGGTTCGTCACGCAGGAGATCGGCAGTCCCTGGGTGAGGTTGCCGTAGCATCCCTGGTTCACGCCGGTGCAACGCCGGATCTCGCCGGCTCGCCCCGAGCGCGCCTTCGCCGGCCAGTCCGGGTCGGCGATCAGCGCGCGCACGAGTTGCACCGCGTCCGCCTCGCCGCGCTCGAGGATCCCTTCGGCCTCCTCGGGGAGGAGGATGCGGTGGGCCGCGAACACCGGCGGCGGGCCCGGCACGCGCGCCCCCCCCGCGGCGCCCCCGGCCGGCACGCGCGGCAGCTCCACGCGAGCGAGCGCCTCGCGTACCGCGCGCGCGGCGGGCACCGCGCACAGGTGCGGTGCGTACATCGGGCGCACCATGCCGACGCCCGAGAGCCCGACGCTCACGTTCAGGAAGTCGACCAGGCCGGTCGCGGCGAGGCGCACCGCGATCTCCGCGCAGGCCTCGCGGTCGAGTGCGCCGGCCTCCCGGCTCTCCTCGTCGCCCACGATGCGGACGCCGACCGCGACCCCGGGACCGACGGCGCGTCGCACCGCCGCGACGACCTCGACCGGGAAACGCAGGCGATTCTCGACCGGCCCTCCGTACTCGTCGTCGCGACGGTTGCTGCGCGGCGAGAGGAACTCCTGGAGCAGGTACCCGTGCGCCGCGTGGATCTCGATCCCGTCGAAGCCTCCCTCGGCCGCGTTCGCCGCCGAGCGCGCGAAGTGGGCGAGCAGGTCGTCCATGTCCTCGCGCGCCATCGGCTTGCCGGCCTCGAGCGAGTTCGGCACGTCCGACGCGGTCCACACCGGCAGCCGCGACCAGGTGCCCTGGTTCACCCCGCCGTTGTGCGCGAGCTGCAGGAAGACGAGCGAGCCCTCGCGGTGGACCGCGTCGACGAGTCGTCGGAAGTGGGGCACGGCCTCGTCGTCCCAGGCCGTCGCGTTGTTCGGCATCTGGTAGGCCGTCGTCGGGTGCACCTGCGCCTGGCCCGCGACGACGACGCCGGCTCCGCCCGCCGCGCGCTCGGCGAGGTAGCGGCCCAGCCGCTCGCCGAAGTGCCCCGGCTCGCCCCAGGTCGGGGAAGGCTCGGAGAACATCGTGAAGTGCGCGCCGAAGACGATCCGGTTGCGCGCCTCGACCGGTCCGATCCGCAACGGCGAGAAGAGACGGGGGAAGCGCATCGACCTGCCGCTCCTGCCGTTCGGCGCGAACGCTCAGCAGGCCGCGGCGGCGCCGAGGGTCCCCGCGGCGCCGGAGCCCGGCGGCAGGTAGCCCTCGGCGAGCGCGCGGAACGACTCGGATTGCTCTTCCGCCCACCGCTCGTCCCGGCCGAGCTCCGCGGCCAGCATGTCGGCGACCCGCGGCGCACACTCGATCGCGGCTCGCGCGTCGAGAAGCAACGCGCGCATGCGGCGCGCGAGCACGTCCTCGACCGTTCGCGCCATCTCGAACCTCGCCGCCCACGCGACCTGCCCCGCGACGTAGGGAAGCCGGGGGTGCAGCAGCTGCCGGCGGCCGGGCCCTTCGTCGAGGAAGTTCTCGAGCGCGACCGCGTCGGCGCCGTAGGAACGCAGGTGCGAGGCCTGCGGCAGCGCGGGATCCGCGCGGTCGAGCCAACCGTGGAGCCGCAGCTTCTCGGTCACGCAGGCGCGCTCGGGAAGCCCCCCCACGGCGACCGCGTCGTCGACCGTGTCCTGCGCCATCTTGCGGTAGGTCGTCCACTTGCCGCCGACCACGCTGACGAGTCCCGACTCCGAGACGAGCACCGCGTGCTCGCGCGAGATCGACTTGCTGTGCCCGGGCTGCGAGCGGCCCCGCAGGCGCCCCCGCGGGCGCGGGCCGGGCTCCTGTTCGCGCACGAGCGGGCGCAGGCCGGCGAACACCGAGAGGCAGTCCGCCTCGACGGGATCCTTCTCGAGGTAGCGTGCGGCGTTGCGCAGGATGAAGCCGATCTCCTCCGCGAGCGGGCGGGGCTCGATGTCGGCGCGCGGCACCTCGGTGTCGGTCGTGCCGACGAGCACACGGTCCTGCCACGGGATCACGAACAGCACCCGGCCGTCGTCGGTGTGCGGCACCATGATCGCGGTGTCGCCGGCGAGGAAGCTGCGGTCGAGCACCAGGTGGACGCCCTGCGCCGGCGCGATCATCCCCGGCAGCGCCGGGTCGTCCATGCGCCGGACCTCGTCGGAGAAGACGCCGGTCGCGTTCACGACGACCCGGGCCCGCAGTTCCCAGGAGCGCCCGGTCTCCTCGTCGGTCGCGAGCACGCCCGAGACCGCGCCGGAGGCCTCCTTCAGGAGTCCCGTCACGCGGACGTAATTCAGCAGCGAGGCGCCGTGGTCGGCCGCCGTGCGGGCCAGCGCCAGCGCCATGCGGGCGTCGTCGAACTGCGCGTCGTGGTAGACCACTCCGCCCAGCAGCGACTCCCGGGCGACGTTCGGAATGCGCGAGATCGTCTGCTCCCGGTCGAGGAGTCGCGACGGCGCGATGTTGAGCTTTCCCGCGAGCCGGTCGTAGAGCTTCAGCCCGATGCCGTAGAAGGGCCCCTCCCACCACCGGTAGCGCGGCACGACGAAGGCGAGATCCTGCACGAGGTGGGGCGCATTGCGCACGAGCAGGCCGCGCTCGCGCAGGGCCTCGAGGACGAGCGAGACGTTGCCCTGCTGGAGGTAGCGGACGCCGCCGTGCACGAGCTTGGTCGAGCGGCTCGAGGTCGCCTTCGCGAAGTCGGCGCGCTCGAGCAGCAGCGTCCGGTAGCCCCGGGTGCAGGCATCGACCGCGACGCCGAGCCCGGTCGCGCCCCCGCCCACGACCACCACGTCCCACGGGCCCCCGTCGAGGGAGGCGATCATCTGCTGGCGGTCCATGCCCCGGTGCCCCGGGGTCTCGACCGACCCCGCCCCGGCCCCCTAGCAGATCGGGAGCCGGAGGGGCAGCGCCCCCGGTCCCGGCGAGGACCCGCCCGCGGGACTCAGGCGGCTCGCAGCGGCAGGCCGCGGGGACAGACCAGCGGGTCGCTCGTACGGCGGCCGCGCAGCGCCTCGCGGTGCTCCTCGATCCGGTGCACCGCGGCGGCGAGGTCGGCCCGGTGGCGCTCGATCACGCGGCGCTCGAGGTCGGTGACCACCGCGGGGGCGCGCCAGGCGAGCTCCCCGTCGCGGGCGGCGAAGCGAAAGCCGTAGATCTCGAGCCTCGTCAGGAGCCGCATCGGAGGGATCTCGGCGTAGATCCGCAGGTCCTGGAAGGTCGCGCCGCGACGGCGGACGCCCAGGACCTCGAGGTACCGCACCAGCGCGAGTTCCGAGACGGCCGGGTATCCCTCGCAGGCCGCGAAGAGTTCCTGGCTCGCGAGCAGGTCGCGCAGCGGGCACTCCGCGCCCGAGACGCGCCTGACCGCGAAGGCAAGCCACTCGCCGATCTCGAACGGCACGCCGTGGCCGAACCGGGACGGGTGCCAGCCGCCGGCGACGGCGCCCGCGCGCTCGCCCGTCTCGACGTCTCCCGGTCTTCTCGCGTCCATGCCGATGCGTTCTCCGCGGTCCCGCTCTTATCCCGCCGGACGCGCGAACGCCACGATCCGATCCCCGGGACGGATCGATTGCCCTGCGGGCCCGGCCCATGTAGGCCTGCGCGATGATCGAACGCGTCGAGGTCGTGTCCCGCCGCCCCGCTCCCGCCACGCGTCGCGCGGGCGGCGCGCGACGCGCCGCCCGGGCGCTCGCCGCGACCGTCGGCTGCGCCCTGCTCCTCGCTCCGAGCGCAGCGGTGCGTGCCGCCGACCCGCTCGTCGCGCCCGCCGCGGGAACCACGGCGGCGGAAGTCGTCGCGCCGCCGGCAGGAACCGCGACGACGATGGAAGTCCCCGACGTGACGCTGCGCCCGCCGGGTACGGCCGCCGACGGCAGCGTCTCCCGCCACGGCATCCAGCACTGGGGGCTCAAGATCGGCTACGGCTGGTCGAAGCAGCGCCAGACCGGCGTCATCCCGTTCTACGGCCAGGTCGGCTGGTCGTTCCCCGACTGGCTCGACAAGCCGCTGCTCCGCTGGAACCTCGACCTCCAGTACGTGCTCGAGGCGTGGACCGGCGGGACGCACAGCCCGTACACCTCGGCCTTCGAGATCGGCGTGAACCCGATCAGCCTGCGGCTCGCCTACGACCAGGGCCAGCAGTTCGTGCCCTACCTGCAGGGCGGGCTCGGCGTGATGTACACCTCGCTCCAGGGCGTGCGCACCGGCGGGCCCTTCGAGTTCGACGAACTCTTCGGCATCGGCATCGAGGCCTTCGTGACCAAGCGCTTCGCGCTCATGGTCGAGTACCGCTACCGCCACATGTCGAACGCCGGCATCTACGAGGACAACCGCGGCCTCGACACCCAGTTCGTGCTGTTCGGCATCACCGAGCACCCGCAGCGCTGAGCGCGGCCGGCGCGATCCGGAGGCACGGGGCCGGGAACGAATCCGGGACGCCCGTCGCCCGCGACATCGCGGGGCGGATCATCCCGTCGGGAAAGTGGGCGGCGCAGGCCATGACCTGGGGCGCGATCCCCCGGTCGGCGCCGCGCCAGCGCTCGGTCTCCCAGTACCGGTGCGCGCGATCGACGCGCTCGGGCTCGAGGCCGTGCGACTGGAGTCCCAGCGTGATCGCGTAGTTGCCGATCGCCCGACGCGAGTTCCGGGCGTGGGGGCTGCGGGCGAAGAAGCCCTCCGATTCGATCCAGATGCGATCGAGCACGCCCATCGACCGGTCGAAGAGGAGCCGCGACCACGACTCGTCGGGGAAGAAGTGCGAGAGCCAGAGCGCCGCGCCCGCCGTCACGTCGCGGTCGATGCGCAGCCGGGCACACGCGGCCTGCACGAGCCGGTCCATCTCGCCGATCTCCTCGGCGAGGGCGATCGGATCGACGAGCCGCCAGACGACCGCGCCGCGAAAGGCGTCGAGGCGGCCGAAGCCGCCGTCGGCCCGGGCCTGGTCGAGGTCCTCTCCGCGGCGGGCGTGGACGCCGAGTCCCGGCGCGACGAAGGACCGGTGCACCTCGCGCACCACCTCGAGCGCGCGGTTCGCCCAGGCCGGGCGCTCCTCGCCGAGCGTCTTCAGCGCGAGGATCCAGAGCGTGAGCTCGCGAAAGCTCTGGACGTCCCGCAGCGCGCCCTCGCCCGCCCGGTAGCCGCGCCGACGGCGCAGCACGCGGTCGACCTCGTGGACCAGCGCCTCCGCGCGGTCGAGCCAGGCCGGCTCCTGCTCGGAGCGGGCGAGCCCGACCAGCACGAGCACGCCGATCGCGTCGATCCCGAGGTGCCGGGCCCCGTTGGGCCAGACCCCCTGCTCCTCGAGCCTCGCGAGCCGCGACAGCGCGGGCGCCGCCGGGTCGATCGTCGCCGCCATGGAAGATCCGAACATCGCGACCATCCTCCCCTCCTCCTCAGGCCGCCATCGGGTGGCCACGGTCGAACGCGCGCGCCTCGACGGGGCGGATCGGGTGGACCGCCCGCGTCTCCTCGAACCAGATCCACTCGTCGAACTGCAGCGGCAGCGACGCGCGGAAGTAGTGGCTCTGGAGTTCCGAATCCGGCCGGTAGACGACCCCGATCGCGCGCTCGAGGCGCGGCGGGGCGAGTTCCACGCGGACCTCGGGGCGCCGCGGGTCGCGCAGCGCGAGCAGGAAGGCCGGGACGCCCGAGTCGCGGCACAGCCGCTCGTAGCTCTCCGGGTGGGAGTCGCGGACGCGCATCGCGTGGAGGGGCCCGTCCCAGTCGTGCGCGGCGGCGACGGTGCCGCGGTCGGTGCCGAAGCCGACCAGGTAGCAGCCGTCGCCGAAGGTCTCGCGACAGAGCTGGCCGACGTTCAACTGCCCGCGCACGCCCATCTCGGTCGCGCGCGCGTCGCCGAGGTGGGAGTTGTGCTCCCAGACCACCACCTTCGAAGCAGGGCCCCTCGACTCGAGCAGCGACACCAGCGTGTCGAACATGTGACGGTCGCGCAGGTTCCAGGAGGCGTCGCCGCCGTAGTACATCGTACGGTAATAGCGCTCGGCGGCGGCGACCAGCGTCGCGTTTCGCGAAGCGTCGAGGAAGCGGTCGCCGTCCTGCTCGGAGTAGGCGAGCCGATTCGCGAGGATGTCGCGCAGCATCGCGACTGCCTCCTCCTCGCACACGCGGTAGCGGCCGGTGATCGCCGCGCTGCCGTAGGCGTGCGGATCGCTCTCCCAGGGCGTGAGACAGGCGTAGCGTCGCCGGGCGACCGACGCCGCTTCCGGGTCGACCGCGTCGAGGAAGTCGAGGACCGAGCGGATCGAGGCGAACATGCTGTAGAGGTCGAGCCCGTGGAAGGCGACCTCCGGACGGTCGCCGCGGACGCGCAGGTTGTGCTCGCGGAGCCAGGACGTGAACTCGAGCACCTCGTGGTTGCGCCACATCCAGGTCGGGAAGCGCGAGAATGCCGGGTGCTCCGGTCCGACGCGGGGCCGGCCTTCGAGCGAGGGGCGCACCCACTGGTTCACGCGCGCCGCGTCGGGCCAGTCGGCCTCCACCGCGACGAGGCCGAATCCCTTCTTCTCGACCAGCTCCCGCGTGATGCGCGCGCGCAGTCGGTAGAACTCGGAAGTCCCGTGCGTCGCCTCGCCGAGACACACGACGCGCGCGTCACCGATGCGTTCGAGCAGTGGCCCCAGGTCGGCGGACTCGAGGTCGTCGAAGGGCTCCGCCTCCTCGCGCACGAGCTTGGCCAGGGTCTCGGGCCGGCTCGGCGCCCGTCGCGGGAGGGGCATGCACTCGCCGGGGCAACCGGCGTGCAGCCGCGGACAGCGCGTGCATTCCACGATCTCGGAGTCCGACGCCCAGCCCTGGACGCCGACCAGCGGCACGAAGCGGACCGATCCCAGGTCCTCCCGGATCAGGCGTCCGTCGTCCTGCTTGCGCAGTCGCAGCAGGCGCTGGCTGTCGCGGCCCTCGCCCACCGGCAGGACGAGGCGTCCGCCCGGCGCGAGTTGCGCGACCAGCGCCTCGGGGATCGACGGCGCCCCCGCGGCGACGGTGATCGCCTCGAACGGCGCGTTCTCCGGCCAGCCGAGCGAGCCGTCGCCGTGCCGGACCTCGACGTTGTCGTAGCCCAGCCGCTCGAGCCGGAGGCGCGCGGTGCGGGCGAGCTCGGCGTGGCGCTCGATCGAGAACACCCGCTTCGCGATGCGGGAGAGGACCGCGGCCGCGTAGCCGGAGCCCGTCCCGACCTCCAGGACGCGATCGTCGGGAGCCAGTTCGAGCGCCTCGGCCATGAGTGCGACGATGTAGGGCTGGGAAATCGTCTGGCCGCACGCGATCGGAAGCGGGCTGTCCCGGTAGGCGAACTCCTCCATGCCGGGCGGGAGGAACGTCTCCCGCGGCACCTGCGCCATGGCACGGAGCACGCGCTCGTCGTGAACCCCGCGGGCCGCGACCTGCGCTTGCAACATTTCCTCGCGGCCCGCCGCGACCGACATCGCTTCCATGACGTCACTCCCTTCCGTGTTCACTCGGATGTTCACTCCCGCCCCGAAAGGAAAACACCCGCTCTTTCCGGCCCATCCACTCGCAGTTCCTCCATGCGACTCCCGCCGAGTTCACGCCACTGCTCCTCAAGAGGAAAAGATCAGGGGCTCGAAGTTCCCACGCGAGGCGCCCCCGGGCATGGGAAGTCCACCGAGCGTGGCATCGGGGGCGGTCCTAGGAACTCGACGCGACGGACCGACCGTCGTATGGAAGAGGCCCCGACGGGCGGGCTCCACGGCGGGCGACACGGGAGAACGAGGCGATGCAGGACTACGAGAAGCTGGGCGTCTTCTACCTCGGCCGTCGCTGGGATCTCGACGCGAAGGCGACGGTCGACGAGCCGATCCTCTACGATTCGCGCGACCTGACGACTCACGCCGTGTGCGTCGGCATGACGGGCAGCGGAAAGACCGGGCTCTGCCTCGCGCTCCTCGAGGAAGCGGCGATCGACGGGATCCCGGCGATCGCGATCGACCCCAAGGGCGATCTCGGCAACCTCCTGCTGTCGTTCCCCGAACTCCGCGCCTCGGACTTCCAGCCGTGGATCGACGAGGGCGAGGCCGCGCGCGCGGGGCTCGAGGTCGGCGAGCAGGCGAGGCGGGTCGCCGAGCGCTGGCGCAAGGGACTCGCCGAGTGGGACCAGGAACCCGAGCGCATCGCGCGGTTCCGCGACGCGGTCGACCTCTCGATCTACACGCCGGGAAGCTCGGCGGGGCTTCCCCTCTCCGTGCTGCGCTCGCTCTCGGCCCCGCCCCGCGACGCCGACCCCGAGGACGTCCGCGACCGCACCGTCGGCACGGTCTCCGCGCTGCTCGGGCTGCTCGGCATCGAGGCGGACCCGCTGCGGAGCCGCGAGCACGTGCTGCTCTCGAAGATCCTCGAAAAGGCCTGGTCCGAGGGTCGCGACGTCGAGCTCGCGGCACTCGTCCGGGAGATCGCATCGCCGCCGATCGACCGCGTCGGCGCGCTGGACCTCGAGTCCTTCTACCCGGCGAAGGACCGCTCGGCGCTCTCGCTCGCGCTGAACTCGCTGCTGGCCTCGCCCGGATTCTCCGCGTGGCTCGAGGGCGAGCCGCTCGACGTCGACCGGCTGCTGTGGACCGCGGACGGCAAGCCCCGGCTCTCGATCGTCTCCATCGCCCACCTCTCCGATCCCGAGCGGATGTTCTTCGTCTCGCTGCTGCTCTCGGAAGTGCTGACGTGGGTCCGTCGCCAGTCCGGGACGTCGAGCCTGCGGGCGATCCTCTACATGGACGAGGTCGCGGGCTTCTTCCCCCCGGTCGCCGCCCCGCCGTCCAAGGCGCCGATGCTGTCGCTGCTCAAGCAGGCGCGCGCCTACGGGCTCGGCGTCGTGCTCGCGACGCAGAACCCGGTCGACCTCGACTACAAGGGGCTATCGAACGCGGGCACGTGGTTCCTCGGCCGGCTGCAGACCGAGCGCGACAAGGCCCGGGTGCTCGACGGCCTCGAGGGCGCCTCCGCCGCGGCCGGCCGCGATCTCGACCGCTCGCGCACGGACAAGATCCTCTCCGCGCTCGGCCAGCGCGTGTTCCTGATGAACGACGTCCACCGCGACGCGCCGGAGGTCTTCCAGAGCCGCTGGGCCCTCTCCTACCTGCGCGGGCCGCTCACCCGCGTGCAGATCCAGTCGCTCATGGCCGAGCGGAAGCGGGCCACGGCCGCGAACCCGTCGCAGGCCGCGGCCGGCACCGCCCGGGGCCCCGAGGCCGGGAACGAGCGGCCGCTCCTGCCGCACGACGTGAAGGAAGTCTTCGTCGCCGCGACCGCGCCCCGGCCCGACGGCGCACGGCTCGTCTACCGGCCGGCGCTGCTGGCCGGCGCACGACTCCACTTCGTCGACGCGAAGGCCGGCATCGACGAGTGGCGCGAGTCGATGGCGCTGGCCCCGCTCGGCGGGGGCGACGGCGAGCCCGATTGGGAGGCGACCGCGCACGCGTCGGCGCGACCGCCGCTCGAGGCCCAGCCGCGCCCCGACGCCGGATTCGCCCCGCTGCCCGGGGCCGCCACGCGGGCGAAGAGCTACCCGCTCTGGCAGAAGGCACTCGCCGACCTCCTCTACCGGACCCAGGCACTCGAGGTGGGTTTCTGCCCCTCGCTCGGGCTCCACTCGCGCCCCGGCGAGGACCTGCGCGACTTCCAGATCCGCATGAACCAGGCCGGGCACGAACGACGCGACGCGGAGGCCGACAAGATCCGGGAGCGCTTCGCGACGCGGATCGAGCGGGCGCGCACCGCGGTCGACCGCGCGGCGTCGCGCGCGCAGCAGCGCGAGGAGGAGCTCTCGCAGCGCAAGGGCGAGAGCATCATCACGATCGGGGCGGGCCTGATCGGGGCGCTGTTTTCCCGGAACAAGATCAGCGCGACCAACATCGGCCGCGCCGCGACCGCCGCGCGCTCCCTCGGCCGCACGAGCCAGAAGCAGTCGCAGGTCGAGGAGGCCGCCGCCCAGCGCGCGAAGCACGAGGAGCGCCTCGAGGACGTCCACGGCGAGCTCGCCCTGGCGCTCGAGCGCATCGAGGCCGAGTGGGACTCGCCCCGGGTCGAGTCGAGCCGGATCCCGCCGCGCAAGACCGACGTCTCGGTCGAGGCGCCCGTGCTCGCGTGGCTCCCCGCCTGGGTCGCGGGCGGCGGCATCGAGACGAAGGCCTGGGGCTGAGCGGACGGGGCCGTCCACGTGCGGCCCGGCGCGCGCCGGGGAGACGTCGCCCGATCGACCCGCGGACGCACCGGCCCCGCGCCCGAGGCGCGCTCAGTCCCCGACGTAGTGGAGCACGACCTCGCGGGCGTGCGGGGCGTGACGGTGCTCCCACAGGAAGAGCCCCTGCCAGGTGCCGAGGCGCATGGCACCGCCGTCCACCGGGATGCCGATCGACGTCTGCGTGAGGGCGCCGCGGACGTGGGCCGACATGTCGTCGGGCCCCTCCTCGACGTGCCGGAAGAGCGGGTCGCCGTCGGGGACGGCGCGCGCGAACCAGCGCTCGAGATCGCGCAGCACCTCGGGATCGGCGTTCTCCTGCACGAGCAGGCTCGCCGAGGTGTGCCGCACGAACACCGTGAGCAGCCCGGTCACGGCACCGGCCTCCGCGAGCCAGTCGTTCGCGACGCGCGTGATCTCGACGAGGCCGCGTCCTCGCGTGGGGACCGGCAGGATTCCCTGGATCTGCCGCACGGGCCGTCGCTAGGGGTTCCCCGGCCGCCCGGCAAGCGGCGGGCACTCCTCGGCCGGCGAAGCCGGCGTGGCTCCGCCGCGTTGGTCGGCACGGGGTCCTCTGCTACGCACGGCGCCATGGAGCGCGCGGGCCGGGAAGATCGCGGATCGCGGCGGCAGAGGCCCGGGCGGATCGCTCTCGCGGCCGCCGCCACCCTCGCGCTCGTCGCCGCGGCGCTTCCAGCGCGCGCCGCGAGCACCGCGACCGGGACGATCGACGATCTCCACGCGGCGATGCTGTCGGTCATCCGCGACGCCGCCACCTCGAGCTTCGAGCAGCGCTTCGACACGCTCGCGCCCGCGATCGACGAGGCCTACGACCTCGACTTCATGGCGCGGAAGTCGCTCGGCAAGGGCTTCGACGCGCTCTCCGACGAGGACAAGGCGCGCTGGATCGCCGCCTTTCGCAAGTACATGATCTCGAGCTTCGCCGGGCGCTTCAAGGCGTTCGACGGACAGCGCTTCGAGACGCTCGGCGAGGAGCCGGCCGCGCAGGACACGGTGCTCGTGAAGAGCCGGGTCATCGATCCCAAGGAGAGCGTCGACCTGAACTACCGCCTTCGGCGCACCGAGTCCGGCGACTGGAAGATCGTCGACGTCTACCTGAAGGGCACCGTGAGCGAACTCGCGCTGCGCCGGTCGGACTTCACGGCGACGCTCGACCGCGACGGCTTTCCCGCGCTCATGAAGAGCATCGAGGGGAAGATCGCGGACCTCGCCGCGGGCAAGGCGACCTGAGCGCTCAGGATCCGGGCGTGGGAGCTGCCGCCGGCCCGGGAGTCGCGGCCCCGTCCACGGGTGCGCCGGCATCCCCCGGCGACCCGCCGGCCCTCGAGGCGCTGCCGGTCGCGCCGATCTCCGCGATGCGGTTCTGGTAGTACGCGCTGCGCAGGGCGGCGTAGTAGTCGGTCGAACCCTCCTCGAGCCGCTTCAGGTCGCGGTCGTGCTGCTCGCGCCCGACGATGCCCGAGGCGCTCGCGCCGATCCCGGCCGAGAGGAGCGTCGAGGAGACCACCGGCGTCGCGAGGTAGGTGGCCGGGTTCATGGCCGTGTCCACGATCGCGCCGAAGCCGTCGCGCACCGTGGTCGGGCCGAGCAGGGGAACCACGAGAAAGGGGCCGCTGCCGACGCCCTGCTTCGCGAGCGTCTGCCCGAAGTCGGATCCGTGGGGAGGGATCCCCACGTGGTTCGCGGCGTCGACGAAGCCGCCCACGCCGGCCACGGTGTTGATCGCGAAGCGCGCCGCCGTGTTGCCGGCGTTCGACCACTGGCCCTGCAGCACGTCGTTCACGAGGCGTACCGGCGAGGCGAGGTTGAACAGGAAGTTGCGCACGCCGATCTTCGCCGGCCGCGGCACGAGAAAGCCGTAGGTCCTCGACACGGGCGCGATCACCCAGGCGTCGAGGCCGCGGTTGAACGCGAACATCCTGCGGTTCAGCCCCTCGAATGGATCGGGAAACCCCGAGGGCTGGTCCTCGACGTCGATGTCGAAGTCGTCGGTCGAGGCGAGGACGCTGCCCGCCCGCGGGGAGGACGGCGCCCCGGAGGACGCGGACGAGGCCGCGGCCGGAGCCTCGGGACCGCCGGCCGGGACCGGAGCGGCGTCGCCCGGGCGAGGACGCGCCACCGCCGGTGCGCATGCGGAGACACCGAGGCCCGTGGCGGCGAGGAGCACGACCGTGCGAAGAATCGAATGTTTCCGGTTTCCGGTCCCCATCCTGCTGCCTTGCGTCGGAAGGTAGCCACGAAGAAGGCTCCGAGCCAGCCGAGGCGAGCCGGGGTTTTCCCGACCCGGCTGGCACGCCGGGAGCCGGGACCCGTAAGCCTGCGAGGATGTCCCGGGATCCAGCGCTGCCCGAAGCGGCCGGCCCACCGGCGGGGGTTCCCGCCCTGGCCGGGGTCGTCCGGGGCCGAAGGCACCCCGATGGCTGGGCCGCCCCGGGACCGCGCCCTCCGCGGCCGGGTCCGGACCTGGCCCTCTGGCCGGGCCCCGGCGAGGACCTGGGCCGACTCGCCGGGGACTGGTGGATCCTGCAGCGGCGCGACGGCCACCGCTGGTCGCTCGACGATCTCGCGAGCGCGTGGTTCTCGACCGAGGGCGACGACCCGCCTCCGCGTCGCGCCTGCGACCTCGGCTGCGGCATCGGGACCGTGCTCCTGCTGGTCGCGTGGCGACACGGGAACGCGCGAGTCGTCGGCGTCGAGGCGCAGGAGGTGAGCGCTTCGCTCGCGCGCCGGTCGATCGCCCGCAACGGTGCGAGCGAGCGTTGCGAGGTCCGCATCGGCGACCTGCGCGACCCGGCGGTCCTTCCCGAAGGCGCGGCCTTCGACCTCGTGACCGGCACGCCGCCCTATCTTCCCCCGGGCACGGGGCGGGCGTCCGACCGACCGCAACGCGCGCCCGCACGGCTCGAGCTGCGCGGCGGCATCGAGGACTACGCGCTCGCCGCCGCCCGGCTGCTCGGCGCGGACGGCCGGTTCGCGGGCTGCGCGCCGGCCTCGTCCGAGCGACTCGCCGGCGCTGCGCGCGGTGCCGGCCTGCGTGTCGCGCGCTGGCGCGCCGTGGTGCCGCGCGAGGGCAAGAACCCGCTGTTCCTCCTGCACGAGATGCGGCAGGGAGGTGCCGGACTCCCGGCGCCGGAGCCGCCGCTCGTCGTGCGCGACCGCGATGGCCGGCGAACGGCGGAGATGGAAGCGGTCCGGGCCGCCTTCGGCTTTCCGGCCTGAATCCCGCCGGCCGTGGCTGAACGCGCGCGCCTTGCCCTCGGGCGCGCAGCGTGGTCGGCTCCGCTCCCATGTTCGAACGCATCGCCATCCTGAAGTTCCTGCCGCCCCATGCGACCCCGGAGGGGCGGGCGGAGTTCGCGCGCCTCGCGCTCGATGCGCTCCGGCCCCTGCCGGGCGTCCTGTCGCTCACGGCCGGCATCCCCGCCGACGAGGCGAGCCTCGCCTCGTGGGACGTCGTCGTCACCGTGCGCTGCGCGACGCTCGCCGACATCGAAGCCTACCGGGCGCACCCGGTGCACCGGCGCTTCATCGAGGAGGTGGTCGAGCCGCGAACGCAGGTGCGCAAGGCATGGTCGTTCGAGGTCGAGACGCGCTGACCGCGACCGCGAACACCGCGGCACTCGCGGTTGTCGCCCCGGCACGATTGGCGTAGCAGGATCCCCGGCGCCGCCCGCGGCAGGGCGCACGACGCGAGGGGCGAGTGCCCCGGGGGGGACGACGATGATCTCGATCGGCACCAGCGAAGCCGGGAGGCTCTCCGCGACCCGGCACGCGGCGCGAGCCGCGCGGACCCGCGCGGGGCGGGCAGCCGCGCTCGCGGCCCTGCTCGCGTGTGCGAGGACGTCCGCCGCCGAGACCGCCGCGGCCCCGGCCGTCCCGGCCGCACCAGCCGCACCAGCCGCACCGGTTGCGCCCGCCGGGTGGCGGGCCCCCGCCGAGCTCAAGGTCGGGATCACCCCGAACTACCCGCCGCTCGCCTTCGAGCGCGACGGCAAGATCGTGGGCGTGGAGCCCGACCTCGCCGAGGCGCTCGGCAAGCAGCTCGGGTCGAAGCTCGTCCTCGTGCCGCTTGCGTGGGAAGACCTGCCCGACGCGCTCGCCGCGCACGAGGTCGACGTCGTCATGTCGGGCGTCTCGGTGACCGAGCGACGCAAGCGCACCGCCGCATTCACCCGGCCCTACCTGACGGTCGGCCAGATGGTGCTCGTCCGCACCGAGGACCTGGCACGGCTCGGCGCGCCCGACGCACTCGACCGCACCGGGGTCCGCGTCGGCGTCCAGCGGCTCACGACCGGCGCGGCCTACGCACGCACCGAGCTGCCCAAGGCGACGATCGTCGAGTTCGGCTCGGCCGACTCGGGCATCGAGGCGCTGCGCGAGAAGCGCATCGACGCCTTCGTCCACGACGCTCCCACCGTGTGGCGGCTCACCGGCCGCTTCGACTCCGACCCGAGTCGCGCGCTCGCCGGGCTCTACCGCCCGCTCACGAAGGAGGAGCTCGCCTGGGCCGTCCGCAAGGACGAGGCGGGCACGCTCGGCGCGGCCCTCGACGCGGCGCTCGAGAAGATGCGCTCCGACGGCACGCTGGAGCAGGTTCTCGACCGCTGGATCACGGTGCGGAAGGTCGCGATCGGCCCGCCCGAGCTCGCCCCGTCGGCGCCGGCCCGCTAGGCGCCGCGCCGCGCGGCGGCAAGGTTTCCCCTTGCCAGCCGCGAGATCCCCGTCGTAATGCGGGCATGATGAGCCCACGACGACCGACCTTCGCGGCCCTCCTCCTCGCCTCGGCGCTCGTCGCCGCGGCCTGCTCCGACGACTCCGGCCCCGCGCCGCTCGGCACCGGCGGCTACTCGAGCCCGGTCTACGCCGACGCCGACAAGTGGCTCTGCCGCCCCGGCCTCCCGGACAGCCCCTGCGAGAAGGATTTCGACGCGACGCTGGTGACCGCGTCGGGCGAGCAGATCTTCGAGCCGTGGATCGCGGCCGAGGAGCCCGCCGTCGACTGCTTCTACGTCTACCCGACGATCAACTACGGCAGCGAGGCGAACGCCCCCTTCGACGGCAACTACGCGGCCGAGCTCTCGATCCTGAACCTCCAGGCGGTCCGCTTCGGCTCGCTGTGCCGCGTGATCGCGCCGGTCTACCGGCAGTTCCAGTTCGGCGGCCAGCCCGAGCCCGGCGTGAATCCCGCCGACGTGGCCTACGGCGACGTGGCCGACGCGTTCCGCCACTACCTGGGCCAGTACAACGGCGGGCGCGGCTTCATCCTGATGGGTCACTCGCAGGGTTCGAGCCTGCTCAACCGGCTCATGCGCGAGGAGATCGACGGCAACCCGGAGCTCCGTTCGCGGCTCGTGTCCGCGCTCGTCATCGGCTCGACCGTGCGCGTGCCCGAGGGAGCCGACGTCGGCGGCGACTTCCAGGAGATCCCCGCCTGCCGGTCGAAGACGCAGACCGGCTGCGTCGTGTCCTTCGCGTCGTTCGAAGCCTCCTCCCCGCCGCCGCCGACCTCCTTCTTCGCGCGCCCGCGCAGCGGCGGGGGACGGGCGCTCTGCGTGAACCCCGCGGCGCCCGAGGGCGACGCGACGACGGTCATGCACCCCTACTTCCAGGGCGACTTCCAGCACGTCTACGCCCCCGAGGTCCCGGCGCCCGCGATCACGACTCCGTTCGTCGGCCTCCCCGGCCTGACCAGCGCCCGCTGCGTCCGCAGCGGCGAGTTCGACTGGCTCGAGGTCACGGTGAACGCGGACCCCTCGGATCCCCGCGCCGACGAGATCGGCGGCCAGATCTCGCCCGACTGGGGTCTGCACGCGATCGACTACCAGGTCGCCTACGGGGAACTGGTCGCGCTCGCGCAGTCGCAGGCCGACGCCTGGGTCGCGGCACGCGGCGGCCGCTGACCGGCGGATTCGCGCGCGACACGGCGGGGCGGGCCTGCGGGCCCGCCCCGTTCGACCTCAGCCGAGCGCGCCCGCGGCCCGCAGGGCGTCGATGCGCGCGCGATCGTACCCGAGCACGCTCGCGAGCACCTCGTCGGTGTCGCGGCCCGGCTCGACGGGCGCGCGGGTCGGCACGGGGAGGTCCTCGTCGATCATCCGGATCGGCGACGGCATGAGCTCGGTCCCCGCTTCCTCGTGCGGACGGAACGGGAGCCGGGCACGGAACTGCGGGTCGCGGGTGATCGACTTCACGTCGTTCACCGGGCACAGGGGCGTGTTCACCTCCTGGCCGAAGCGCACCCACTCCTCGGTCGTCCGCTGGGCGAAGATCCCGGCGAGCGTGCGCCGCAGCTCGACGTTGCCGCGGGCGTGGTCCGCGTACTTCGCACCCGGGTTCTGGTCGAAGAGCTCGGGGCGCCCGACGCCGTAGGCGAAGTTCTTCCAGAACTCCCGCTCCGAGGCCATGAACAGGACGAGCCCGTCCTTCGAGCGGTAGTACTGGTAGCGCACCGACTCGGTCATGCTGTTGTCGCCGACCGGGCGACGCGGCCCCTTGCCGTCGCCGTCGTTGCCGGTGACCTCGTCCTCGGGACGCTCGTAGGCCTTGTTGCCCTCGATGCCGTTCCAGTTGAAGGCGGCCGCGGCGTCGCTCTGCGCGACCTCGAAACGGCACCCCTGCCCGGTCGCGCGCGCGCGCAGGATGCCTGCGAGGATGCCGAGCGCCGCGTACAGCGGACCCGCGTTGATGCCGACCGCGGTGTAGCTCGGGATGGTCGGGAACCCGTTCGCGTCGACCGTCGGCCGCGCGACGCCGGCCCAGGCGTCGTAGGCGATGCCGTGGCTCGGCATGTCCTTGTAGGGCCCGGTCGCGCCGTAGCCCGAGATCGTGCAGAAGACGATCTTCGGGTTCGCCTCGCGCAGCCGCTCCCAGCCGAGCCCGCGGCGCTCGAGCGAGCCGGGGCGCATGCCCTCGATGACGGCGTCGGCGCCGCGCACGAGGTCGAGGTAGGCCTCCACCGCCTCGGGCTTGCGGAGGTCGAGGACGACGCTCCTCTTGCCCCGGTTCAGGTGCCAGTGCAGCAGCGAGATGCCGTCCACGATCGGGAACGCCATCTTGCGGACGTAGTCGCCGCCCGGGCTCTCGATCTTGATCACCTCGGCGCCCAAGTCGGCGAGGTTCATCGCCACCGCCCCCGGCCCGAGCATCGCGCTCTCGACGATGCGCACGCCTTCGAGCAGGCGCCCGTTGCCTCCGTTCGCGGCCATGTCTCGACTCCCTCCGCTCAGCGCCGGATGACGCACGGGGCGCCCTGGCAGACGTCCACCACCGCGCCGTTCGTGCGGAGGAACTCCGACTTCTGGACGCGCGCGGCCGCGTTGCTGCGCGGGTCGCCGTGCGGGTCGCGGCCGACGCTCGGGGCGAGGTTCGTCGTGGGGGGCGCCGGCGTGCCGCTGTCCCAGACGACGATCGCCGAGCCGCCCCACGGGTAGGACGGGATGGGCTCGATCCCCCAGTTCGGCACCACGTCGACGTTGTGCTCGGGCAGGATCGACGGCGCGTGGATGCGCGCCCCGATGGTCCGCGCCTCGACGTCGGCCGCCGCGATCGCGACCTGCCAGTCGCCGAAGGCGACGTGCATCAGGACCGTGTGCGGCGGCGTGTTCGGCAGCGGGTCGTCGGTCATGTGGTGGGCGAAGCCGTTCGCCTCGGCGCGGTCCCACAGCATCTGGATCAGGTTCAGGCCGAGCCCCCGGTCGATCGGGGCCGGGTAGGCCGGGTCGTAGATCGTGCGGTAGGTGTCCCAGTCGACGCTGCGCTGCAGCAGCGTCGAGTAGTTCATGCCGGGAACGCCGAGCACGGCGCGCCGAAAGTCGGTCGAGATCGCCGTGAGCGCGCCGCCCATGATGCCGCCCTGGCTGTTGCCGTCGTAGAAGAGCTCGCTGCCGTCGATCACCGACTTCCCGTCGGCCGA
>Ga0075471_10000510_pt1 | contig 23351 bp, 40 predicted proteins | sample DEB19_08_DNA_2_FD_74787 | JGI IMG/M metagenome (GOLD analysis project Ga0075471, IMG submission 74787) | Aqueous microbial communities from the Delaware River and Bay under freshwater to marine salinity gradient to study organic matter... | ecosystem: Environmental > Aquatic > Marine > Coastal ...
AGTTTCCTTTATGCGGGACGAGATCGGTGGCGAATTTCAGAATGATCTGGTCGAGGGCGGTGAGGATTGCGATAGTGTGCGGCGACTCGACTTGGGATTCTTCACCGAGGGCCGTGCGAAAGGCGACGAGGGTGTCGATGCCGATCTGGGTCGAGTGCTGTGGGGGTATGGGGATGTCTGCCATTTTACTTTCTCACTAGAGTTACGGACGTAGGCCTTTCGGCTTTCTTCGGGGGCTGTCCGCGGAGCGCCTCGAAGAATTCGGCGAGCCCGGTTTCGATCGGGAGGGTCTTGCCCTCGAATGCGCCGGGGTTGGTATTGGCGAGATCGATCATCGGGTCGGAGGTAAGTTGGATTGTGCGCTTGCCGGCGGTGTTGCGGTAGCGGATGTAATTTGGGAAGTATTGCGGGATCTTCGGGGATAGCTTTTGCCCGACGCCCTGCGGGAAGATCTTTTGGGTGCCGTCGGGGAGATCCATGTAGATGCCGTGGGCGATCACGATTAGGTTGGTCGCGAAGGTGGGGGAGGTGAGCATGGCGAGGACTTTTTCCACGTCGTCTTGGGCGTTGCCGTAGACCGCGCGGCCGTCGAACTTGCCGCCGGCACCGCCGGGGATGATGGACTCGTGGAAGTCGTAGGCCGCGTCGCAGAGACGGGAGAGGGAGTCGATGACGAGGATGGTGTCGTCGCCCCAGAGCGCGGGCTTGCCGAGGTCAACGTCGTCATAGCGCCAGTTGTCGAGCATTTTGATGGCGTTGATCCATGCCTGGGGCTTGCCGTCGATGACTGTGCCAGCCGGGCCGGTTTTGTAGCGGTCGCGGATCGAGCGGAACTCGACGTTGGCGATGCGGTCGGGGCAGATTTCGAGGACTTTGTATTTCAGGATGTCGAGGAGGTTGTCGAGGTCGAGGATGCGGAGCTTGTAGCCGGCGGCCACGAGGGAAACGAGGGAACCGGTTTTGCCGGACTTGGCGTCGCCCAAGAGCAAAAGTTTCGTGAATGAGTTGGACTGGTGATCAGCGAGGCTGGGCATTGGAATTGTCCTTGACTAAAACTTCGGTGTAGAGGGTGAGGACATCGCCGACGATGACTTCGGAAGAGTTTGGGGCGGTGGTGCGGAGGAAGAGATTCCCGCCGACATCGAGGATGATGGTTTGGTGCAGTGGGCCGGGGGTGACTTCAATCACTGGGGCCTTGCTGAGGATTAGGCGATGGCGGAAGCGGCTGCGGAGGTCGGACATAGGCGGATTCCAATTTGTCTGCGAGGGAGGTTAGGGTTTTCACAACAGCGACGCGCTCGCGGTATGGGATTTCGGAAAGGTTGATTAGCCGAGCTGTCTCGCGGATGTCGTGGATCATCTGCTGCGTAAGGGGTTCCATCGTTCGTCCTCCGAGAGTTTGGTGAAGTCCGCGGAAAGGAAACGCTCACGGACGGCGGGGGATTTGGAGCAGATCTCGCGGAAGCGGCAGCCGCCGAACTTGTCGCAAGCGGTGTCGTTCATGGGCCAGTATCCGGCTTCGGCGTAGGATTCGGCGTTGTTAAGGTGGAGGCGCAGGTCGAGAAGCCATTCGTCGATCTGGTCTTGGGTGCGATAGGTGAAGCCTTGGACGAAGCGGTTGGGCTCGGTGAGGAGGATTTGGCCCGCGCGGATGATGACGCCTTTGACTGGGGCGTCGAGGATGACCTGCCCGGCGAGGGTGTAGAGGGACATCTGGTTGTGGGGTTCGTATTGGGCGAAGTAGTGCGAGGAAGGGGTGGTGGTGGTGGTTTTGTGATCCATGACGAAGAGCGCGTCGTTGAAGCGGACAACGCGGTCGAGGTGGCCGCAGAGGATGAACGGATGGTCTTCGGCGGAAGTCGGCCCCCAGTCGAGTTCGAAGCGGAAGGAAAGCTCTACCGCTGGGTCGCCATCGGTCATGATGTAGGTTTCGCACGGATCATCAATAAAATGATCAAGGTAGTCGACCACAACCCCAACGAGACTCTCACGGTTTTTGTATTTGCCAGCCTTTGTGGTTCGATCCACAACCCAATCTGCCGTCCTAAGGAGTATCTCTCGGACCGTATCGTGAATGGCATCTTCATGGCGGACACCGGCGGCGCGGGAATGTTCGTAGGCTTCGATGGCGTGGTGGTATTCGATGCCGAAGCGGAGGTGGATGGACTCGCCGCGAGGGGCCCAGCCTTCGATCATGTGGAGTTGGTAGAGGCGCGGGCAGGTTTTGAGATAGCCGATGGAGGTGCTGTCCCATGCGAATTGGATCTGGGTGCCGGGGAGGAATGGGGAGGTTGCGCCGGTGGTGAGGTGGGCTGGGTCGATGGTGTCGGTCATGGTTGATCTCGCAGCATGAGGTATTCGTAAAGGACAGAATCATCTTTGATTAATTCGCGGAGTTTGTTTTTGCACATTCGTCTGGCATCGGCTCGTCGGTAGAAATAGCCACCTCCTATATGCTTATTGCCTACGTTGAAATCAAAATACCAGTTGTTTTTACTGCCTTTTATGAGAGTGTTGATTATTCGATCGAGATCGGTCACGGCTAGATCCTCCGTTTGATGGTGACTTGTGGCTTCATGGTTTCGACGAGGCGGGTGGTGAGGGCAGAGATGTCGATGGATGCGGATGCGGGTTTGGTGGGTTTTTCGCCGGCTGCGCGGCGGGCTCGTTGCTGGCGGTGGTAGGCGATGATGGTGTCGATGTCTTGCGCGGATAGTTCGAGCGGGTCTCTACTCATCAAGTCATCAAGATCAGACATCGGGCAGGTCTCCTTCGGAAGCACCGGAAAGCTCGTCAAGGGAAACGGATTTCTTGACGAGCATCAGGGTGTTTGGGGTAGATGGGACGGTGATCTCTAGGCAGGCGAACTTCTCGACGCCCTTGGTGAATTCGTGGAGGATCATGGACAGCCGGCGAGGGTTGCGGGTGGAGACGACAAGGCCAAGTTCCTCGGTGAGGGCGCGGTTGAGGAGTTCGATGTAGAGGTCGCCGCGGGAGGTCATTCTAGTTCCTCGAAGCCGAGGTTGTCGGATTTCCATGGTTCGATGTAGACCCAGAAGCGGCCGTCGAGTTCGGCGGTTGGGCGCACGGCGCACTTGAGGGAATCGAATTCGGACTTGCCGTAGGCCGGATCGGTGCGGGCGTAGATGCGCATGGCTTCGCGGCGCTGGATGACGCGGGCCATGTTCATGCGCATACGGAACATGCCCGCGTCGCGCTCGTTGTCGAAGAGCACGCGGATGCCTTTGGGGGAAGCCTTGGCGCGCTCGTAGTAGTCGTAGCAGTCTTCGTAGGCGGAAGGTTGTTCAGGTAGAGCCACGGGGTTAATCCTCCAGAGCTTCCATGCGACGATGCAAGAGTTGATGATACTCTTCATCAGGGCAGATTACTAATTTTCCAAAACCGTGGTTATCCCAGCGTTCACCCATGTGGTGGATTCTGGCACCTTTTGGCAATGGTTTACCTAGAGCCTTTTCAGCGAGGTATCTGTGTTCGTATATGCGCTTGCCATTTATCGACAACAAGATATAACCCTCGTGTGTCATTCCACCAGAACCAGCCGGCATTTTTAGTTTTGGCTCGTTAGCACCGCCAGCACGGCGCCATTTTTGATAATGTGCGCCACACATTCTACGCGAAGAAACTTTATTTTCACAGTTTTCTACCTTGCACTTCATGTTCAATCTCCGATGTAGGTGAGGCGTTCCCGCGCTCTTGTATCAACAACGTAATGGATGTTTTGTTCTTGCCCGCCTTGTTTAATTCCGCTGCGGTTGAGATGATAGACATGAGGGAACTCAAGGCCCTTGGCGCGGTGGCCGGACATGAAGCGGATTGCGTCTTCGGCTGGGGTGGCTTCGAAGATCCGCCGGGCGTAGGCGATGGCGAGGCCGAGGGATGGCGTGGCGCGGACAAAGACACGGAGGCAGGCGGCGGTGTCTGCGGCGGTTTTGGAATCGAGAGAGTTGCGTTCGGCTTCCCAGTCATCAATGGCCGCTAGAGTTTGAGATCTTGGTTGGGACTCATCGCCGAGCTTCCCAAGGATTTTGATAACGCGCGCGCCGATGTCGATGCCGGCGACATCAACGCGGCTTCCGCTTGCAAATAGGTTAAACGCCATGTGAAGTAGAGGAGCATTATATCGGCAGATGACAGCGGAGCCGGGGAGTGGTCGAGCTTCGGGAAGTTCCTCAACGATGCCGCCGCTGCGGAAAGATTGAATATCGGGAACATGCCAATGAACATTGCTGGTGATTGCCGAAGGACAGCGGAAAGAGACGGAGAGAGGGAGGACTGCCATCTCAAACTCGTTGATTGCTCGCGGCATTGCCATTGCGTCGGCGCCGCGGAATTCGTATATTGCTTGAGCTTCATCGCCTACTCCGATCTGGCGAGAGGAACGGCAGAGCTTTGCGACAAGGGCGCGGTTGATTGGGGAGAGGTCTTGATATTCGTCGACGAGGACGGTTGGAAAGGTGGGGAAGATGCCGCCGAATAGTGCAGGCATGTAGCACTGGTCGTTGAAGTCGACGGTGCCGGCAAAAGCAAGTCTGATGGATTCGGTGAGGACGCGATCAACGAGGCCATGGATTTCTGGAGTTGGAGTTGCATCGAGTAAATGCTCGAGCTGCCGAAAAGAATAGAGACTTCGATCTGCTCTTGCATGAGTTGCTGGAATATAACCCGTCGCACGAGCCATGTCTGTTGCTTCTTTAACAGCATCCCAAAGAGTCCAAAGGTGTTTGCGTTCGGCGCGGTCGGCGTCATCGACGATGGCGCGGTAGATGTCGAGGATCTTGGTTTTGGAAAGGGTCAGCTCGCGGCGGGAGAACTCGGCCCAGATGGAATGGCCGATGGAATTCATGGTTTTGATCTGGGTGGCGGAACGGAAGGATTTGGATTTGCGCGCTTCGTCGGCGATGGATTTGTTGAAGCAGATGACGAGGGCGGCGGAGGATGGCGGGAGAGTTGCGTCGATGAGCTTGAGGGTGGAGGTCTTGCCGCAACCAGCGCGGGCGCGAAGCATTAGGTTGGCGCGGGAGGTGCGGACGAAGTCGAGGATGGCGAGTTGTTCAGGGGTGGGGTTCATGGATCTGGCTTTCGGTTGGTTGCTGGGGGCAGTGGGTCCCATACCGCCGCCCCCAGCGGGCTCTTGCGTAATCCTCGAGACCTTCGAGGGAGGATCGCCTAGCGCTGCGACACGCTAGGGATGCGGGGAGAGGCAGCCGAAGTAGAGGATGCCTTCGGCGTCGGGGATGCGGAGGGAATTGAGGTGGTTAGCTTCGAGGCGGCATTCGGTGACGGTGGCGAATTCCGCGATAGGGTTGTGGATGTAGATGTTAGGGGTGGAGAGCCAGAGGACGAGGAAGGTTTTCATTGGAGAAGCTCCAAAAGTGGCCGGGGGAGCGAAGAGTTGCGGATCGCTCCCCCGGCGGGCCGGGTCACTTAGACGATAACACGTCGCCGAATTCGCAGGAACTTAAGCGGGATGCTGGCACCACGAGATTGGCGCGGCGTTATCGGGGAGGCAGGTGCACGAGACCTGTAAGCCCCGGCTGCCGGGGTTATTTTGCCACTAACCGGCTGGGCGAAGGGAAGGATCATTGATCGCTGTTATTGATCGCTGGGCAAGTTCCAAAGGTCGATGCGCTCGCGGAGGCAGGTGGAGTAGGCGGTCATGACCCAAAGCTGACGCTTCATGAGGTCTTGCTGGAGGGGCTGGAGCCGCGGGAAGGCTGCGTTGTGGTCGATGAAACCTTTCAGGCGGAGAATGCGTGCGTCGAGTTCGGATTTCTCGTCGATGACGCGGGCTTGGTATGGGGCGATGGGCATTGGGGCTGTCTCCTATTGTTCTCTGATTATACCAGATGCCTTGGATAAAACAAGGGGAAAATTATTCGGCGGAGGAAGAATTTTGTTCGAGAGCGGCGAGTAGGGAGCGCCATATTTTCCTATTCGTATCCAACAAATGCTCGTATGCCGTTGACCCTTTTATAAACTCAAACGGTGTTGTCGATACGAGCATCGATTCAGTAGGCTCAACTGGCACAAGCTGCCAGCCGTTGGCTTTGAGGGAGGAGGCAAACGCCACATTCCACTTGCGCCAATCTCGACGCTCACCCCACGCGTCATTATAGGCAATGTTCATCGCCTGCTCTCTCGTCATTTCTCTTGCTCCTGGTGGAGGGCGGCGCGGGCAATGCGTCTAACTCTTGTCGCTAATATTTCCGCACTTGCGACATTTGAAGAGTTTCCGTCACACAAGGATAGTGTTTCTAGCACCTCCCGCAGCCGCTCGTTCTCGGCGCGGAGGCGGGTGAGTTCGTCTTCTGCTGTGTCAATCATTGCGACTAACTCGTTTAATGGGTGGAATTCTTTCATGACCCTTTCCTATGTAGGTTATTGGAACTTGTTCATTGCGAGCTTGGTAATCTGGGCGATCATTCGCAGGAGAAGTTCGTGGATGCCAAGCCAGCCCTTGGCGACGAGTTGGTCCATGTGGTTATCTTCGGTGTTGTGGAGGTGGGAGAGCATTGCGGCGAAGTCGGCGGCTTCTCGTAAATGAAACATCAATTGAGAATAAGCCTCTCCACGTGTAAAGTTGCCGCCCACGGTGCTGTATTTTCCAGAGGTCATATGCATCTCCAATTGCGTCCGAGGCCGATGAGCCTCACGGTTTCTAAGAATCGTTGGTCGACCATTGGTATCATCCTTTCGGTTCGAAGAATCTGCCTTCTCTGCCGCAATCAAAAGGCTGGGTTGCTGGCAGCGATCGGTGTGAGTCACAGTATTCGTAACCGATTTGTGGTTTGCCTGTGACAAGGTCGGGGCCGCGGTGGTTTTGCGGCGCGATGCAGCGGAGGCTTCCGGTTTTGATGAAGAATATTCGGGATTGCTTTGACCATTTGCAGGCTGCGCAGATTCGGTCAACCATTGGGAAAGTCCTTTAGGTGCAGGTCTAGCTCATAGCCTAGGGCGTCGGCCCAACGGCAGAGGGAATCGATGGAAGGGGTGGATTTAAGTTGTTCCCAATTGGAGAGGGAAGCAGGCATGACCGTGGCGGAATTGGCAACGGTCTCTTGGGTGAGGTGGCGTTCCTTGCGGATCTTGCACAGTTCTGAAAGGAGGACGACGGTGTTTGGGTGCATGGGGTTAGATCCTCCGGTTGATCTGGGTGGGCCGCAGGTTTAGGATCGCCCGCAGGTCTATCGCAGGTTCATCGTAGGCGATGATCTCGCGGGGGATTTCGATTTCGGCGCGGTCCATGCGGTCGATGGCGTAGGCAAGGGCGTCGGCGCAGGTTTGGCCAGTGGCGAAGGCGATAAGCGCAGGTGGGCCGGGGAAGCGGAGAGTGCATTCCCAGCGATGGTGCGCGGGGCGGGCGTCGCTGTTTTGGTGGAGGGAATAGACAGACCAGCCGCGGGAGGTTAGTTCGGCGAGAAGGTCTTCGATTGGGCGGGTCATTTCAGGATACCTTTCTCGCGAAGGATGGCTTCGGCAAGGGCGTGCTGGGTGGGTGTGCCGATGAATTGCTTGCGCGGGGTGGATGGGGTGAGGGGTGCGCCGGCATGGTCGGCGGAACCGTAGAGGAGGGCGATGAGGTCCGCGAAGCCACGGGTTGTGCGGGAGTAGGAAAGGATGCAAGGCTCGCCGCCGGGCTTGCGGGGAAGTTCGGCGTAGAGGTAGCGGGAGTCCGCCCAGACGCGGAGGGCATTAGGTGGGGCAAAGGTGGGGGTGCGGGAGGCGGACATGGGGGTAAGCCTCAAAGGTTCGCGGCGATGGTAAGTTGGATTCCGTAGAGAACAAGGGCGAAGATCGTGCCGGCGATGGCGGCGAGGATGCAGTTGAGGATTGTGGCCATGGGAATGCTCCAGTTGGATCGCTGTTATGGATCGCTGGGGTGGGCAGGGGACATGGACCCCTGCCCACGGAAGGACTTAGGCGCGGAGTTTAGTTATGCGGGCTTTGGGATGGACGTAGATGAAATCCCCGCCTAGGGCACGGGCTATGGCCATGACTGTGGAGAAGCGGGGGCGTAGGGTATCGCCTTGGAACCAGTTATAGATGGTGGAAGGGGAAACGCCAGCAGCGGCGGCGATTTCTTTCCAGTGCCTGCCATCGAGTTCGCAGGCTGTGCGGAGTTGATCTATGACTGGATCTTTGTCGCGGAAGGAATAGGTGATATAGCCGAAGACTTTAGCGCGGCGAGCCATGACTTTTCTCCGTTGGGTTGGGCAGGGGAAGACCCCCTGCCCGGAAGTGGGGATTAGAAGCGGTTGAAGGGGTTGTAATCAGCAGCGATGGTTACAGGTTCCAAATCCATTTCCACGTTAGCGGAAGTAGGCGCAGGGTTGTCAAGGTTGCGGTCCTGATCCAAAGGAAAGGTCTGGGCCGCTACCTCCAAAGCGGCTGGGGCAGAGCGAACAAGGGAAGCCTTGAGCCGATCGGCCATGGAAGTGAAGTCGGAAAGGCGAGCGTGGAGTGCGGCCTTGTCGGCTTCGAGGAGGGAAATCATAGTATCACGGGCATCGATATCGATAGAGAGATCGTTGATCTTGGCCTGAGCGGCGTCATCGACGATGGTGAGTTCATAGACCTTTGTTTCGAGGGAAGCGTTGCGGTCACGTTCAGCGGAGAGGGAACCGTTAAGATATTCGTTATCTAGCTCCAGCATCTTGATGCGCTCGCGCTGCTGGGTGATGGTTGTCTGGTATTCGGCGGCTTCAAGCTGGGCGAAGGCCAAATCCTCCTCCAGCTTGCGAATGCGGGCTTCGAGTTCGGGGATACGGTCGAAAGCTTCAGTGGCGGCGCGGAGGGCGTTGAGAGTGTCGTGGATGGAAGACATTTGCTAACTCCTATCAGAGCCTAGGATCATTGATCGCTGTCATTGATCGTTGCTCTGGTCTTTGGTTGCGTAGTCTGGGAGAGGAAAGCGGCGGCTTGGTTCACCGCTTCCCTCGAAGCATAAGTGACTGGTCATTGCTGGCAAGCAGAGATCATTGATCATTGCTGCGGCCATCCTGACCTTGTGTTATGCTTAGAGCCAACTGGAGGAGATGCTCCAGTTGGATCGTTGCTTGGCCCTTAGGCGTTAGGCTGCTGGGCCTTACGCGGGGCGACCTTGCCTGCCTGGGTCTTGGAAAGCTGGGTCTTGCGCTCGGCAGCGGCAGCTTCCGCCTTGGCGACGAGCGTCGGGCTTTCGTGGATCAGCGAAGCGATGCTGATGGCCGAGGTCTTGGCCGTGCGGGCTTCGATGTTAGCCGTGGCCTGCTCAATGAAGCTGGGGTCGGCTTCGATCAAGGCATTCGCGGCCTTGGTGATGTCCGAGGCGAGGACGTGGGAGATTTTCATCCCCGCGGCCTTGATTTCGTTCTTGACCACCTCCTTGGCAAGGCGGCGGGCTTCGGTCATGACAATGCCGGAGATTTTCTTGCCATCGGCGGAAGCCGGGGCACGACCACGGGTGATCTTGCCGGCCTTGAGCTTGGTGAAGTTTTCCTCGGCCTTGGCCATGGCAGCGGCCTGCGCATCGGCAAGGGCTTCGCCTTCAAGGCCCTTGGTCGTGATCTTGCTCATGCCTTTGTTGAGGAGGACTTTCAGCCCCTCTTCAAGCGCGAGCTGATACATCGCATCGGGGATATCGGTGTCGGTATTGACTTCGAGCGGGCGATTGCCTGCCTTGGTAACGGGGATTTTCAGAATGGCCATGGTTGCCAAACTCTCTAGGTTGGATCATTGATCAATGATCTAGGATCAATGATCTTTGATCGCTGGGGTGGTAGACTATCACAGACAGCGGCGCGGTTTTGGGTCCGGGGACTTACTGGGCGCGCTTGAACGTGATCTATGCTACCGGGTTCGAGCGGGATTGCTCGAAAAGACAATGCCACAGTCAGTGCGGTTAATCACAACCGGCAGCGGACAAAGATGCTGCATTCACAAGAGTTAACCGAATTCATCTTGCGAATTGGCATTGCCTTTTCCAACAATCCCCAAGGAGGCAGCGATTGACTAATGACCTTTGATCGCTGCCTCCGGGAATCCCCGAGTGTAGATGATTATACCAGATGCGTTTGAGAAGTCAATCGGGAATTTTCAGGAAAATCAAACGCATTTCCCGATGGTGAAGCCGATGGCGAAGCAGAAGATGGCGAAGGGGATCATTGGTTATTGACCTTTGCTTGCGCGGCCATGCGAATGGCTTCGGCTCTGGCGTAATAGGCGAAGGCTTCGTATTCGAGCTTGCGGGCTTGGCGGATCAGCGCGGGGATTTGCTCATGGATGCTAAGCGCTTCTTCGAGAAGCTTATCGCCCATGGCTTGGAGGTTGGAGACAGGGTCAAGAGAGGGCTTGGTCATTGCTGCGGTCCTTTGCGGATTATTGATCGCTGAGGAAGTCGAAGACGAGGGAGAGGATATTATCCAGCTCAGCGATTGAGATTACCATCGACGCTGCATAGGCAATGGCGATTGCCTCGTAACGGGAGGCAGTGGCGCGGCAGGGAAAGTCATGGAAGGCTGCGGCGGCTGCGTCAAGGGATTTGGTAGAGATAGTTGCTTCGAGGGTGGCTTCGAGATTGGTCATTGGCATTGCCTCTTGGTTAGCTGGGCCTGTCCCCAGCGCCCTTGCATCCTCGCATCGATCGGGGCGGTTGTAAATGCGGCATTTTGCCGCACTTGGGTTAGGGGAAGGGAGGGAACGCTGGCGGGGATATGGGACGCTGGCGCTACAGGTTTGGTTAACTTTTCTTTCGTTTAAAATGGGCATCAATCAACCATGAATAGTCTTTGCTATGCTTTATCGGATCGCCTATAAGTTCTGCGGCCGCAGGAAAACAGACAGGGCAAACCATGCGCACCATTTTGGTTGACGTTCCGCATTTGATCTTGGGATTACATTGCGCAAATCTTGGATGCCAAGGCTTTGTGGCTTCGGTCATCCAATGCACAACGCCATATTGATCGCGGCCTACGCCTTCGGCTTCGAGCATTCTAGTCGCAACATATCGTGATTTAACAGTAACTTCGGACATTGGATCGCTCCTGTTGATCGTTGCTTGCTTGCTTGCTCTCTTCCCCAGCGTATTCCTTATTATACCCCCAGGCTTCGCATAAATCAACCATAATTTACCACAATCGCGGCTGATCTTAGACCGCCTCCAAACTCTTTAGCATCTCTCTTGCATCCTCCCTGGAACCTTCCTTGATCCCAGCAATCTTCAATACCCGTCACACCAGTCTCCACCTCCCCCTCCACCTCCACCTCCCCCCTACTATCTACCCTACTATCTCTCTCTAATATATATGAGACTTTTATAGGGGGGATAATGGGGGATAATGGGGGTAGGGAGGGAGAGAGGGGGAGAGGTAGGTGGGGGTGAGATGGGTTTCGAAGAAATCTGATGCCAAGGCAGGTTGCAAGAGCATTGCAGGCGAACTCCCGGGGGCTTGCAGGGGAGAGCGCAAGCAAGGGTAAGGCAACGGGCAGGCAGCGGTCCTTAACAGCGATCAATGGCACAATGCGCCGCGCTGTGCTATGCTGCATTGCGCAACGTTATGTTGCGCCGCAGCGACGAATTTGTTCGCGATGTGCGCTATCGCACATTTCAGCCCTTGCGCTTCGCTTCGATCAGTGCGATGTTGTTCTCGTCAACGGCGCACTTCCGCCCCGCTGCAACTGAGGGTAAACCACATGGCTATTCTTCCGAACCTGAACGAACTCTCCCGCGAAGAACTTATCGCCCAGCTCCTCGCGGCCAAGGAACAACGCACTTCTCGCCTCACTCTCAAAGTCGGCGAGAAAGGCAACGTCTGCCTCTATGGTCTTGGCCGCTTCCCGACTTCCCTCTACGCTTCCCAGTGGGAACGCCTTCTCGACCATGCCGACGCCATCCGCGCCTTCATGGATGAGAACCGCGCCAAGCTCGCAACCAAGGACAAGGCATGAGCCCCGCAGCCTTCCCTCTCGCCATCGCTCTGGCGCTAGCCTTCCTCGCTACCCTGCGCTTGATCTAGGTCAATCGATTTCGACCATGGCCCACCCCCACCGGGTGGGCCAAAAATTTGCGCTCGCGACGCTGCCAGAGGACTCCTCAGAAAAAATTTAATTTTTGGGACGAAAAAATTTAATTTTTGAAACTTAGGAATCTCACCCACTTGACAAATGAATGCGTCTATGCTCTGATGGTAGGTAAAGATCGAAGAGTGCGACAACTGGAGTGCGATTGTGGGCGCGGACAAAGGTTTGGTTGAGGGCATGACTAACGCGACGGAGCTGCTCGGCGGCGGGGTTTTTGTGTTGCTCCACCGCGGGGAAGTTGTGTTTGTGGGGAAGTCGTCTGGCCCGATGCTGGCGAAGATTGCGGCCCTGCGGTCCAGCGACCGGCCGCGGTGGTTGCCGAAGATTGCCTTCGACGAGATCCGCATTCGCTTCGTCCATCCCGACCGGCTCGCTGATGCCTACTTCGCGCTGATCGCGGAGTATTCCCCGCGCCATAACGCCCCGACGCCTGCGTCCCTCCCACCCACGATTCTTGCCAGAAGGATCTAACCCCGATGAACATCCAGCGCCGCGCAGACACCCCTTACATCACTGGCGTGCGGCCGATGGTCAAATCCGACATCGAGGCCCTGCGCCAGCCCTCGGCTCGCGTTCGGATTTCCAAGCTCCGCGACTCCCACCACATCATGGCGCGGCTGTTCGTAACCGGCGCAACCAATGAAGAAGTCGCGCAGGAGACCGGCTACTCCATCGCCCGCGTTAGCGTCCTTCGCAATTCCCCGGCCATGGTCGAACTCGTCGAGCGCTACCGTGGCGATGACCACAACGAATGGCGCCGGCACCGCGACGCAACCTACGAGGCCATGCATCGCAACCGCCTCAAATCCCTTGCCATGCTCGAAGACATCCTCGACAACGAGGAGGAACCGCCGCGGCCTGAGTTCGTCCTCAAGGTCTTCGATTCCATGGCCGACCGCACCGAATACCACCGCAAGACCACGAAGGAAAACATCAATGTCAACTTCGCGGCCAAACTCGAAGCGGCGTTCGAACGATCCAAAACCGTCCGTTACATCGACCACGAAGGCTAAGGTAGCGCCAGCGTCCCATGTCTGCCGACCGTCCCATGTCTGGCGCTACACCATTATCAACGAGGCTGAGACTGTCCCTCTTTCCTTCTTCCGCCCTTCCTCTTAGGCCCTCCATGGCCTGAGCCGCCCGCGGGGAGGGTTTCTGGCTTAATCCTTCCCGCGGGAACTGGAGCGATTCACATGCGTCGAATAGTCCTTGCCTTTGCCCTGATCCTCGCGGCGCCGCCGGCCTTCGCCCAGCAAGTCATGGGCGGCCTTGGTGCGCCCGCAAGTTCCACCGGCCGCGAGGGGCAGTTCTTCCTCAACGCCAATAACGGCGCGATCTACGGCCCGAAGACCGGCGGGACTTGGGGCTCCCCAGCCACTACCTTCGCCACATGGCTCGCGGCCCAGACTTCCTTCACCGTCCCGACCAACCTTTCCGTCGCGGCGAATGTCCCGGCCGCGTCAACCTGCGGAACCTCCCCCGCCGTCACTGCCGGTTCCTCCTCCAATGCCGGCCAGTTCACCCTCGGCACCGGCACTCCCACCGCCTGCACCATCACCTTTGCCACGGCCTTCTCCACCGCGGCATTTTGCACTGTGACCCCAGCCTCTGCTGGAGGCGCGGCAATCTCTGGCGGCTATTACCTCTCCGCCCAGTCCAAAACCGCATTCACCCTCACCATCGGCACAGGGACAGATTCTCTTGTGTTCAACTACACCTGCATAGGAAACTGATCCATGCGCCGCGTAGCTCTCGCCCTTGCCTTTGCCCTTGCCGCTTCTCCCGCTTGGGCCGGCTATACCCTCACCCTCCCATCGACCACCACCGCCTATACCGCCGGGCAGCTCATGGCCAACTCCGCGACTGGCGCATCGGTTGTGGTCCCAAGCTTCTCTCTCCAGTCCCAATACGCAACCGAAGTCGTGATCTCTCGCGGCGACATTTCCATCAACGACACAACCGCCGCGTCGTGGAACGCCAAGACCATCACCATCGACCTATGGACGGCGGCCCCAACCTTCGCCAATGGTGACCGTTCCACCTTCTCCCCCGCCACGGGCACCGCGTCCCACATTGGCTCCCTCACCTGCACCATGGGCTCCATCTACGGCGACGGTGTTTGGGGCGAATGCATCGTCGCTTATGGCAACTTCATCACCGTTCAGGTTTCCTCCGCCACCCAGATCTACTGGACCGCGACGGCCACCTCCGGCTCAGGCACCACCGGCGCATCTAAAGTCGTCACCTTCTACCCGGAGACGCTCCATTGATCCGGCGCAACTTCCTCGTCGCGCTCTTTGCGCTGATCGCATCCGCGGCATTAGCGCTGTCGCCGTTGCAGCGCCGTGTGGTTATTGGCGGCGGCATTCTCCCCGCGTATCAGTGGTTCGCGGCGTCGGGTTTGCTTCCGTCCTGGCTGAGCCCCTCGCGCACCAGCAACGCGACGATGGTCGATAGCGCGGGTTATCTGACCTATGCGCCGAATAATCTGCTGACGTATTCGAATACGTTTAGCAATGCAAGTTGGAATCGAACGGGCGTTACAAGTGTTGTCCAAGATGCAGTTTATTATAACGGGACAACGACCGCGTGGACGATAACGCTTGACTCATTAAGCAGTCTTCATCGGCTATACGAAGGACTGGCTTCCGGCCCAAACAGAGGACTTTATATTGACGCAAAAGCTGGGTCGATCGGATTTGTTTATCTTGCATCTATGGCTGGAAGCGTTGACGGCGCTGTTTTTAATCTGAATAGCGGAGTTGTATCCTCTACGTATGGTGGTGCGACTGCAACTATAACTTCACTCGGGAACGGTTGGTATAGGTGCTTCGTTAACACGAAGCAAACAGTAGGAAGTTTCTCGCAAGTACTCTTTGGCGACACGGATTCTAATGCACGCAACGGGTGGCTGTCTGCGGGACAGACAATCCTTATTGCAAACGGAGTAAGCGCCGCACTAACATACGAAACCACCCCCCGCTCCGGCGACCAGGTCATCACCACCTCCGCCGCCTACTACGGCCCCCGCATCGACTATTCGACGGGCAGCGCCGGGCTGCTGATTGAGGAGGGCCGGACGAACCTCGCGACGTATTCCAACGATACGAGCCAAAAGCCGCCGTGGGATTATAACGTCAACGGCAATCCCTCTACCGTCACGCAAAATTTCTACACATCTCCGGATGGGACAGTTAACGCAGCAAAGGTCGTAACGACCGGAACGACAGAGGGAATTTATCATCGGTCGACCACGCTACCGACCGCAAACCAGTATTACACCTTCTCCATTTATCTTTATTCTCCTGACGGCCTCGCCATTCGGATTGAGGCGGGCGCGTCTGGCGGAACGGCTTGGACGGGGACGCTATTTAAACAAATAGACACGCCGCCTGTTGGCTGGAGCAGGCAATACCTAACTGTGCAAGCAGCTTCTAGTGTAACTGCTACTTCGATCACTTTAGCAATTAAAGCGCAGGGTCGCGGTGCGGGTTCGACGTTTGGCGTTTATGGTTATCAATACGAACTCGGCTCCTTCCCCACCTCCTACATCCCCACAGCCGGTTCCTCCGTCGCCCGCGCGGCGGATGTTGTGTCGATCACGGATGGGCCGCTGGCGGTGTTGCAGGGGGCGCAGGGAAGCGCGATTGCCGAGACATTCGCTGAGGCTGCTAGTGGGCTTTCTGCTAATGCAACCATCGTTGGCACGTCCTCGACGCAACTTATGTATCGGACTGCCGGAGGCAATCAGCTTGCATCTTGGAATGGGTCTGTTTCGCTTACCGACGGCACGACGACATGGACAAATTCCACTCGGTCGGGCGCTGGGTTTAGTGCTAACGGGCGCTCTCTATCTCTGAACGGTGGAGCAATAACGTCTGACGCTAACTCCGTCATAATGACCGGATCGGCGTATATTGGCTCGCAAAACGGGTCCAGTAATTTTGATGGGTGGTTCAAGTCTATCGCCTTCTACCGCACCCGCCTGCCCGACGCCGTTCTCCAATCCAAATCCCGCGTAGGAGCGCCCTATTGATGTTGCGCCTCGCCCTCGCCCTCGCCCTCCTCGCCACGCCAGCCGCGGCTACGGAGATTATCGCTAACGCTTCCTCGGTCGACGTGTTCGCACAGGCCGCGCAGTCCACCGGCTTCATCGTTCCCGATGGCAAAGGCGGCGGCTCGATCAAGACCACCGGAGAGCTTGCCAATCAAAAAGGCGGCAGTTGGTTCTTCAACTACGTGGATAAGGTCGTCGACGTTCCGGCGGTCTTCGACCCGAAGTCCATGACCGTGACGACCCCGCCCACATTTCTCCCCGGAGTCTGGGCGCGCGTCCGCATCAACGGCACGCCCGACATTGATTTCGGCAACTTCCTGAAAACCGTCGCGGGCCTCGGCGTCACCATCTACCAGCAGATCCCCGATCCCAAGGGCGACGCCCCCTGCTGGTCATCCAACGGCACCACCTGCTCCACCTCCCCGACCCAAGACAAACTCAATTCCATCGGGGTGATCCTGTGACCCTCGACCTGTTCTCTTGGCTGGCCTCGGTCCGCGGCGATCCCTACGCCTTCGTCATGGGCGCGTTCCCATGGCGCGAGCCGGGCACTGTCCTCGCCGATTCCGATGGCCCCGAGGACTGGGCGCGCGACCTCATGTTCCGCGTGCGCGACGGGATCATCGACACCAACACCGCGATCCAAGAGGCCGTCGCATCCGGCCACGGCATCGCCAAATCCGCGACTGTCGCCCATCTCATCCTATGGGCCTTTTGCACCGCGCCCGACACTCGCGGCGTCATCACTGCCAACACCGAGACCCAGCTCAAAACCAAAACCTGGGCCGAACTCGGCAAGTGGTTCAACCTCTCCTTCTTCGCCCGCGAGCATTTCAACCTAACCGCCACCGCTCTCCTGTCCAAAGACCCCGACCGCGAGCGGACCTGGCGCATCGACATGATCCCGTGGTCCGAGAAAAACCCCGCGGCTTTCGCGGGCCTCCACAACAAAGGCAAACGCCTGCTCCTCGTCTTCGACGAAGCCTCCGAAATCCCCGACATCATCTGGGAAACCGCCGAGGGAGCGCTCACCGATGCCGACACAGAAATCCTTTGGTTCGCCTTCGGAAACCCCACCAGAAACTCAGGAAGATTTCGTGAGTGTTTCCCTGGAGGCAAGTTTGAACGTCAATGGCATCATCTTCAAATTGACTCCCGCACAGTTCGAATCACTAACAAGCGCCGGCTGCAGAATTGGATCGACGCGTATGGTCTCGACTCGGACTTTGTCCGCGTTCGTGTCCTTGGGCAGTTCCCGCGCAAAGGCCTGATGGAATTCTTCTCGGCCGCCGAGATCGACGAGGCAATGTCCCGCGAGGTCCATGTCGACCGCTACGACCCGCTGGCCTGCGGCGTTGACGTGGCCCGCTACGGCATGAACAACTCCGTCCTGTTCTTCCGCAAAGGCCGCGATGGCCGCACCATCGATCGCCAGAAGTTCCACGGCCTTTCCACCGTCGAACTCGCGGATAAGATAGTCCTCGCCCAAACCTCCCTCCGCCCCGACGGCATCATGATCGACGGCGGTGGTGTCGGCGGCGGTGTGGTCGACCAAGTCCGCAATCGCCGGCTCCATTGCTACGAGGTCCAATTCGGCGGCAAGGATGTAATCTACAACACCACCTGGGGCAACACCGGCGAACGCTACGCCAACAACCGCGCGGCTATGTATGGCGCATGCCGGTCGTGGCTGAAAACCGGCGCACTCCCGCTGGACCCCGAACTCAAACGCCAGATGCTGGCCATCCGCTACACCTTCAACAACCGCGACGAGATCATCCTCGAGCGCAAAGAAGATCTCGTCGATGAAGATGGCTCCGGCATTCCCCTCGACGATCTCGATGCGTTGGTCTTGACTTTCGCCCATCCGCTAGTTCCTAATCGCAATGCAGGTGGCGAATTTCCGCACGAGCCGGAGGTAATCTCCGAATACGATCCCTACGCTCCGGAAAGGATGTTGGTTTGAATTCCAGTCTAATCTCGGCCCTTTACTTCAGGAACCTCACCGGGATTAGGCGCGGCTCTGTGTTGAGCGCGCTGTGCTGGCTGTGCTGTGGGGCAGTGCGAGCAATGGTGCATTTGCCCCCTACCCAAGGTGCGCGAGGTTTGGAAAGTTCGGACGCACGGGTAGCCCCTCTCTTTTGGAGAATCTAATGTCTAATCCTCTCAAAGGTCTCTTCGGTGGTGGTGACGGCGGTGGCGGCAACGTCAACCCCCTCCTCCTCATGGCCATGATGCCACACCAAGCTCCTCCGCCCAACCCGCTCCAGCAGCCCATTGGCACAGCCTCCGGCACTGGACCTTCCGGCGGCGGCAAATCCTCCGGCCAGACTTCCTTCGTCTCCTCCGCTGCTCCGGCCCCTGCGCCCCAGCAGACCGCGAACAAATCCCTTCTAGGACAATAGCCCCATGCCCGTCGTTCCCTTCTCCCCCAAACCCGCGGCCTCCGCCCAGTCCCCGCCGCCGCCAGACCCAATCTACCTTTCTGTCGCAGCGGCCATGATCCAAAAAGAACGTAGCACCGAGAAACCCAATGCCCAACCAGCCCCTCTCCCCGCAGGACCTCGCGCTACGCCGCTACGTTGAAGGCCGGCTCATCGCCCTTCGCGTGAACCGCTATTCTTGGTGGACCCACTGGCGCGAGCTCGCGGACTACTTCCTCCCGCGTCGCTACAAATGGCTCATCACCCCAAACCAGATGGGCCGCGGTTCCCCCATCAACCAACACATCCTCGACTCCTCTGGCTGCATCTTCGCACGTAACCTCGCCTCAGGTTTGGTAAGCGGCAAATCCTCCCCCACTTCCCTCTGGTTCCGGCTCCGCGTCGGCTACCACGACTCCACCACGACTTCCCCAATCTCCCTCTGGCTTGCCGAAGTCGAACGCATCCTCTACCTCATCTTCTCCGAGTCCAACTTCTACAATTCCATCGCCACCTTCTACTACGACCTCGTCGTCTTCGGCACAGCCTCCATGCTGATTTACGAAGATTTCGACACCGTCATCAACTGCATCAACCCGGCCCTCGGCGAATACTACATCGACATCGACGGCAAATACCGCCCCACCGTCTTCTACCGCGAATTCACCATGACCGTCGACGCATGCGTCAAGGAATTCGGGATCGAAAACGTCTCCGCCCCTATTCGCAAACTCTATGAAGACCCCTCCGGCGCTAACCTCACCCGCGAACTGATCGTCGCCCACTCCATCGAACCTAACACCGATGGCCGCGCCAAGACCTTCGGCATCCCCGAACGCTTCGCCTTCCGTGAATGCTACTGGGAATGGGGCGGTTCCACCTCTCCCCAAGGCGGTGCTTCCGCCCCTCCCGGCTTCCTTCGCAAGGGCGGCTACCATGAGCAGGTTGCGATCACTGGCCGCTGGGATCTGGTTTCGAACGATCCTTACGGTCGCTCTCCTGGCATGGACGGTCTCCCTGATCAAAAACAGTTACAGCTCGAACAGCGCCGCAAGGCCCAAGCCATCGACAAGATGGTCAATCCGCCGCTTGTTGCGGATATGCAGCTCAAAAACCAACCCGCCAACCTAACCCCCGGCGGTATCACCTTCGTCTCCGGATACGCCGCTTCCGGCAAGCCCGGCTTCGCCTCCGTCTACGACACCCGCTTCCCGGTCCAAGACATCGTCAACGACCTCACCGAAGTCCGCACCCGCCTTTCCCAAACCTTCTTCAACGATGTCCTCCGCGTGGCAAGTCAGTATGAGACCCGCTCCAACGTCACCGCCGTCGAATGGGACCTCCGCAAATCCGAATCCCTCGTTATGCTTGGCCCTGCCCTTGAACGCATCGACAATGAAGTCCTGCGCCCTGTCCTCACCCGCGTCTTCGCCATTGCCCTCCGCGCCGGAATCATCCCGCCTGCTCCGCCGGAGATCCAAGGCCACATGATGACCATCGACTTCGTCTCGATGCTCGCACAGGCCCAGCAAGCCACCCGCGCGGCTTCTATCGAGCGCGTCCTTTCCCTCGCCGGTAACATCGTCGGCGTCAAACCTGAGGCCATGGACAACATCGACATCGACTATTCCCTTGACAAATACTCCAGCCTACTGAACAATGATCCTAAGATGATCAGAAGTCCTGAGGCAGTCGAAGCAATCCGTCAGCAGCGCGCGCAAGCCGAAGCCGCGGCGCAGCAAGCCCAGATCGCGCAGCAACTTTCCGCCGGCGCCAAGAACCTTGCAGGCGCTGACCTCGGCGGCGTCAACGCACTCCAAGCCATGGTAGGCGAGGGATGAAAACTGTGGAAATTGGCGATCGCATCGTATATCAAGGTGAAGCCTTCTTCATTACCGAGTATCTTGATATCGATCATGAGCCCATCGCCGAAGCTGAATTCGCTGAACACGTAACAGCCAAATCCGCAAAAAATACGTGGATTTGTATTCCAGTGGAGTATTTGCGGTGGAAACAATCCAATGCGTAATGCAGCCGAACGCAAAAACATCCGCAAGTTCGAGAAGCTCGCGGCTGAAGCTGACCAAGCTCGGATCAACTTCATCGTCGCGGCTATGTCCACCGCCCAAGGCCGCACCTACTTCCATGGCATCCTCTCCATTTGCAATATCTTCGACGGATCGTTCTCTTCCGATCCTCTTCTCGAAGCCTTCACCAAAGGCCAACGCAACATCGGCCTTTTAATCTACAACGACATCGTCACCCACTGCCCCGATTTCTTCGTGACGATGATGCGAGAAGCCAGCATAAAGGACCTAGCCAATGACCGACGAATCGATCCCCTCCCCGGCGACGACGGAAGCGCCGATGGCGAACTCTCCGGAGGCGAGGACGACAACTGGGGAAATCATTGATCAAGCCGCGCCACCGCCGGCCGAAACCACCACGCCTGAATCCACTGGCGCCCCCGAGACCTACGCCGACTTCAAGCTCCCCGAGGGCGCGACACTCGACTCCACCGTTCTCGCCGAGGCGGCCCCGATCTTCAAAGAGCTGAACCTCTCGCAGGACCAAGCCCAGAAGCTCGTCGACATCTACACCAAAAACTCCGCGGCGTCGCTTGAATCCGCGACCAAGGCTGTGACCAAGATGCGCACGGATTGGATCGACGCGGCCCGTGCTGACAAGGACATCGGTTCCGTCCTCGACACCAAGGTGCTCCCCTCGATTTCCAAAGCCATCGCCTCTCTCCCCGAAGCCGATGCTTCCGCCTTCCGCGAAGCCATGAACTTCACCGGCGCTGGCGACCATCCCGCCGTGATTAAGGCCCTCTATCACTTCGCACAGAAGGTGAACGAAGGCACCCACGTCACCGGCGGCAACCCCTCGCCTCATGGCCAGTCCGCGAAGGGGGCATCCTCCCGCCCCACCCTCGCAACTGCCATGTATCCGAACCTCCCTCAATGAGTTAATTCATGCTAACGCAGGACCTACTCATCGAAATGTTCGACTACGACCCCGAGACTGGTTGGTTTACCAATCGTTATTCTCGTGGTCGTGCTGCTTCTGGCTCTCGTGCTGGAGCAGAAACTGGCCATGGTTATCGTCGCATAATCATCGGCTATAACAAGTATTACGAACATCATCTTGCTTGGCTTTATGTCTACGGAGTCTGGCCAGGTGAACTCGATCATGCAGATGGCAATGGTTGCAACAATCGCATTGCCAATCTTCGTGAATGTTCTCGGACTGAGAACAAATTCAATGCCCGAACGACAACTGGTCAAGCCGGCCTCTCTGGGGCGTATCTGGATCGTAGAAACTCTCAGTGGTATTCGAAGATCCAAGTCGGTGGTCAGCAGATCTTTTTGGGTAATTTTGATTCCCCAGAAAAAGCTCACGAAGCTTATTTAGAGGCTCGTGAAATAATCGCTGGGGATTTCGCGTATCACAAACGCCCGCTGAAAAGGATCTAGAAAATGGCTACCATTGGTAGTGTCGCACTCACGTATAGTGATTGGGCCAAGAGGATGGATGATGGCTACAGAGTGGCCTCAATCATCGAACTCCTCTCCCAGACCAACGAGATCCTCGACGACATGCTCGTTGTCGAAGGCAACCTCCCAACCGGTCATAAGACCACCATCCGCACCGGCCTCCCGCAGGCCACGTGGCGTCTGCTCAACGCTGGCGTCCCCAACGCGAAGTCCACGACCGCGCAGATCGTCGACACTTGCGGCAACCTCGAAACCTACGCGGTCATCGACAAAGACATCGCCGACCTCAACGGCAATACCGCTGAGTTCCGCTTGTCCGAGGTCAAAGCCTTCCTCGAAGGTATGTCGCAGCAGGTCGCGGCTACCATCATCTACGGCAACCAGTTCACCAACCCTGAGCGTTTCACCGGCTTGGCCCCGCGGTATTCCACCAAGAATACCTCCAACGCACAGACCGCGAATAACGTCCTTGACGGCGGTGGCACCTCCTCCACCAACACCTCGATCTGGGGCATCACCTGGGGCAGCGACACCCTCCACGGCACCTTCCCCAAGGGCAAAATCACCGGCCTCCAGCATCGCGACATGGGTGAGTGGCCCGTTGCCGATTCCGCCGGCAACACCTACCAGGCCTACCGCGATCACTTCAAATGGGAGATCGGCCTCGTCCTCCGCGATTGGCGCTATGCTTTCCGCATCGCCAACATCGACGTCACCCAGCTGACCGGCGTCTCCGCGGCGAACCTGATCAATCTCCTCGTCCGCGGCCTCTACCGCCTGCCCACCGCCCCCGCTTCCGCGTCCGCGATCCAGACCTCCGACACTCCGGAAGTTCGCGCGAACATGGGCCGGGTCGTCCTCTACGCCAACCGCGTGGTTCGCACCTATCTCGACCTTCAGGCCATGAACAAGACCAACGTCCTGCTCCGGCTCGAAGAGTTCGACGGCAAGGTCGTCACCACCTTCCGCGGCATTCCGGTGCGCACCGTGGACGCTATACTCAATAATGAGGCCCAGGTCTCTTAAAGTCCTGATCTACCGTTTGCCACGTTCGAAGAAGCAACCTCTGCACGAGATTCGGCCCTTGAAGAATGGGCCGGTCCGTATGCAGTTAACGAGTAGGAGACCGAGATATGATTCTCGACAACCTGTTAACTTTCACCGGCACGTCTAACGGCGCGTCGGCTGGCATCACCTCCTCGGCTTATGCCGACGCACCGACGACCGGCACTCAGGCCGCGTCCAATGTCGTCGACCTTGGCGTAGCCTCTGGTGTTCCGTCCTCGGCCAATGGCG
>Ga0075471_10000511_pt1 | contig 23349 bp, 20 predicted proteins | sample DEB19_08_DNA_2_FD_74787 | JGI IMG/M metagenome (GOLD analysis project Ga0075471, IMG submission 74787) | Aqueous microbial communities from the Delaware River and Bay under freshwater to marine salinity gradient to study organic matter... | ecosystem: Environmental > Aquatic > Marine > Coastal ...
CGAACCTGGTGCCGTTCTCGACCTGTGCGCTCTTCCTGTTCGACGAAAGCGCCGACAACCTGCGCTGCCGATTTGCCACCGGCGTTGAAGCCGACGCGATCAACACCATGACCGTGCCGTCCGGACAGGGCCTGGCTGGGTGGGTCGCCCGCAATCGACGGCCGCTCGTCAATGCGCGTCCGAGCGCGGAGTTCGAGGCTGCCGGACTCGCCAAGTCGACAGCGCTGAAATCAGCGCTGGTCGCGCCACTGGTCTTCAGCGACCGCTTCATCGGCACGATTGCGGTGTACTCGACGCAAGCCGACTTCTATACCGACGATCACCGCCGGCTGCTCGATCGCGTGAGCGAACAGGCCTCCGCCGTGATCCACAACTCGATCGTGTTCGAGCAAACCCAGGAAGACTCGCTGACCGATCCGCTCACCGGGCTGCCGAACACGCGCTTCATGTTCATGCACCTGACGCGCGAGCTGGCCCGCGCGGAGCGCCTCAAGGCGGAAGTGGCGCTGCTGGTCATGGACCTGGACAATTTCAAGGAGATCAACGACAGCCACGGTCACCACGTCGGCGATCGCGCGCTGCGCGAAGTCGCGACCGTGCTGCGGTCGGGGATTCGCCCCTACGACATCTGCGTCCGCTACGCCGGCGACGAATTCATCGTCGTGCTCTCGGGCTGCGGCGCGGACGAAGCCGAACGCAAGCGCCTCGAACTGCAGCGCACCGTTGACGAAGTGCTGTTCGAGGCTCGTCCGGGCCGCAGGTTGCCGCTGGCCATCAGCGTCGGCGCGGCGATCTACCCGCAGGACGGCGAATCCTACGAGGCGCTGCTGGCCACGGCCGACAGCCGCATGTATCGCGACAAGAGCCGGCGCAAGCAGCGCGTCCAGGTACAACCGGCCGCGACCGGGACCGACGGACTGCCGGCGGTCTCGCTGCCGTTGCAACCAGCGTCGCAGGAAATCACCGAGATCGAGCTGCAGCGCGCCAGCTTTGGCGTGCTTTAGTACCCTTCGCTCAGGATCCGCTCGGCCGGGACGCCAAGCCTGGCCAGCAGCGCCCGCGAATCGCTGACCAGCGTCGGCGGTCCGCACACCAGGCACAATGACCCGAGTGACGGCAGCGCCTGCTGCACGAGTGCCTCATCGATGCGGCCACGTCGGCCTGGCCACAGTGCCGCATCGTCGCGCGTCACAGTGAAGTGGGTGGTAAGGCGGCCCGCCGTTGCCAGCGCGTCGAGTTCAGAGCGAAACGCGAACTCTTCCGGCGACCGGGCGCTGTAGATCAGCGCGACCGGGCGATGCATTGGCCGCGCCATGCGTTCGATCAGCATCGATCGCAGCGGCGCGATGCCCGTGCCGCCGGCAACGAACAGCAGCGGCAAGTCGCTTTCGGGCAGGGCAAATGTGCCGAACGGCCCCTCAAGGTCGAGCAGCGTTCCCGGCTGCGCCAGTTCGAGATGGGGATCGAGGCTGCTGCTGTCTTCGACCTGCGCCAGGACCTGCAGGGTGGCCGTCCGGGCCAGCTCCCACGGGGCGGAGGCGATCGAATACGGCTTGCGCAGGGACGAGCCGTGCAGGCCCAGGTTGACCGCCTGGCCGGCGGCGAACGCAAAGGGAGTGCTGCCCAGGTCGAGATTGATGATGCGAGTGCGCGGCGTCGACTTGTCGACGTGTCGGACGGGAACGCTGATCACGTGCACGGGAGTGACGCCGACTTTACCCTAAGCCCGTAAATCCCGAGGCCGCGACGCTCCTACATCCCGAGGACGTGATATCCGGCGTCGACCAGCATGACTTCGCCGGTCACGCCACGACCTGCGTCGCTCAGCAGGAACGCCGCCGCGTCGCCGACTTCCGATGTCTCAATCGCCCGGCGCAACGGCGCCTTTTCACGGACGACGCCGAGGATCGACGAGAACCCGCCAATGCCGGCGGCCGCGAGCGTTTTGACCGGCCCGGCGGAAATCGCGTTGACGCGAATGTTTTCGGGACCCAGATCCGCGGCCAGGTAGCGCACGGTTGATTCGAGCGCGGCCTTGGCGACGCCCATCACGTTGTAGTTCGGGAACACCCGATCGCTGCCCAGGAACGACAGGGTCAACACGCACCCCCCGCCGCGAGCCGCCAACATCGGCTGTGCGCCTCGCGCCAATGCGATCAGCGAGTAGGCGCTGATGTCGAGGGCCTGCTTGAATCCTTCACGCGAGGTGTTGACGAAGCGGCCGGTCAGCTCGTCGCGCGAGGCGAACGCTGCGCCATGGACGACGAAGTCGAGCCCCCCGTAGGTGGCCTCGATCTTCGCGAAGACCGCCTTGATCTCGTCGTCACTGGACACGTCGAGCGGCAGCACCAGCGGCTTCGGTTCGAGCGTCGCAGCAAGTTCAGCGACGTGCTCCTCGAAGCGCCCCTGGTAGGTGAGGATCAACTGCGCGCCGCCGCGTGCGGTGGCCTGCGCAATGGCCCACGCCAGCGAGCGATGGTTGGCCACGCCGACGATCAGTCCAACTTTTCCGGTGAAATCCGCCATTTAGCGATTCTTCTTGCCGCCGCGGCGGCGGCGCCCGCCACCGTTGCCTTGGCCATGAGGGCGGCCATCCTGGCCGTTGCCGTTGCCTTGCCCCTGTCCGTGACCGTTGTCGCGGAAACGCATCGGGCCGATGTTGTCCTGCATGCCGCCGCCCTGGCGCCGGCGTCCGCCTCGGAACTTATTCGGTCCTCCGGCATGACGCTGGTTGTTGTTGCGTCGGTTTTGCAGCGACTGAATGGTGAACTCGGGAACCGCGCGTGGCGCGGGGGCTTGTCCTTCGGGGCGCGGGAACGTCGCGCGGATCAGCGAGCGACGGAAGCCGCCCGCAAGTTCGGGCTCCTCCCGTTCTTCAGCGGCGTTCGAGTCGTCGGCAGAAGGCTCTGCAGCCGCCATCCGTGCCGGCTCAACTGGCGGGGTGAAGGCGACGGGCACCGGAGCTGGCGGCGCCGCGAACACATGTTCCTCGGCGGCCGAGACGACGGCGGCTGGCGCTGGCTCTGGCTCTTCGGTCTCAATCTCTCGAGGGAGGCTCACAGGAACGGGTGCGGCGGATGGGGGCGGCTGCGGTTTGGGGGTCGACCCGTTGATATTGTCGAGCACCTGGGTGAACAAGGCCGGCGGCTGCGTCTTGCGACGGGGCGCGGGCACCTTGCCCTCTTTGTATTCGTGCTCGGCATCACAAATGCCGCAACGCGTTCTCTGTATCTTTTCGTCGATCATCGCCACGATGGCGTGATCGGTGATGCGGCGCTCGCGTGGACAGTAGTCGTCCAACACGTCGCCGGGCCGATGCCGGCGCTCTTGCATGCAACTCCCCCGAAACCGAACCGGCCTCCCGCCAAGCCATATCGGTACTGGTCTTCTAACTTCTTCGAGCCGTAGTCCTGGGCCGTGTCCTTGCGCGATCTTCGACGCTGCCAAACGGGCCGAGGTGTTTATTGAATGCGGGAAGCGCTTGATGGGCCGAAAGGCCCAGAGCGCAGGGCAAGGCGGAATATATCAGACGCCCTTGCCCCGAGCAAGCCACGCCCGCGTATCCGCCAGGGCGGCCTGCACGGCATCCGGATTGGTCGATTGCGGGGTTTTTCGCACCCGCACCGAGGCCGCAGCGGTCACATGCTGCTTCACGTCGTCTCCAAACAGCTCGTGCGCCTGGCGCCATTCATCCAATGAGAGCGATTCGAAATCGCGCCGCTGCGCGAGCAGCTGACGCACCATGGCGCCGACAACTTCGTGTGACTGCCGGAACGGCATGCCGCGCGACACGAGATAGTCGGCCACGTCGGTGGCCAGCAACAGCCCGGCGGCGGCGCGGCCGGTGCGCTCCGGGTGCAGCGTCAGGTTGCGAAGCACGGATGCGGTGGCGTCGAGCGAGACCGCCAGCGTGTCCTCCGCATCGAACAGCGGCTCCTTATCCTCTTGCAGGTCCTTGTTGTAGCCGGTCGGCAGGCCCTTCATGGTGACGAGAAATCCCGTCAACTGGCCGATCGCGCGCCCCGACTTGCCACGTACCAGTTCCAGCGGGTCGGGATTTTTCTTCTGCGGCATCATGCTGCTGCCCGTGGCCGACGAATCAGCCAGCTCGAAGAATCCGAATTCTTCGCCGGTCATGAGAATGAAGTCTTCGGCGATGCGCGACAGGTGGACCATCGACAGCGACACGGCGTGCAGGAAGGTGGCCGCAAAATCCCGGTCGGACGAGGCGTCCATGCTGTTGAGCACGACGCGGCTGAAACCAAGCTTGTTCGCCAGGAACGTGGTGTCGATCGCATAGCCGGTGCCGGCGATGGCACCCGAGCCGAGCGTCAGCGCGTTGGCTTCTTCGCGTGCAGCCTCGAGGCGATCGTGATCGCGGCGCAGCGGCGCAGCGTGGCTCAACAGGAAGTGCGACACCAGGACCGGCATCGCGCGGCGCATGTGCGTGTACGACGGCATCAGCGCATCGCCGGCCCGCTCCGCCTGATCGGCGAGCGCGGCAACGGTGGCGCGCAGCTTCTCCTGCAACAGCGGGATGCGGCGGCGCAAGTAGAGCCGCAGGTCCACCGACACCTGCTCGTTTCGTGAACGACCGGTGTGCAGCCGCCGGCCCGCGTCACCGATCCGGTCGACCAGCTGGCGCTCGACGAACGAGTGCACATCTTCGTCGTCGCCGTTGACCCACGACGGATCCGTGCGGCCGCGCTCGAGAATGGCCTTCAGGCCGTCCTGGATCGCCGCGGCATCCGCCGCACCAACGACGCCTGCCTTCGCGAGCGCTTCGGCCCAGGCCAGGCTGCCCGTCACGTCGTCCTCGAACAGGCGGCGATCAAACGGGAACGACACACCAAAATCAAACGCGGCGGGATCCGGCGCCGAATCAAAACGTCCTGACCACAACGGCTTAGACATGCGTTTTTCTACCTACGACCTGCGCGGCGCCCTTGAACAGACGGACGCGAATTGTTCCAGTCATCTGTTGCGACGTGGCATCAACATAGGCATCGACGCCGGCGCGCAGCGGGTCGAACCACTCACCACGGTCAATCGCTTCCGCGTACGCCGCTGACACGGCGACGTCGAATCGCTGCTGCGACTCGGACGAGACGTATCGCCACAGCTCGGCATGGGCCAGATGCAGCACGACCGCCGCAGGCGCTTCGTACAGGGCGCGCGTGCGCGTGCCATCCGCGCGCACCTTGATGCGGTCGAGACGGCCGACGCCATGCTCGCCCGCAATCGTCGACAGGCTGTCGATCAGTTCTGGAAACGTCATCGTCACGCCGCTGTGCCCGGACGGCGCGCCGCGCTCGAACAGGATGTCGACATAGGCCGGCTGGTTGGGCGTGTCCTCGAGGCGCTTGGTCAGCCTGAACGAGGCGTCCGGCGGCGGCGACGAGCCATCATCGCCACGACGGCCGATCGTGCGTCCCCACATGTTCGCGTCGACGCGTTCGACGGTGTCGTCGCCGGGGGTCGCGAATGTGGGCTCGTCCGCAAAGCCGATCACCTGGAACTCCGGGCCGATGGCCTTCAGCGCGCGATTGATGCGCGCGGCGTCACGGCCCGCGCACCCGTGCGCGATGAGCTTCGCCTTCTCGATGCGCGCGACCTGCGCGAGCTGCCTGGCGATGATCGGCCGGGTAATCGCCGTCGACATCGGATAGCGGCCATCGGACAATGCGCCGGCCTTCAACGACGGCAACACGGCGTCGCGGACAAATTCATCGCGGGCGTCGATGACGTGCGCGCGAAGCGCGCCGGCCGACAGCGCATGGTCGCGAATTTCGTTGAGATCCGACGGCTGGCCGAGATCAAGCGTGACCGTGACGACATCGGCGCGGTGTTGATCACGCAACCACTGGATGCCTGCGGTCGATCGAGCGCCGCCCGAGTAGGCGAGTACGACAATCTTGTTCAACTGGCGAGATCCCTCAACTGTTTGGTGACCGCCTGCGCCGCATTCGGGTCGCGGGCGATGATCAGGATGGTGTCGTCACCGGCCAGCGTGCCGGCGACTTCAGGCAGTCGCGACCGATCAATGGTGAGCGCGAGCAGTTGCGCCTGCCCCGCGCCGGTCTTCAAGACGACCAGTTGCTGCACCTGTTCGATGTTGATCAGGTATTCAGCAAGGGCGCGACTCAGCGTGTCGAGCGCGTTGGCGGGTGACGTCGTATTGTCCGCGGCAGGCTGATAGGCCCCGTCAGACGACCGCTTGAGCAAGCCCAGTTCCTTGATGTCACGCGACAACGTGGCCTGCGTCACGTCAAAGCCGCGAGCGGCCAGCCGCTGCCGGAGCTGCTCCTGGCTGCGCACGGCCTCCTGGCCTACGACATCGAGAATGGCTGACTGCCTCGGGGCTTTCATACTTATACGCTCGAGTGAATCAGTATACATAAAAACGCTGGATTTGCATGAAAAACGCTGTTGACATTCGGAAAAATATGCATGTATAAGTATTCTTTCTGGCGAATATTCATCCGGCGCCGGGTTTGAACATAGGGGTCCACGACAAGGAAATGGCGACTCAGGCCGAACAGGAAACGACGATCAAGAGGCAGGCGAGCGACGCACGCGTGCGCGTGGCGATTGCCGGCGCCAGCGGTTTCGCGGGACAGGAGCTCATCCGCCTGCTGTCACGCCACCCCAACGTCGCGATCACCGCCGCAACTGGCTCGCAGGCAAGCAGTGCGCCTCGCAAGCTGCCGTCGCTGGCGAAGATCTGGGACGGCACGGTCGTGCCGTTGAACGCTGACGCGCTGGATGCCGACGCTGTGTTCCTTGCACTTCCTGAAGCGGCGTCCGCGGAGCTTGCTCCGAGCCTGCTCGCCCGGGGGCTGCGGATCATCGACCTGTCTGGTGCGTTCCGCCTGAGGGACGACGCGAAGCGGGCAAAGTTTTATCCAGCCACGGCCTCGTTGCCAGCTGGCGTTGCATATGGGCTGACGGAGTTCGAACTCGAGGCGATCAAAACGGCACGCCTGCTGTCGAATCCCGGGTGCTACCCCACCGCGTCATTGCTGGGACTGCTGCCCTTGCAGCGCGCCGGATTGCTGAAGGCCGGCGCCGACGTTGTGATCGATGCCAAATCGGGTATCTCGGGCGCGGGCAAGGCGGCGACCGATCGCACGCACTTTTCCGAGAACCACGGGAGCGTGGCGGCGTACAACCCGTTTGGCCATCGCCATACGCCGGAGATGGAACAGGCGCTTGGCCAGTCGGTGACGTTCGTGCCGCACCTCGTGCCGCTCGATCGCGGCATTCTGTCGAGCATGTATGCGCACCTCGTGCCGGGCACCACGGCAACTGCCGTGGCGGCCGCGTTCGAACGCGCCTACGCCGACGCACCGTTCGTGCGGCTGAGCGCCGAGGCGCTGCCCGAGATCAAGCACGTCGCGCACACCAACTTCTGTGACATCGGCTGGAAGGTCGATGAAGCAACTGGCCGCGTCTTCGTGGTGAGCGTCATTGACAACCTCGTGAAGGGGGCCGCCGGACAGGCGATCCAGAACTTCAATGTGATGTTCGGCTTCGATCAGTCGGCGGGGTTACTGTGAAGCGCGTTGCGGTCCTGAAACTCGGCGGTGAATTGCTCGAGGGCGACCAGCGCCTCGCGGCTATCGGCAAGGCGATCAAGAGCGCGGCTCGAAAGATGCGCCTGGTTGTCGTCCACGGCGGGGGCCGTGAGATCGACGCAGCGCTGGCCCAGGTTGGTATCCCGAAGCGGCAGGTCGATGGTCTCCGCGTGACTGATCCCGACACCCTCAATATCGTGGTGTCGGTGCTCGCTGGATCGATCAACACGAAGTTCGTGGCGGCAATCAATGCGGCCGGCGGCAAGGCGGTTGGCCTGACCGGCGCTGACGCGGGCGTGGCGCCCGTTGAGAAGGCGGCGCCGCACAAGGCGACGAACGGCGAAACCGTGGATCTCGGGATGGTCGGCTCGCCGCTGAAGGCACCATCGCCGGCGCTGATTGCCGCGCTGTGCAAGGCGGGTTACGTTCCGGTGATCGCCTGCGTCAGCGCGTCAAAGAACGGCAAGCTGTTCAACGTCAACGCTGACACGCTGGCGGGTAGCCTGGCGGCACGCCTCAAGGCAAAGCGATTGGTGATTGCCGGCGCCACACCGGGCGTGTTCGACAAACAGAACCAGACGATTCCTCGTCTCAACAAAGAGAAGATCGACAAGCTGGTGAAGTCGGGCACGGCCAACGCCGGCATGGTCGCCAAGCTGGCCGCGTGCCAGGCGGCACTCAAGGGCGGCGCCAAGAGCGTGGTGATCGTGGATGGCCGCGCCCCCGGACGGCTGGTGAAAGCGCTGTCCGGCGACAAGACCTCCGCGACGACGAAGATAACTGACTAGTTCTTTCTGGCTACTGGCTACTGGCTACTGGCTACTGATTACTGACTATGAGCAACGTCACTGCCCTCGAATCGCAACATGTGCTGCAGACCTACAAGCGGCAACCCGTGGTGTTTGTCCGCGGTGAGGGCACGCGTCTGTTCGACGAGAACGGCAAGCGCTATCTCGACTTCATCTCGGGCATCGGCGTTTGCGTGCTCGGTCACGGACATCCCGGCCTGGCCGCGGTCCTGGCTGATCAGGCACAGACGCTGATCCACACGTCGAACCTGTACTACCACCCGCTACAGGGCCAGTTGGCGGCAAAGCTGGCGGCGATGTCGGGCCTCCAGCGCACGTTCTTCTGCAACAGCGGCACCGAAGCCGTCGAAGCGTGCCTGAAGTTCGCCCGCCGCTACTGGTACTCGAAGGGTGTGAAGAACCGGACGCAGTACGTCGCGCTCGAGCACGGCTTCTCCGGACGCACCATGGGCGCGCTGTCGGTCACGGCGAACAAGGCGTATCGCGATCCGTTCGGCCCGCTGATCCCGGGCGTGACATTTGTGGCGCCGGGCGACATCAAAGCATTGGAAGCGGCCGTCACCGATCAGACCGCGGCAATCATTGCCGAACCGATCCAGGGTGAGGGCGGCGTCCGTCCGCTGTCGACGGAGTTTGCGGCGGCCATCGCGCGCGTGACGAAGGCCACCGGCACGTTGCTGATCGCCGACGAGATTCAGTGCGGCCTCGGCCGCACCGGCCGGCCGTTCCATTTCCAGTCGTTCGGCTGGACACCGGATCTTGTGACCGTCGGCAAGGCGATCGGCTCCGGCATCCCGATTGGCGCGGCACTCGTTAGCGAACACGTCGCGAAGGAGATCTTCGCGGGCGACCACGGCACGACCTATGGCGGCAACGTGCTGTCGACACGGGCGGCGTTGTACGTGCTCGAGGAACTGGATCGCCTCGCGCCGAGCATCAAGGAGATGGGCGCGCTGTTCGAGCAGAAGCTCCGCGCGCTGCAGCAGAAATACCCGGTCGTCACCGACGTCAAAGGCGCGGGCCTCATGCAGGGTCTGCACCTGAGCGTCGACGCACTGCCGGTCGTGGAGGCGTCCCTCAAGGCGGGCCTTCTGGTCAACCGCACTGCCGAGAAGGTGGTGCGTATGCTCCCGCCGCTCGTGGTGAGCGCAGCGGATATCGAGGAAGCCGTGAGCATCCTCGACGGTGCGTTGGCAGCACTTTCAGTGGAAGAGGTTAAGGCGTAGAGATGGCGATGCGAGTTGTTGTCGACAACGGTCCTGGACGGAAGCGCAAGCCGTCGTCCAGCCGTTCCTTGAAGGCCACGAAACCGCAGATCGTGCTTCGCACGGCTGTGGCGGCCGACGCGCCGGCGCTGCTGGCGTTGATTGCCGCGCACCTCGAGGAAGGCCGGCTGCTGCCGCGCACGCTCGATGAACTCGTCGTCCATGCGCCCCGCTTCGTCGTGGCGATTGAGCCCACGTCCGCCGGCGAGCGGATCGTCGGTTGCGCCGAACTGGCACCGTTGTCACAGACGGTGGCGGAGATCCGTTCGCTGGTAGTGAGCGGCGACGCCCGTCGTCTTGGACTCGGTGCCAAGATGGTTGAGGCGCTGAGCGCCACCGCCCGCATCAAGGGCTATACGCGCCTGACGGCGTTTGCCCACAACCCGGAATTCTTCGTGCACCGGGGCTTCTCGATCGTGCCGCACACCTGGGTGCCCGACAAGATCGCGCATGACTGCAGGACGTGCGCGCTGTTCCGCAATTGCGGCCAGTACGCAGTAGTAATGGAACTCGAACGCGCGTCGAACGTTCGCCAGAACGTCGGTGCGACGGTTCGAACGAACGGGTGAACGTCCAATGAGTCTGCGTGTCATTGAAGGCGGTGTTACCGCTCCGTCCGGCTTTCGCGCTGCCGGCCTGCACTGCGGCATCAAGGCCAGCGGCAAACCCGATCTCTCGCTGATCGTCAGCGACACGCCGGCGACCGCCGCCGGCCTGTTCACGCTGAACCTGGCCAAGGCGGCTCCGGTGTACCTCAGCCAGGATCACCTCGCGTCAAGCGGCGGCCGCGCGACCGCGATCATCACCAATAGCGGGTGCGCCAATGCGTGCACCGGTCCGCAGGGTGTTGCGGATGCCAGCGAAATGGCGCGGCTGACGGCATCGGCCCTCGGCTGCCGGGAAGATCTGGTGCTGGTGGCGTCAACCGGCGTCATCGGCGTCAACCTCAAGATGGACAAGATCCGGGCCGGCGTTCCGCAGGCCGTGTCGGCCCTCGCGGCCGACGGCGGCGCAGCCGCCGCGCGCGCCATCATGACGACCGACCCGTTTCCAAAGGAATACGCCGTCGAAGTCACGACCGAGTTCGGTAACTTCCGCGTCGGCGGCATGGCCAAGGGCTCGGGCATGATCGAGCCGCGCATGGCGACCATGCTGGGATACCTGACGACCGACGCCGACGTCGACCAGGTGATGCTCGGACGCGCCCTCACCGAAGCATGCACCTACACCTTCAACGCCATCACGGTCGACGGCGAGCCATCAACCAACGACTGCGTGTTCGCTCTCGCCAGCGGCACCAGTGGCGTCACGATCAACGAGAACCTCTACGCCGCGCTGGTGGAAGGCCTGCGTGCCGTCGCGCATGAACTCGCTCTTGGCATTGTTCGCGGCGGCGAAGGCGCCACCAAGCTGATCGCCATCACCGTGACTGGCGCCGCCACCGACGCCGACGCGTGGATGGCGGCACGGGCGATTGCCAACTCTCCCCTGGTCAAAACGGCGGTTCACGGTGGTGATCCGAACTGGGGCCGCCTGGTGGCGGCTGCCGGCCGGTCGGGTGCGGCGTTTGTGCTCGACGGTGCGCGCGTGCAGATTGGATCGCTGGTGCTGTTCGAGAACGGCCGTCCGTTCGACGAGCTGGCGCCGACGGCCGCCGTGTACCTGATGGGCAAGGACATCGCGATTGAAGTGAATCTCGGAACCGGCGGCTCCCACCGCGCGACCGTGTGGACCTGCGATCTCACGGCCGAGTACGTGAAGATCAACGCTGAGTACCGAACGTAAATGCAGAATTTTCTTTCGATCCTTGACCTCAATCCGGACTTGATCACAACACTGCTCAAGTCCGCCGCGGACTTGAAGCGTGATCGCGATCGCGGGATGAAGGCGCCCACCGCCACCGTACTGAATGGCAAGCACGTCGGCATGTTGTTCGAGAAGCCGTCGCTGCGCACGCGCGTGACGTTCACGATCGGCGTCCGAGAACTGGGCGGCGATGTCGTCGACATTCCCGCCGATGTCATGCACGCCGATCGCGAGCCGATCCAGGACGTGGCCCGCAATCTCGAGCGCTGGGTCGACGCCGTCGTCATCCGGACCTTTGGCCAGGAACGCCTGACGCAGATCGCCGAGATCACGCCGAACCTGCACATTGTCAACGCCCTCAGCAACGAGGAGCATCCCTGCCAGGCGTTGGCCGACATGCAGACACTGTTCGAGCGCTGGGGATCGGTTGAAGGCAAGCGCATCGCCTACGTCGGCGACGGCAACAACGTCTGCACCTCGCTGGTGCACGCAGCGATGATGCTCGGCATGCACATCCATGTCGCGACGCCGAAGGGCTTCGAACTGCCTGACGAAGTGGTGGATCAGGCCGCAGAGGTGTCGCAGAAGGGTGCGGGGCTGACGGAATTCACTGATCCGAAGGCTGCCGTGCGCGACGTCGACGCGGTCTACACCGACGTGTGGACGTCGATGGGCCAGGAAGTCGAGTACACCGAGCGCAAGAAGACGTTCAAGAAGTACCAGGTGAACGAAAGCCTGATGGCGCTTGCCAAGCCGGGCGCGCTCTTCATGCACTGTCTCCCCGCCCATCGCGGCGAGGAGGTCAGCGACGAAGTGATCGAATCAAGCGTGTCGGTGGTGTTCGACCAGGCGGAGAACCGCCTGCATGCCCAGAAGGCCCTCCTGGTCGAGATGTTGAAGTAGAACGGCGGGTCCGACGACCCGCCCTACGACGACTTTCTGGCGCGAATCAGCACCTGGATCTCGTCGTTGCGGTTGTTCTCGAAATAGAGCCGCTGGCGGCCATCGGCATCCTGCGTGATCACGGCAGGTGTCGAACTGGCCGTGACGGTCCACCCGGCGGGCAGGACGACCGTATTGCGCGGACGCCCGAACGCTCGATCCCACACCAACTCCTCGCCATCGAGCATGTAGCGCGCCGGATCGGTGTAGGTCTCCGTAATTCGCAGGCGTACCGACTGCCTCTGCTTCACTGCGGGAAAGCTGATGACCACGACTTGCGTGGTGTCCGACACCGGCTCACCAGGATCCAGGTTGCGCTTCTTCAACTCCGCTCCGGTCAGCGTTTCGACCTTCAGCACCTCGCCGGTATCGAGCAGCACCGCCGACGGATTGGATACCGTGCTGCCGGCGCGCACCACGTTGAAGTAATGGCCGACGCCCGGACGTGACTCGGTGTAGTCGTGGTACAGGTTGAACGAGTGCGTGGCGGGATCGTTGGGAAAGTAGACGATCTCCCGGTCCTGATGGGCGCGATCGGACAGCCGTGCCGCCTGGGACGCCAGCGACACCGTTGATTGCGCACCGCGTACGGTGGGTAATTTCGGCGCGACCGGCGCCAGGCCAGGCCGGGCGCGAATCACCAGCGGCGCAGCCGCGGCGCTGGTGTTCAAGAAGGTGATCATCACGCGGCCATCCGCCGTGGCCATCACCTGCGACGGCACGTTGCAGCTGATCAAGCGATAGCCCGCCGGCAACACCACGGCGTTGCGGCGAATGCCGAGCGAGCGATCGAACACGATCGTCTCGCCATCGCGGAAGTAGCTCTTCGGATCCTTGTAGGTCTTGTCGATCAGGACGCGGCCTTCGCCACCCTTCGGAACCGGCCGGGCCAGGTGGACCTTCAGCCACTCGGTTTCAAGGTCGGCGGTCGGATGCCCCTCGGCGCGCGCCTGTGCTCCGCTCACCACCTCCCACTTCAGCGCCTGGCCGGTCATCATGTCCGAGACATGCTCGTCGGTTGCGATGCTGCCCTTCCGGATGGCGTTGAAGAAGAACTTCGCGCCCGGAGTGGTCGCGGTCACTTCATACAGAATCCGGAACTGCGCGGTGTCTGGACCGAGCAACTCGTAGCGGGTGTAGTCGTCTTCCTGGGTTTGGCGCTGAGGCGTTTGCGCCCCAGCGACGAAGGGCACGGAAAGGATGAGGGCGACGAGCGCCACGCGAACACGCATGGCGCATCATAGCGGTCTTTACTGCGCGCTGGCGAGAACCCACTGCACGATGCGGCCGTCGGGCATGATCGCCTGTGTCGTCATGGTGTAGTCGAGGCCTTCAAGGCGCTTCATCACGCCCTGCTCGATGCCACCGAACGACATCAGGTGCGGAACGATCAGGACCTTCCGGCCTTGCGCGATCTGCGCCGACACTTTGTCGCGCAGCTGCTTTGTTGCCGCCTCCCGCATCGCCGGACCTGCGTCATCTCGCACCGTCATGTATTCGACCGACGCGAACGGCGCGGAGGCTTTCACCTGCTGAGCCAGCACCGCCATGTCCTCCAGCCATCTGCGATTGTCGTCATCCGGGACGGGGCCGTGGGCGACGAGGATCACGGCCTCTCGCTCCGGCGCGGCGCTGATCGACCTGGCCCGATCAGCGATGATGCCGCCGATGATCGGATGATGGTTAAACGCCGCGGTCATCCGTATCGGCAGTGTCGCGGTCACCGGCGACGCGGGGTCCGGCGCCGGCGCGTGAGCGGTATGGGCGCCGTGATCGGCTGGAGATCCGCCATGCGAACCGTGGTTCATCCTGGCAAAGACCGCGAGATCGTTCGGCGCATCCTTGCGCAGGCCCAACAGGAACTCCGTCGACGTGATTACGGAGCTGTGCGACGACACGAACAACGGCACCGCGATGATCTCGGTGACACCGCGAGCGGCCAGCTTGTCGATCGCCGCCTGGATGTTGGCACGGGTCGCCATGCCAAAGGCGACTTCGGTCGGATGCGTGTCGTTGACGCGCCGGGCGACCTCGAGCACACGCTCGTTCCACTCACTCTTGCCGCCGTGCGCGAGCAACAGAACACCTGGCCTCGCCGGCGCCTGCGCGGCGGCTGTGGACGCCCACAGCGCCCCAACAGTGGTTACAACGACAATCCACTTCACGAACACACACGAACGAACAATCACGATCGAAACCCTTCTGACGCTGTAGTGCTGTACTGCGGTGACTGAAACTGACGCTGTCTTCTTACGCTGCCCGCTGTTCGTCGAAACGCGCTGCGGCCGTGCGCCGCCGCGCGATCCACGCCGCCAACCGGCGAAGCGCGAGCGCGATGCCGGTGTAAGTGAGGATGGCCCCGCCGGCGGTCGCCAGACCGGCGATCGTCTGCCCGGGCAACCCGTAAATTTCACCGGTGTGCGCAAAGCGCAGCCACGACCGCAGTCGTCGGCCCGCGCTCAGGTCTTGGAAGGGTTCCTCCCGGCTGACCGTTGATCGCGCGCGATCGAGCGTCAGCGTCGTGCGCCTGTCCGGCTGCCCGCTGTAGCCTTCGTCGACCGTCATGACGACCGGCGCGCGCTCGGAGGTGGCAAGACGGGTCGTCATCGTGCGCCAACCCGGAATCTGTGACTGCGCGGTCGACCACGCGGCGTCGAGGCCGGTTGCGACAACTGTCGTCGAGGCACGTTCACCGCCTCCCTGCGATCCGCGCGACGATCCGCCGGCCGCCGGGGCGGGAGGCGTCTCGCCCACGATGCGGTACACGAGGTTACTGGCCCACGGGTATGAGATCGGCACCGCACCAGCGATAACGATCGCGAGCGGAACGGCCGACCAGATGCCGATGACGTTGTGCCAGTTGAAGTCGCGCGCCTTCGCGGACAGGCCGCTGCGAAACCACAACACTTGCTTGAACTGGAGCCACGTCCAGAGGCGCGGCACCCAGAGATACATGCCGCTGAGCACGATGAACAGAAACGCCAGGTTCGACGCTCCGGTGATGGCCTTCCCCGTCGCGCGGGCGTCGCCTTCCAATGCCAGGTAGCGATGCCACGCCGTCATCGTCCTGAAGAACGAGCGCAAGTGCTGCGGCGGCTCGCCGATGATCACCCCGGTGAAGGGATCGACAAGCAGTGACTTGTTACCCTCGAACAGGACGCTGGCCGGAGCCGTCCGCTCAGCGCGCAACGTGAGGCCAATAGGTGCCGTCCCCGCCTGAGCGGCTTCCACCCGCGCCAGCAGCGTCTCTGGCGAAAGCGGTTGCGCGTCAGACGGAGACGACGCCGTCCAGGCGCGCCGGTCGGCCCATTCGAGCATTTGCTTCTCGTAAGTCAGGGCCACGCCGGTCACGCACATGACGAGGACGACGACCCCGGCGGCCACGCCGCACGCCAGGTGCATCCAGAACAGGACTGTTCGCAGGGTCTTCATCGCAATCTTGAGATTACGTCTCAACTTCAAAACCAGCTTATTGCCGACTAAAATGGTCGGCCAAGTACCAAATGAGAATCGATCTCAATTCTGATTTAGGTGAGTCGTTTGGGCCGTGGCCGATGGGCCAGGATTCAGCCCTGATGGACAGCATTTCCTCGGCAAATATCGCCTGCGGCTTCCACGCCGGGGATCCGGGGACGATGCGGGCCACCCTCGCGCTCGCGCGTGACAAGGGCGTGGCCGTCGGCGCGCACCCTGGATTTCCCGACCTCGTGGGCTTTGGGCGTCGCGAGATGAAGGCGTCGCCGGCCGAGGTCGAGGACTTCGTGCTCTATCAAGTCTGCGCATTGGCCGGCATGGCCGCGGCGCAGGGGATGCGGTTGCAGCACGTCAAGCCGCACGGAGCCCTGTACAACATGGCGTGCAAGGACCGCGCGCTGGCCGACGCCATTGCGAAGGCCGTCGCGTCGCTCGATCGCGCATTGATTCTGTTCGGGCTACCGAACTCCGAGTTGCTCCGTGCCGGTCAGGCTGCCGGCCTCAGCGTGGCTGCCGAAGTGTTTGCCGATCGCGCCTACGATCCGGATGGATCACTGACCTCGCGCAGCAAGCCCGGCAGTGTGATCCACGACACCCGGCAGGTAGTCGAGCGGGCAATCGTCATGGTGCGTGACAAGAGAGTCGTTGCGAGCGACGGCTCGACGATCGCGCTGCAGGCCGACACGATCTGCCTGCATGGCGATACGCCTGGTGCCGCAGAGCACGCCAGGGCCGTAAGAAGGGGACTCGAGTCGGCAGGTATTCAGATCCGGTCGCTTGCCTGATCTGCCGATGCGCGGTCGCCGCTATTCGTAGCGCATCGCGTCAACGGGCTGCAGGGCCGCCGCCTTCATCGCGGGATACAGGCCGAACACCAGCCCGACGAGAAACGACACGACGAAGCCGAGGAAGACCGCGGTGATGGACACGTGCGTGGACCAGCCGGCGTACGCGGCAATTGCCACCGAGACGAGCGCGCCGGTCGCGATGCCCGCGACACCGCCACCCACCGTCATCAACAACGTCTCGATCAGGAACTGCATCGTCACATCGCGCTTCCTGGCGCCGGCGGTGCGCCGCACACCGATCTCGCGCGTCCGCTCGACGACCGACGTCAGCATGATGTTCATGATGCCGATGCCGCCAACCAGCAGCGCCAGCGCCGCGACGCTTCCGACCACGACACTGAACGTGCGCTGCGTGCGAAAGCGTTGTGCCAGCAGCTCACGTGGCACGACGATGTGAAATTCGTCGGCATCGTGCGTCTGCAGCAGCATGCGCCTCAGCACCTCGCCAAGGGCGATCGACTGCTCTGCAGCGCCAAGCTGCACCCAGACCTCTTCGACCGGCTGATTCGGCACCACCGTGAGCGTCTTCCCCGTTACCGAAGACAGCGGAGCAAACACCGCGCGATTGACGTTGTGCCACGCCATGGAGGCACCGGCCTCCACCCCACCGCGCTCAGTCCGCGTGGCAGGGGCCCCGGCCTGCGGATCGCCACCCTGCGCGCGCAGCACGCCGACGACGCGAAACGGATCCTGTCCGATGCGGATGGTTTCGCCAACCGGATCGCGGTAACCGAAGACCTGCTGCGCGATCAGCGCACCCATGACGCACACCTTCGCGGAGGTGTCTGCATCGCTCTCCGACAGCAGGCGGCCGCGCTCCGCGGTCAGCCTGAGAATGCGCTGGAAGTCGGGCGTCGAGGCGAGCACCTGGCCGGGATTGACGGCGTCGCCGCGGCCAAGGCGCAAGTATCGCGACACAACGGGCGCAGATCGAGTGGCCGTGGGCACGAGTTCCAGCGCCCGCTGTGCGTCGGCGGCGATCAGGCTGCGCCGCAGGGTCCCGCGCGCATTCAGACCGCCGGCGCTTTGCGCCACGATGTTATCGAGCCCGAGCGCGTCCACCTGCGCCAACGCATCACGTGCGGCGCCTTCGCTCACCGACATCATGGCAATGACGGCGGCGACGCCAAGCACGACGCCAAGCACGCTGAGCGCCGTGCGAAGCCGATAGCGGCCCAGCGCCTCGACAGCAATGCGCAGGAATTCGCCGAGTTCAGCGAGGCTGGGGAGCATTGCCTGGCGCGGGCGCGGCGGCCGATGGCGCGGTGGCCGGCGGAGGCGCGAGGGAAACGCGTTCGCCCTCACGCAGCCCGGCGACGATTTCAACCATGCGATCGTTCGACTGGCCGAGATCAACGCGCCGAGGCTCAGTGGAGGTCGCGCCGACCACGTAGACGACGCGCGTGCCCTGGTTGTTGAAGACCGCCGTGACGGGCACCATCAGGACGTCGCCACGGGAACCGACGATCACATCGGTGCGAACACTCATCTCGGGGCGAAGCTCGGCAGATGTCGGATCGAGGGTTATCACCAGATCGAACCGCTTGTCGTCGAACGGCCGCGTCGCCGACGTCGTGGCCAGTGTGCCGACGCGGGTGACCTTGCCGGTCAGTTTCAAGTCCGGAAAGGCTTCGACGCGGACCTCGGCGATCTGGCCGGCCGCCACGCGGTGGACCTCGCTTTCGCTGACGGAGGCCTCCACTTGCATCCGGCTGACTTCTGGAATCGTCACCACGCCCTGGGTCGCGAACACGCGATCGCCGATCCGGAGCTTGCGGCGCGGGTTCACCTGCAGGTTCTCTTCGTAAACCACCAGGCCGGCGCCACGCGCGCGCACCGTGCAGCCCTCGATCAAACGCTCGAGCAGGTCGAGGCGAATCTGCAACTCCCCCAGCCTGGTGCGCTGCAGCCCAAGTTGCGCCGCCTTCTGCGACAAGGCCAGCGCCGCACGCTGTTGTTCCCGCGGATGCGTCATCTGGATCACGATGTCGCTGCGCCGGCGCGCGAGCATCGTTGCGTCCTCAGCCTCTTCGAGTTGTTCCTCGGTGCGCGCCAGCTCGTCGCGGGTGATGAAGCCCTTTTCGAGGAGGGGCTTGAGGTGCTCGTATTCGTCGCGGAGGCGCTCCGCTTTCTTTTCCGCACGCTGCAACGCCGAGCGGGCCTCTTCAACGGTGAGCGCGCCTTCTCCTTCGGCAACGGCTTTCACCTCGGCGCCGGCTTCGTCGTATTCACCCTCGGCAACCTGCAGGTCCAGTTGCGCTTGCCGGTGATCCTGCCGGACGCGCGCCAGTTCGATTTCAAGATCGGTGGTGTCGAGCCTGAGAATCACGTCGCCGGCATTGACGCGCGAGCCCTCTGGGGCCAGATCGCGAATTTCAACGTCGCGGCCCGGAATCGGGGATCGATAGGTAATCGACTGCAGCGGCTTGAGGGTGCCGCTCGATGTCAGCCTGGCGGTCAACTCGCCACGAGTCGCCGTGGCCACCAAGGCATCAGCCGCCCCGGCCCGAGCCCAGTACCCAAACACGGCGACGGCGCAGACTGCGCCAGCCCCCGCGATGGCCATGCGAGGCGACGTGAGAAACCGCATCAGGAGGCCTGGACCGCTCACGGGCTTAAGGTTTCGTCAGGGTAACAGGAAATTGCCCCGAAGACGCTTCATCAACCGGACCACCACCGCCACCGGTCGACACGCTGCGGCCTTCATACTTCAAAGTACCGGTGACCGTGTTGCCACTCAACACACCTTCGAACGTTACGGTGTTGGTGGCATTGATGATTTCGCCACCACTCTGCGTGCGCGTGTCGGTTCGCGTATCGACACCGCGGATGGCCGACGGCGGACCACTCACCTGGACCGTGCCAACAAAGCTGCCCTGGCTCGTAGGTCCGGTGCAGGTTTGCGTCGCCACAATGTCAGTCGCATTGATCTCGATGATGCCCGAGACGGCGCTGGCGCTACTGCTGCCGTCCAACTTCAATCGAACCGTGCCGGCCACTTGCCTCGTAATCGTGCAGGTGTTGGCAGGGGCGTTCCGGCTGGTGATGACGCTGGTTAAGATGCCCGACAGACTGCCAGTGAACGTATCGCCGGCAGCGGTGCCCTCATCGTCCTTGCCGAGCGCCTGGGTCGCAGCCAGCGCGCCGCCGGCCACTGCGGCACCTGCGACCGCAATCGCCGTCGTCGACACACCGCCGGCCGCCCCGCCGGCCGCGCCTGCGCCGCCCGCGCCCCCACCAGCTCCACCGCCCGCCCCGCCGGCGGAACCGGCCGACGTGCTGCTCCCCGACGCCGCTCCTGCGGCCGCGGCTTGCGCTGCGGTCATGACGTTGGTCTGCGCGATGGTGGCGGTGGCGACCTGCCCCTGAAAGGCCGCCGACACCTGAATCTGGAACGCACCGGCGGCCGATGGTGTCAGCCCGGTCACGGCCGCCTGCCCTGCGGCATTGGTGGCAACCGTCAACGTGGAGGCGCCGCCAAACGTCGACGCGCCCCCCTGAATCGAGAACGTCACGACCGCACCGGGAACGGGCAGATTGTTGCGGTCGCGCACTTCCACGATCGGCCGCACTGCAGTCTTCTGCTGGATGATGTTCACGGCGTCTTCGCCCTCAATCACGACGACGCGAAGCGCATCCTGCTGGTGCGCCGCAGCGGCATGGTTGGCAAACAAGGCGACAAGCATCAATTGACGGAGGATGATCATGACTTGGTGAATGTAATCGTAAAGGTGCCGACCGCCTGCTGCTGAACGGTGCCACCACCGCCGCCACCGCCCACCGACTGGCTTTTCTGCTCGTAACGGAACGTGCCGGTCGCGGTGTTGCCGCTGATGGAACCCTCGAACGTGTAGACATGCTCGCCGGTGATCGTGCCGCCGTCGACTCCGGTACCTGTCGGCGTTGCGAACACGTTCCGGCCGCTAAAGCGCGACGGCGTGCCGGTGAGATCGACCTGTCCGATGAACGATGGCGGTGTGGGCACCGTCGAGTTTGTTGGACACGAGGTGCTGGTCACCGTGTCGGTGCCCTCGTAGGCGAACTTGCCGCGGACGGACGAGTCGCTGAAATCCTCGAACTTGAGCTCCGCGCTGGCCGACGCGCTGCGCACGTATGAGCAGGTCGAGGTGGGTCCCCCGTTACCGGGATTGGCAACGATGCTGCCGCTGATCGTGCCACTGAACGTGCCCCTGAAGATCGAGTCGCCACTGCCTCCGGACGAATCAACAAGCTGCGAGGCCGCCACCGCACCGCCGGCGACGGCCGCACCCGCCACCACCAACGTTGTCGTCGACAACCCGCCGGCCCCGCCGGCAGCCGCGCCACCCGCGCCGCCGCCCGCCCCGCCGCCGCCCGCACCACCGGCTGAGCCCGCAGAGCTGCCCCCGCCCGACGCGCCAGCGGCCGCGGCAGCTTGCGCTGCGGTCATGACGTTGGTCTGCGCGATCGTTGCCGTCGCGACCTGCCCCTGGAAGGCCGCCGACACTTGAATCTGGAACGCGCCGGCGGCTGACGGCGTGAGACCCGTGACGGCGGCCTGCCCCGCCGCATTGGTTGCGACCGTGAGCGTCGACGCGCCGCCGAATGTCGACGCGCCACCCTGAATCGAGAACGTGACGACGGCCCCGGGCACGGGCAGGTTGTTGCGGTCGCGCACTTCGACGAGCGGGCGCACCGCCGTCTTCTGCTGAATGATGTTGACGGCGTCCTCGCCTTCAATCACCACGACACGCAGCGCCGGCTGGGCCTGCACGCCCGCCAGCAACAACGCCATGAGCACCGCGGTCTGTATCACCATGTGCCGCACTTTAAATGAGGGAGGACCGCATCAACCTGCCCGACGTAGTTTCTCGCATTCTGGGCTTCGCCGAGGTCGGGATTGATGCTCAGCATCTTCACATAGCTTGCCCGGGCGTCCTTCAGGTATCCACACGATGATCCGGCCCCCAAAGCCGTCGCCTGCCTGGCGTTGAACAAGTCCCGGTTGACGTTACCGAGCAGGAAATACCCGATCGGGTCATTCGGGGTGTGCTTCAACGCGCGCGTGCAGTAGTCTCGCGCCTTCAATGGATTGCCGACCTTCTGTTCGGTCAGGCACAGGCCAAGGAATCCGGCGCTGCGCAGGCTGTCGTAGGCGCCCTGACGATCGGCATGGCTTCGGTGCCCGATGCCAAGGCCAATGAAATGGAAGGCGAGACGCGAGCCAAGGCCGGTCGCAAAGTTGGTGAGGTCGAGGAACGTGCGATACCCGTCTCGTGCCTCGGCGAACGCGCGGAGCTGGACCGACCGGTCGGTGCTGGCTGCGGCCAGCTGGCGGAGGGAGTCGGCCCGCCACAAGTGCGCCTGGGCGTTGGTGGGCGTCAGTGTCAGCGCCCGATCCGCGCTCTCGATTGCGCGGCTCCATGCCGCTTTGTCCCAATACGCGCGGGCCATCATCGAGTGCAGCACGTCGTTGTCGGCATCGAGCCGTAACGCGTCGGTCAGCTCACGAATGGCTTCGTCCGCATCGCCGCGTTCGATCAGCGCCGCCGCGCACTCCACCCGTGCGTCGACATACGAAGGATCAATCGCGATCGCGCGGCGAAACGCGGCAACCGACTCGTCGTACTTCAACAGCAATTGATTCGCCTGGCCGAGATGATAGGCGGCACGCGCATACTGCGGATCGACCGTCAGCGCCCTCTCGAACAGCGACGCCGCCTTGGTGATGTCGGTCTCGCTCCGCCTGCGCTCCGCTGGCACGAGGTTCATCAGGCTCAGCGATGATCGGCGCGTATAGAGCAACTTTTCGCCGGCTTCATCCAACCTCCTGGCTTCGGGAGCGACTTGCCGCAAGCGGCGGATGCGCACGTTGACGTTCACTTCCTGGCCCGGCGCGACCATCACGTCCTGGCGTTCCGGCTGGAAGCCGTTGCGAACCGCAAGAAACTCGTGCAGCCCCGTGGCCAGGCTCGGCAGCGTCAGGGGATGGCCCTTCGAGAGTCGGCCGATCAGCTTCCCGGCGACATACAAATCCACATCGTCGGTGTCTGACACGACGATTGCCGACCCCAGCATTGACGGGGCTGTTGAACCATCCGACACGCAGCCGGTGCCAAGGCCCAGCAGCATCTCCGGTTCGTAGTCTCCGCGCGCCGAAGGCGTCTGCGACAATTGACGGGCGCGCGCGTAGCGGCGGACATTGCTGCCCACGTATTCGATCAACTCGTCGGCGGTGATGCGGCCGTCACACGGGTCGCTGTCGGCGTAGCCGTTGAACGCGCGCACCAGGTAGTGGGTAAAGAGGCCGGCACCTGAGTACAGTTCGCCGTCCTCGAAGCTCTGCTCTCGTTCGGACGACGCCGTCAAGGTCAGGAAGCTGCCCGGCAGCGCCTCAAACTGTTGCTCGAGCGCGTCGTTGGTGGTTTCCGCGTTGATCTTGCCGGAGTGGCAGGCGTCGGTCAGCAGCACCTTCCAACGGGCGCCAATCCGGTTGGCCATCACGTCGCCAAGCGATGACATCGAGTAGCCGGTCGCCGCGAGCCGATCAGGTTGCACGTCGTACGGCGCGAGGTAGCCGCGTCCGCCCTGCACAACACCATGGCCCGCGAAGTACACCACCACGCGATCCTGCGCTCCGGCAACGGCC
>Ga0075471_10000512_pt1 | contig 23333 bp, 19 predicted proteins | sample DEB19_08_DNA_2_FD_74787 | JGI IMG/M metagenome (GOLD analysis project Ga0075471, IMG submission 74787) | Aqueous microbial communities from the Delaware River and Bay under freshwater to marine salinity gradient to study organic matter... | ecosystem: Environmental > Aquatic > Marine > Coastal ...
CTTAACATCCGAGCCACATTAACAGACTAGTCAGTTTTATGGGACATAGTGTTTACGACTAAAACTTTTAACCACAAGACACCTGTCCCATAAATCTTCAAATTGTACAATGTACTTATATAAGAGCACATCAACACTGCACTTGTACAACTGGAGGAGACCCCTACCTACTACAGTCTCGACTTGAAGATGTGGCAACCGACTACCAGCGGAGACCAAGAAGACGAGAACCAGGAGTCCGATTGGAGCCCGGAGGAGCCCGGAGACCAACAAGAGGAGCACGGGGACCACCAAGAGGAGCACGGGGACCACCCAGAGTTACTGCCTGCACGCCTGTGGCCCGGTGACGCTAACGAGCTCGTGGTTTATCACCACGCGGGGTACCGCTATAAGCGGACCATCGACCCGGCTCGTGTCGTCGTCGGGTACATCGGCGACTTTGGCAAGGACTTGCCCTACCTCACCCGGGCGGACATGATGCAGGCAGTGCGACTCAGCGTCCGCTTCTGTGAAGGGTGGCTGTACACATTCGTTGCGAGTATGAGGCTGCCCAATAGCTACCGCTTGCGGCGCAATCTGCGGGAGGTCACACGCGAGCCCCGTTTCCGTGACTTGCTCGAGTACGAGCGTTATTTGCGGTGGAACGTTGAATACCGCTTCTTGAAAGTGGCAAACAATGAAATCAAGTTTGCACTGGCTCATGTCAGAGTGCCAGTTGACCACGCGAACATCATCTTGAGTTACCTGTGTTAACACTGTCAGGCGGTGCTACAATCAATAAACGTTAATGCCTTTGTGTGGTTCATGGGTTATTCTTAATCGTGAATAGACCCACAACCATACAAACAGTGGCTAGATGTTATATATACACTCATATACCCTCTATTCCCACACCTTGCAGCAAGGATGCTGCAAGTACAAGGGGCACGGGGCGGGACACATACACATGTATATGTACATATGCACAAAAAAAGAGACATGTGTGTAGGATGGATTCATTTGAAGTGAAGGTCGAATTGGCACAAGACGAAGTGGCCGCAAATCACATCGACGTCACAGTTGATGCAGTGGTACCCCCAGAACGTGACACTCCTACTACAGTCAATTTCTGGGAACAAGAACTTCGCGGGTTTTCCCCTATTGGCATGGCGGCAGTAGTCAGAGCAGCTGACGTGGACAAGGTGACGTACTGGCACCGTGGGCGCACTCCTTATCTTTATGGGGTGTTACTTTTTCAACCCCGTGTGTCACAAGCGATTGTAGACAAAGTGATCGCGGCTATTGCTTCAGTATACCCAGTCCATGACGGTATCAAGCGAATTGCAGTCGTGACATTCGAAAAAAACACAGGCACTCACCCCAATATGCGAGGGGTGCATGCAATCGGTGACTTTACTGACATTGTCAAGTTTTGGTCAGATTTGAGTACTGGTCAATGTGCAGTACAATCACTCGACGTACACCGAGACGCGGTGTGCTGGACAATCATGAACCCTTTCCATTTCTACGTGCCCTACATCGACATCGACGAGTTGGGCACACCGTCGGACTTTGACCGCATCTGGACCACCAGAGTGAAGGTGTGCATCGACTTAGTGGTGCGCATGCTAACGGAATGGCAACCAGAACCGGTGTACCAAGTGTATTTCAATTCACGTCGAAGCGACAAATTCCCAGGGTTGATGAAGTACAGTTTTCATGTGCACTTCTACCAGACAATCGTGCCAAACATCGGAGCCTTCAAAGATGCGATCAAAAAGTTGGTCGGTATGCCACACAAGCGCGAATGGACACGCACTGGTCCTTCGTCGTATTCAGTGAAAGAAGATTCACGCACTGGCATTTTCGATTCCATGGTATACGGTGGACGCAAACAGCTATTCCGTGGTCCTTTTTGTGGCAAGAACGGCCAAGCCAATACGGCTCTAATGCCTATTTCAGTCTCAGAAGACAACGGCAAAGTCACGGTCACTACGCACGCAGACGAAGACTTTGATGTGCGAGGAGAGTACATTTTTCGTGCTCGTATCGCGAGTCCACGATGTGAAGGTGTGATGACCCTGTGTCCAATCAAAGACAGTGATGAAATGGACACCAATTCAATTGAACCCAGTTTCGATCCATTTGCATTTTCCGAACCCGTTCAAGATGACAATTCAGAGAGCAAAGTAGTGGCGCCAGTTACCGCGACCTATGAATTCTTCAAACCAATTGTGTACACTGAAGTGTTGCGTGCGTGGCAAATGCGCCGCGATCAAGATTCTCGTCGTTTTAATGGCACAGGATGGACAATTCCAGTCAATTCCATCACCGTGATCAAGGACACTCCACACCCACGAAATGAACACTTGAGAATCATGAAAGTTCGGGGTGATACCTATTGTGAAACGGACGATGCACACTACCATTCTACCAATCCGTCTAGTGTCATTTCCGTGTACATCGATCTGAGGAAATGCTTGATCTGGCAACATTGTTTTGCATGCGGTCGCGCTGGTCAGAAGTACAACTTCTTACATGCAGGAAATCGAGTGGCTATCAAATCCGAACAAGAATGTCAATTGACCAGCGAAGGGTTTTATCACCCTATTCAGTCCCCTTACACGTTCATGTTAGACTATTACGTCGATTTGTTCACTTACCACCCGCCAACTGAAACGTTGTATGTATTTGATTCGGAACACATGGTCTGGCGCACAGGTGCCGCGGCCAATGGTGTCATTGGTCGGCTCTTTGATTGCGTCAATTCAAAGTATGTGGCGTACATACAAGAGCGCCAAGCTGTCATCTTTCAAGAGCAAATGACACAATTCACAGCGCAACACCGAGGAACGCCAGAAGAACTCGAAGACAAGAAACAAGCGTTATTGCGTGATGGACGAAAATTCATCAACAAACACAAGGCCTTGTGTGTAGTCACTGTATCAGCTCGTGCAAAATTCGTCGACGATCTACGGAACTTCCCAGTCAAGAACAAAGTGAGTGACATGAATGCGTACCCACATTGTGTACCGATGCGCAACCTGCAATCGTATGACGTGTTTACGGGCGAGACGTGTGATATCCAGAGTCGGCATTTGTTCACTGGAATTCTGGACGCCGAACTTACTTCCGATTCGACTGAATTGAAAGCAATCGATGACTGGTTCCTTGAAATTGCCACTGGTGACACCGAAAAGTCCACTTACCTGAAAATCATTTCAGGGTACATGATGACGTTTCTGATGCACGACCGCAAGTTCTATGTACTGAAAGGTACCGGGAAAAACGGCAAAGGTATTCACAAACAATTCTTGGTGTCTATTTTGTCAGGTTGTCGCAACACAGAAGCGAGATGGAAAGCATTGAATCAAAACTTCTGGGAACGCAAGGCCAATTCGAATTCCAGTGCAGAGGCACCTTCACCGGAAGCACATGGAATGTTGAACAAAACTCTTTTCTACACAGACGACATCGAACGAGTCACAGTAGACGCCGGTAAAGTCAAACGTGTTGTAGCCGGTGAAGTCATGAGCGGCCGCGGGTTGTACAGCAAACCAGTGGTGATTGAGCCTAAAGGCAAGATACTGTGGACCACGAACCACACCATCGATTTGCCTGGTAACGACAACGCCGCCTGGGAGCGATTCAATCAAATTGATTACAACACCAAATATGTGGAAAAACCAGAGCACGTGGACGTGGCCCATTACAAGATCCTACAAAACGACGTCGCGGTACACGAATTGCTCCGCAAGACCGATGCATTTTTTACGACATGTGTCCGGGAACTGACGCGGTACTACCGATCACTGGAATTCAATGCAGTGACCGGCCAACCGAAAACATTGAGCCATTTCCCCGTACCACCGTGCGTTACTGTCGCTAAAGCGGAAGCGCGTTCGCAGCAACTACCATTGGCTAATTTCATCCGCACAAATGCGACAGTGACCAATGAACCGTTGTATTACGCAGAGATTACTGAGATGTTTTCCGCGTACATCGCATTTCTGGACACAGAAAACGAGCGCCGTGTCCGCAACGAAACGACCCAGACGTCGTTCATTCGGCAGTTGGCAACTTCACTGGAGATCAAATGTTCGTCGACACATGTAATTGGATGGAAGCTGGCATTGAGTTCCACGTTCAAGCGCGCCCGTGAAGACGTTCACTTTTCGGTCATCTCCCTTTTATGTTCACGTGCACACGAACACATGAATAGGTACAGTCATATCCCGCTGAACGGATTACCGCTGACGCTGACGTGCGTTGAATTTGTTATTTAGCCCTATCTGCAGGCTATAGGCAGTCTTACATTCATTACATTTATATTCCCTAACCACGTGTCGATCGGGTCGATTCCCTGGCAGGGAGGGGGGTGGGTAGGGGAGACTTCCGTGAGTACAGCGGTTCATATTTATTTTCTTCTCGAGTTACTCGACTTGAATGGCCGACGGTCTCGGTCTCTGCTTCTGCTCCGGTCTCTGGTGCGATCGGAATTCCTTGTTGTGTCTTTGGATTTCGCCTTGGCGCAGTCGAGACACTCGGGTTTGTCTTTGCGTTTCCGGAGATGCAGTGCTCTTGCACCTGTACACGAAGGACATCTTTCGTGTGTCTGTTTCCTTGACTCCATCCAACATTGCGTGCAACTAGTCTTGAATTTCGGGGCATCCCCTGGGATATTTCTGCCACAGGCACATTTTCGCTTGAACTTGTCGTAGCATTCCGGGCACGAGGTTTTAAAAGCTGCGTCAGTGAAGAAGTTGCGCTTACAGAAAACGCATGTCTTTTCGATTTCCATTGGTGAAACGACTGATCGGGGCTCGGACGGAAGAGGTGTCTGCGTAATTCCGGTATCGTCTGTAAACGTGAACTGAGGACGAGGTGGAAGTGGTACCGGGGTGAAGCTGTGGACGTAATCACTGGTCGTTTCACGACGGAGTTTCGGAGGCGATCCAATGTCAATGTCGTCATCACTTGGACTGTCGTACGTACTGGCCACGATTGAGCTGTTCATCGCCGTTTTGCTGCAACGTCACTTTTTACTAGTAGACCCACAAAAAAACGACCGTTTCTGTTAACAGTTCACTGGACCCATAAATGTACAAATAGAACAAAAAACTCAAATAGAGAGTAGCGAGCATAAAAAATCCACGATTATTACAAATGGCAGACGGCGACCTGATCAACTGGCAGCTCCTGGCGCATGTCACTGCAGCAGCTGGAGGACCTACACGAGGAGTACCTGGCGACCCTGCCGACGGAGAAGCACTTGGACTACTTGCTGACCTCGAGTGCCTTTCTGCAGAAGAACGACTTGAACGGCTGGCTGCAGACATTCAAGCCGCCCTTGGAGACCTCCCCGTCGAAGAAGCGCCCCCGAGGAGCCCAGGACGCGGGGACGTTCAACCGATCGCTCAAGATACAGACCTGCGAGGAGTGCAACGGGGAGACGATCGAGGACGTCACGGAGGGCCACGTGGTATGCCTGAGTTGCGGCTTGATTCAACGCGAAGCGATCTACCACCCAGACTCAAAGGTGCCTTTTTCTTCGAGACTGTGTTTGGTTGTGATGACTGTCATCTGGATTCATGTGAGTACTGTGGACATGTGCGCGCGAACTGCACGGATCGCTGGTGTCACACTTGCTTTTTCTTCAAAAGGTCGACCAGAATGGATCAGTCGTATGGCACGTAACCGCAAGAGGCATACACCACTACTCACGCATCGTGTACTTCCGGAGCCTGTTGATGAGCCTCGCAGGAGAAACGAGTCCGACGATCGACGACCACGAACTACATGCCTTGAAATCTTACGTGAAAACACACGAACTGACACCAGATACACCGAAAACTCGAGTCGGTGCCGTGAAGATCGGCATCAAAGTACTCGGACTTCCAAAACGACACATTCGTCACGCGGTGGCGATAGCAGAGATCGTATTCGGAAAAAGCTCAAAATTACTCGACTTGAGCGCCGACCTTATGTTAAGGTTTAGCCGTTTCTTCCGCTTCTTGGAAAGCACGTGGTCACACACTGACACGAGACGCTCGAGGTGTTACTTTCTGAACTATTCCACTGTGATACACTTCATGTGTAAACATTGCCATATCGCGTGTGTAGCAGATGGCATCAAGAGTCCTAAACTCCGACGAGCAGCAGAGACTGCTCTCGTTGAATTGATACGAGAGGGACAAGAGAAATTACCACGTAACAAACGAAATTTCAATGTTTCTGATTTATTAAATCCGAGCAATTAAATCGGCTCTTATTGCCTTCTCTAATTCCTCTGGTGCCAAACCGTGACTGGGATTCCGCAAGAGAAACGCTTCGCGGTGTAGACTTTGGGCAGATCGTATCCGCCCGGCCGGAGTGTAGGTCTTCTTGGCCATAATCAACTGTTCTACTGCGCTGAGTTCTGGGTGGCTTGCCGCGATTGCGCGTTTGTGTGCATGCCACTGGCTTACACTAGCAGGCTTTCGTTTTTTTGGAGTCTTTGAATCAGTGGCCACTTCGGTGTCCATTGCGGGTTCTTGGGTGGGTGCCTGGGGTAATGATGGTGAGGGGTCGTGAATACCGGACTCTGTCCGTTCTTGGAAAGTTGGAGGAACCACCTCAGTGGGCACTGCAGTCTTGGTGTCCACCGCTTGTGGTCGAATCGCATGACGGGGCATATTCAGAACGGGCTTCTTGCTCTTTTTTACTAGTAAGACCATAAAAAAACGTCAGTTACTCCCTCATAGTGTCAATGTGGTACAGCTTTAGTACGATGTACACTGTACATGCAGCAGGCAATCGCAACACTTTGTTGTTACGTGCATCCAGTAAAGTGATGTCAATGGCGCTGTAATTTCGAACTTGGGTGTCGTGGTCAATGTCATTGACGAGAATGTCCTGAGACATGTGATAAGTCGTTTCGCCAATTGGACTGGTCATCGGCACCACCGCGAGTGTGTCCGTTGTACAGCCGTCAAATGCATTGATGAGCTGCGGCCCTGCACACCGCAAAAGAACATTGATTAACTGTGGGCCGCCCAGTTGAGGCAAGGTGCTGTTGCTCATATCACTCGGAAGCAGCATTAGCAAATTTGCCGGACTCGTTGGTATAAAATTCCACCCCAACGTTCTGTACAGCTGTGAATCACTCGGCGTCCATATAGTAACTAGTTGTTGGTAAGCAGTGTTACTGGGCGAGTAAAATCCAGCATGTGGAAGAATGTGAAGATCGGCATTTTGCTCAAATCGCAAACCGCCTCCACTGGGGTGATTGCTTGGGTTGTACACAGACGGAATCCGTTCATTAAGTTCTTCGATGAGCCTGTCTGCGGTATACAGACCTGGTGGTATTTCAATAAGGACTTGGTCTGATCCAACAGGAAATCCTGGCACAACTCCGTTAAACGCGATGTGCAATCGATTGTTTGACGTGTCGATGTTGTAAAACAACCGAGGAATGGCAACTACCTTCGGTACACATTTTACAACTTTTGACAGTGCAGTGGTGTTGGGGAACAAGACTGTGAACCTTGCCGGGTTATGTACAATCGTACCCAGCGTCGCAGCTGAATCACTCGTGACGAGCATATCCATACTGGGCAGCGATGCGCGTATCGGAGTTGTGCGATCCATGCTTTTGATTGTGTTTTTTATTACGACAGAAAAAAAACGAAGCTAATCGACAATTTCTGCTTGCTGTGTCAACGCTTTTGATGACTTGCTAGACGAATCGCTCGTGCCCGTTTTTTTGGCCATGTACTTTTTTGCTTCTTTTTTGCCTGCCTTAAACGCGGCCTTTGCTGCTGCTTTGCCTATTTTTTTGGCGTATGGTTTGGCTTTGGTCCATGCCTTCTTGGCATACGTCTTTGCTTTCTTCCACGTTTTGCCACCTTTCATGTTCGCTCTTTTTATTTGTTCTTCACAAATTTCTTTTTTTTGTCACATCGATAGAAACTGCGAACATATGTCGGATTTTTGCGATGCTTCGTGCACTTAGCCTTTTTGCGCAATTTGCGTCGCACCCACGGCCCGATACTGGGAGGTTTGGTCTTCATATCAGTCTTGTTTTATTTTAGTGAATCATAAATTTTACACTCCAGTGACAAACATCGACGACAACTTTTCATTTTTGCTGCGCTCGTAGTTTTTGGCTGCTGTTTGTACAATGCCCAGCTGAACTGCTGACAGTTGCCCTTGAAATTGGTACACTTTTGGCAGCATGGAAAGGTTGTTTTCTTCTTGGATAGCCTTTTCCCATGTGGTTTGAGGCGAGTCGTTGGTTTCGGAAACAGCCGCGTAGTTAGACAACACTTGCGCTGGGTGCCTGCGCCTGACACCTTGTAATGTCTCGAATTGACGCGAAGACTGTTGCCACTGCCTTGCGTTTGAATTCTGACCATGCGCATCAACTCCCGTCTCGTATACCTCTTGTTGCCTGATCACGTCCTCCATCAAATCTTTCTCGAGCTGCAAGCGGCTGGATGACACCGCGGCGGCTTCCTGTTTGTGCATCTGCGCGCTCTTGGACATGGGGCTTGGTTCGTTTCACTACTTCCTGGAAATCGTTGGATACTTTGGTACCCACGTCATAATTTTTTCGCTTGGGTTGTTCGCGTTGCTTCTTGTCTTGTGTGCCATCCGTTTCGTTTTCGAGGAGATGCAAGTGAATGAACTCGTCCAGGTTTCGCCTTAATCGCAGATCCCATCCGACTTTCATGTTGATCGTGAGAAAAGAGTGTTTTGTTTTGGTGGCTTCGTTTACTATTTGCTCGAACACCTTTTTGTTGTACATCGGAGGAGCGTAATCCTCTACGATGGTAGCAACTTCATAGGCGCTGCCCTGGAAAAAGAAAATAAAATTGGCCTGTAAGCGACAGATGTTCGGTACTCGATGAAAATGCTGCGTGCAAATAAACGTCGTGCAGTTCACGTGTCTGACTTGGTAAAAACACCGCGTGAAGTCCTTGGAGTTCATGAACGTCTTGTCTCCGATCACGTCGTCGAAAATGATGCAAAACTGTGGAACTTTGTGGGCACCTTCTGCGCTGTCGATCTTTTTTTGCTGTGAATCGAGAATGACTTCTAATAGCTCTGGTGCCTCTTCTAAGTCAGTGAACACGTATTTTTTTGGAATTCCAAGGGCCTTTTGGACATCGTCACCGTTGGCAGTTGGCGAAAAAAGAAAAATCTTTTCAAACCACCCATTTGGTTTTTCTTTTGATTTGCCATAAAAGCGCCCGTCTGTGATCAAGTTGGCCAGTAAAGTTGATTTGCCAGACCCTGACTTGCCACTGATGATTACAGACGACCCCAGTGGAGGAATGTACATCCTTTCATCTTTTGCCAGCAATGGTTGTTCGATTTCGTCTTTGCTTGTTTCAATCTTCTGAATGCTCAAATCGCCTCCACCGGAGGACTTTTCGATGGAAAACGACCCTGTCGAATCAGTCATGTTTTATTGACAACGTCACAAAAACACAGCCGGAGCTTAAATTTATGACGAATTTTGCCGGATTTTCTCGATGTTAAAGGTTGCACTAGTCAACGTGAACGTGAATGCAGCGTCTGTGGCTTGTACAGTTACGGTCAAAACGTCACCCGTGACCAAGTCTATCAATTCATTGAACGATATTTCAACGCTTCTGGTTCCGACACGTGACAAAGACAATGTTCGGATAACTGCTCCACCCTTTATCAATCTTATGGACATGGTTCGATCGGCTGACATTTCACCGTTTAGACTCAGAACACATCGATATACACCACTGTGTATGACAGTGAAACTAGAAAATGGCGCTGTCGCGTTTGTCGTAACAAAAAACGGAGACAGACTGGTTCCGAATGTCACCACGAGCTGCGTGACCGGCACACTTAAGCTCACTTGGGTCGTCTGTGTGTACTGCGCGTAACACGATATGCTTGTGTCCTGCGTGATTGTCCCGACGCGAAACTGTCCCGTTACAGTAGTCTGTGACGCAGAGGCTGTGATGTTCTGTGTCTTGTTTTGCAGGGTGGTGATTGTAGGACTGGTACTAGTCAGATATGTACTGGCAGCAGTCGCGGTGTCGAGTTTAAGTGCCAGTCCAGTTTGCAAGGCAGTGTCGGTTGCGTACACCGTACTGTCGACTCCGCCGTTGGCCTTTAAGAACGACGAGTTGGTCTGCCCTGGAACTTTGAACCCAGTCGCACTAGCTGTGGAAATACAAACGAGAGTACCTCCTTCGACTCTCAAAGGCCCGTTGGCAATTATAACACCAGTCAGTCTGACGATATTGGGTTCCAGTGATATGTGAGTGAAATTGCTGTCCGGTTGAGATGGCGGTAAACCAACATAGTTCGTGAATATGTCACCGGTGACTTGCAAAGAATTAGCAACAGTCATGTCTGTCACATTCAACGGACCTGTTACAGTAGTCTGTGACGGAGAGGCTGTGATGTTTTGTGTCTTATTTTCCAATACCGAGATATCGGTTTCGATTACATCTGCTCTGTTCTGAAGAGTCGCGATCGTTGGGCATCGAAGAATTTCGTACGCGTCCACGAAATCGACTCTGGAGCCAATGACAATTGGATCCGGAGGACCACCTCCTTCAGAATAGCCTTGGATCGCTGTGACGACCATCGTCGCAGCGTTGATGTCTGTCACGTTGAGAGTCGGAGTAAACACTGTGGTAGCCGTGATGTCTTTAATACCCACAATGTCGTTGTTGCCCATGTTCAGTGTGCCTGTCATTGCTACGGTGCCGTCTTTTTTGACAAAACCTTCATTGGCAAGAGTCGTTCCGACGTACGAACCGACTGTACTGAGAATTGTTGTCGTCAGCGCGGTAATGGCACCGGCTATGATCAATTGTTCCAAGATAGATGCCAAACCAGCCGATACTTCTGGTGTAGGTGGTGTGAACAGGTCTAGTTTAGACGACAGTCCGTCTAGTAAGTCGTCGTTCGTCGCGTAATCGTCGAGGTACTCTTCAAGATACGCCACGTTGACTGCGTCTTTTTCGTCTTCGGCGTACCCGACGTTGACAATACGATTGTTTTGGACGTTCACTGACAGAAAATTCGTCACTGTGTCAATTTGGTTCATATATGCCGTCTTGCGTTCAAGTTCCACGATGCGCGCGTCAATTTGCACAGTGTCCGTGAAAATACTCATGAACACGGGAAACCCAGGACCAAACGACGGTGCCACATTCCCAACCATCGAAAAGGTCACTGGCACAGTGAGAAACGCAGACGCCAAGACCGGTGCACCGTTCACTGTGAATTTTACAAAATTAGTCTTGTTTCCTTCTTCTTGGACAAAAATCACAGACGACTCAGTGACAAGCCGCAAGAATGCCTCGATGTCAGCAGAGTCACGCGTCACTTGACTGATCCAAACGACTGTCGTCGTGGCGTGCAAAGGAGAATTGAAACGGATTTCCCCGGGCAGCGGTGGGCTGACGATTTGATCAGTGGTTTCGTATTTATACACGTTTGACACTAGTTCCAGATTACGCAAGAGACTTCCGTCTGCCATAAGAAAATCATCCGCACTTCCTTCGTAAATCTCGAATCCATGGGCCTTGACACGGCCTTGAAATCCCGTACTGTCGACAGTGGCAGTTTGAAGTGCCGTTTTGGCTTCCAAGTCCATGATCGACACAGTGTGATTCGCTATAGTAGTACCGACTGCATTCAAATCGGTAGTAGGTGTGACGACGTTTTCACACCGGACCTCTTTCATGTATACCAATGGTCCACGGGTAGTCAGAGCGGCGTTCGTGTCGGGTTGAAACGTCGGATCCTCAGTGAACAAACTTGACTTGACTTTGAAGTCGCCTTGGGTTACCTCAAGATTGCCATTCACGTACGTCGTCGTGTCGATCACGGTCATACGTGAAACTTTGGTACCGATTGCATTTAAATCAGCCGAAGACGTAGTGACGTTTTCAGTTACCACAAGATTACCATCCACGTACGTTGTCGTGTCGATCACGTTCAATCGAGAGATTTTGTTTGACACCGCTGGTTCCAGTGACACTGTTCCGCTAGCCGTGATCGGATTCGGCGTACACTGAACGCCGGCGCTTCCGGAAATTGCATTGGGTGGCCGTTTAGGGGCATACGACGCCGACATTGGAAAACTAGAAAGTGGCTGGGTTTTTATTACAACAAACACAAAAAAAAATTACATCATAACCTGCAGAGACGCTCTGTTCTTCTTAAGTACGGGTCCCCCGTCCAGGTTCATGTGAGCCGTCATGTGCTCCGGGTACCTCAGACTGTCGTACAGCTTTCGGAATTGACGTTTGGATGACAGGTAGCCTGGCTCTGGTTTTACTCGGCTCCAGCGACTGTCGATGCGGATCACTGGTTCGAGGAAACTCTCAGGTGGGCGATTTAAACCTCTGTCTGATATGCTGTCTAGCTGTCCATAATCATCTCCGAGAATGTTCAGACTGCCTTTCTTCGTCTCAGTCGCGGTTAACTGTGCGGCGAGTGCCAATCGCTGTGTACGGGCCGCGTGGGCTTTGAACACGTCAGACGGCAAGACGTTCTGAAGACTCAACGGTACTGTGTCGACTCCGCTACCTGGACCGTCATATGGCCGCGGTAGGAATTCCGGTTTCTGATGCACAATGAAATCTTCACGGGCATTTTCAAGCACGAACATTTTATTGTCCACTCCGAGCCCAAAGCCAGGACGCACGACACTGAACATGTCAAATTCGATATCGGAACGAATCTGAGCCAGTTCAGACGGCACGGTTTTCCATGGATCCGCTTCGATTGCGTTATCCAGACGCAGTACATCGTTATTGGCGCGCGTGTTGTACGCGCCTCCTACGGCTACGTCACCGACAACTGGATCCTGTACGATTCTTTCGATTTGACGACCCATCATACCGCCTGCGTTAGGAGGCGGTCCACCGTCACCGGGCCCGCCGCCACCACCGCCCCCACCGCCACCACCGGGCCCACCACCGGGCCCACCACCGGGCCCACCACCGGGCCCACCACCACCATAAGGCACAATGGCACCGCGACCGTCTTCGCCTGGTCCGTCTCCAGCAGGCATAAGCCAATCCGGCTGTATACCGCCAGGATCTAATCCACCGAGTCCGTCACGTCCGTCGTCGTCGTCGTCGACCAGAATTCGGTTGGTCTCGTCTAACACGTAGGGGCTATTGCTAGTCCTGTTTGACGTTGTAGTGTCACCTGTAGTGTCGGCACTGCTGCCAATCTGCCTTTTAGTCGGAGTCGCACTTGTACCGTCTGGCTGGTCGTCGTCGACTACTTGAATTTTATTTGCATCGACCTCTTGGAAATTCTTTGCCTCGATTGATTTGGCAAACTCATGCCTGGCACTAGTTGTTGCTATGTCAGTGATTTTTTGGGCTTCTTTAGCGGGCAGTCCTATCGTCGTCATCAAATAATTGTGAAATTGTCGGGCGTTGGCGTCGATTTTGTCCTCGAATTCTGCCCTGGCACGTTCTTCTGGCATTCCGTCGTTAATCGCGTCATCGTACTCTTCTTCATACCTTGCTGCATCGGCTGCAAAGTCCGAGAGAACCCTCTGTTCTTTTGTCTGCGAAAACTTCTTCTTGGGGGGCATGATCGCTGGCACTGGTTGTCTTGATTGTTTGTTTGTGTAATCCGCCCAAAAATTATCAGTTTGTGTAGTTGTAGCATCCTTGAATTTTTGCCGCGCTTGCTCTTTTTGTTCATCCGTGAAACCGAGATCAGATTTGCCCAGTATAGCTTCGAGGTCCGTCTGGAACATTTGCTGATAATGTTGGATGGTTTTTCGAGCTTCCTCGTCACTGGTTGCAGTGGATTTAATTGTACCCAAGTAGCCTTGATACGTAGCCAGCAACCTCTGAATTTGTGCACTCGCCACATCAGAATCGATCTTTTCACCGGGCTTGTCTGGGTTCTCTAGTGTTTCACTGGCTGTAATAAATTGACCTGGTTTCAACACACCCTTGTCCTCGCCGAACATTTTCAACTGCAAGGCTCTCGTGGCCAACTTGTTCATCAGGCTTTCTGTGGTCGATTCTGGTTTGACTTGTCGCATGGTTTCTAACAGCTGTTCGTCTGCTTCGCGTTCCATTCGTGTGAATTCTTCATCTGACACTTTTCCCTTCATCGCTGCTAGCGACGCATACTGCGCGTCGTGAATTTTACACGCCGCGTCAGTGGCATCGACTGCCTCTTGTCCTTTAAAGTTAGTGAACGGACCACAGTAATTGTAATAACCACCACCAAACGGATTGGTTTTTCGTAGACGATCTAGCCACGTCTTGCCAGCAGGGCCTTCGAATTTCCCCGTAAGATCGGGTGGTGCATCCGGGTTGCCTGGCGACGAGAAGTCCAGGCTTCTTTGTACAGGTTCTATTTTGTTTTCTTGTAATGGAGTCGCGGGTGGTGTAATCGATGTAATCATGCTGTTTACGAATGCATTGTACTCGGCCTGGTTCCGCTGGTCGCTAAAATCCGGTTTGGACGAACCTGGCGGCGGCCCGGATGCAGCGGTACGCACAGGCGGCAGAGTGCGAGGGGATGCGGGGGTGCTTGCGGGTGGTGCACGATCGGGGACGGCAGTGCCTATGAGAGGGGCAGCGGGAGTGCTGGAGGGTGTAATCGGCCGTGCCGGTGTAAGCCCGGGCAAGGGTGCAAGTCTAGGCGGAGGGCGTGCAGACCTAGCACTTGACTGGGGTCTAGGTCTATGCTCCAGTTGTTTTACCTCCAAGTGTGGTTCTCTGAACACCTCTTCCTCTTGCATAACATCTGGCTCGGCTTGCACCCATGTGTCTACAATGTCAGGGTACAGAGGAATTTCTCCGAATGTATCCCATTTTACGTACTTTCGTGTGTTGGCTACGTTTTTCAATTTTCTCGCCTGGTCCGGTGGTATAGTTTTCAGCTTCTCCCATGCCTTGTGTAGTCGCGTGTCCTCTGGAAACTTGTCTAGATACTCCGCTATCAGTTTGCCCTTTCGTACTGCGTCTCGTTTATCTGCGGTCTTTTCTCCGATTTTCAACATCCCTTTTATACCACTTCGTGGTTTTTTTTCGTTCTGCGTGGCCGCGTACAGGTCATACAACCGGTAGTATTTCCACTCATCGTCAGGGACTCGCGAAGGTCCTGGCATGGACTTGTATCAAATAATCCGAAACGAACGAGGTTTTATTAATTTGGTCATAAAAATCAAATTGCACCGTACGCGACAGATTCGAGTTTTTCTTGTGGGTTGCTTATTCTCAGGCGCTCTTCTTCGATGAGCTTCAACAACAAAGCTTTTCTGTCGCTATTTGCCACTGGCAACATCATGAACGTCTCGTACGACTCGTAGTCCTTGAAGTACTGTCTGTACTTGTACTCGTTGCGTTTCAGATATTCAGTGTGCTGGTTGGGAGTTTCGATACTTTCCCCGCGTAGTAGCGATTCGGACATGCTTTTCTGATTACCAAGAGCTCTTTTTTTATAATGATCATAAAATTTAATAGAACCGACTGGTAGATTTCTCGTACTGACGATTGGCAGCTTTGGCCAGATCTTTACCGGGTACGGCTTTTTGGTCTGGAACAGCAGCAGGGACAGACTTCATCGTGTCAAGCGTGAATTGCACGATGTTAGGGTAATTTCCTATTGCATCCAATGAACGATCGGTACCAGGTGGAAGGTTCGCAGCCACACTGTCAATTGGATTCTTGACGTCAAGCATCCTCTCCACTTTCATGCCATTTACACTCGACGGATTCACTGGCGTGCTGACGTACTTGCGTTTGCCGTTCAGATTCTCTATACGATTGGACACTCCGTGCCAGTAGTGCTGCAACTTGTTCGTGGAGCGACTGTACGTTTCTGGTGTGATGTACGTGCTCCTCACTGGATCCCATTGGTTGACAAGGTGAACATTTCTGTCAGTTGTGAGGCGCTGGTCTTTGCTGTTGCGGTGTGCGAAAACAGACGATGGTTTCTTCTCGATGTGCACATCGGCACTCTCGAATTCACAAGGACATACATCATAGGACGCCATGACCGCATCAGGATCCTTGTTGTATGTCCCTTCGTAGAAATCCGTCTCAGTGGGTGGCGGCGCACGGCCTTCTGCCCACTTGTCATCGTGTCGGATGATGGGATTCGTGTCAACGTGCCGAAACTGCATAAGATCGATTCAGGACACTTAATATTTTTATTCAAACCTCACAAAAATTACGCCTCGCGTAATTGAGGCTGTGGCAGCCATACACCAACCAGTAAAGTGACCAACGGGCTGTATCGACTAAACGTCTCACAATCTTGCTTTACTATCAGCAACGTTATACAGAATGTCACGATTGATACACTGATAAACAGTTGACTGAAGAACAACACTGCACGCTTGTCAAGTTCGACGCAGCACGACCTCCACATGATCCGATGTTTGAATTCGGATTCTGTTGCTGACTTCGATCGCACTAGTGTTGCGTGTTCAGTGTCCATTTTTTCGTTCGGGGGTTTATAACTGGTTCATAAAATCACAGTTTCTTGGGGGGTGGCCGAACTTTGACTGGTCTTTTTTTTGACACGGCTCGACAAGACCACGACCCTCGTGTTTTTTCAAGCCATACTTTCTTCTTGTCGTCCCATTTTTTTTCCACGTCTTTTCGTTTTTTGGTCATGGCGGTTTTGTTCAGATGATCACAAAAACATTCATCGATGCCTACGCGGTGCTTTTACTGGTGCGTTCTTTGCCTGGGCTACCCTGTCCATAGCCCTCTTAGTTGACTCGACTTGTGATTCAAGCAAGTTCCTCAATGCTTCTTCGTCTTTTTGTTGTTTTGCCAATTCAGCCTCGCGTTTTTTTATTGCATCCTGCTTTTCGGCAGAGCTCTGGGGTCTAAATGGTGTCAGCCGAGTGGGTGTGTCGTAATTGGGCCCCAGCAGACGCGCCAAGGGGCCTAGTGGCCTGCTTGCGCCTGCAGGACTAGGCGTATAAGGATGAAGAGGCGGAGTGCGATACAGAGGCGGAGTGCTTGTACTCGCAGGACTAGGTGTAGCAGAAACGATGGACGTAGATGGAGACGACGACGGGGTGCCGTAACTGCTCCCCCACAAACGCTGCACGGGTGGTGTGCGTTTGCCCACAGGACTAGGCGTGTCAGGAAAAATGGACGAAGACACAGACGACGACGGAGACGGCGCTGCCGGGGACGACCCACGACGAACGGGCACGTGTGGCCTCTGTTGTGACATAGACTGTGATCGAGGGATTGTACTGGGAGGCACAGGCTTCCTGTGCGCAGAGGAAGCGGGCGGCGTGGGTGGTGTGGCCGCAACGAATGGACTAGGAGGAGAGGAAAGAGGGAGCGACAGAGGAGAAGGAGTATCGTCGCTTGACACACTGCGTGGTGTGTGCACGTGTACGCTTAGGGAAAGAGGCTGATCTGGCAACAGTGACACAGAAGGAGTCTCGGGATTATCAGCTGGCACAACAGGAACAGCTGACACAGAATGAGTCTCGGGAATATCAGCTGACACAAGAGGAGCTGACACAGAAGCAGTATCAGGAATAGCAGCTGGCACGGGAGGAACAGCTGGCACAGAAGGAGTCTCGGGAATATCCGACGCAGAAGGAGTCTTTTTGTCTGGCGTGGGTTCAGTTGAACTCGAGGGGCTAGGAGTATCGACTGGCCACGGAGCACCAGGTGAGTCTGAAAACCCAATGGGACTTTCGGTGCCGCCACTGAACGGGCTCGGTTGCAATTGTCGGCTTTGTGGGTTCGGTGACGGACTCATCGGTGATTTGCCGTGTGGGTCATATGGCACTGCTGGTCTACGTGGTACATAAGATTCCAACTCCTCCGGAGACTTGTACGCGTGCTCGAGCCCCCCTATACTAATAGGGGTACTCGATGTACTGGGTGTATCAGGGTCTACACGCGACTGTGTCTGACTTGATGGCACCGCTGGACTTCCTTCTGCTGATGAGCTCGATGGACTGTTTACTGGCTCGCGAAATATGTACTTAAGGTGTTCACGTAAATCACGTGCCGTCTCTATACGTTTCGGTCTACCCGACGACGCCGCGGGCACGGGCGGTAAGTCGCCGCTGATGTCATCGGTCGGCGGTACGAACGGAGCACCTCCTGGTTCAGCGAGTAAATAGTTGCCTTCGTTCTGAGGTATGTGCAGCACTCTGTTCTGGTCGTATGCAGTAGACCCTGTGATAGCCCGGGGACGTTGAGGTTGACCAAACGAAGACAGTGGTTCGTATTGTATAGAGGGTAGCGGTGCAAGAGGTACCACTGGAGGTGGCGGATGTGCGCGATTGGATGTTTGGGGGCCATGTGTAGAGGCTTTACGTTTTTTTGCAGGCATTCGAAACTCGTCGGATCGAGGTGATGTATTACTGGGAGGTGGATCCTGTGACTTGGCCTTTCGCCAGCTACCCGGTGTCCATATTGCCACTTTGCCTTCTGGACACACTGGTGGTGGCGGGCGAGCCTCGTCTTGCGGTTCACTGTCACCTGGTCCGTTCCACATTGCATCAATTGTAGGGTCTACCGCACCCATTCGTCCACGATTTCTTTGTTCAGATTCAGACAGACCCATTTCATGCTCGAGTATGCGTTCCAGTTCCGCCGTTTGCTTGATCTCTTCGGCTTGCGTTCGGCTCTGAAGCTGCTGGGCTACTCTGGGTTCCCTGCCAGTAGCCCGGGCCAGTCCTTGCCAAAACAAATTAGCAACTTGCACCGGCGGTCTATTGACTTCGTCTGGGAAGACTTGAGATGAGCCGCTTTTAGACTCTTCCTCGTCGGATTCTTCTTCTTGTCTGTAACCTCGAGCTGGTCCCTGGTTAATTAAATTAGCCATTTGAGCCGCTCTCCGTACGGTCTGCTTTGTGCGGGCCATTTCTCTGCTACTGTGGTTTTGTTTATTTCTCATAAATTCAAGACCAATAGGTTGGGCCATACGATGCTAGTAACTCTCCACCAACGGGGATTGGTTGTATTACGACGACTAGCACTCTGCCTCTGAACGACACGAAACGACAGTTGTTGACAGAGTCAATCTGTCCATCGTTGATGAGTCGTGAAATGCACGTCTGGGTGCCACTGGCGTCTATCACCATACCACGACTGCGCATCCCGTACACTGAATCAGAACGGTTGTACTCTTCTTGTGTTTTCAATTTTCCCGAATATTCGTCGATTACGTCGCCTACCACCAACCCATTTTTGGCAAACAGACCGCGGCCAGCGCCTGGGATTGTACTGGGCCGAATGAAAAAATTCTTGTCGTGTTCGAAGCATCGTTCGACATGGTACGTTATCCGTCGTCTGCATCGATGACCTCTGTGTGTTCGGGCCTTGCATCGACGTGTCTGTCTGTAATCCGGTGCCATTGTCACTCTTGTAAAAATTCATAAAAATCACGTGTGTCATTGAAATAATCGAACGGTGAAAATGGAATGAAACGATCACATAGACCCAAAAACCGAACGGATTGGACGAATGAATGATTGCGTTGTATTACAGAATATGACATGACACCATCGGGACTGGGATCGAAGTCCTTGTACCCGTGACAATGTCCTAACTCATGCAACAACACGTTGTAAAACAGACCATTGCTGCGAATGTGCTCGTTGCTCATGTGAATGACACACGACGTTAATTGTGAATTTTCGATTACACGAGACGTTTTGCCAATGAACGACGTCGAGTTGTATACATAAATGCCATGCACACAATCGTCTCTTGTAATTGAGTCACCCCAATAGGATAACGCAAACCACACCAGTAACGGATGTGGATGGCGACCATCAAAGAATATACAGAAGTTCATTTTTTATTAGAATCACAAATTTGCACGCTGGTGTACAACAGCGACGTCTCGTATTGACTGTGCCCTAACACACTCTGTGCCCACGCGGGTTCTTTCATCGACTCTCCTTCTTGTACAAACGACGCGGCTACATACAGTTTACGCAGAAAATGCGTCCCGTGACCCGTAGACTTTAACAACCGCCGCATACGCGACGCCCATGACTGGATGACACCTTCAATGCCAGTGTCACGATCGTATTGCTTTTCGTACTTCAAGTGCAGTATGCCAGTGTCTGGATCAACGGAGGTGACGTCTACGTGTATCTTGCCTTCTTTTACTGCGCCATCCACGATGCTGGCGCGCGTTTGACGAAGAGTGTCAAGAAACGAATCAGAGTCACTAAATGCAGATTTTAACACTGGCTTCCTGATTTCCAGCTGTTCGCTTGTGATTTTGCGTTTGGTTATGTTTTTTACTCGTATCGTGTTCTTGTCGATCTTGTCTATGACGTTCACTAATATCACGTCTCTGGCCCGTCCTCCGCATCCAAGCTGCAACAGACACAGCGATGCAGTGACGACCAGCTCGGTGGGTGGTGTTTCTTCCTTTTCTGTGTCCCAGTACACGACACGCTTTAGTGAATCCGCGAATGCATCTATTGAATCGATTGTCACCTTTTGAGGATGCCGAAGTCCATTGTCTCTGTTGCTGTCCGTTTGCTGTTGCTGTTGCTGGCGAATTGACACAGGGACACCGCAGCGTGTTCGAAATTCCCGGAGCACAGACTGTCTCCATTGATCAAATGCCTCGAATGTTGTATAATCACCACGCCATTGTACCATCAACTCGTCCCTCACCTGCAATTTGACAAACTTGTCTACGAACTCGCTGTGCAACTTCGGGAAATCTGCAAGCAGTGTCTGTTTAAACTCACTCATCGCGTCTGCGCATAGCAGCAGGGAGTCTACAAATTCACGCTGGTTTCGAGCTTGTTTTAGTTCAGCAGCAACACCTTCTCGTATCAGCGTCAACGAAGACTTCAATACGGAAGACGGAGTACCGTCTCGTTTCTTTTTGTAGCAAGACTCGTCCGTTGCTTTCAGGTTGGCCACGATTTCTTGTAACGTCGAGCTGCCTACTGTCTGATTTCTCTTTGTGGCCACTGAATGAGCCAACTCTGTTTTTATCGTCTGTACTAATTCCGGTTGCTTCGGACACCAACGCAGAAAGAAAAGAATCATGTTTATTAGAGCGAACACAAAAAACGTCTACTGTTCTACTTCGACATTGTTGAGGAAAATACGAGCCAACTTCACATACTTCAAGAAAATGTGAAGTGTGTGTTTAGAGCAGTAGGGTGTAGGAACCATCGAGTAATTGCCACGCAATGCCAGAACACGCGAGTTGTTGATCGGAATACCGGACAAGTTGAACAAACTCGAGCGTTCAAGACTCACTGCTATAACTTCGCCTCCGCCGCAAAACGAGCCCGGTTTGCCTTTGATATACAATCGTTCCTGGCTCAAGAGATCGGGCGCTGCTGCATATGCAGTAGCTCCGGCGTTTCGATGTGCAAGTGTGCGATCTAGCGTAATAACCTGTGTATCTTTCGCGGTGTTGTTGTCTTGCAGACGCAACATGCAACTGGTCGCTCCACTCATCCGATCGAATGCCTCCAGTGTATACGAGTATGCCAATGTTGCCATCTCCATCGGAGCTCGTGCTTGAACTTTTTGCTGTGGAAAGTACAACGACCCAAGTTGCCATTGATAATCAAGCCATCCAATCGCGCCATCCCGCAGGTCTTCGTAGTACTGAATACTTGCCGCATTTGAATCACTCGTCTTGTCAATCGTGGCACTGTAGTCAGGCACGATGCGAGCAAACGCCTGCAATGCACGCGATGCCGATTTTCGCACTTCTGTGTACACAGACGTGCCGTCTTTGGATGCAACCACAGGCGCACTCGTCAAATCGTAATCAGTGTATACAATCTCGAGACCATTCACTGCGCTATACTCGTTCAGTGTGCGCTGGATTGCATCTGACAACTGTACGCTACACAGTGAAAATTCCGGGCCTCTGATTGTATACTCCTCGACAAATGGCGGGTTTTGTTCATATTTCGCCAGAGCGAGTCGCGATAACGTACGACTTAACGCAGAATCACCGTCTAAGTCGATGCCGTTTAGTGGCTGCGCGCCGATCGCAGGGCCTCTCGCGTAACCAGGCACGAGTAGACCTGGTCCTCTCACGGTTGTAGGAAGTCCAATCCTTGTGTCTGCCCCTGTGCCCCAGTACGTTGGGTGGGCTCTATCCGCTGTCGGAGAGGTGAACGTGTCAACTCCATATACATTATAAGGCTGTATATCTCCGTAATAGGCCCCCAGTCTGTCAGGACGACCCCCTTCCGTTGAAACCAACGAGCACTGTTGCCATAGTTGCCCAAGTTGGAGCTGCGCTTCTCTATAAGCCACCGCTTGTTCTGCTGTGAAAGCTGTACTTTGCGGGATGACGCCGGTGATACCGGCAGGCATAAGCAGTGGCACGTCACCGAGGCGAGTATTCATTAGCATTTCAAGAGGATCTTGGTCTTTGCCCTCTGTCGAAAACGGTATGAAACTTTCGTTTACCCCAACTCCTCGTACGTATCCTCCGTAGTTCTGCAAGGTTGCAGGCAACGACCCAACGAACTGTGCAAATGCCTTGGATGCTGGTTTCCACGTTAGAGTGATTTTCAAACCTGACATTAGCATGGACGGCATGAGCCGTCCGTATTGGAACAGTGGTGACAACAAGTACAATGGAATCGAATAGCGGCGTCTGGCGTACGGGTGCTCTCGTTTGGCACTTCTTCCGTAGACACAGTCTCCGAATCCAATCATGCTGCCAACCGATTTTCTCCAATCGTCTCCGTAGATCAAAGGCAACGTAGTATTGGCCAAGAGTGCGACGTTTTGAATCCGTGACAACTCATCGCCTGACCTCGTGGCAACTGTCACTGTGTCAATTAAATTCAAAATGCTGCCGTTGGGGCCAAAATAACCGTGCACGAGCTTGTTGTCGTTGTAATTTTGAGCACAAGCCCGAACCCATGCTTCCACTGAAGGTTCGTCTGTGTGCCAAGTGTCATATTGAAGGATCTGATGTGGCATGCATGTCAGATCTACCTCGAAATGTAAAAACGACCGTCTGCAGTCGATATAATCAGCTCCACTGTTAAGAATGGAAATGCTTGTCTGGGAAGATTTGTACTCGGATTGCTGGAAGAAGTGATTCTTGTGAGTGCGATTCACTGCCACGCTGATATCCGGTTCAAGTTTGTAAACCAGATCGTTAACCTGGATCATCCCCTCGCGGTCCGATTTTTGATCACCTTGAGCAGCCTGCATTGCGAAAATGTCACTTCAGTGGCTGTTTTTAGTATCCGTAGCATAAAAAGTCTTGAAACCGTAGCTCATTCGTAATTATCCAGGTTGTTATCCCCAGCTACAAAAAGTCTATATATTTTTTTTGATACAACGTACATCGTACATTTCACTATAGTACCCCCC
>Ga0075471_10000513_pt1 | contig 23324 bp, 20 predicted proteins | sample DEB19_08_DNA_2_FD_74787 | JGI IMG/M metagenome (GOLD analysis project Ga0075471, IMG submission 74787) | Aqueous microbial communities from the Delaware River and Bay under freshwater to marine salinity gradient to study organic matter... | ecosystem: Environmental > Aquatic > Marine > Coastal ...
CTGACGACTGGATAAACATGGTGCGCACGGCAGGACTTGAACCTGCACGCCGTTAGGCACTACCACCTCAAAGTAGCGCGTCTGCCAATTCCGCCACGTGCGCGAAGCGGCCCATAATGAACCAAGCCATGCCCCGCTCCGCAAGTTTCATTTCCAACTGTTTGCGAAGCCGGGCCCGCAGAAACGCAACCCCATGCGCCAGAGCGGTCATTCCTTGACTGCCGCACGAAGAAAGTCGCGCTCCAGGACCTCCACCAATTTACCCACGGCCAACATCAGTTCGCCGCGCAACTCCACTCCGCGTTCGTCTCCGGCAAGATCCATTGGTTCAGACATGATGGCGGCATAGCGGCGATTCAACGGAACCGTTTCATCCCCATGCCCCAAGTCGCGGCAAAGCTGGGCCACCTCGCCGGCGAGTCTCTTCGCCTCACGAATCTTGCGCTCTGCGGCAGACAATGGCTTTGCTCCTTGGTCCACCAAGCGAAGCTGTGTGCATTCGAACGCACGGCATTGCATGGGCCGGTTTGCGTAAATGGAGCACAAGTCTCGCTCCAGACATTTGCACGGTTGGGTGAACGCCTGCTTGCGGCCCTTGCGAAAAATATCGAGCCCCAACGAAGTGAGTTGAGTCGCCTTGTCACCCGCCCGCAACTCAACGTCGCTGAACAACACGCCGTTGCAGCACAGACCACATTGCAAACACAGTTGAGCCGCCGCACTCACGCCAGACTCCAGTTCGGGACGATCTCCGCATCCACCTCGGTGAGAGCGGCATTCAACTTCATCTTTCGCTCGGCGAGAATCCCCACCATGGCCGCGTTGTCGGTGCAAAGTGCCGCATCGGCCAGCCTTAACGTCAGATGCGCGCGACGACAGGCAGACTCCAATTCGCGCCGCAGGCTACGATTGCACGTCACACCGCCTGACGCCGTGACACAGCGCACACCCAGCTTTTTTGCAGCGCGAACGGTCTTGGTGACCAGCACGTCCACGATTGCCGCCTGCACACTGGCGCACAGATCTCGCAACTGCTGGGCATCGTCGGCCAGGCCGGGATGATCGCGGATGAAATAGCGCACAGAAGTTTTTAAGCCGCTGAAACTGAAATCGTGGTTGTCCTCGTTGCGCAAGGGGCGCGGAAACTGGAACGCCGACGGGTTCCCCTGCTCTGCCAGGCGGTCAATGATCGGACCCGCTGGATACGCCAGCCCGAGGAGCTTGCCAGTCTTGTCAAAACATTCACCCGCCGCGTCGTCCATCGTCGAGCCCAAAACACGATGCTGAAGTTCACTCTGCACATCGACGAGCATGGTGTGACCGCCACTGACAATCAGCGAAACGTTCGGCTCGAACCGCTCGAACTCTGCGTGAGCGGGTGAACCCGTGATCCAAGGCGAATACAAATGCGCCTCGTGGTGATTGATGCCAAAGAATGGTTTTCCGACGGCGAAGGCAAACGCCTCAGCGGCTTTCAATCCGACCATCAAGGCGTTGGGCAAACCCGGCCCCTGCGTGGCCGCCACCACATCAACGTCCCGCGCAGTCACGCCAGCCAGCTCGAATGCTGAATTCGCAACCGGCAGCAAATTTCTCAAGTGCTCGCGCGCCGCCAGTTCCGGCACCACGCCGCCATACTCGGCATGCATCTTGACCTGGGAGGAAACCACACTGGCGAGCACCTGGCCGTCGCGCACCAAGGCCACGCTCGTCTCGTCGCAGGAGGTTTCAAAGGCGAGAACGATCATGAATGCAGCCAGGCTGAATGGAATGGCCGCCTCAGCTTACTTCCAGGAAGCCATGCGCCGCTCGGGGTCGGTCAGACGTTCCTTTGGCAAACGGTCGGCGAACAGCAGAATTCCCTTGAGCACGTCCATGGCGCGGTTCATCTGCGGATCAGGCACCGCCTCCATGCGCACACGTTCGCCGGCTTCGAGCGTTTCAAGCCCACCCGGTGCGCGCCGCATAAGAATGGCCGCCTCTTCCTCGTCCGTGGCAATAACCTCGATGTTGGGCGTGATGCCCTTCTCGTGGATCACTCTGTGGCTGGGTGTGTAGTATTTCGCCGTCGTCAGCCGTAACGCGGACCCATCCTGCAATTCAATTATGCTCTGCACCGAACCTTTGCCGAACGTGCGTTCGCCCAGGACCACTGCTCGCTTCACATCCTGAAGACATCCGGAAACGATCTCCGCCGCACTGGCACTGCCCGCGTTCACCAGCACCACAATGGGTGTGCCATCCAGTTCGTCGCCCCGACCAGCCGCCTTGCGCACGGAGCTTTGTGCCGGCGTGCGTCCTTCAGTCGTCACCACCAACTGGCCACGCGGCAGGAACTTCTCACACACGCCCACCGCCTGGTCCAACAACCCGCCGGGGTTCCAACGCAAATCGATGATCAACCCCCGCATGTCCTGCGATTTCAACTTCTTCAACGCACTCGCGAGTTCGTCTGAGGTCTTCTCCCCGAACTGCGTGATACGCAGGTAACCTATCTTGTTCTCCCCCAAAGGAAATTCCCGGCGGCCGTTGATGTCCTTCACCATGTCCACTTTGATTTCCTCGCGCTTGAGTTTGTAATCCTTGACGACGCCCGTTGAAGGACGCAGCACGGTGATATTCACATCAGTGCCGGGCTGACCCCGTAGAATCTTTACGGCATCCTGCACACCCATGTGCTCGGCGGACCGGCCTTCGATCTTCTGAATCACGTCACCCGTGCGGATGCCGGCCTTGAACCCCGGCGTGTCTTCCATCGGTGCCACCACCGTCAAGTTGCCCTCCTTGACGGAGATCACCACGCCGATGCCACCAAACTTGCCTTCCGTGTCATCCTGCAAATCGCCGAATTTATCCGGCTCCATGAATTCGCTGTGCGGATCCAGTTCACTCAACATACCCTTGAGGGCATTACGCACGAGTTCATGATAGGAGAGATGCTCACCATCCACATAGTCGCGGCGGACACGCTCCATGGCGACGGAAAACAATTCCAAGCTTGGGTAAGCCGAGTCGTGCTGGATGGATTCAGCGGAATAAAGATATACCCGCGCCCCGATGAGCAGGTTGAGAGACAGCGCCACGGTCAACAGCCCGTATAGAATTCGTCGCTTCATAACTCGAATGATGCCAGACGATACGGGGCGCAACGCGGGTTTGCAAGAAAGGGGGCATCACCCCATGGAACGCAGCAATAACTCCACGTAAGGCAGGTCAGACGGGACGGTTACTTTGGGATTTGGCGAAGAACCACGCACCAAATGCACTGGCTGACCGATCAACTCACAGGCGGCGGTGTCGTCCGTCACCAACATCCCGCGCTGATGCACCTCAGCCAAGGCGCGCAGGATGACCTCCACGCGAAACGTCTGTGGGGTCTGCACAGCCCACAGCTTGGAGCGATCCAGCGTGCGCGCCGCCACTTTGCCGTCAGCAGATTCTTTGATGGTGTCGGTAATCGGTGATGCAGCGACGGCTGCGCCTCGATCCAGCGCCATCGCCACGGTAGCCTCGATCAACGACGGGCTGGTGCAGGGACGGGCCCCGTCCTGGATTGCCACCACCACCGCACTTTTAGAGAGTGCCTGCAAGCCGCTCCAAACCGAATCCTGACGCTCCTTGCCGCCCAGCACGAAGCGATGCGGCTTGTTCAAGCCATATTCACGCGCCATCGCGGCGAAGGCACTTTGCATTCCTTCGCGCACCACCAACACGATCTCCTGAATGCACGAGGCATCGTTGAAACGCTGCCAGGTATGCGCCACCACCGGACGACCCGCCACTTCAAGGAAGAGTTTGTCCAAGTCCGGCCCCATGCGGGTGCCTTTGCCAGCGGCGACGATGACAGCGGAGTTCATGTGGCTTGAAGGTTGACGGTTACACGCTGCGGGTTCAAGCGTGGCGTAGCGCTAAGTCGCAGGTCGCCAATCCAGCACTTTAAGCTGCACGTTGGTACGTCCGTTGTAGGAATTGATTTGAGGTGCGAAGGCCAGGTCGAAGTGGCCCACGGGGAGCGAACCGCCTCCCGCGTTCCACCAGATGGCCTCGTGCGTCTGGTCGCCATCCTTCACCCACATCTTCACGTGCTGACGCTCTTTCCCCATCCGTTGCAGCGGGCGGGCATGGCTCAGCCCGCGACTGAAGAATTGCACCGAGGGGTTCGCCTGCCCCACGGGATGCAACCGAGCAAGCTCCACCATCCCGGGCAAAGACACGTCAGCCAATCTGACTTCAGCATCAAGCCTCAGAGGCGGCTGTAAATCTTCAGGCTTCAACGTGCGTCTAGCGATCTCATTCAGGCGGACTCGAAAAGCATCCATCTTATCCGGATGAAGGGTTACGCCCGCCGCCATCGCGTGGCCACCATGGCGGACAAGCAGGTCATCGCACTCGCGCAAAGCCGCCGCGAGATCGAATCCAGCAATGCTTCGCCCCGAACCGCGCCAGTTGTCACCGTCGCCCCCGACGATGAACGTGGGCCGGTAGAATTGCTGCAACACCCGCGACGCCACGATGCCCACCACGCCGATGTGCCAGAGCAATTGCCCTTCGACGATGACGTAGTCCGTTTCCGGTTTGAATCGTGCCTTCACCGCCTCAATGACTTCTTCCGCAATACCGCGCTCGATGTTCTGACGCTCGCGATTGCGGGCGTCCAGATTTTGCGCGATGGGCATGGCCTCCTCGACGTCGGGCGCGAGCAACAAGAACAACGCCTCCTCAGCTGTCTCCAACCTGCCCGCCGCATTCAAACGCGGGGCAATCTGGTAACCCACGTCATGTGCGGTGAGTTTCTCCGGTGATTGTGCGACCTCCATGAGTGCACGCAATCCGGGGCGCTTGGTGCAATTCAGCCGCTCCAGTCCGGCGGAGACGAGGATGCGGTTCTCGCCGTTCAACGGCACAATGTCCGCAATCGTTCCCAGCGCCACCAAATCCAGTAATGGCCGCAAATCAAAGTCAGCGGCGCCCGGCAAGCCGGTCTCACGTCCGCGTTTGATCAGGGCGTGCGCCAGCTTGAACGCCAAGCCGGCCGAACAAAGTTCGGTGAATGGCGCCGAGCTTTGGCCTTCGCCGATGGACAGTTGCGGGTTCACCAACGCAACGGCTTCCGGCGCTGGATGTGAAACCTGATGATGGTCCAGCACGATCACATCCACCCCACGTTCCCGGAGCCAAGCGATGGACGTGACGGCCGTCGAACCGCAGTCCACAGCCAGCAGCAGCTTCACCGGATAACGGCGCAGACAGTTCTCCACGCCATCCTGACTCAGACCGTAGCCCTCCTCCATCCGATGCGGCAGGTAATGTTCCACGACCCAACCCAGCTGACTGAGCACCTCGCGCAAGAGCGACGTTGAGGTGACGCCGTCCACATCGTAGTCGCCGAAGATGACCACCGGCTCGCCCATTTCACGGGCGCGCAGCAAACGCTCCACCGCCACGCCCATGTTGGGCAGCAGGAAAGGGTCGGCCAGTTGCTTGAGCCGCGGTTCAAGAAAACGGTTGATGGCCTCCGCCTCACTCAAGCCGCGGTTGAGCAGGCACTGGATGAGGAGGGTCGAGCAGGAGAGTTCGCGGGCGAGCTTCTCAGCCAGCAGCGGCTGCTCGGGGGCAATGTTCCAGCGAAATTTCATCGCACGGAAATCACTGGGCGGGCGGCTTGGCGTCGGGCTCGTTGGGTCTCCCTCGGGCGGCAAGCATCGACAACAGAATTGACCCTACAATGATGGACACGACCACGACCAATGACAGGCTGATGGGTATCTTGTATTGCCAGAAGTGCTCCGGCGGCACCCCGGCAGGCTGGTGCGGATCAATCAACATCTTCACGCCGATGAACACGAGCACGATGGACAATCCGTATTTCAAATAGCGGAAGAGCCCGATGGCTCCGGCCAGCACGAAGTAAAGTGACCGCAAACCGAGGATGGCAAAGACGTTCGACGTGAATACGATAAACGGGTCCGTGGTCACGGCGAATATCGCAGGAATGGAATCGAGCGCGAAGATAAGGTCGGTGGTCTCCACCAAGATGAGCACCACCGCGAGCGGCGTCAGCGCCAAACCGGCAGCCGTGCGCACGGTGAAGTGCTGGCCGTTGAATTCGTTCGAGATGGGGAACAGTTTTCTGGCCAGACGAACGACCGGATTTTTTTCCGGTTGAACCCCATCCTCACTGGCGAACAGCATTTTGATGCCGGTGAAAACGAGGAACAGGCCGAACAAATAGAGCGTCCACTGGAATCGCTCAATCAGCGCTGCCCCCGCCCAGATCATCACGCCGCGCATGACCAGCGCGCCCATGATGCCCCAGAAAAGCACCCGATGCTGGTATTGGGGCGGAACCCGGAAGTAACTGAAGATGAGCGCGATGACGAAAACGTTGTCCATGGACAACGACAGCTCGATCAAATAGCCGGTGACAAACTCCAGCGAGTCCTCTGGTCCACGCATCGGGCGCAACCCCAGCGCGAACAACATGGCCATGCTGAACCAGAGGGTCGTCCAGCCCAATGCTTCCTTGAACTTGACGACGTGCGCCTTCCGGTGGAAGACGCCGAGGTCCAGCGCGAGGAAGAACAGCACGCACAGGATGAACCCTGCGTAGTGCCAGCCTGTTATTTCAACCAGCGCAAACATGCTGGCAGGTTATTACGCCTTGGCTTTCTCGACCATCGGGTTGTCCACCGTGGTTTGCGAAGCCGCGAGCTTCGGACGCTGCCCCTTGTTCAACTTGAGCACGATCAAGCAGGCGATGTAGATGGACGAGTAAGTTCCGGTGAGAATACCCACCAGGAAGCAGAAAGCGAAGTCGTTGATCACGCCGCCGCCGAACAGATACAACGAGAGCGTTGCCAGGAACACAGTGCCTGCCGTGATGACAGTTCGGCTCAAAGTCTGGTTCAACGCGGCGTTCATCACGTCCTTGAACGAACCGCGCACGCCGAGCTTCAGGTCCTCACGAATACGGTCAAAGATGACGATGGTGTCGTTGATGGAGAAACCGATGATGGTCAGCAACGCCGCCACGGTGGTCGCATTCAATTCGCGCCCATCGAGGAAATACCAGCCGCTGGTCATCAGGATATCGTGGATGATGGCGACCACGGCGCCGATGGCGAACGAGAATTCATAACGGAACGCCACGTAGATCAGGATGCCGAACATCGCGATCAACGAGGCGATGATGGCCACCTTCTGAATCTCGTTGCCAACGGTCGGACCGATCTTGTCCACGCTCAGCACGTCGAAGTTGGCCGCCGGGAAGGCTGCGACAAGAGCGTCCACCGCCTGCGCTCCGACGCTCTTCGCGCCAGCTTCTTCAGCCCCAACGTCACGCACATCGATACGCAATGATTCTTTGCCCGTGGACATGTCGCGCTCGAACGAAACACGCGAGGAGCCTTTGCCCAGTGCGTCCACCGTTTCGCGGATCTTGTCCACCTCGATGGCACCGGATTGCTTGGCCTTCGCGTCGAAAGCCATCGTGATGCTGTAACCGCCGATGAATTCCACGCTGAACACATCCTTGCCGCGGCTTAGACCGTAGCCGTTGCCAATCAAGATCAGCACCCATGACGCGATGAACGCAGGCACGGCATACTTCATGAAGTCCAGCTTCAGGCCCGTGGGCACGAGATGCATGAACTTGAGCGACTTGAGCGCGTTCAGCTTGAGCAGCCAGTCGAACATCAAGCGGGTGGCGACCAGGGCCGTGAACATGCTGACGGTGATACCGATGGTCAGCGTCACACCGAAGCCCTTCACCGGACCAGTGCCCATGAAAATCAAAATGACCGAGCTGATGAGCGTCGTGACGTTTGAGTCCAAGATGGTGCCAAAGGCCCGGTCATAACCGGCCTCAATCGCCCCGCGCACGGACTTGCCGTTGGCCAATTCCTCGCGAATACGTTCAAAGATCAGCACGTTCGCATCCACTGCCATACCGATGGTCAACACGATACCAGCAATACCCGGCAGTGTCAGGGTGGTGTCCACGTAGCTCATCACCCCGAGGAGCAACACGATGTTCAGCAGCAGCGCAACGTTCGCGATGACACCAGCTATTAGATAATAAACCAACATGAACCCGGCGACCGCGATGACGCCGTAGAGCGCTGACTTGACGCCGCTCTTGATGGAATCTGCGCCAAGAGTCGGATCCACGTCATTTTGCTGCACGACATGCAACGGCGCCTTGAGCGGGTTCTCCAAAACACTGGCGACGGATTTGGCCTCCTCGATGGTGTAATTACCCTCAATCATGCCGTTACCACCGGTGATGGGCGAGTTGATGCGCGGTGCGGTTTGCAATTCGCCGTCGAGCACGATGGCGAGCAGCCGACCGACATTCTCAGTGGTTATACGCCCAAAATCATCGCGCGCTTTGGACTCCAGCTCGAAGTGAATTTCCGGCTGGCCGAAGTTGTTGCGCATGACCACGGCACGCCGCACGCCGCCAACCATCTCGGGACGACGCTTCACCAAATATTCTTCCACCCGCTCCGGTTCGCCCGGACGGCTGACCTTCTTGCGCATCAGCTCGTAACCCGGTGCGCTCTCGCCCGCAGCAATCAACTCATTGCTCTTCTCATGCACCATGCGGAATTCGAGATACGCAACCTTCTGGATGCTCTTTTGCGCTTCTTCGCGGACATCCTGCGATACCCCCGGCAACTGCACGAGAATACGATTCTCGCCCTGCGGTTGGATTGTAGGCTCAGCCACGCCGAGACGATCCACACGCTTACGAAGGACCTCGACCGCTTCCTCAATCACCATGCTGATTTCAAACTCGGACTTCACGGAGGTCGTGACATTCGTGTCGCCCTCCACATTGACCAGCGTGTTCGTGTCCATCTCCACGAGGAACGAAGTGCCGCCCTGCAAATCGAGGCCCAGGCGGATAGAGCCACGGGAGTCCTTCTGCAATCGCGTCAAGATGGCTGAGGTGGGGCGCGCCTCGTTGGTCACACTGAAGAACGGGAAATAGGTCGTGATGTCATTCGTGCCGATCGCCGTGCGGAGGTTGCCGTAGGTATTGACCGCATTCGTCACCTGCATGGCTTGCGCCTGGGCGACGATGTTGGAGAACGTGCCATCCTGCCGGACGCCGCGCTCCTGAAAAACCTCGATCAGGTTGCGGTCCTTAAGCGGGAAGACTTCGATCAGCGACCAGATGAGCGCGAAGGCAACAAAACCAAAGCGCCACTTGTTGTTTCTGTTCATGGGAATGGTGGGGAGAATGAAACTTAGGACTCGGACGACTCCGAGCCCTCGACGATCTCAGCGATGGCACCCTTGGTGAATTCCAGCTTGGTGTCACCTGCCGTGCGGACGGTCACCGCCTTGTCCTTCACATTGACGACGGTTCCAATGATGCCGGAATTGGTCACCACGCGGTCACCAGATTTCAATTTGGTGAGCATCTGCGCGTGCTGCTTGGCTTTCTTTTGCTGCGGGCGGATCAGCACGAACCAAAAGACGACCATCAGAAGAATCAAGGGAACGAAGCTGGCCAGCGGCGAAGCCGTCTTGCCATCCGCCGTTTGTTGCGGTGCCATCGCGATGATCGGGGTCAGAGAATAGATAGACATGGTTTAGTCAAATTTGAGCAGCCCACTCTATGCAGAATGTCCCTTTTGGCAAGCGTATTGACCGGGAACGAACCGCCGAACACCCGCAAAACGGGGGATGTTTCGCCACCCTCCTCACTCAGGCAATCCCCCCAATGCTCGAAAACAGCATTTTTGACGGCGATGGGAACAGCACGACAACAAGGAGGATCGACAGTGGAAGGTCCACTCACCGGCTTCGCAAAGCTTGAATTGTTGCCCCGCTCCGCCAACGATGAACCCCATGAAGGCTGTTCTTGATTATCTGAAAGCGAACCGCATACGAAACGTGGACGAGCTGTGCGAATACCTGCGCTTCCCGAGCGTGTCCGCGCAATCCAAACATGCGCCCGACATGAAAGCATGCGGCGAGTGGCTCGTGCGCCATTGCCAACGCATCGGATTGAGAGCAGACCTCGTGACCACGCAGGGACACCCCCTCGTGCTGGCCACGACACGGAACCCCAAGTCGGCTGCCAAGAACCGCAAGCACTTCGTGGTTTACGGTCACTACGACGTGCAACCAGCCGAGCCTTTTGAGCTCTGGACGACCCCCCCGTTTGAACCAAGGCTGGAGGGCAGCAGACTTTTTGCGCGTGGCGCTTCCGACAACAAGGGCCAGAACTTCGCGCATCTTAAAGCTGTCGAAGCCTATGTGAAGACGGGCACTCCCCTGCCCTGCGATTTGACGTTCGTGATTGAAGGCGAAGAGGAAGTCGGCAGCAAGAGTCTGCCCGCATTCCTGAAAGCCCGGAAAAAGGAACTGGCGTGCGATGCATTCGTGGTCTCCGACACCGGCATGCCCGCCAAGGGAGTTCCTGCGCTGACTTACGGGTTGCGAGGCATCGCCGCATTTGAAGTGACGCTGCACGGCCCCAGCCGCGACTTGCACTCGGGCGTGTTCGGCGGTTCGATCGAGAACCCGGCGATGGCGCTCTGCAAATTGATCGCGCAACTACGTGATGGCCAAGGACGCATAAATATTCCGGGTTTCTACGATGACGTCACTCCCTTGACCGCCTACGAGCGCAAGCAAATGGCGCGGCTTCCATTCAAGGAAGCATCCTATCGAAAAATGCTTGGCGTGCCGAAGTTGTTTGGAGAGCGCGGTTATACCTTCACCGAACAACGTTCCGCCCGGCCAACGCTGGAGATCAACGGACTCACGAGCGGTTATCAAGGTGAAGGCAGCAAGACCATAGTGCCCGCGTGGGCCCGCGCCAAACTGACCATTCGCCTGGCGCCCGACCAAAATCCGAAGCGGGTCATGCAACTGGTCCTCAAACACCTGAAGCGTCTTTGCCCGCCCACGGTGCGACTGGAGATCACTGCGGGCCACGGCGCGGAACCCTATGTGGTGTCACCCGAAGGCACCCAAGCTCAGGCAGCCTTGCGAGCGTTGCGTGCTGCGTTTGGCAAAGAGCCCGTGCTGTTGCGCGAAGGCGGTTCCATTCCGATAGTGAATGAGTTCAAACGCATCCTCGGCGTGGACACGCTATTGCTTGGGCTGGGATTGCCCGACGACAACGTTCACTCCCCGAATGAGAAGTTCGAGCTGGATTGCTTCGAGAAAGGCCAGCGCATGTCGGCGCTCCTTTGGCAGGAATTATCTGCGGCTTGAATTCAAGGTTTCTGAACCTGCAAGCGGAAGTAGCCGGCTGGGACAGACGGGTTGAAGCGATTTGTGAACGGCTCCACCGGGGCGACGAGGTTGGTGGCACCGGGCAGCGGCGCGTACGCGCCCCACGCGTGCTCCGCCGACCATAGGGAATAAACCCGGCCCGCCACCGCATCCCAGGTCAACACCAGCCCCGAGCCATCGGAAAGCGATTTCATCCGCAGCACCAGGCGGCTAGCCGGATTGGTGGGATCGAGACCGGCGATATAGGACTGCCAGAACGGATAACCGTTGGCACCGAGAGCGTTCACGGCGTTCTCGAAGTCGTCGGTGACGCCGTATTGCGCGAGCCACCAGAGGGGCGTGGGATGATTGGTGGTGAGGATTTCCGCGAACACGGCCTGCGCGACGAAATTGGTTTCGAGCATGAGCGCGAAGGGGTTGTTGGTGCCGGAAATGCCGCCGGTCCATTCATCGAACGCAAAATAGGTGGCGGGCGTGGCGAGCAATTCAAGCGGTGTGCCGACAAGGTAGGTGCCGTTGCTCGGCGTCACGCTGCCCCACGCGGGGTGGTTGACCGAGAGCAGCAAGTTGGCAGTGGCGGGCGGCGCTTCGACGGTGAGGCTGACGGCGCGCGTGGTGTTGCCCGTGCCGCTGGTGGTGTTGGTGAAGCTGACGGTGTCGCTGTAGTTGCCCGGGGTGAGGCTGTCAGCAGCATTGTTTAGGGAAACCGTAACGGTGGTGGTGACGCCCGTGGCGAGGCTGCCGCTGGTGGCACTCAGGCTAACCCAATCCATCGTCTTGCTCGCGTTCCAGTGCAGTGTCGAGCCCCCGGAATTAGTCAGCGTGTAGATGAGGGAGGACGGCGTGAAAGGTCCGCCCGCCGTGCCCGAAGAAACCAAGTTGCCGAGGGGCAGCACGCCGAGCACGCCCGGGGTGGCCGTGCTGATGGCGACGCCGAAGGTGCCGAGGTTCGTCTGCGCGATGGCATTGTTCAACGTGTCGGTAACAGCGCCCGCGAGCAGCGTGAGGGTGTAGGTGCCGTTGTCGGCGGCGTCCCAGGCGCCTCCGGGCGCGGGGATGGAGTAACTGCCTGTCATCGGCGAGCCGTCGTCCGCGAGGTCCGCGCCGGCGAATTCGACGAGGTTGGAAAAGTTGTTGGGGCCGGTGACGAGCAAATTGCTGGAGTTCAGGCTGGAGAGTTTTACGGCGGTGGCGTCGGTGTAGGTGACGCTGCACGAATGACTGGGTGAACCACCAAGGGCGATGTTCGCCACGCTGAGGCTGGGCACGGGCGGGTCGGTATCGAGCGCGCCGCCGGCCAGAACTTCCACGTCGTCCATATTCCAGCCGATGGCGGCAGGACGTCCTCCAGAGCCACCAGAACTGAGCGCCCAGCGCAGTTGCAGCGACGAACTGCCCGCGACGCCGGCTGGCAGCGCGTACTGCACCAGTTGCCAGGAGCTGTCGGAAATGTTCGCGCCACCCGAGGACCAGACGTTGAGCCAGTTCGCGCCGTTGGTGGAGGCCTGGATGAGGGCGGAGTCAATGCTGCGCAAGCCAAGCCAGCGGCGGAAGCGCAGCGTGAGCGAGGAACTGCCGGCGGCGTTGATAAGCGGGGTGGTGGCGTATTTCACGGTGAGGCCGTTCGGGTAATTGCCGCTGAGGTTGTAACCGACGATCGAGGTGCCGGTGTAGCCGCCGGACGGGCCGCTGCTGCCGTAGTTGGGCGTGCCGTATTGCCAGTCGGGCTGCAGAGTCCAACCCGGATTGGCCGACATTTTTGCGGAATAAACCACCACCGGCACAGCGACGTTAAACTGGCCGAGCTGCCCGGCAGCCACGTACGCGCCCTCCGTATCCGCCACTTGGTTGCTGCGCATGAACACCGTGTAGAGGCCATTGTCGGCAGGCAACCAGTTGCCGCCGCCGGACGGCGTGACGGCGTAGGTGGCGGTGCGCGGCGTGCCGTTGCCGGCGTTGTTGACGGAGACGAATTGCACGAGCTGGTCGTAGCCGTTCGGACCGGTGACGCGGAGGTCGTTGCCGTCAATGGTGGCGACATTGATGCCCACGTTGTCAGAGTAGGTGACGGTGAATTGCTTCGTTGCCTGCCCGACCTCGGTGAGATCGGTGGCGGACAACTCGGCGAGCGGCGGGATGACCAACCCGCTCGGGTCGGTGACGAAGCCGCTGATGAAATACTGGCCGATGCTGCCGTAACTTGTGTAGCCAGTTGGTGAGGACGATAGCGGACTTCCCGCCCCGCTATTCTTGATGAGCAGGTAGTATTTGCCCGCTGAAAGATTGGTTTGGATGGCAGCGGAAGTGACCGACTCGCCGTTATTGGTCAGGATCAATGCTCCCGAATCGCTAAGCAGTTCGAGGCTGACATCCAGATTTCCGCCCAAGGTGTAAGCTGTGGGCATAGCCCACGGTTTAACCGTGAGGCTGACCGGCCCACTGCCAGTGATGAACGAAAACATGTCCGTATCACCATTGCGCTCAATCACCCCTTTGTTTGCAACATTCGCGTTCGCGGGGTCATTCTCCGGCGTAGTGCAGACGATGTTTGTCCCGTTGGTGATTACCATGGCCCGCGCGCTCACCAAGGAACTGCCGATGTCATCAGCACGATAGGTCAACTTCCCCGCGATGGTGCTCAAATCATCTTCCGCGTTGTTCGCCTGATGATACTCACCCTTACTCCACTGGCTGACGTTTTGATAGTAGCCGGTCCCCATAATCGGAGCCCACGACGTTTCTCCGCTGCCGTGCCCGCCGTAATAGCCCAAGCTGCAGGTTGAACAACCATCGTGACCCAACCCCATGTTGTGGCCGATTTCGTGTGAAACAGCTTCAGCGATGAACGACTCTTCACTCGGCCCAAGGTTGTTGAAGTAGATCCAACCTGGCCGATAGATGGCATAATCGCTACGCGCAAACACATTCACGTAAGCCACACCACCCGCACTCGAAGCTGGGTTCGGCAGATTGTTGGCGTCCGTGCTGCGGGTGATCAAAGCGTGAGCTGTGCGGGTAGTGAACGTTGGCGGTCGCTCCGTGGTCACATCCACGTTGAAGGGCGCATAGTCCTCAGCCACCCGCTGCCAGATGCGCTTGATGGCTGTCTGCTCAGCATCGCTAAAAGTCGTGTAGTCACCGTCTATTGTAAATGCCGTCGCATTGAAAACCGTCCGATTGGAGAGCGTGTTCCATTGCGTGCCGGACACATTCTCACCCGAGAAATTCAAATAGAGGATGTTCGCCGAGCCGGGGCGACTGTGAAAAATCAGGTTTGTGGGGAATGGGCTGAGCGGGACCGCGGCTTCCGATACGACCGGCCCGCCGGAAGTGCTCGAACCTGAGGCTGTGGAAAAACCGCACGCAAAGTAAACACCTCCTGCAGGATCAACGTGCAGCGATTCCAGATCTGCTTCCGCAAATTGAATCCCCGCCAGCCAGGCGCGCGCGCGATCCCGCGCCTCGGGCGGCAAGCTCTCGATTTCGGATCGAAAACGTCCGGGCAGAAGCTGGGCTTCATGGGTGAAGCTTCCGCGCAAAAAAAAAGCCGGCGTTCCGGCGGCCGCAACTTGGCCCAAAGCAGACGGTGCCGCCGCTGCGAGGGCCCACGTGGCGACCAGAAGAATCCAAAAGTTCCTTCGAAGGCTGCGTCTCATGCACAAATAGAAAGGCTCGGTTCACTGGCCATGCTGGTGCAATGCGCCCTGCTGAGGTGGGGAATTAGCTGTGTGCTCATCTGATTGGCGCGATTGCGCCAAGTTACGCAAAGAACTTGAAATGGCAACTTCCGGGCCAATCTCAGCTTTGACTGTGGCCCGCCAAGCAAACAGGGCGCGGATACCGCGCCCTGTCCGTTGGTTCTTTGCTAAATGAGGGCTCAGCTCAGCTTCGCCAACGTCGCCTTGATGGCTTCAAAGTTGGGCAAATCCTTGGGCGTGGGCGTCTGCTCGGCGTATTGAATGACGCCCGCCGTGTCCACCACGAACGCCGCCCGAGCCGAAGTATCGCCCACACCCGCCAGCATGGGGAAAACCACATCGTAAGCCTTGGTGGTGACCTTGTTCAAGTCACTCGCCAGCGTGATGCCAATCTTGTGCTGAGTGGCCCAGGCCTCCTGCGCGAACGGACTGTCCACGCTGATGGCGATAACTTCGGCATTCATTCCCGCGTAAGCGGAGAGACCGGCCGTCACGTCGCACATCTCGGTGGTGCAGACGCTGGTGTAAGCCAGCGGGAAGAAGAGTATGACCGTATTCTTCTTGCCGAAGTTGTTCGAGAGCTTCACGTCCACGAGGCCGGATGCGTTCTTGGACTTGAGGGTGAAATCGGGAGCTTTAGTTCCAACTGCTAGTGCCATAATGGTTCTTTCTGGTTTAGATGTTTTGTTTGAGTAAACGAGTGTAATTGATAAACAACCCTGTCAGCCCTGTCAAACGCCGGTCCATGATTCCTGCAAAAACTCGTTACCAAGATGGCAGGCCATTGTAACTAACGCCGCCACCGAACCTCGAGTTTCTCCTACGCATGCAATCGAGAGAAACTTGCCGTTAAATCAGTTGCCACCACATATCCGGACTTCCACAGCCTGCCCGAAGGGAACAAGCAGGTACTCCTGTATTGGAGGACTATTTCTTCATCAAGGCCCGTGCCGCAAATCAGTGTCCGAACCGTAGCGCAGGGAGTTCAGTTGGGCGGGCCCGGATTCACCGCGAGTCACCCTCGGTTGGCCAATCTGAGGGTAAACGCGAATCATTATTTGAACCCCAAAATCCATTGCAGCCAGCAACTCGAAAACAAATAACTGACGTGTGAGCGCCCAAGACAAAATACCCGAGCCTCAGACTACGCCGCCCCGGTTGCCAATCCCCCGCGCAAGAAACATCGCTGGCCCATGCGGGTGTTCGGCACGTTTTTCACACTTGTGTTGGTCATCGTGACCGCCGCCGCAAGACTCGCCGTTCGCCGCCGGGTTAATGATTCGCGCCAAGACCGATTCAGTCTGGCACTGCAAAAGGCTAGGAAACCGAAGGCGGTCCACGGAGATTTTACCGTGTTTGGCTGAAGCATTCCCAAAGCCTTGCCGGGCGGGTTGAACAGCGAAAGCTCCCTCGCCAATCTCATGGGACAAACCAACGACAACTCCGCTGGAGCACACTGCCCAGCGGAGTTGACATGTCATAAAGCGGCAAGCACTTCATCCGCATGCTCCTCTGGCTTCACCTTGGGCCAGATCTTTTTGATGCGACCATCGGGACCAATGAGAAACGTCACGCGATGAGTGCCCATGTATTTGCGGCCCATGAAAACTTTCTCGCCCCACACGCCGTAGGCTTCGACAATCTTTTTGTCCTCATCGGCCAGCAGAGCGAACGGAAGTTTGAACTTTTCCACAAACTTGTCATGGGACTTCACCGGGTCGGTGCTGACACCCAACACCATGGCACCCTTCTTCTTGAAGGCCGCGAAACCATCGCGGAAGGCGCAGGCCTCCTTGGTGCAACCGGGCGTGTCGTCTTTGGGGTAGAAATAGAGCACGACGTGTTTGCCCTTCAGTTCAGCGAGCGACAGGGTGCCGCCGCCGTTGGTGGCAGCTTTGAATGCAGGGGCTTTGTCCCCTTCCTTGAGTGTGAGTTCTGGTTCTTTGGCCATAAAAAACGGCGAACCATCGCGCAGGTTTGCCTGAAGCGCAAGTGACAGAAAACTGCTCAGTCCCGCTTCTGTTCGGAAGGCAGGCTCGATGGATGCGCGCCCAGTTGTTTCATCCCATCGAAGACATACCAGACGCCCGAGACCGCCGTGCAGATGGCCGCACCCCACGTGACGTAAGTCAGCACGACATCATACCACTTGAGTAGAATCCACAGGACAGAGGCCATTTGCAGCACGGTAGACACTTTTCCCGCCATGCGCGGACGCACCTTGACCTTGCCGACAATCAGTTGAATCACCACGAGGCCTGTCAGCACCACCAAGTCGCGGCCGATGACTGTCACGGTCAGCCACAGCGGCATGCGCTCCAGATACGGGCTGTTATCGAAGCTCAACACGATCACGCCGGAGACCAGCAACAATTTATCAGCCAGCGGGTCGAGAAGCGTGCCCAGTTCACTGATCTGGTTGTAATGCCGGGCGATGTACCCGTCCACGCCGTCGCAGATGGAAGCCACGGCAAAACACAACAACCCAGCGATCCGATAGCCCTCTTCCCCGGTGCGAACGTAATATAGAACCGCTCCCACAAAGAACGGGATCAAGAGAATCCGCAGGATGGTAACTTTGTTCGCTGTCGTCATGACTGTGGCTTAACCGCCAAAACCCGGATGATTGAGTGCGTGGCCAATCCGCGCGAGCGTGCGGTCTTTGCCCAGCACTTGCATCAGATGATACAGGCTCGGGCCAATTGGTTTGCCGGTGCACGCCATCCGCGTGGGGTGCACCAACACCCCCGCCTTCACGCCCAGTTCCTTTGCGGTGGCCTTGAGCGTGGCCTCAATGTCACTGCTCTTGAACGTGGCCAATTGCTCCAACGCATCACGCAGTTTGGCCAACCCCGCGGTGTTGGCTGGAACGAAGTCGCGCTCGACCGCTTCAGGTGCGAAAACGATCTCGTCTTTGAAGTAAAAATCACACCAGCCCGGCAGCTCGGAAAACGTCTTTGGCTTCTCCTTCACGGTATCCAAAGCGGCGCGCACGTATTCGACAGGGAACGTGTTCGTGTTAATGCCAGCCTTACCCAAGGCATGAACCGCCAACTCGTAGTAACGGTCGTTCGGCATGGAACGGATGTATTCCCAGTTCACCCATTGCAGCTTGGTCATGTCGAACTTCGCGCTCGACCGCAATACGCCGGGGAGATCGAAGCGCTCAATGATTTCCGCGAGCGGCATGATCTCGCGATTGTCTTTGGGCGACCATCCGAGCAAGCAGAGATAATTCAGCACGGCCTCAGGCGCGAAGCCCTCTTCCATGTAAACCGAGATGATTGCGCCTTGGTCGCGCTTGCTCATCTTGGAGCCGTCAGGGTTCAAGATCAGGGGAATGTGCGCATACCTAGGCGGCTCGACGCCGAACGCCCTGAAGAGGGCAATGTGCTTGGCCGTGTTCGTCAAATGATCTTCGCCCCGGATGACATGCGTGATGCCCATGTCCAAGTCGTCCACCACGTTCACGAGATGAAACACCGGTTCGCCGTCGGAACGCACGATGACGAAATCAGGATCCAGTTCCTCACGATCGGTCAACGGACGCACGATGTCCCCGCACACCATGTCGGGGATGGTGATCGGTTCGCGCTGCATCTTGAAACGGATGGCTCCCTCCTTTTCGTAAGCCAGCCCGCGCGACAATAGGGCCTCAACCCGCTGACGATAGGAATCTTTGCGTTGCGATTGGAAATAAGGACCGCACGGGCCACGGCTCGCGCCCGTGGCGTCGCTCGTCACTGGGCCTTCATCCCAGTCCAACCCGAGCCAGCGCAGGCCCTCCAGGATGATGTCCACCGCTGCCTGCGTATTGCGGGCCACGTCCGTATCCTCGATGCGCAGCACGAACGTGCCACCGTGATGGCGGGCGAACAGCCAGTTGAACAACGCGGTGCGTGCTCCACCGATGTGGAGAAATCCGGTTGGACTGGGGGCAAATCGAACTCTTGGCTTCATTATCTGTGTTCCGGTTGTGAATGGCCGATATACTTCACAATAGAACCTCAACGGCCCGGCGGCAAGGTTGGGGCAAGGCGCCCTGCCGCTTGCCGCCGCCGGTTGAGCTCTGAAAGCACGGCGCAAAGGTTTTCGAGCAAGGGAGTTTTGGCGCCCGCCGCACGCGCTTTGCGCAGCGGCGCGAGGAAGATGCTGTCCAGTTCGAGGGGCTGTCCACGTTCGTAGTCAACCAGTGTGGAGGCGCGGTAAGCTCCAAGCTTGCGTGTTCGTTCAATCATTTTGCCAGCGGTGGCTTCGGGGATGGCATATCCCAGCAGTGCCGCAGTGTGAATGATCTCCTGCATCAAGCCCCGCACCAATGATTCCCAGCGCGCGTCACCCAGCAGCTCGTCCGTGGCGAGACAATCGCGTCTCCAAACCGCAGCGTCAACCTCACCGCGGATCATTGAATTCAGCCCGACCACACCCGCCACGCCGAGCCCGTTGAAGGGCACATTCCAGATGAGCTTTTCCCAGCGCGTCTTTTCAAGATCATCACAGACGCTGCATTTGATGCCGGCGGCGGAAAACAGTTCCGCCAGTCGTTGCGCAGACCCTCCCGGCGGGCGCCCGAACCCTCCCAACACCACATAACCTTCGCCTGTGTGCAGCACATAGCCGGGGGACAGCCGGTTCAAGCAAACGAAGCAGAGGCCGCCAAAGATTTGATTCCCGGGAAACAGATGCGCCAACGCCGCCTCGTTGCCCAAGCCATTCTGCAACGTCAGCAAAAGCGTTTGCGGCCCAACCAGCGGAGGGAGCAGATCCGCGAACGAATCATTGGCCGTGGTCTTCAGCCCGATGACAACCACATCGCAACGGTCAATCGCTTCAGGAGTGTTGGCAGCGTGGGGACGGGCGGTGAAGTTGCCCAACTGACTTTCAATCCGCACCCCCTGTTCAAGCACCACCCCGTAGTCACTACGCAGGAGAAAATGAACTTCGTGGCCGGACTGCCACAGTTTGGCACCGTAAAAACTGCCGAGGGCGCCGCAACCTACCACTCCAATCTTCATGGACTGAGTTTATGATTGAGTTGGAGAAAGAAAAAGGGCGCTCTGAAGGATCAGAGCGCCCGTGAAAAGACCGCCAGAATTACTTGGCGCCGAGAACGGCATCCTTGCAAGCCTTGGCGACGCGGAACTTCACGACGCGCTTGGCCGGGATCTGGATGGTTTCGCCGGTGGCGGGATTGCGGCCCTGACGAGCCTTGCGGTTCACGAGCACGAGCTTGCCGAGGCCGGGAAGCGTGAAGGTGTTCTTGGCATTCTTATAAGCGAGCGCGGCGAGTTCGTCGAGGAACTGCGCGGCTTGCTTCTTGGAGATCTCAACCTTCTCAGCGAGGGTTGCTGCGATTTGTGACTTGGTAAGTGCTTTAGCCATATCCTGTGTGTTTTGGGTTTTCGTTGTATTAAAGTCGTTTGACTCGCGATGAGTTAATGCCCGCAGAGAAATCGCCGCAAGCGAAAATTATAGGTTTTTTCTAGAAAATTTACCAGTTTCACCCCACCGCAACGGCTTGACTTGGCCGCCTCGTTGAAGAAGATGACCCTTGATGCCGTTGTTTTCCATTCAAAACGAATTCCGCTACGAGATCGTCCGCAAACTTTTTGAGGGCGGCATGGGGGTCATTTACGAGGCCGAGCAACTCGGAGCCCGGGAGTTCGTGAAACGTACCGCCATCAAGGTCATCCGCTCCAACTTTGCGAGCCAGAAGCAGTTCATTGATAACTTCATTGGCGAGGCCAAGCTGGTCGCGGACTTGATCCACACCAACATCGTCCAGACCTACCATCTCGGTGAGACCAATGGGGTTTACTTCATCGCGATGGAATTGATCCGGGGCGTCAACCTGGAGCAATTTGCCCAGCAACTCGGCGACAAGAAACGTCAACTCCCGAAGGAATTGGCCGTTTTCATCGTGAGCCGTGTATGCCGCGGGCTGGCCTACGCCCATGCGAAGGCCGACAAAGATGGGCGCCCGTTGGGCCTCGTCCACCGGGATGTGAGTTTCAAAAACATCATGATCGCCTTCGAGGGGGACGTTAAGTTGACGGACTTTGGAATCGCCAAGGCCAAGGGGTTTTTGATCGACCAAGAAGGTGAAGTTGTCGCTGGCAAGCCTGACTACATGAGCCCCGAGCAAGCCGACTTCAAGATTACCGACAAACGTTCGGACCTCTTCTCAGCTGGCGTTGTACTCGGACATCTGTTGCTGGGCCACAACATTTTCAAAGGCGACACAGCCGAGGAGTCCCGCGGTCGGGTCATGAATGCAGCCATCCCGGACTTTCGCATGCTGGACAGCCGGATTGATGACAAGCTGAACGAAATCCTCCAGAGGGCCCTCGCGCGCAACTTGGATGACCGTTACGCCAGTGCGGATGAAATGCTCTACGCTTTGGAACATTACATTTACCACTCCGGCTACGGTCCAACCAACGAGACCCTGGGCAAATTCATCCGTGATTTATTCGGTCAGAATGTGCCCAGCCAGGTGAAGCCCAGCGATGGCACGACGCTGCTGGAGAACACGGTCCGCATCAAGAAGTGATGCCGATGAAAAAAATCGCCTCGTCCACAGTTCGCGTTGGACTCGTTCAGACTGCTTGCTTAGCAGACCCCAAAAAGAATCTCGCCCTCACGCTAAACCGTGTTGAGCAAGCTGCCAAGCAAGGCGCCAAGATCATTTGCACCCAGGAACTCTTCCGAAGCCAGTATTTTTGCCAGAGTGAAGACCACGAACATTTCAGGCTGGCCGAATCGATTCCCGGACCGAGCACGGATGCCTTCTGCAAAATCGCCAAGAAGCACAAAGCGGTGATTATCGCCTCATTGTTCGAGCGTCGCGCGGCCGGCCTTTACCACAACACGGCGGCCATCATTGATGCAGATGGTTCGTTGATGGGAATCTACCGCAAGATGCACATTCCGGACGACCCGCTTTACTACGAGAAATTTTATTTCACGCCAGGCGACCTCGGATTCAAAGCCTGGCAGACCCGCTACGCCAAGATCGGTGTGCTCATCTGCTGGGACCAGTGGTATCCCGAGGGCGCCCGGCTTACGGCCATGCAAGGTGCCGAGATTTTATTCTACCCCACTGCCATCGGCTGGCATCCGGGCGAGAAAGCCAAATACGGAGCCCGCCAGCACGGTGCATGGGAAACCGTTCAGCGCGCGCATGCCGTGGCCAACGGCTGTTACGTATGCGTGCCGAATCGTATCGGGCTGGAGCAGATCAAGGGTGTGGGCGGCGACGGCATCGAGTTCTGGGGGCAGAGTTTCGTCGCGGGCACCTCGGGCGAAATCCTGTGCAAAGCCAGCGCAGACAAAGAGGAGATTCTCATTCAGGACTTGGACCTCTCGAACGTGGACACCACCCGCACGCACTGGCCGTTCCTCCGCGACCGACGCATCGACGCCTACGGCAACCTGACGAAGCGATTCGTTGACTAAGTCACACCACCAACCCGTCATTTGGATCACAGGCGCGGGCGGCCTGATTGGACATTACCTGCTAAACTCTCCTGCCGCGCCACGCCACGCAAGCATTGTCGGGCTAACGCGACCAAAGTTGGACCTACTCGATGCGGCAGCGGTAGCGAAACGTTTTTGCCAAGACTCTCCCACGCTCATCATTCATTGCGCTGCCATCAGCACAGCAGCTGGCTGCGCGAAGGAACCCGACCTAGCCCGGCGCATGAACGTAGAAGTCACGCGGCAACTGGCTGACCTAAGTTCAAGAATTCGACTGGTCTTTTTGTCCACCGACCTGGTATTCGACGGGCGCAAAGGCAACTACGTCGAGTCCGACGCGGTGAATCCGCTTAACCTCTACGCCGAAACCAAAGTCGAGGCGGAAAAAATCGTCTTCGGCAATCCTAACCATTGCATAGTTCGCACCACGCTGAATGCGGGAAAGTCTCCGACCGGCGACCGCTCTTTCGCCGAGCACATGCGCACCGCGTGGCAACGCGGCGAGACGCTCAAGTTGTTCACGGACGAATTTCGCAGCCCCATCGGAGCTGATGTCACGGCACTAGCGGTTTGGGAATTAGCTCAATGCGGCCTGAGCGGCATTTTTCACGTGGCTGGAGCCGAACGACTGAACCGCCTTCAGATTGGACAATTATTTGCCGCCCGCTGGAGCAATCTTCGCTGCGGTATGAACTTTGCCTCCTTGCGCGATTTCCCAGGCCCACTCCGCGCCGCCGATTGCAGTCTAAACTGCCAAAAAGCCCAATCCGCGCTCACGTTTTCCCTGCCCCGCTTCAGCGATTGGCTGCGTGAATCAAGGGAACTCCCACTGTGATCATTCAGATCGCTGCCCGGCGAACTACCGATGCCACCGGGTATTCCGGGCTT